>Ga0116178_10001761_pt1 | contig 17635 bp, 15 predicted proteins | sample AD_STIC12_MetaG_FD_89880 | JGI IMG/M metagenome (GOLD analysis project Ga0116178, IMG submission 89880) | Active sludge microbial communities of municipal wastewater-treating anaerobic digesters from USA - AD_STIC12_MetaG | ecosystem: Engineered > Bioreactor > Anaerobic > Digestate | place: USA... | reverse complement strand
TTCGGCGCTCCTCAAGACGCTGGGCGTCATGTCTCCGGAAGAGAGGCAGGAAAAGGGCCCGCTGATCAATGGACTGCGGGAAGCGGTAAGCAGTGCCATTGCCCAGAAAAAGGCGGCACTCGAGTCCGCCCTACTCAATGCACGGCTCGCCACCGAACGGCTCGACATGAGCCTTCCAGCGCCCGAAGCGCCGCAAGGCTCGGTCCATCCGGTCAGCCAGGTAATGGACGAACTCGCCGAAATTTTCGCCGATATGGGCTTCGCGGTCGCGACCGGCCCCGAAATCGAGGATGACTGGCACAATTTCACGGCACTCAATATTCCCGAGACGCATCCGGCGCGGGCCATGCACGACACATTCTATTTCCCGGACGGGAAGCTGCTGCGCACGCACACATCGCCCGTCCAGATCCGCACGATGATGAATGAGGAGCCCCCCATTCGCATCATCGCGCCGGGCCGCGTCTATCGTTCGGACAGTGACGCAACCCACACCCCGATGTTCCACCAGATCGAGGGACTGGTGATCGACAAGGGCATTCATCTCGGCCATCTCAAATGGACGCTTGAAACCTTCCTCAAGGGCTTTTTCGAGCGTGACGATGTCGTGCTGCGGTTGCGGCCAAGCTATTTCCCCTTCACCGAACCTTCGGTCGAAGTCGATGTCGGCTATTCCGAAATCAACGGAAAGCGGGTGATCGGCGGAAGCGAGAAATGGATGGAAGTGCTGGGCTCCGGCATGGTTCATCCGCGTGTGATCGCGAATTGCGGGCTGGATCCGGAAATCTGGCAAGGATTCGCTTTCGGAACCGGCGTGGACCGGCTCGCGATGCTGAAGTACGGAATGGACGATTTGCGCGCCTTTTTCGATGGCGATCTGCGCTGGCTCAAGCACTACGGCTTTTCGGCGTTGGACGTCCCAACGCTCAGCGGAGGAGTCGGGGCATGAAATTCACGCTTTCCTGGCTGAAAGAGCATCTCGTCACCGACGCTGATGTGACGCTGGTCGCCGAAACGCTGACGCGCATTGGGCTGGAAGTCGAGTCGGTTGAAAATCCGGCCGCCTCACTTGCGGCTTTCCGGATCGCAAGAGTGTTGAGCGCAGCACCCCATCCGCAAGCGGACAAGCTGCAGGTGCTGTCGGTCGATGCAGGAGACGGGCCGTTGCAGGTGGTGTGCGGCGCCCCGAATGCGCGCGCGGGCCTTGTTGGCGTGTTCGGCGCGCCGGGCGCCGTCGTGCCAGCCAATGGCATGGTCCTGAAAGTCGCCGCCATCCGTGGCGTTGAATCGAATGGCATGATGTGCTCGACGCGCGAGCTTGAACTTGGCGACGATCATGATGGCATCATCGAACTGGCCGCCGACGCGCCGGTCGGGACGAGCTTTGCCGAATGGGCCGGGCTTGACGATCCCGTAATCGATGTGGCGATCACGCCGAACCGGCAGGATTGCATGGGCGTTCGGGGCATCGCGCGCGATCTGGCGGCGGCCGGTCTCGGCACGCTCAGACCATTGGCAGACGTCTATCGCATGGACACGCTGACCCCGGTTGCGGGCACCGACGCGGCGCCCGACGTGCGCACGGACGATACCGAGGGTTGTCCGGCATTCTTTGCCCAGGCTGTTTCCGGCGTGACCAACGGAGCGAGTCCGAAGTGGATGGCCGACAAGCTGAAGGCGATCGGCCAGAAGCCGATTTCGATGCTGGTCGACATCACCAATTTCGTCTCGGTCGATCTGGGCCGTCCCTTGCATGTGTATGACCGCGCGAAGCTTTCGGGCGCTCTGGTTGCCCGCAAGGCGCGGGACGGCGAACAGGTGCTCGCGCTGAACGGCAAGACCTACACACTCGATGCGAGCATGACCGTGATCGCGGATGACGAGATCGTGCACGACATTGGCGGCATCATGGGCGGCGAACATTCCGGCGTTTCGGCAACCACGACCGACGTGTTGATCGAATGCGCCTATTTCGATCCTGCGCACATCGCCCGAACCGGACAGAAGCTGGCGCTGACCAGCGACGCCCGGCAGCGTTTTGAACGCGGCGTTGATCCCGCGTTTCTCGATGACGGTCTGGCGATCGCGACAAAGCTGGTGCTCGACCATTGCGGCGGAAGCCCAAGCGCAATCGCGCGTTCCGGCCAGCCTCCGCTGGGGAAACGGCAGGTCGCCTATGATCCGGTGCTATGCACGGGCCTTGGCGGAGTCACTGTTGCACCCGATGATCAGAAGCAAATACTTGAAAAACTTGGCTTTTCCGTAAATTCCGAGTGGCAGGTCGAAGTGCCGTCATGGCGTCGTGACGTCGACGGCCCAGCCGATCTTGTTGAGGAAGTCGTTCGCATCATTGGGCTCGACGCGGTGAAATCGACACCATTGGCGCGCACCGATGGCGTGGCACGGCCGACGGCAACGCCTGCCCAGATGATCGAACGAAAGGTGCGGCGGACAGCGGCGGCACGCGGGCTGAACGAGGCCATCACCTGGTCCTTCCTGTCGGAAAGGGAGGCTTCTGCCATTGGCGGCGGGGCCTGGAGCCTTGCCAATCCGATCAGCGAAGACATGAAAGTCATGCGCACGTCGCTGCTTCCCGGACTGCTTTCGGCGGCACGGCGCAACATGGACCGCGGCGCGACAAGTGCCCGCCTGTTCGAAATCGGCCGCCGCTATCTCGCCGAAGCGGAGCGCGCGACAGTGGGCGTCGTGCTCGCAGGCGACAAGTCGCCGCGCGGCTGGGCCAGTGGAAAGGCGCAGAAATTCGACGCGTTCGACGCCAAGGCAGAGGTCCTTGCCCTGCTGGAAGCGGCTGGCGCTCCGATTGCCAATCTCCAGGTGCTTGGCGAAGCGGGGGAGCATTATCACCCCGGTCAATCCGGCACGCTCCGCCTCGGGCCCAAGACCATTCTCGCAAGCTTTGGCGCCCTGCATCCCGGCACGGCACGGGCCTTCGACCTCGATGGACCGGTGATGGTCGCCGAAGCCTATCTCGACGCGATTCCCGCCAAACGGACGAGCGGTTTCATGAGATCGGACTACAGGCCTCCGGCATTGCAAGCCCTGACGCGCGATTTCGCCTTCCTTGTGCCGGCCGACCTGACGGCAGACGCGCTTGTCCGGGCCGTCCGGGGAGCGGACAAGGTCAACATTGCCGCAGCCCGCCTGTTCGACCGCTTTGCCGGACCGGGCGTTCCCGACGGGCAGTTGTCGCTGGCGATCGAAGTGACACTGCAACCGCAGGAAAAGACGTTCGCTGAGGCCGATCTTTCAGCGATCAGCGATGCCGTGGTCGCGGCGGCAGCAAAACTGGGCGCAGTGCTGCGCGGATAGGCACGTGCATTGCCCGCCCCCGTCGCCCCTGCGCAGGCAGGGGCCTCTGGGTGAGCCAGGAGTTCAGCGCGACAACAAGAACACTGCATGTTCCGCACGGAAATTGGCGGCGGCATCGCTGGTGAGCCGGTCTCCGCTCAGAAACCAGGCGCCATCGACGCGGATGCCGCGCTCTTTCACGAGCGCGCGGAAATCGTCGATCGTGACGTGATGAATGTTGGGCGTTTCGTACCACGCGACCGGCAGGAGCCGCGTGACCGGCATCCGCCCGCCCCAGAGCAGCGACAGCCGCACGCGCCAGTGCGCGAAATTGGGGAAGGAGACGAAGGCATGTTTCCCGATCCGCAGCAATTGTTCGAGCACAAGGTCGGGCCGCATCGTCGTCTGCAGCGTCTGGCTGAGGATGGCATAATCAAACGCGGCATCCGGATAGTCCGCCAGGTCCGTATCGGCATTGCCCTGGATGACGGAAAGGCCGCGTGCGACACATTCGGTCACATTGGCGCGATCAAGCTCCATGCCGCGCGCATCGACCTGCTTGCCGTCGCGCAACGCGGCCATCAACGCGCCATCACCGCATCCCACATCGAGAATGCGACTGGCGGGAGCCACTTCGCGCGCAATGATCGCAAGATCAGGTCGAAGCGCGCTCATAATCCCCCGGCTTTCAGAAATCCGTCGATCACCCGGTCGAGTGCGGGAAGTTCGAGAAAGAAGCTGTCATGCCCGAACGGCGAGGACAGTTCGACAAAGCTGACGGGCGCCCCGGACGCATTCAGCGCATGGACGATATTGCGCGACTCACTGGTCGGATAGAGCCAGTCGCTGTCGAAGCTGATGACGCAGAAACGGGAATTGCAGCCCTTGAAGGCATTGGCAAGGTGCCCGCCATGTTCCTCCGCCAGATCGAAATAATGCGTCGCGCGCGTGATATAGAGGTAGGAATTGGCATCGAACCGGTCGGTAAAACTCAGCCCCTGATGCCGCAAATAGCTTTCGACTTGGAAATCCGCGTCAAATCCGAACGTCTTGACGTCACGATTCTGGAGGCGGCGCCCGAATTTCTCGGTCAGCCCCTGCTCCGACAGATAGGTGATATGCGCTGCCATCCGGGCGACGGCCAGCCCGGCATCGGGCGACTTGCCATCTTCGAGATAGCGGCCTTCGCGCCAGTTAGGATCGGCCATGATCGCTTGCCGACCGACTTCGTGAAAGGCGATATTCTGCGCCGAATGCCGCGCGGTCGAGGCAATGACTATCGCCGATGCCACCCGCGCGGGAAAATTCGCTGCCCAGCTCAAGGCCTGCATGCCGCCCATCGACCCGCCGATGACGGAATAGAGCTGCGCAATTCCCAAATGGTCGAGCAGCATCGCCTGCGCGCGAACCATGTCGCTGATCGTGATGACGGGAAAATCCATGCCATAGGGCCTGCCGTCGGGGCCGATGCTTTGCGGGCCCGAAGACCCCATGCATCCCCCGATCACGTTTGAACTGATGACACAGAAGCGATCCGTATCGACCGGTTTGCCGGGGCCCACCATGCGCGTCCACCACCCGGGCTTCCCGGTGATCGAATGATTGCTGGCAACATGCTGGTCCCCGGTCAGGGCGTGACAGATAAGGATCGCATTCGACGCTTCTGCATTGAGCGTGCCGTAAGTTTCATAGGCAATCTCGACGGGCGCAAGTGCGGTCCCGCCGTCGAGCTTCAGGGGCCCGGGCAGGATAATGTGACGGTTGAGGCCAAACGGATCCGACATGCTGGCGGGGCTAAGGCGCGCGACCCCGCCTTGTCAATGAAGCCAACCACCCCTAGAGCCGCGCGCATCATGACAGGACCATCTCCGAAAGACTGGGTCAAGGCGATCCACCCCTATGTTCCCGGCAAGTCAGCGACCGGCAGCGGCATGCGTGCGGCCAAGCTTTCCTCCAACGAAAACCCGCTGGGGACGAGCGAAAAGGCGCGCGCCGCTTTTGCTGCACAGGCGGCAGGCCTCGAACGCTATCCCGATGGTGGCGCAACTGCCCTGCGCGAATCCATCGCGCAGCGGCACGGCCTTGACCCGGATCGCATCATTTGCGGCACGGGTTCGGATGAAGTGCTGCACCAGGCGGCGGGTGCATTTGCCGGCCCGGGCGATGAGGTGATCTACGTCCGCTATGGCTTTGCCGTCTATGAAATCGCGATCCGTCGCGTCGGTGCGACGCCCGTCATAGCGCCCGATCGGGATTATGCGACCGATGTTGACGCAATCCTTGCCGCCGTGACCGAACGGACGCGCGTCGTTTTCGTTGCCAACCCGAACAATCCGACGAGCACCTATACGCCGCGCGAGGAAATTGCGCGGCTTCATGCGGGGCTTCCGGATCATGTCCTGCTGGTCCTTGACCAGGCCTATGCCGAATATCTGGAAGACGATGAGGATGATGGCGGGCTGGCACTCGCGATGTCCGCATCCAATGTCCTCGTCACCCGCACCTTTTCAAAGATTTTCGGACTTGCAGCGGAGCGGATCGGCTGGGGCTATGCAGCCGCTCCGATCATTGACGCGATGCACCGGATCCGGCTGCCGTTCAACGTCACAATCGCCGGACAGCATGCAGCGATTGCAGCGCTTGGCGATGAGGATTTCGTTGCCACCAGCCGCGCGCACAATGCGAAATGGCGCAGCTGGTTGACGGCGGAAATCGACAAGCTGGGCAATGCCGGGCTTCGCACGCTCGAAAGCAAGGCCAATTTCCTGCTCGTGCTGTTCAATGGCGCCGTTACGGCTGAATCCGCCTATCACAGCCTTATGGAGCGCGGCTATATCGTCCGCTGGCTGCCCGGCCAGGGATTGGGCCATGGCCTGAGAGTTTCCATTGGCTCGGAAGAGGAAACACGGGGATTTGCGGCCGCACTGCGTGAAATCGTGGGCGAGGCGGCCTGATGCTGCCGTTCGCGCGGGTCTCGATCATCGGGCTGGGCCTGATCGGATCGTCGATTGCCCGCGCCGTGCGCGCACAAATGCCTGGTGTTGTGCTCACAGGTCATGACGTCAACGCCGGCGTTCGCGAAACCGTGCGGGACATGAATCTTCTCGACGATGTAACCGACACGCCCGGTGCGGCTGTGATTGATGCAGAACTCGTCATCCTGTGCGTTCCTGTCGGCATCATGGGAGAGGTCGCGGCCAGCCTTGCCAATGACTTGCCGCCCGAGGCAATTGTTACCGATGTCGGCTCGTCGAAGGCCAGCGTGGCCACAGCGCTCACTCAGGCGCTGCCCGACCACATCATTATTCCCGCCCATCCGGTGGCCGGCACCGAACGAAGCGGGCCCGAAGCGGGCTTTGCCGGACTTTTCCACAATCGCTGGTGCATCCTTACCCCGCCTGAGGGATGCAATCCGGCGAAGGTCGCCCAGCTTCAGGCCTTCTGGGAACGGCTGGGCGCCAATGTGGAAATCATGGCCGCCGAGCATCACGATCTCGTCCTCGCCATTACCAGTCATTTGCCGCACCTGATTGCGTACACGATCGTAGGCACGGCATCCGATCTTGAAGAAGTGACCCGGTCCGAAGTGATCAAATATTCAGCAGGCGGTTTTCGCGACTTTACGCGCATTGCTGCATCGGACCCCACCATGTGGCGGGACGTCTTCCTCTCCAACAAGGACGCTGTCCTTGAGATGCTCCAGCGCTTTTCGGAAGACCTGACTGCATTGCAGCGCGCGATCCGCTGGGGCGATGGCGATGCCCTGTTCGACCTGTTCAGCCGGACGCGAACAGTGCGCCGGTCGATCATCGAACAGGGTCAGGATGACGACCGCCCCGATTTCGGCCGCGCCGACCACTGAAGGCTGTTTAGTCGTTCAGGGCATTGATGGCCCGATGGACGCGCGCCTCTGCTTCTTCCCTCGGCAATCCCGGCGGAATTGTCTCCCCGACCTTCAGCGTCACGATCCCGGGGCGCTTCACCAGACCTTTTGGCCAGATCTTTCCTGAATCGAGCGCAATCGGGACAACCGGCAACCCCAACACCTTGTAGAGCCCTGCAAACCCGGCGCGGAGTTCCGGCCTTTCGCCATGCGGCACCCGCGTCCCTTCAGGAAAGAGAACAATTGGGCGGTTGCTTGCCTTGGCAATCCTGGCAGCAGCGATCATGTGCCGCATGGCTGCAGCACCCGCATCTCGATCGACCGGGATGACGCCCATCCGCCGCGCGGCATAGCCCCAGCCGAACATATCCGCCAATTCCTTCTTCATCACCACGACCGGCCGATGGAAGATGACGAGCGTCTCGATCGTTTCGAACATCGCTTCGTGTTTGAGCGCATAAAGGACGCCGCGCGTCGGAAGGTCGCCGATCACGCGCGTGCGAATGCCCAGGATCCAGCGTGCGCACCAGCGATGCCAGATCGCCCAGCGTCGCGAACTGGCAATGATCGCCTCCTGCCCGAACGGAATCGAAGCAAGGGCCGCCAGGACCATCACGACGCTGCCGGGATAGAAGATCAGGACGAACAGGATCGAACGGAGAAGCGCCACGCGTCAGACGCCTGCCAGGGCCGAAACCCGCCGCAGCAGGTATTTGTTGTACTCGGCAAACAGCGTGACGAAGCCGGGCGCACTGTCCACGGCATCGGGAATGACAAGGATGCCGGGGCCGACAGCGCGTTCGAGTTCGAACCGAGCGCGCGGCATGTGCCAGTCCGTCGTCACCAGCCGGACCGATCGGTAATGCCGGTGCCGAAGCCAGCGCGCCGCTTCAGCCGCGTTGGACCGCGTGTCGACAGCGTCCTTGCCAAGGTCCACACAACACGCAAACAGCTTCGCCGGGGCCTTTTGAAGTTGCGCGAGTTCATCCAGCCGAACCGCCGGATCGACGCCAGAAACAAGCATGCGCCGGGCATGACCTGGCGCCAGATGGTCCAGCCCGCGCTGGATTCGTCCCGCCCCTCCCGTGAGCACGACAATGGCATCGGTCCGCGTGTTTGCGGCTGCGCGCGGCAAGCTCACGACAAACCAGGCCCAGCCGAGCAGCCAGACTGTCGCAATCAATGAAAGGACACGACGAATCACAATGTGTTTCTTAAGGCAAAGAGAATCGTAAGGCGCGCAGCAACTGTTGCCAGCAATGCCCCAAACAGGGGCAGGCAGAGAATGAGCGCCCAGTCGGATAGGCCAAGGCTCGCCGAACCGAGCAGTTCGGATCCGATCCCGGACATGCGACTGCCGACAAGCGCCAACACCGAAAGTGCTATTGCAAGGCCGGCCAACCCGCCAAGCAGGGCATCGAGCGCTATGCGGCGCTGGAAGAGTGCTGCCACCTGTTGGTCCGTCGCCCCCAGCAAGTGCATGACTTCAATGACTGGCCGGTGCGTGTTGAGTGCGCCGCGCGCCGCGAGCACGACAATCGTCGCCGTCGCTGCAGCCATCAGCAGGACAAGGGCCGCCGCAAGCCACCGGAGCGACTGCAGCAGGCTCTCCAGCGGCGCTAGCCAGCGAGCATGCGCATCCACCCGCGCGGTTTGGGAGACCGAGCCGACAGCCTTGCGTACCTCGGCAATGTCGGCTGGCGTCGCGCGCCGCAAGGTCACATCGATGAGTGCCGGAATGGGGAGGTCGGCCTCATTGCCTTGATCGCCAAGCCAGGGTTCGAGCAGTGCGGCAAGCTGATCGTCGCTGACCGGTTCGACCTTTTCGATCACGCCGAGGCGCCGAAGCTCGGAAATGATTGCCTGTTTGCCGGCTTCCCTTGTCACCGGATTGGCTTCGGGAAGCTGGATGGTCAGGCGTCCCGCGAGATCCTCGCCGAGCGATCGCGCCGCACTGCCAAGCGCAAGGCCAGAGGCGGCCGCAAGCGCGGTCAGGAACATCATGATCGCGATGACCCACGGCATGGGGCCTGCCAGACGGCCTTCGAGCAACAGGCGACGTTCGGCAGGGCTGGAACGGAAAAGCCGCATGATTCAGGCTGCCCCTTCGCGCTGCGGCGGATAGCGGAGCGCCCCGGTCGGATCCTGAAGCCGCCCGCTGTCCAGGTGCATGATCGTTGCAGCGCCGACGCGGCTCAGCAAATGAACATCGTGCGTGGCAACCACAATGGTTGTCCCCAGCTTGTTAAGCGCATCGAACAGGTAGAGCAGCCGGGCGGCCATGTCCGGATCGACATTGCCCGTCGGTTCGTCTGCGACCAGGATATCGGGCCGGCCAATCACCGCCCTGGCAATTGCGACGCGCTGCTGTTCCCCGCCCGAGAGCGTTGCGGGACGCGCGCTGATCCGGTCGGCCAGTCCGACCCAGGCGAGCATCTCGCTGACAGCCCTTTCGATATCGCGCTCGCTGGTTCCCGCGACTCTCAAGGGCAGGGCGACATTATCGAATGCCGAAAGATGCGGAATCAGGCGAAAATCCTGGAAGACCACCCCGATACGCCGCCGGAACAGCGGCAAGCGATCGCGCGGCAGCGTCACCATGTCTTCGCCGAACAGCCTGATGAGGCCGCGGCTTGGCCTTTGGGCAAGAAAAAGCAGCCGCAAAAGTGACGTCTTGCCAGCACCCGACGCTCCAGTGAGGAAATAAAATCCCCCCCGCTCAAGCGAAAAGCTGAGATCGGAAAGCGTTTCTGCACCGATGCCGTATCGCAAACCGACATTTTCGAACTTGACGATTGTTGCCATGGCCCTGCCGCTGTTTCCCCCCGCTTTCAATGCCCTGCAGCAACCCGCAGGTAAAGCACGACTTGGCTTTGCACGACAGTCGAAACATGCAGGGGGCTTGCAAGTCGCCTGCGTTCAGTGCTTATGACGGGCTTCGCAAAGGAATTTCTCGCTCGCAATGATCCTCTCCTGTCCGGCTTGCAGAACCCGATATCTCGTGCCGGATACGGCGGTCGGCCCAAATGGCCGCCAGGTCCGCTGCGCGTCGTGCAAGCACAGCTGGTTTGCCGAACCCGCTGCCATTGATCTTTCGGGGGCAGTTGTGCTGCCGTCACCGCGACCGGACCCTTCCCCGCAAACCGCGCCATCGCATCCGGAGCCACCGGTTGCCGTCCAGCCTACAGAAGATGCCGGGCCCGCCCCCTGGCAAGACGGCGCTGGCGTGGGAGATGCCGGGCCCGATCCGTTTGCACACCAGCCGCCTTTTCGCGGGCGCAGGAACCCCACGCACCGCTGGACAATTGCGGCCGTTGCTGCCGCTCTGGTCCTGCTTGCCGGGATTGTGGCGATCCAGTTTTTCGGGACGCCAAGCTTCATGGCACGGCTTGGCCTGCCAGTCGGGACGGCAGAAGTGCCCCTGCTGCTTGAAGTGCCGCGCAAACCGGAACGGCGGACACTCGAAAGCGGCAATGAATTGTTCGCCATCAACGGGCGGATCATCAATCCGACCGACCAGCGACAGCGCGTGCCTGACATTCTGGCCGAATTGCGGGATGCGCAGGGTCGCGTTGTCTATAGCTGGACGATCATGCCGCCACGACGCACGATTGGCCCCAAGGGCACAGCCGAATTCAATTCGGCAGAAGTCGATGTGCCGAAGGGGGCCCGCGCGCTCAATCTCAGCTTTTCCGGATCGCTGAAAAACTGAACCTCCGGGCGGCTGCCCCTATTGGAATTCGACAAGGCCCGGCTTCCCTCTTGCCGACCCCGAAGGCTGCGCGGACTGGCCAATGCGGACACCGGCAACAATCCGCGCCCGTGCGACAGCCACCACGCGCTGCGCGGACCGCGGCGGAGCGGGAACAGAAACCGAAGCAAGTGCGATCGCGGCGAGCATGGCCCTGTTAGGGCTTTGTTTACCAATACGCTCAACCCGGAAATTTGGTTAACGGCTTTTACGCATCTGCAAAGGGATGGTTGCAGGCTGCAAAACCCTCTGCTAGGGGCGCGTGCCTACCGAGGCCGGGCCTTTCCCGGATCTTTCATGAGCGTGCGGTCGTGGCGGAACTGGTAGACGCGCAACGTTGAGGTCGTTGTGGGCGAAAGCCCGTGGAAGTTCGAGTCTTCTCGACCGCACCAGCTCTTCGAAACTTATGGGATCGCGGCCTGCCTTGGTGAAGCCTGGGCCGCAATCGTGCCGAGATGAACCGATGGCGAGGCTCCGTTGACAAGCAGGACGCCACCAAGGGCCGTCGAAACCCGGGCAGCGTTGGCCGAGCCAAGTGCAATGCGCACCGAATAGCGCCCGTATGGGACGCCTTCGAACAGGAAGAAGCCGTCAAAATCACTGCGCGTCGTGGATGCGACCCGACCTTCGGTATTCACGAGTTCAAGCTCCACGCCTGCAAAGCTGCCGCCGCCGGAATGCACAAGCGTCCCATCGACATCGCCGGCACTCGCCAGCGGAAGCTCGATTGCCACGGCCACGCCAGGGCGTGGTGTGACAACCACACCGGGCGTTGCAGGTTGAACCAACGGGTCGGGAAGCGACGATGCATCGATTCCGATCAGCACAGGGTGATAAGGCTCAAGCGAATCGATCAGGACCTGCCCGTCCTTTCCGGTCAATCGCCCAACTGGCACGCGTCCCGCCGTCAGCTGCACATCATGTTCAAGCGGCTCATCGCTTTGCCGGATGCCATCGCCATTGAGGTCCCGATAGATCCGCGCAACGGCCTGTCCCTGCGTGGCCAATCGATTCGATGTCATGCGCATCCCGCCCCGGTCGGTCGGGTCGGGGCCCAGGCTGAACGCCAGATTCAGGCCGCCGGCGAGCGAGCCATCGCTGCCGGCTTCAATCGAGCCCGTTAGCGCGAGAGTCTCGAAACGGCGGACATAGCCCAGCCCGACCCGCGCCCGCCTGAGCGGGCGATCATAGCCAATTTCGGCCCGCCAGTCGCCGCGATTGCGCTCATCGCCGCGGCCTGCTGACCATTCAGCCACCAGTGTGCCGCTGTCGAACCGGGAGTCCGGCCGCAACCGATAACGCGTTTCGCCGCGCAGGCGGACTTTGCCGATCCGAGCGTTGGCAAGGAGGGATGCTTCCAGAATACCGGGCTGCCCAGGCCCATATTTGCGGCGCTCGTCACGCCAGTTCACTTCGCCTGTCAACGACATGCGGCCAATACTTGTCGAAATACGGGCAGCCGTGTCGAGGCTGTCCAGACCGGAAGACCGCGTCGTGTAACGCGACTCGAGATGAACTGGCACAAAACTGCTGCCGACCTTGAAACTATGGTCGAGTGAAACTGTGTGGAGCCCGGTAACGTCCGGCGCGATTCGGTCGGAGCGGAAATGGCCGCGTGCCAGTATCGTTTCGGCGCTGAAATAGGTGTTTGACAGCTCCCCCAGGACCTGCGCCCGCAAAGCCGAGCCTCCGCCGCTTGTCTGCGATGCCGAAAACTCCGCCAGAGTTGGGCCAACTGCACGTCGAAGCGCCAGTTCTGCATAGTTGCGCCGCAATCCGTCTTCGAGAACCAGGCTGTGCGCCAGGGCTGCAAGCGACGTTTTGGCATTGAGGCCGCGCTCCAGCCCGAACGTGCCCCGCCAGCCGCTGCGGCCATAGCGCCCGCTGCCACCCAGGCCGATCAGGTCATGCCCATCCTCATACACCCCTGCCCAGAAAAAAGATTTTCGAGGCGGAATGCTGTCGAGCCCGACCGGCACGTTGCGGGTCTCCCGCCGAATCTGGCCTTGCGGCCCATAAAGCACAATCTCAAAGCGGTTCTGGCCATAAAGAAGCGGCACATCGAGGAATTCGTAGCGACCATCGGCCCGGTCATTGGCGAACATCAGCAACTGCCCGTTGCGATACAATTCGGCGTCCCAGCCTTGCGGAAGTTCACCCCGAAAATCAGTGCGGTCGAAACTGTCGCGCCGCTCAACCGGACGGTTGGTGACCATTGCTCCGCGTCCGGCGCTCGATTGGGCGACGAGTGGTGTGGAAAATCCTGAAATGTCGCCCGCTGCAACGCTTGTTGCCTTCAACGGCCCGAGCAATCGTCCCTCAGGATCGGTCCGGTAGGCCTGAACACGCAGGCTTTCCGGGACCCCCTTGCGCGTCGAGGAGAGACGCGCGTTATAGGCAATTGGGCCAACTTCTCCAGCGGCATAAAGTTCGTAGCTTCGGTTGATCTGGCCAGTGCCGCGCCCCCTGTCCTTGAGGCCGCCAACGCTGACAACCGCATCAACTGACGGCATACGGACGCCGCGGAACGGCGTTTCACTGTGCGGGAGACTCTTGAGGTCAAACGCAGCGACATTGCGGACCCGCGCCGCCCGTGCCCGACGCTCCATCTGCATTTCCATCGGCAGTTTGGCCGTGGAATTGACAATCAGCAGCGCATTGCCCTGGTCGGCCTGCAAATTGATACCAAGCCAGCTGCCAAGCCTTGCGGTTGCGACGCACCAGCCTTCGGGCGTATCAAAAATGTCGTTCGGTCCAAGCTTTGTGACATTGTTCATGATTTGTACCGTGCCAGCTTCGCGATCGACCAGCACCGTGCGACGTTCCTCAAACGCCCAGCCTGTTGCGCGGCGCAACTTCTTGTCGAGACGGACCGGAATGTCGAGCGCGAGGATCACATCAGCGAGGTCCACACAGGTTCCGCCGGGGATCTGATAGCCACGCACGCCATCGCCGAGCCGGTATTGGCCAAGCCGCGCATCAAAAAGCAAAGCGTCGTCCGAATTCGCCGTCCACCGCGCCTGCGCGCTCGCCATGCCGGGTTGGCCCAACCCGAACAGCGCAGCCGCGCCCATCAGGACGCGGCCAAAAAAGGTGGAAAGGCATGTCATGAGCGTGCCTGAACGAGGCTCCCGATCCGGCTATCGAATAACGGCGTCGAGCGAGGCCATAGTGCCGCCGCCGGCCTCATTGTCCTCGACATATTCGATCTTCACCGGACCCGTGAGCACGGCGACCATATCTTCGGGGATCGCGAGCTTGACTGTGCGCTCCGGTATTTCGGCATAGACTGCGATGCCGCGAACCTCGAAGACAGGCTTTGCGATGCCCGGCTTGGTGATGCGAATCTGGCCATAGACGGAGCGACTGCCACTTCGGCTCAGCGTAAAGGCAAGGGCGGGCCCCTCCTTCTCACGCAGGATCCTGGGGTTGGCGATGGCGGCAGACGCCGCAAGGCTGCCCTGTCGGACAATAATCGGGATGGTCACGCCATAGATCGGGGTCAACGCAATCGAAACGCCGTCCTTTCGGCCAGCGCCGGATTCGACGGGCTTCGCATCGGGAATGGCCCGAAACAGCATGTGCGCGCGATATTCACCGTCCGGCAGGCCTTGCGGTGCCCGGACACCGATCCGGATGGATTGCGGCTGGTTTGGCGGCAACACAACACGGCGCGGCGCATAGCTGATCATCCCGAGTGTCGTTGCGTCATGGCTATCAGCCTTGGCAGGATCGATCTCCTCAAGCGATCCGTCGGGAAGCATCCGTCGCAACTCGAGCGAGATGCGATAAGTCGCAGGCTCGCTGCCGATATTGTTGAGGACGACTTCCGTACCCCGGGAACCGTCGAGGATGACCCGTGTCGGGGCGACGAGCAGGTCCCCCGCAGCAAGGGCCGGTTCGACACACAGGAGGGAAAGCCCGGTTAACCAGGCAAGGGCGCCCGCGCGCCGGAATGCGAACATAGAACATGACTCCAAGCCCAATGGTCCCCACGACCTGGCAGTTCGGGATCATGACCCAATTTGGTTGATATTCGGCTAACCAAAGGCCGGGATCAGGACAAAAAAAGGCCCGCCGACACGGGCGATGTGTCGGCGGGCCCATAAGCCTGGGTCAACGAGGCCTATTGGTAATCGACGGTTGCCGTAAACGTGCCGACATAGTCTCCATCAGCCTGGTTCGCCCCAACCGTGAGCGTACCGCCGACCGAGAAGGATCCGGCATTGGCAACCAGAGTCGTTGTGGTCGCGCTCGCAGCAAGCGATGCCGTCATCGTGTCTGCGCCTGAGACCAGCGAAACCGATGCCGGGACGGAAATCGTCACAACTGCGCCGGTCGTGCCACCGATGGTGAACCCGGCAGCCGTCGTCGCGCCTGAGCAGACAAGGCCCGAACCGCAGGTGCGCGCGCCGCCGGACGAAATCGCAACCGTCGATGCGGCCGCGCCGGTCACGATCGTGCCGAACTGGAGGTCTGATGTATTTGCCAGCGTGATCTGGCGCAGGATCTTGGCACGTGCCGTTGCGTTTGCGGTCGCGGCATTGGCGGCGGTGGCACCAAGGCTGAGTGCGGCCAATGTGGCAACGGCGACGGCTGCCTTGAGCTTCTGAATCTTCATTGAAAAAGTCCCCTAAACAAAAATGCGTTTCAGTCGTTCCCGAATGGAAAAACACCCATTCCGATATCCGCCGTACACCGGGAGGTTTTCACAATTTGCTTTGGGGCATGGTTAATCCGGCAGTAACGCCTGCGGCCAGACGCAGGGCCGATCAGTTATAGTCGACGGTCACTGGAATGCGGCCGCGGAAATCTCCGTCCACACCGTTGCGTGCCGTGAGTCGCCCGCCAAATGTGAAGACAAGCCGTCCATTGGGCCCAATAACCGGATGCGGCGGCAAGTCGGTCCGAATCTCTGTCACGTCTGCGGTTCCGCCGAGATTGGACGTCAGCACCACCGTGCGCGGCAAATTCACCGTGACCCGTGCGAACGGTTCTCCCGTGATCGTAACTGTTCCGGCAAGCGCCGGGCCACCGAGCGCGGCAAAGCCAATCATCTGGCGGCGTCCGGTGCGCGCTTCGATCGCAATGCTTCCCGAGTCGCGGTTCGTGTAGACAGCCGTGCTGAAATCAAGCGCTGCATCGATCGTCACGGATAGGGCACGAAGCGATGGGGCAGGATCAGCCGGTGCCGTCGCGCAAAGCTGGCATGACTGGGCGATTGACGCAGTTCCCGGCAAAGGAAGCGCGAAAGCCAGCACAATTCTTATGACCGTCCCCACGTTCATCATGCTGAATCTAACGTTAAACTTTCAATAGGAAGTTAACTCTGGCATGACCGCCGTTCGCGTAATCCCCTGACGCGACCAAGCGAAAGCCAGTTGTGTCCGCTCCCATCGCCCGAATCAACGCCATCGGTACGGCTACGCCTGCGCATGACATTCATCAGGCCTTTATCGACTGGGCATCAAAACGCGTCGCGGACCCCCGGGAAGCGGGGCTTTTTTCGCGGATGGCAGCACGATCGGGCATTGCACATCGCTATTCTGTACTCCCCCGCGGTCAAAATGGCGGATCGCCCGTCGCTCAAGACGGCTTTTATGCCAATGACATGCTGCCGCCGACCTCTGCGCGCATGGCGCTTTATGGCCAGCATGCGCCCGCTCTAGCAATGGACGCCATTCGCAGGCTTGGTTCGCTTGGAAACATCACGCATGTCGTCGTTGCGAGTTGCACCGGCTTTGTCGCGCCGGGAATTGACCAGATCATTGCCGGGCGCCTTGGTCTTTCGCCTTCCGTCGAACGACTGCTGGTCGGCTTCATGGGTTGCTATGCTGCGATTTCAGCGCTGCGCAGCGCGCGGCATATTGTCCGATCAGAGCCGACGGCACGTGTTCTGGTGGTGACGGTTGAGCTGTCGACGCTTCATCTTCAGCCCGACACGGCCCTGGAGCCCCTGCTCGCAATGTTGCAATTCGGCGATGGCGCGGCGGCGGCATTGGTTACGGCTGAGGGGTCGGGGCTGGCAATCGAGGATCCATTCGCGACAACTCTTCCCGACTCGGCAGGGCTGATCCGGTGGGACATCGGGGACCAGGGGTTTTCCATGCATCTTTCAGGCGCTGTCCCCGGACGGATCGCCGACGCCTTGCGAGAGCCCGAGTTCCGCCACATCTTGACTGGTGGCCTTGATCCCGGTGCAATCGACAGTTGGGCAGTCCATGCCGGCGGCCGGTCGATCCTTGATGCCGTCTCGCATGCCCTTGACCTTGACAGCCAGGCCCTGACCATTTCGCGCAACGTCCTGCACAACTACGGCAACATGTCATCTGCAACTCTGATGTTCGCTTTGGCCGGTTTTCTTGATCGTCCGTCGCGGCAGGGCGTTGCCCTTGCCTTTGGCCCCGGCCTCGCCGCCGAGGGATTCCGCTTCCACGAGGTCGATTGAGATGTTGGCCGGGCGATCCCTTTCCGATGAATTGATGGACGATCCCGCGCTTGACCTTGCCACATATGCCGCGGTGCTTGGCGATTTGGCGAAGGTCAACACGGTAACGATGGCGCGCAGGCCGACCCTCGCCTTTCTCGAGCGCGCGCTTGTCGGGGCAAAATCCTTCCGCTTGCTTGATGTGGGCTTTGGTGACGGGGATATGCTGCGGGCCATTGCGCGCTGGGCTTCCGGTCGGGGGATC
>Ga0116178_10001759_pt1 | contig 17643 bp, 20 predicted proteins | sample AD_STIC12_MetaG_FD_89880 | JGI IMG/M metagenome (GOLD analysis project Ga0116178, IMG submission 89880) | Active sludge microbial communities of municipal wastewater-treating anaerobic digesters from USA - AD_STIC12_MetaG | ecosystem: Engineered > Bioreactor > Anaerobic > Digestate | place: USA... | reverse complement strand
CTACCAGTACTGCGAACCAGGTCTTCTTCAACTTCCACCTCCTTCCTTTCTTCAAAGTGCGTTGCTTTTTCACTTCACAACGAAGTGATTATGGGAATATGATAGCAGATATACATATAAAAGTCAAGGGCATAAAAACCAGCTGTTTTTGCTGATAAAAAACCGCTAGTTTTGAAAAAAATAGCGGAAAATATCCAATTTATTCTTCTATTGTTTAGAAAGATTTCTTTGCGACCCTATCTAAAAACTTTACAAGTTCATCAGTAGGATGTGCCCAATCAATTGTGCCGTCTGGAAGAATTATCCCATCATGATAAATAATCAGATGACCAAGTTTGGTGCATAATTCAGCAAGATCTTTAGTTGAACATCCCATAATGTGTGATGCTTGTATAATAACAGGGATAGTAGCATCGGTTGGGATGCTATTAAGAGCCCCGTCCCAATACTCAACCTGAAAATCTACTCTTTCACAATCAAGAAAATTAAATAATCGAGGTGAAATTGTTCGGGGATTCGCATAAAAAGGAAAAACATACACCTTTACTTTCATAACGATTGTACACCCGTTAGATTTCAAAACCAGAAAGATATTTATGTTAATTAATACAATATTTGTGCAGTGTCAATTTCTGAGTGACTTCTGTCTAATAAACTGCGAGGAATTTCACGTCGTTCGTTTCACCCACTCCCTCAAAACTCTGCCTACGGCAGACAGGCCGCGGTTTTGAGTAACCCGTCTACCGAAGGTAGATTTCCTCATCTGCCTCCGGCAGAACCTCTCTCTATTCAATTCCTATGAGGGACAAAATAAAAAAGCATACAACAAGGTATGTTTTTTATTTTTGTGTCCTCTACCTTCGGCAGACAGGCCGCGAGGACGTTGCGCTATTTCACCACTTGCCCCCGACCCCCATATAAGAAACCTTCTGGTTTCTTACGCTCGCTAGTTAGCGGGCTATTTTCCAACACGGGGGCTCGTAGTCCAATTCTCTTAGGAGAATAAATAAAAAATAATTGCCGACAAGCGACAATTATTTTTCATGTGTCCCCGCGAGGAATTGAACCTCGACTGCAGCCTTCGCAGGGCCGCGTTCTATCCGTTAAACTACGGGGACCCAACTACGCTTTGATAAATATCAAAGCTTCGATGGGTGAGCTGATGCGTGATTACACCTCTCGCCCTTCCGAAGCTCGAATACTATTTGAGCGAAGGAGGGAACTACGGGGACCTAACTATTTAATCAATCGGATTAGTCTCCCATCATTAATCGCTAATCTATAATAACCATTAAATCAAACAAAATTCAAATGTATAAAGTAATTAGGGAATAGTAATTAGTAATTAGTAAATAGGAATTAGAAATTAAGAAACAGTAATTAGAAATTAGGAAATAGTAATTAGGAAATAGGAAATAGGAATTAGTAATCAAGAAATAGTAATCAGGGAATAGTAATTAGTAATTAGGAAACAAAAATTAGGAGTCCAATATTAAAAATTACAAATTATAAATTAAAAATTAAAGCGAAGATTTTTATATTCCTATAATTCTGGATAAAATATCCAAAAATGAGGGTTCGGTTTTTCTTTGGGGTAATTCTTTAGCCAGTCTTTCTGATATTTTTTCTTTGTCGCTGCGATGGATTTTTATCCTCAAAACCGGACGGAATTTTTCTTTAAAAACCAAAAGCAATTCAATTTCGGATGGGGAATACTCATAAATATCAAAATGATTAAATCTGGAAAGTTTGTAAACATTTTCATTTTCACCGATAACAAATTCATCATCCGTGATCTTGAATGAGTAATCCTCCGGTTTTTGGGAAGAAAGAAATAGAACCGTTCCGCTGGCAAGAATAACAAATACTCCAAACAAAAAATCTTTCTGCCAAACGGAAAAAACCAAAAGCAAAACAGTCAGTCCAAGGATTGCAAAATAAAACAAATTCCCCCGTTCTTTGCCATTATGCGCCCTTGAGGTCCATTGGATAGTCGGCTCTCCGTTTTTTTCTTTTTGCTCGTTTATTGAGTCAGTCATTTGTTGATTATATTCTTTCTATCATTTTAATACCAAGTATTTTGGATCCTAACTCCATTATATGAAGAATATCTTTTATTAGAGTGAGTCTGGCGTTCTTGCGTTCTTTTACTTCATCTTTAATGATCGGAGTTTTTTCATAATAAGTGTTGGCGATATTGGCAAGTTCCAGCAGGTATTGAGCGATGTGATGAGGGGATGAATCAGTTATGGATATATCAATTCTATCCGCAAATGAAAGAAGTTTTTTAACAAGATCCAAATCGCTCTTTTCCAACAAAGCTGTATTTATTTTCCCGATTCTTCCGGCTTTGGCGACGATGTTGGATAATCTGGCGTAGGTATAATTAAGATAAGTTGCGCTATTTCCTTTGAAAGAAAGCATCGCCTCGGGATTAAAAACTATGTCTGTCATTCGTGATTCATTAAGCATTGAATAAATCAGAGCGTTAATTCCGACAGTTTTGGCTATTACATTTTTTTCTTTTTCGCTAACATCCGAACGTTTTTCATCAACCACTTTTTGGGCGGTTTGAATTATAGTATCAACAATCGCTTGAGCGGCAATAATATTTCCTTCACGGGTTGAGAATTTTTTTCCATCCGGTCCGAGCACTAATTCATATTTTACGTGCTCAAGTCTTGTTTTAGAAAGATTCAAAAGCTTGGCAATGGCAAATAATTGCTGGAAGTGGAGAGATTGTTCACTGCCGACAATATAAAGAATTTTATCGGGATTAAATTTGCTAAGTCGGTAATAAAGGCTGGCGATTTCTCGGGTAAGATACAAAGTGGCGCCGTCGGTTTTTTGAATAAGCGCCGGAGGAAGACCAAAAGCGTCTAATTTTATAATCCATGCCCCCTCGCTTGGCTCTAAGAGTTTTTGATTTTTAAGATCGGCGATTATTTTATCGGTCATCGGGGCATAGAAACTTTCTCCGATGGTTTTATCAAATTTGGCGCCAAAGAGCGAATAAAGGCGGTTAAAATCTTTAAGCGATTCTTTAAGTATCCAAGCCAATAAACTTTTGTTGGTTTTGTCCCCTTGTTCAAGTTTTTTAAATTCTTCCTGAGCCTGTTTTTCCAGCTCGGGATATTTATCTAATTCTTTATGAAAACGAATATAAAGCTCAAGAAGCTCTCCAATTGGATTTTTGTCTACCGCTTTTTTATCTCCCCATTTTTTATAAGCAGTGATTAATTTTCCAAATTGAGTTCCCCAATCTCCCAAGTGGTTCCAGCGAGTTACTTTGTGACCGACAAATTCATAAAGGTTTGCCAACGAACTTCCCAAAATAGTATTTCTAATATGCCCCACATGCATTGGTTTGGCTACGTTGGGGGACGAGTATTCAATAATTACCTTTTCTTTTTTTGAAGAAGCGAAATTTTTGGAGGACAATTTGGCGATTTTTCCAAGCCAACTGTTACAAAAATCATTTGTTAGATAGAAATTTAGAAATCCGTTTCCGGCAATTTCTATTCGCTCTATGTATTCGGGAGTCTGGGCTTCTATAAAAACTTTTATTTTTTCGGCAATCTCCAAAGGAGATTTTCCGGTTATCTTGGCTAAAACAAAACAAGCATTGGATGAATAATCTCCAAAGACGGGATTATCCTTTGATTCAATCACAAAGTGAACGGCATCGGGGTTAAAATTAAACACCTGATTTTCTTGAGTCAGTAATCTTTGAGCCGCGCCAACAATTAATTCTAAGATGTATTGTTTGGGAAATTTTAAAGCCATTTTATCTAAGAATATAACAGGGTGGCTTCTTTAGCAATAAAAAACACCCCCGTTTGAGGCGAGAGTGTTTTTTATAAGTTACATTTGGCCGGTCATAACTCCTTTCTTCTGGAGCTTGGCGGCAATTATCAAAAGATAAAGAGCTGCAAGTCCAACAAGGATATAAACGATGGTTGATAACAGGCTGCCGACTCCGAAAATTGAGGCAACCAAATCAAAACTAAGAATTCCGACAAGACCCCAATTGAGTCCGCCGATGATTACTAAGATTAAAGCAATCCAATCCAATATGTTGAGTTTCATATATACACTAATGCATTATGGTACTCGACCTTTTGTTAAAATGTTACCTATCTATTTTATCAGTTAGTCAAAATGTAACAAGGGGAAAATGTGAACAACAAAAAACACCCCCGCTTGAGGCGGGAGTGTTCCTTTAGTTAGCGACTAAAACGTCTCTCGCGAGGGGCGCGCTCTTCCATTGGGCGGGCCTCGTTAACAGTCAGTTTTCGTCCATCGAATTCCTGACCATTCCACATCGCGATAGCATTTTGTGCTTCATCGTCGTTGCTCATCTCAACAAATCCGAATCCTTTTGAACGTCCAGTCATCTTGTCTGTGATGATAGTGACATTCTCAACGGTTCCGGCTTTGGAAAAAGCATCCCTTATTGCGTCCTCATTGGTCGAATAGGGAAGTCCTCCGACATATAATCTTTTTGCCATTGTCCTTATGCGTTTACTTATTGTTGTAAGTCGACGCGTGCTACTTCTACTTTCGTGGGATTTTCACCCACCGACCCACACACGCAAGAAGGACTTTGGATCCTAAGCGTAGTTGAAATTCTCTGCTCCGTCCGACTTTATCTTTTGGAAAAAATCATTGGAGGAAAGTGAAACGTAAAACACACCTTACAAACTGGGATCATTATACATTTATTATCAAAATAAGTCAAACACCCCCTTAGACTTGACTTTTTATTGGTATATGCTATCATACCCCCATCTGCCTCTCCCATGTTTGAAGTTAGGAGGGGCGACCAAGAGGCGCCGCAATTGTGCGGAGCCACAAGTACCTTGACGGAAGAGTGCGTGCCAATTGAAAGGAGGTGGACCGCGATCAGGGATCGACCCCGTTAACATCACAAGAAGAAGACGCTCAAGCAAGAGAAGAGCAGTGACGAGGCCGGAAATGGTCCCACTCACCCAAGATGGAGTGGGTGGGGCCGGCAATCGGTCACCCTGCTAGAGAAGGCAGGGTGGCTACAACGAACAACAAGGGGGTGCCTGTGAGAAATCGCGATCCGGCTGTGGTAGTTTCTGGCGAGTAGGTGTCGACGCGACGGCGAGAAGCAAAGTTCGTTGCCGTGGACGGAGCCCATGCAGAGGGCTATGAACTTCACGGCGGCGACTAAGTCCATCTCTACATCATGTATTCTCTGAGTCAGCTCAAGCAAGTGAGCTAGGACGCTCAGAATGATGTGGTGATGGCACTCACCACTGGGTGAGTCAGACTATCGCGGTAAGGCAAGATCCAAGTTGGGGAGGACCAGAACACACGGCTATCACGGCTTGGTGAGTCTCGCGAAGCATAAGGCTCGCGACGGTGAGGGCAGCACGGGTTCTCGGGGTGGGTTCAATTCCCTCCCCGAGGGCCCTCTTTTTTTACAAAAATTTGTCTAAAATTATTGATTTATTAAGTTTATAAATGTATTATCACAATAAGTTTGGGGAGATATAGAGTTAATAAGTTAGTAAGTTAATAATGTTATTGAGTTATTTTTTGGAGGGGTGCCGGAGCGGTTAACGGAACGGTTTGCTAAACCGTGGCTCTCTAATCGGAGCCCATGGGTTCGAATCCCATCCCCTCCGCTAGTGATTTTATTAGGTAAACAAATGGTAAAATAAGTATACTCCGAGGGGATTCGAACTAATATGAAATTATTACTTACATCGAGTGGTCTAACCAATGATTCGATTGCGAATGCACTTTTTGAATTGGTTGGTAAAAAACCAGAAAATACCAAGATTGTTTTTATCCCGACCGCTTCAAATATTGAAGTTGGCGATAAAGATTGGTTTATTAAAGATCTTATAAATCTGAAAAAAAGAAATTTTGAAGAAATTGATATCGCTGATATTTCGGCTGTGGAAGAAAAGATATGGAAGCCAAAATTAGAAAGGGCCGATGTGCTATTTTTTGAGGGAGGAAATACTTATCATCTAATGGAATGGATAAATAAATCTGGACTCGTAAATATCCTACCAGAATTATTAAAAACAAAAGTTTGGGTCGGGGTTAGTGCTGGTGGTATGGTAACTAATAAAGATTTAGCTTTGAAAATATCTCAGATTGTTTACGGCGAGGATTTAGACAAAACAGAAGAAATGAATGGCTTGCATTATGTAGATTTTTATTTTCTTCCACATCTTAACTCGGAGCATTTCAAGAATCTGCGAAGGAATTATATCGAAGAAGTTACCAAAGAAATATCTGATACGATTTATGTCATGGACGATCAATCGGCCCTGAAAGTTGTAGACGGAAAAATCGAAGTGGTTAGTGAAGGAGATTGGTTTGTACTTAATAAATAAGTTTTGGCTATCCAAGGCATAGCCGATTGTAGCGGATTACAGCGGTAAATTTAGTAAACTTTCTGTGCGAACTTTGGAATGTCAAAATAAGCAGGATTTTCTTTGTAGATTAGTCGCATGTTTCGTATAATTTTATCAAGTTTAACAAGGCTTAGGCGATTAGCTGGTTCAAAGTTCCGGACATCGTCACCGCATATCATTTTTTACACATTACTTTGTATAAAAAATAATAAGAGGTGTGGGTTGTTAGGAATTCGAATAAAAACAGAGGGTTCGAATCTTCCCTGTTTATCCAAGAGTGAAACAATTATTAATAAACAGTCATGCCTTTGGCAGATCCTCCAAAGGAGGACAATCCCGCTAAAGCGGGGCCATCCCCTCCGCTAAATGTCCAAGTTATAGCGTAAATTGCTAAGGCGTTAGGTATTCAAATGGAAGATTTGTTAAAGTAAAAATTATGAATAACTACAAAGGTGACATTATTGAAGAATCTTTGAGTGATAAAAGCGTTCTCAAAGATATAAATATAATCTCAACGAAAGTTGAAAAGGTAACGAACGAACACCAAACTCCATGGCTTTTGCAATGGACTTTAGACACTATTGAGGTTGAAGAAGGACAAGCGAGCAGTTTGGCCGAGAAATTAAGCAAAGCGCTTGATTCAGACCATGGTTGGTATATTGATTATCGAAATGACGAATATCATTTTGTTATTTTCAAGAATAAAGTTTTTAAAATAGATCGCAGTAAAAAATCTGACTATGACGAAATGATTAAATATGGCTTGTCCGTCGGGACACCAGACTATCAGTTGCCAAACTTTTCTGATCTGCCTATTAATGTGTTAGACGATTTTTTAAGAGAAGCAAATTTGAATACTTACGCCAATAAGAATGTGAAAAAAGCGTCTCCACTTCGCCCCGGCTCTAGAGATTATCATTTCGAAAAAGGCGACCTGACTTATCACGACACCTATTTTGGAGCTACCAAATTTGTCGGCGAAGAAATTGTTTATAAAAACAGCAAACCAGCATGGGGAATGAATTACTACGGCTTTACGGTTAGCAACGAGATAAGCGAAGGTTTATTTGATGCAATTCTTCGCCCAGCTTTAATGTCCGGCTCTGGTGATAATATCCCCGTTCGCGGACCGAAAGAATTTATAAATGGTGAATGGAAATATACTTTTAATACTGACGGCAATCTGGCAAACTTTATTGGCATAGAAGAAATATCCAAAAATGGCGAAGTGATTTGTCGGCTACATTGTCACGGCGGATTCATTGAATAAAAATAAAAAAGCACTCAAATTAAATTCCCCCCAACACAAACCTTCCATTTTTGGGGGTTTTGTTTTATGGTAAAAAGAATAGAAAAAAGGATTCAAATCATGAAAAAACTAGAACGAAAAATTTGAGGCTGTATTTTGCAAAGCAAAATGCGCCACCAAAAGAGATGTTGCCCTTGACCCACCCAACCCATTCGCGGGCAACGCTAAGGAACTCCCTAATTTCGTTTGACTAAATCGTAAAAATTTCATATACTAACTATTGATAAGTGATGATTTTAATACTATACAACTATCATAGTAAAACTATACGAATATGTCAAACGAAAAATCCACAATTGGCGAGAATATGAAGAAATACCGAAACAAGCTCGGTATTTCGCAAGATCAGCTTTCAAAAAAGGCGGATTTGGCTTTTCATACGATTGCCAAAATTGAAGCTGGCTCAACCCCTAACCCCACTATTGATACAGTCAAAAAGATTGCTGACGCATTGGGCGTTTCGCTTGATGTTTTAATGAAATAAAAACGACATTGGAGTGTTCAAAAGTTGCCATTTTTAGCCTGATTTGATATAATACTCTTAATATGTTTCTGCATAATATATACAAAAATACCACACTTTCTTTTCCTACCGTCACTTAGCCGGTTGTTTTAGTGCATGAGCAAAAAACAACCGGCTAAAACGGTTGTTTTTTTAAATTTAGAACCCATGACCAACATATACATTACAAAAAATGATCACAAAAAATTGATCAAGTTGATAAATGAAAAATTGCCGAATAACGACAGTACTCGTTCTTTACTTTCGGAACTTAAAAGAGCGGAAATTGTCGAACCGAAAAAGATACCTGCCAATGTCATTACCATGAATTCCTTGGTGAATTTTACAGATGTAGATTCGGGAACGGAACTTGAGTATTGGTTAGTTTTCCCCGAGGATGCTGACATTGCTCAACGCAAGATATCAGTGATTTCTCCGGTGGGGTGTGCTTTATTGGGGTATCGCGTTGGTGATATCATTAATCTTAAAACACCGAGTGGAGAGAAAAAAATCAAAGTCGAAAAAATATTGCACCAACCCGAAGCCGAAGGCAACTATGAATAATATAAAAAACAAAAATAAAATAAGCACGACAATCCGCTTTTTAATATTGTCCGATTTTTTTCTTTTTTTTGCCGTCGGTTTATTGGCACCAATATTCGCCGTCTTTGTCCTTGACAATATAGATAACAAAATAGAAGTTATCGGTTTTGCCGTGTCTTGCTACTGGTTGACCAGAGTGATTATGGTTGTTCCATTTAGCCGGCTAATGGATAAAATCAGGGGTGAAATTGACGAATATTCGTTCATGATCATTGGCACTTTTTTAATATCGATCATTCCCTTGTTTTATATCATGTCATCCGCCCCTTGGCATATTTATGTATTGCAGATAGTGAACGGAATTGCTAACTCTATGGCAGTTCCGGCTTGGCGTATTCTCTTTACCAATCACATAGATAAAAAAATTGTAGGTCTTGAATGGTCGTTAGAAGATGTCGGGGTCGGCATCGCTACGGCCTCCAGTGCCACTATCGGTGCTTTTATCGCCAGCAAGCTGGGTTTTAACGCCTTGTTCGGAATTATTTCGTTTTTCGGTTTGATAGCCACAATAATTCTCATTGTTTTGAGCAAGAAAAAAGGAATGATTCTAAGCAAATTTATCATCAATAAAGCGGAAAAAGCACCGCTCAAGTTAGACACTTTTAAATAAATTTATGGTGATCAATTTATTAATTTTTATTATCTCGCTTTACGCCATTACCAAAGGATCAACAATGGCCACAAAATATTCCGTCAAACTGGCAGAAAATTTTAGAATCTCAAAATTTCTGGTCGGTTTCATGATTGTGGCAATAATTTCAATCCTCCCCGAAACATTTGTTGCCATTAACGCTTCATTGGAAAATATTCCCTCATTCGGACTTGGTACTCTGTTCGGATCAAATGTCGCTGACTTAACTTTAGTCTTTGCGGTAGTTGTGTTTCTTACCGGCAAAAAGTTAAAAGTTGAAGGGAAAATTTTAAAGAATAACATTGTATATCCATTTATACTTTTATTGCCATTAATATTAGGTTTAAATGGACACTATTCGAGACTTGAGGGTCTGACTCTGATTGTTGCGGGAGGAATATTTTATTATCTTGCTCTGAGAAACGGAACTAACCATTCTGCCGTGGTACACAATGGGCATAATGGGAAAAGTAAAAACTTTCTACTTCTATTATTTAGCATGGCAATCTTATTGGTAGGATCACATTTTACCATTACTTCTGCTGTAGGAATAGCCAATTATTTTAATATAAACCCTGTTCTTATTGGAATGCTTGTCGTAGGACTTGGTACAACCATTCCAGAATTACTTTTCTCACTAAAATCTGTCAAAAAACATGATGACTCGTTAGCTGTCGGAGATATTCTCGGTACAGTGCTTGCTGATGCTACTATCGTAGTGGGGATACTCGCCTTGATCAATCCATTTTCATTTCCACAAAAAATCATTTATATAACTGGCATGTTTATGGTCGGTGCTTCGTTTATGTTGTTTAAATTCTTAAAAACTGGCCGTACTCTTTCAAAAAAAGAAGCTTGTTTATTGATTATTTACTGGTTGCTTTTTGTGATTGTGGAATTTACGGTAAATAGGTAAAATAAGTGTACACAGCCTCAAATTCCGCCGAAAAAAAGAATCGTCCCCGCGAGGGCGTGGCGGAAGGGGGGTTTGGGGGGGAATTCCGCCACGCCCGAGCGAATACAAAAAACGGACAGCCCCGCCGTCCTGCTCGTTAAGAGCAGAACCCCGCACAAAAGTTTTCTTTTCCTTTTAGAAGAAAAAAATCGGCGCGCGCAAATTAAAAAATGTGAAGAAAACTTTTTTGCGGGGTGGCGAGGTTTCCGAGCGACGGTGGGGCTGGCTTCCTTATTGGGGGTTTTGCTCAAAAAATGTTCGAACTTCGTTCAAAAAACACCGCATATCATTTTTTACACATTATTTTGTGTAAAAAATAATAAGAGGTGTGGGTTGTTAGGAATTCGAATAAAAACAGAGGGTTCGAATCTTCCCGATTTGTCTCTGTAATAACAGAGCTACAAATCGCAATCCCGCTAAAGCGGGGCCATCTCCTTCGCCTTCGTCACGTTGAAGCGTGACTACGGCGTGATGAAATTCGCCAATAAATATACGAAAGCAAGACGACATGAGATTAATATTTTTGGTGATAAAAATAATTACTCGTATGAACAGTGATTTTTTGTTATCATAGAAACTTAAATTATTATGTATAAACATCTAAATAAAACAGACTATCAAAAATTTTTAAATGTTCCTGAAAATTATTCTATTGACGGACTCATTGTTACTGGTGCACATCCCAAAAATAAGGAGTATCCCCATATCTATGAGGCTTTGAAAAAGCTTGGTTTGCAATACACAGAAGAAAAGATTGAGCAGAGATTTTTTGGGGATATAAAAAGTTTTAAAATTGGAAATAAACGTATTTGGTTCGATGTTGTTTATGGCGCGGCATATTTAAGTGAAATTGTTCATCTTGCTTGTCTTTTTGAATCTAAGACAAATATATTGCTTGGTTCTTGTGGAGCACTAAAACAAAATCTTAATTCGGGAGATACTATTATTCCATCAATCTCTTATGGGAATGAAAGCGCAACACGAATGTACCAACGTGAAAATACTACCTATATGTATGAATCAAATCCAGTATTGCGAACAAAAATAAAAAATCATCTTTTTAATCGAGATACTATTGATGAGGGGAAATTAGTAACTGTCCAAGCAATGCTTGGTGAAACAAAAGAAGATATTGACCAATGGATAAAAGAGGATTATTCGGGCGTAGATATGGAATCAGCAACTTTTTTTGCGGTATCAAAACATTTTGGAGTGCCGGCAGCGGCACTCCTTCTAGTTGCTGATAATTTGGTAAAAAACGAATTAGTAAATGATCCTGGATATGAAGCTTTACGTTCTCAACGCACCACGATTCGCAAGGAAAATTATGAGATTGCTCTGAATATTATCCTTGATCTATAAAAAACTATTAATTACAAGTGAACTCAATTTAAAGAACATTTTATTGTTTTTCGTCGCAATACAGACTTCTTTAATTTCTGGAGTTTTGTGAAAGAAACAGTCATGCCTTTGGCAGATCCTCCAAAGGAGGACAATCCCGCTAAAGCGGGGCCATCCCCTCCGCCTTCGTCACGTTGAAGCGTGACTACGACGTGATAAAATTCGCCTAGTCAGGCGAAAACGGAATTCGTTTCGTCAAAACTTTAGTGGGTGCGACTTTTTATTATGCACTATGTTTATAGTCTAAAATGTAAAGATGGATATTATGTTGGTTGCACCGACAATATTCAAGAAAGGTTAAGTAGACATCAAAAAGGCCAAGTGCCGGCAACTTCAAATTGGTTGCTAGTAGATTTAGAATTTTATTTTGCTATTAAAGATAAATATAAAGCCTTTGAATTTGAAAAATATCTAAAATCTGGCTCAGGTCGGGCGTTTATTAAAAAACATTTTGTATAGTAAAGTTGGGATTTTAACCTTCCATTTTTTGGGGTTTTGTTTTATGGTGAAAAGAATAGGAAAAAGGATCTAAATTATGAAAGAACTAGAGCGAAAAATTGGGGTGTTGGTTTTGGAAATCCTAAAATAAAACAACTGGTAACACACGGCATATATTCAAAAGTTTGTCATCCGATGTATTGGGGAATTAATCTAACTTTTGTCGAGTTAATTTTCATTTATTCAAAATTCTGGTTTTTGGTGTTAAGCGTTCTGATTATTTTTTATTTTTTCTATAGAATGAAAATTGAAAATAGTTACTTATTAAAAGAACTTGGAGATGAATACCGAAATTACAAAAGAAAAACATGGATTTAAATGTGCAATGTAATTATCAACTGATATAATAATTTTATGAAGATATATTTCGCTGGTTCGGTAAGGGCTGGAAGGAGTGATCAAGACATTTATTACTCTATAATAAACGAACTATCAAAGTACGGTAAGGTTTTAACTGAGCACCTTGGAAACAAATCATTATCCGATCAGGGAGAGCAAGGAGTTACAGATAATTATATTTTTGAAAGAGATTTTAATTGGCTTAAGGAAGCCGATGTTCTTGTGGGAGAGATAACAGTTCCAAGTTTGGGAGTGGGATACGAAATAGGACAAGCAGAGTCTATGAATAAAAAAATATTATTACTTTATCGTCCAACCGAAGGCAAAAAACCATCCGTCATGCTTTCTGGAAATTCACGTCTTAAAACTGTCCATTACAAAAACGTAGAAGAAATCCCGAAAATATTAGAGGACTTTTTTGAAAAAATATAAAAAATTAAAAAATATGAATCAAAACCAAGAGTGTTGTCCCAGATTTGATCCTACTCTATGGGACAATAAAGTTTTTGAGTGGGATAATAAAAAGTTTATAAAAGATAAAGTCTTTACCCTGTTTTTTATGCCGATTAATTTTGGCAAGGTTGTTTCCAGGATGATGGCCAAAATTGAAAAAGCCGGAACTAAGGCTCAAGATTGGATGGGGCTTTCTGACCACACTTCAAAATGGAATATGGACTTATATTTGGCGGTGGATAGGGAAATACCCGAGGCGGAAAATGTCACTTTAAGCGGAAAATTTTTAAGCAAGGTTTATGAAGGAAGCTTCAAAGAAACAGGAAAATGGTGTGAAGATTTTGAAAATTACGTAAAAGACAAAGGATTTGGAATCAAAAAACAGTATATGTGGTATACCACTTGTCCAAAATGTGCCAAGAAATATGGCAAAAATTATGTAGTGATTGTGGGGGAGGTAAAATAGAGCTAAAATAAAACCATTATGTCAAACAAAATTTTGTATTGGGCGCCCAGGGTTTTGTCTTTATTGTTTGTTGCGTTTTTATGCTTGTTTTCTCTCGATGGATTTACAGAATACAAAGGTTGGGAAACAATCTTGGCTCTTTTAATTCATCTTTCTGTTCCAATTATTGTTTTATTGGCAACCATATGGGCTTGGAAAAAAGATTTAGTTGGAACGGTAATGTTTTTTGGATTTGCGATTTACTATGTTTATACAGTCGGACTTAATCGTCATTGGAGTTGGTATGTTGCAATATCCGGTCCGGCAGTTGTTATAGGTATTTTGTTTTTGATTGATTGGATAAAGAAATACAAACTTTCTCATAAATAAAGAGCCTTATTGGCTCTTTGGTTTACTGTATTTTTGGTAGTATTGCATCAAAAATTGACCGCAACTACTCCCAATATCCGATCCTGGGGGATGGTAATACTCAGTTGATATTCCGGCTGCTTCTAACCTCCTTCTAAATTTCTCAACCCTCCTGTCTTTTGAGGGTTTTAAATTAACCGACGGTTTTTTGTTATAAACCAAAAACTTAATCGGAATTCTTCCACTGCTTAAAAGTTTTATTAGAGATTCAAGATCTTCATCTCTGTCATTAACTCCTTTGATTAGAGAGTAATGAATCTCGGCTGAATTTCCGGTGTGAGTCATGAATATATCAACGAGAATCAAACTCGCCGTTATTCCTTGAGCGGCTGGCATAATGGCGTGTCTTATTCCGGCGTCGGGGGAATGGAGGGAAAAATGGAATTTCATCCGAAGATTATTTTCTTTAACGAGATTAGTGAACTTTCTCATTAATCCCAACTCGGGTATCAATGAGGAAACCGCAAATCTTACCACCTCGTATTTTGGGCTATGCTCATTTCTGATTTTGATACAACTTCCAATCACTCCGTCTAAATTATAAAGCGGCTCTCCGCATCCCATATAAGAGACAAGAAGAATATTATTGCGATTTGGTTTTCTTAAAAGCCCAAGATCTTCAATTACATAATTTACTCCAAACGCTATTTCTTCAGAATCTAAATTTCTAACCTCCAAATCAGGACAATCGGAAAGAAAGCAAAACTTACACCCTAATTTACAGCCGGTTTGGGTTGGAACGCAGATGATATCTTTGCCATCACTCTTATCAATAAAGCTAAATTCAATGACTTGTCCTTTTGACAAGAATACATATTTAACCGTTTTATCAATTTTAGACCTGACTATTTCAAGCAGGGTTGGATCTGTCATAATATCCTCCAGTGTTGAGAACTAAAAATATATTACGCCTATAATTTAATTAATCAATCGGTTATTAAGTTGAGTAATGTTTTTTTATTTTTCCAAGATGTTAAAATATTTATATGGAAAAAGAACAAAATATGTGCGACAAAAATTGTGTCGGATGCTGCGACAAAAAGTGTCTTTGCGGTTGCGAAAATTGCGCCAATTGCCGCAAAGGTTGTTGTGATTGGAAAAAATCACAAGACAAGGGTGTTTCTGGGTGCATCTACGGATTAGCTTTCATCGGGGCGGCGATTTACTTTATTCAAAATGCCGCTACATTTTGGATGGGGGTGTTGGGTGTGTTAAAGGCTTTGGTTTGGCCGGCGATTTTGATTTATCAACTGCTTAAATTCTTGGGATTGTAAAATCATTGTTTTAAAAACCGCTCAAATAATTTAGGCGGTTTTTTGTGGAATAATTTTATGAAACAAAAAAAGAGCGCCACGGAGGACGCTCAGAAGTTTGTGCCCGGCAATGCCGGAGCACTGACGGATGGTCGTGGTACGTTTAGGACGCACCAGATACTGGCGATGGGTTGAGGGCGATCGATGATCTTCCTCATTTCATCACCATGAGATTATCAAAGAGCTAATGCCAAAAGTTTCCTTTCGACACATTCATTATACCACACATTTATTTTAAAAAGTGGATAACTCAGGAAGTCTTGCCATAACAAAGATTTGCTGGTATTCTTTAATTCACATGTCTTCTAAAATCCAAAAAGCGGCCAAAGAGCCGTTGAATAATCAAACTTTAAAACCTCGTCCACCGATAGTGGCGGTTATGGGGCACGTTGATCATGGAAAGACCACTCTTTTGGATTATATTAGAAAAACAAAAGTAGCCGAAAAGGAAGCCGGAGGAATCACTCAATCAATCGGAGCTTATGAAATAGAAAAAAATGGGCAGCGCATTACCTTTGTTGATACCCCTGGTCATGAAGCCTTTACCAAAATGCGCCAAAGAGGAGCTCAAGTTGCCGATATCGCCATATTGGTGGTAGCGGCTGACGATGGAGCCAAACCCCAGACTATTGAAGCAATAAAAATATTACAGGAATCCAAAACTCCATTTGTAGTGGCTATTAACAAAATAGACAAAAACAATGCCGATGAAGACAGGGTAAAAAATGATCTTGCCAAACACGGTGTTGATTTAGAGGGTATGGGCGGAAATATTTCTTGGCATGCAATCAGCGCCAAACAGGGCACTGGAATTGAAGAGTTGCTTGATCTTGTGATTTTGATGTGGCAGATGGAAAACCCGATGTATAACCCTCAGTCAATAGCAAAAGGATTCATTCTTGAATCAAGAATGGATAGCAGGCGCGGATTAGTCGCTTCAATTATTGTTACCGACGGAATTTTGAAAGTTGGTGATGATATAGTTACTCCATCAGCGGGAGGGAAGGTAAAAATTCTTGAAAATTTTATAGGAGAAAGAGTTGATAGTCTTGATCCATCCAGCCCGGCATTGATTATTGGTTTTGAAGAAATTCCCGTTATTGGAGAATCTTTTGAGGCGGGAGAGCTTGATCTTATAAAACGTCAGCCAACCACTCCTCAAATTCGTCCAACATCAGCTCTTCAGACTCAAGAAGAAAGCGGACTAAAAATTATTTTAAAAGCGGATCTTTCGGGATCTTTGGAAGCTTTGGTCCATGTTCTTTCGGATATTTATATCAACGACAAAAAAATAAAAATAATGTATCAAGAAGTCGGAGAGGTAACCGACGGAGATATTAGACAAGCGGTAAATTTCGGCGCCATTATAGTCGGTTTCAATACCCGAGTTTCCAAGTCAGCCGAAAATCTCGCCCGAGGTCAAAATGTGAAGATTGTAACTTCAAATATAATTTACAGAATCGTTGAAGCTTTAGAGGATTCAATGAAGGCGGAGGAAAAAGAAAAAGAACCCGGAAAACTTGAAGTCTTGGCTGTATTCAGTCAAAAAAATAAAAAACAGTTAATTGGAGGAAAAGTTGTCGCCGGATATTTATCCATCAATCACAAAATATCCATTGTTAGGGACAGTAAAGAATTGGGTTTTGGCAGAGTAACCAATCTTCAACAAAATAAACTTGATGTTAAAAGAGTTGAAGATGGGGAGTGCGGACTGATGGTTGAATCACCTAATGAAATTCAAGTTGGGGACACTTTGATAGTTGCCAAATAAAAAATAGATAAAACGTTATTATGTTATGAGTTAATAGTTAATTACCAATAACTAATAACTATTCTTATGGGTATTTACCGAAAACAAAGATTTGAAAGCATAGTTGAAGATTTACTCGCTAAAGAAATAGTCAGATCGCTTGAGAGTGACAAGGCTTTAATTACTATTACCGGAGTTGAATTAAATGAGGAGAACGACAAGCTTTTTGTGTCAGTTTCTATTTATCCCGATGAAGTTGTTAAAGATACTTTAGCTTATTTAAAAAGACATTCACCGCAATTGTCTTGGTATTTGGTTAAAAAAATGAAAGTAAAAAAAATTCCGGAATTAATATTCAGACAGGAGTCAAAAATTGAAACAGATCTTGCAAATTAGAGATTGGCTAGTTTAACATTGAGGTATGGCGCGGTAGCTCATGCCTACGGCAGATGCCATAAAAAGGCACAATTGGTAAGGCAAGGGTCTGTCTCCCTAAAAATGAATAAAACTATAAAAATAAGTTTTAATAAATAAATATGGCGCGGTAGCTCATGCCTACGGCAGATGCCATAAAAAGGCACAATTGGTAAGGCAAGGGTCTGTCTCCCTGCGGG
>Ga0116178_10001757_pt1 | contig 17652 bp, 17 predicted proteins | sample AD_STIC12_MetaG_FD_89880 | JGI IMG/M metagenome (GOLD analysis project Ga0116178, IMG submission 89880) | Active sludge microbial communities of municipal wastewater-treating anaerobic digesters from USA - AD_STIC12_MetaG | ecosystem: Engineered > Bioreactor > Anaerobic > Digestate | place: USA... | reverse complement strand
TCCATGATGGCCTTGCCAGCAAGGTCGCCGGACACACGGGCGACACGCGCCCGCGAGTGGGCGGCCTCAAGCGACAGGGCAAGCTCGCCATCCGCCGTGCGATCGAACGGCACGCCAAGCGCCAGCAGGTCGCGAACGCGCGCCGGCCCATCTTCCGCGATCAGGCGCGCAACGACAGGGTCCACGATGCCTGCACCCGCTGCGAGCGTATCGGTCGCGTGGAGCGCCGGTTCGTCCTCAGGCGAGAGCGCAGCCGCAAGGCCACCCTGCGCCCAGGCGGATGCAGCGGCCTGGCCGAGTGGCGCCAGCGCGATGACGGTGCAACGTCGCGGCGCGAGCTTCAGCGCAAGGAAAAGCCCAGCCAGCCCTCCGCCGACGATGAGGATGTCGCGATTGGTCGTCACGGGGCTGTCATCCGATCAGGTCCAGTCGCTTGCGGAATTTCACGGGAGCCTGGCCATAGGATTTGAAAATTCCGTCCATCTCGTCACCACGCGCGTTGATCTTCAGCGTGAAATGATCTGCCGCGTAGTTCTTCTGCATCATGTCCAGCATGTCAGCGGGATCGACCTTGTTGATCCTGGTCATGCGGCTGGTGATGGTCACGTCATCGCCAGTCTGCGTCGCAATGCAGCTCTGCTCGGTCTGCACAGACCGAGGCAGGCGAAGCTTGCACGACCACAGCGCGGTGAAGGTGCATTTGTAGCTCTTGTCGCTGGTACGGCTGACCGTCATGTCGCCCGACAGGACGCAGCCATAACCCATGGGTTCACTCTTGAAGCTCCAGCTGCCAGACGCGTCCGGCCGCTTCGGTTGCGCATAGGCGCCCGGAAGGGCCAGCGTCATCGCGACGATGCAGGGAAGGATGGCGCGCAGGGTCATCCCACAAGGTCCTGCTCGCGCCAGAACCGCACCCTGGCCTCGCGGCTGGAGTGGAAAATGCCGATCAGCTCACCCTTGCTCGGACGCACCTTGAAATGATCGGGAGCATAGGCTTGCGTTGCGAACATCTGTTCCTTGAAATCGGCCGGCCCGGCATCGAGAATGCGGTCGACGGCCGACGTGATGACGACCTCGCCCTTCACGATCTTTGCCGTGCAGGACTGCTGGACCTTCGTGAAGGTCGGTCCGCCAACGCGATCGCAATCCTCGCGGCTGACAAACCTGCATGCATAGTCGCCGGTCTTCGCGACGCGCTTGAACGTGATGTCGCCGGAAATGACGCAGCCCTTGTTGGGCAGCACGTCTGTCTTGAATTTCCAGGCGCCAGAGATGTCGGTCTGCGTCTGGGCGCTTGCGGGCAGGGCGGCGAGAGCACACGCGGCAATAACGGCGGCGAGGCCGAGGCGTCGAGCTTGCGTCATGCCGTCCCCGCCATCGTCATGTTACCCGACCAGCTCCACGTCACGCCAGAAGCGCGCCTTCAGGTTGCGCTGTTCGTCATAGTGCTCGCCGTTCATCTCGGCCTTGTTGTTCGAAAGCTGCACGATGAAGTTGTCGGCGAGGTACCACTCTTCCGGGTTTGGAATTTTCGGTCGGCGCTCTTCAATCTTGGCAACCTCGGACTTGATGGCCACCTGCTTGCCGATGCGCTGCGCCGTGCAGGATTGCTGCACGCGGATATAGAGATTGCCGTTGAGCTTCCCGCAGATCTGCTCCGAGACGAACAGGCAGGTGTAGGTGTTCTTCACCCGTGTCGCCGTGAAGGTCATGCGACCAGTGATCTGACAGTCATTTTCCGCAAACTTCGACGTGTCGAACAACCAATCGCCCGCAATGTCATCCGCGAACGCCGGCATCGCCGCGGCGAGCACCATGGTGCAGCCGAAGATGGCAGCCAGACGTTTCAGCGGCCTGAGCTTCATATGATCTCGACCGGCTCGAACACGCCGGCCCCGACCTTGAACTTCGGGAACACCTTCGGCTTGGGGAGGGACAGCATCGCGTCGATCGCCGCCTTGGCGCGAACGCGAACGTCCTCCGGCACCGTCACCTCGTGCTTCATCTCGAGGAGCGCGTCGTAGATGTTCTCCAGAGAGATGCGCTTCATGTGCGGGCACAGGTTGCATGGCTTCACAAACTCCACGCCGGGATTGTCCGCGGCGACGTTATCGCTCATCGAACACTCGGTCAGGAGAACGACCTTTCGGGCGCCTGATTCCTTCACGTGGGCCGACAGGGCAGATGTTGAGCCCGCAAAGTCGGCTTCTTCAAGGACATCTGGCGGACATTCCGGGTGCGCCAGCACAATGGTTCCGGGGTGCGCATCACGGATTTGCCGTACATCCTCGCCGGTAAACTTCTCGTGGACCTCGCAATGACCCTTCCATGCGATGATCCGGATGGCCGTGTTGGCGGCGACGTTGCGCGCCAGATACTCGTCCGGAACCATGATCACGCGGTCCACGCCCCACGTCTGGGCCACATGTTCCACAACCTGCGTCGCGTTCGAGGAGGTGCAGGTGATGTCGCATTCGGCTTTCACGTCCGCCGTCGTGTTGACGTAGGTCACGATCGGCAGGCCGGGGTATTTCTTGCGGATCAGGCGCACATCCTCGCCCGTTATCGAGGATGCCAGCGAGCATCCCGCGCGCATGTCCGGGATCAGCACCGTCTTGTCCGGGCTCAGGATTTTCGACGTTTCGGCCATGAAGTGGACGCCCGCCTGGACGATCACCTTGGCGTCGGTCACGGCGGCCTCGCGGGCCAGCTGCAGGCTATCGCCCCGGAAGTCGCCGACCAGCGCGAACACGTCGGGCGTCATGTAGTTGTGGGCCAGCACGACGGCGTCGCGCTGCTTTTTCAGCCTGTTGATGTGGAACACGAAGGGCGCGATCGCGGGCCACTCCATCGGCGTCACGAAGTCCTTCACCTGCGCGTACAGGTGGTCGGTCGCGGCTTTGACCTCGGCATCATAGGCAAGTCCACGCTTCTCAGCGGCGGACGGACGGCGGCGGGCGGCAGGCACATCACAGCCAGGGCCAAATTCGATAACGCGGGCCATTCTCGGTCCCTCCAGCACAAGCAGGGCGGAGAACGCCCTTTTGCTCAACATGAGCATAAGGTGGGCCCGAAAAAATGCCTTTCAATGGAAAGGCGGTCTCCGGTTTGATAGCCCCACTTAAGCTCAACTTGAGCATAACTAGAATCTCACAAAACTGTCGCGCAGTCGAGCGAATAAATCTGGCCGGATCGATTAGCCTCGGGGGGTCTGCACGCCCGAAACGTGCCCTTCGCGCAGCGCCTCGCGGCGGAAGCGGAAAAGCTCAGCAGGGCGGCCGCCTGTCGCCTGGGTGAACTGACCCAATCCAACGACAAGCTCGGAGCGATCCAACGACCGCCGGAAATTCTGCTTGTGCAGCGGCTGGCCGAGAATGGCTTCGACGACCTTTTGCAGGTCGAGCAGTGTGAACTTGTCGGGCATCAGCTCGAACACGACAGGGCGATACTTGATCTTGCCGCGCAGGCGACCGATCGCCGTTGCTAGGATGCGACGGTGATCAGAGATCATGGGCTCGCCGAGCGCTTCTGCCGGCGCTTTTGTCGACTTTCTGCCGCTGTCGCGCCAAGCTTCAGGCGCGAGGCCCGCTTCATAGAGAAGCTCGTAGCGTTCCAGCGTCCGCTCCTCGACCCATCGCTGGTTGTCGAGCCCAAAGGCGATCTGTGTACGCGAATGCCGGGCCGTGGCGTGCTTGCCGCCAGCATCGGCCCACGCAAGCAGGGCAGGCGCAATCGCATTGTCGATAATGTCCGGCCGGCCCTTGCGATGGTCTTCCCAAGGAAAGTAGCGGTGCCAGTCACGCCATACGGCGTCGAAGGCCGAGATATCGGTGCGCTCCGGCGTCAGCCCCAGATAACCCACGGAGATAAGCCTTGCGCCGGTTGGCGCATCATCCAGTTCGGCCTGCGGCAGTTCGCGGCCAAGGTCTCCGAATGTGTAGAGTTGTTCGACGTAGCCGGGTTCGAAGCCTGTTTGCGCCCGAACCCAGTCGCGCAGGCCCAGCTCGAATGTGCGATGCCCGGCCGGATCGAAGGGACCATGCGGAAGGCCGGTCGCGCCATCGGCAAGGCGTGTTGCAAGCGCGTAGGGCCCATTGGCGTCAGCGGCCACGATCACGGCAGACAGGCCAACGGCAATTGGCGTCGTCATGCGCCGCCGCCGAATATGGATGGGATCGAGAACGCCCGCGCTTCGTCAGAGATCGCGCCGCGCCCGATCGTCTCGACTGCCTTCGACATGCGCCCGCTGCGCCCGAGCAGGGCGTCGGCGTGGGCGACCAGGCGCACATTCGGCGAGGCGGTTGGAGAGGCGCTGCGGATCGCGAGCGCAATCTCTTCCTCGTCCGCCTTGGGATTGTGGACGCAGGCCGTGATGAAGGCGCTGGCGGTCGAGCGGGAGATGCCGGCCCAGCAATGGATCAGCGTGGGCGCGGCCCTGTCCCAGCCTTCCACAAAGCGGATAACCCGCTCGGCGTCGGTTTGCGCCGGCGCCTGCCAATCGCCGATATCCGCGGCGATATCGTGGATCGCGATCTGCAGATGGAGGTCTTTTTCCAGGCCCGCAAAGCTTGGAAACGAATCGTAAGGACTCAGCAGGCTAACCACCCGCGACGGTTTGAGCCTTTCGGCCATCGCGGGGGCGGCTGCGAGGGAGCAGATCCAGATCGTCATGGGACGAGACTAGCCTTTTACCGGGCCTGCATCGACCTCTGCGATGAGGTCTTCGAAACGCCGCAGGAACAACACCTGGGCGTCTGTTGGCGACAGGGGAGTCATGTCGGGGGCGGGGCCAGGCGGCGGCGCGCCGAAGAAGTTCAGCGCCTCGTCAATGTCGAAGCCAGCCAGGCGCGTGGCCTCATAGAAGGCCGAACACTGGTCGGCCGTTTTCACGCGCGCCTTCATTTCGTCGCTCATATGCGGCGTCAGGCTGAAGCGCAGCCGGATCGCGGCTTCAAGGCGCGCTTCGAACTGGCGATAGTCGACGCCAAGCGCCGTCTTGAACGGCGAGATCATGTCGCCAATCACATATTCAGGTGCATCATGCAGCAGCGCGCCCAGCAGATCCGCAGCGGGTGTGGTCGGCCAGAGACGGCCAACAAATGCTTCGACGAGCACGGAATGCTGCGCCACGGAAAAAGCGTGCTCGCCTTTTGTCTGGCCATTCCAGCGCGCCACCCGCGCAAGGCCGTGCGCGATATCCTCGATCTCGATATCAAGCGGGGAAGGGTCGAGCAGGTCCAGCCTGCGGCCTGAAAGCATGCGCTGCCACGCGCGCGGAGCACCCGGCGTGTGTGCAGTCTTGCGGTTGTTTGATCCGCTCTTTCCCATAAGCCAGCAACTGCCATCGAAATAGTTTCGCCTGCAAGCGGAACCGCAGAGTCGACGTCACGTTCGTTATGTGCAGAACGCTGCCGCTCGATGCGGACTCAGGGCGAAATCGCCCATCGCGCCTCTCAAATATTTCGCGTCGCAACCTCTGTGAAAGTTTTGCGAGAGGCTTCGTTAATTCGCATGCGTTAGTGTCAACGCAAGTCGCGGGAGAACAGCGAGACATGTGGGACTGGATGGTGGATGCGGCGCAAACCCCTGCGCTGCACTGGGCGGTGATTGCCGCCGCGTTGCTGATCTATATTGCCAAAGTGCTTAGCTCAGCCGAGGGCCCCTTGATGGGGGATATGTATCAAGACGAACTGGATACCTGACAGCACTGGCGGGAGAGGCTTTCGCCTTTCCTCCCGCGAGCACGTTTCCAGAAATAGACGCCGGCAAAGGCGCGGGTGATGAACGGAGGGGCGGCCTGAAAAGGCCGCCTTTCTGATTCCGGCCAATGCTCGCAGCAGCTTGGAGATTCCGCCCCGCGGGTCTAGACAGCGCCAGACTTCATGGAGCTGGCCATGCCTCCCACATTCGATCTCATCCTCAAGGGTGGAAGCGTTGCAACGCCGGGCGGCATAGCCGTCATGGACGTCGCGGTAAGCGGCGGGCGTATCGCCGGCATCGGCTCTTTCGATGCAACGCAGGCCGGCCAGGTCTTCGAGGCGCACGGGCTTCACGTGTTGCCCGGCGTGATCGACAGCCAGGTTCACTTCCGCGAGCCCGGTCTCGAATGGAAGGAAGACCTCGAGAGCGGGTCGCGCTCGGCCGCGCTTGGCGGCGTCACCACGGTCTTCGAAATGCCCAACACCGATCCGTCGACCACATCGCCGGAAATGATGGAAGACAAGCTCGCCCGCGCCAAAGGCCGGATGCATACCGACCACGCCTTCTATGCCGGCGCGACGCACGACAACACGGATCTTCTGCCGATCATGGAGCGCATGCCCGGCGTCTGCGGTGTGAAGGTGTTCATGGGCGCCTCCACCGGCCAGTTGCTGGTCGAAGATGATGAGGGTGTCGAGCGCGTGCTAAACGCGATCTCGCGCCGCGCGGCATTCCACTCCGAGGACGAGTATCGCCTCGCTGATCGCCGCAAGCTGGCGCGGCAGGGCGACTGGACTTCGCACTATGAAGTCCGCGACGCCGAGGCTGCGATCTCATCCACCCGCCGCCTGATCAGGCTGGCGCGCAAGACCGGCAAGCGTATCCACGTTCTCCACGTCACGACGGGCGAGGAGATGGAGATGCTGGCCGCCAACAAGGATATCGCCACCTGCGAGGTGACGCCGCAACACCTGACGCTGGTTGGCCCGGAGGACTACGTTCGGCTCAAGGGCTATGCGCAGATGAATCCGCCTGTCCGCGATGCGCATCATCGTGCGGCATTGTGGGTGGCCGTGAACCAGGGTGTGCCTGACGTGCTCGGCTCGGACCACGCGCCCCACACCAAGGAAGAGAAAGCGCGGCCCTATCCCGCATCGCCCTCCGGCATGCCCGGCGTCCAGACGCTGGTGCCCGTGATGCTGACCCACGTAGCGGATGGAAAGCTGAGCCTTGAACGCTTCATCGAACTGACCAGCGCGGGGCCGCAGCGCGTGTTCGGCATCGCCGGCAAGGGCCGCATTGCGCTGGGCTATGACGCTGACTTCACCGTCGTCGATCTCAAGGCGCGCAAGGCCATAACGCATGAATGGTCCGCCTCGCGTTGTGGCTGGACGCCATTCGACGGCATGGAAGCCAAGGCCTGGCCGGTCGCCACCTTCGTGCGCGGTTCGCTGGTCATGTGCGATGGCGCGCTGGTCGCGCCGGGCAGGGGCGAGCCCGTGAGGTTCGTCGAGACACTGGCGCACGACTGATATGGTCGAGCACCGCAAGGGTCTGAACCGGGCTCTCTTCTGGCTCTACTCCGGGCATGGCCGGGTGCCGACCATCTTCCGCTGGTCGATGCTGATCTTCGATCTTGTCACGATCGCGGTTTTCCTCGTCCATCCGCTCGTGTCCTGGCACGACGGCGTGCAGGCGGCGATCGGCCTGTGGCTGTGGGTCGATATCGTCATCGCAGCTGTGATCACGCTCGACTTCCTCGCGCGGCTCTACATCGAGCGGCACAAATGGCGGTTCTTCACGCGCTGGTCGAACATCGCAGACCTCGTCGTGGTCGCGACATTGCTGTTGCCGATCTTCCTGCAGAACCTCGTCTTCCTGCGCGTGCTGCGTGTGGTGCGTTTGCTGCGCGCATTCGAGTATCTTCATCGCGAACACGGCATGTCGACATGGCTGCACCGCAACGCCTTCGTGATCTCGAAGGTTGTGAACCTTGTCGTTTTCATCTTCCTTGTGACCGCGCTCGTCTTTGTCACGCAGATCAGCCACAACCCGGACATCAAGAACTATCTCGACGCGCTCTATTTCACCGTCGGCACGCTGACGACTGTGGGACTGGGCGACATCACGCTGCCGGATACAATGGGGCGCGTGATCACGATCGGGATCATGGTGCTGGGCGTGACACTATTCCTGCAATTGATCCGCGCCGTCGCCGTGGGTGACAAGCTGCGGCGGCCATGCCCGGATTGCCGCCTGCAACTGCACGATCGCGATGCCGCTCACTGCAAGCGCTGTGGCGCCGATCTGTTTGGGCATGATGAGGAAAGCGACGCTATTCCGAAAGGTTAGCGTGGCGCGCTAGGCGGCGTGACGCTTGGGGGCGCTCATGAAGGGCGCAATCGCCTCTGCGAGTTCGCGGACGTTGATGGGCTTGCCCGCGACCCCTTCAAATCCCGCCGCTGAATAGGCCGCGATATCTTCCGGCGCCAGCTTGGCGGTGAGGGCGATTGCCGGCGTCTGGCGATTGGCGCATTCGGGGTCGCTGCGCAGACGGCCCAGGGTTTCCATGCCGTCCATGCCCGGCATTACAATGTCCATCAGGATCAGGTCGAATTTCTGGATCGAGCAGATGTCCAGCGCCTCATCTCCTGATGCGCTGGTGGTAATGTCGATACCGAACTTCCCGAGCAGGAGCTCGGCTATACGACGGTTATTTTCGTTGTCGTCGACGCACAATACGCGCTTGCCTTGCCAGATCGGCTCTTCGCTGATCGCCGTCGATCCTGTGGCGATGGCGTCAGGGCGATCGGCCACCAATGACAGGCGGAAGTGCGCTCCGACGCGGCGGGCCGGCTCTAGCGTGAGATCCCCGCCCATCAGACGCGCAAGCCTGCGCGAGATGAACAGGCCAAGGCCCGTGCCCCCGCGGCTGGCGTTGCTTGGCGCCTGTTCGAAGGGGGCGAAGATCGTCTCGGCCAGCGCGTCCGGTACACCGGGTCCGGTGTCGATGATGCTGAGCGAGATCTCGACGCGGCCATCGCGTGTTTCGTGGGTCGAGAAGCTGGCGGTTATGGTTCCGGTGTCGGTGAACTTGATCGCGTTTGATATAAGGTTGCCGACGATTTGTCGGACGCGGCCTGCGTCGACCATCAGCGCACCATCGTCGGCACTGCCGCAATCGACCTGCAGGACAAGTCCCTTGTTGCTGGCCTGCGCGCGCCAGAAATCGACGGTGCGTGTGACCAGTGCGCAAAGATTTGTGGGCGAATGCGTGATATCCAGCTTGCCGGCGTCGATCTTCGAGACGTCGAGCATGTCGCTCACAATGGTCAGCAGGCCGCGGCCTGCATCGTCGATCAGGTCGATAAGCTCTTTTGCTTCGGCGTCGTGTTCGCGCCGCTTCAGAACCTCGACAGAACCGAGAATGGCGTTGAGGGGCGTGCGCACTTCGTGGCTCATCACCGCGATAAAGTCGGACTTGGCCTTGTCGGCTTCGCGCGCGCGATCGCGGCCAGAGCGCAGGGCCTCTTCCGCGGCCTTGATGAAGTTGATGTCCTGCAGGGACCCGGAAATGCGAACCGTGCCGTCAGGATTGGGGGAATAGCGGGCGCGGGCGGAAAACCAGCGATAGCCGCGCGTCTTGGTCATCAGACGGAAGTCGATTCGGAGCCGCGACATGCGCTTGGCGCCCAGCGCGAATGCCTCGCGCAGCGGCGTAATGTCTTCCGGGTGGACGAACTTGAATATGCCGCCGTCGAAAATCGCGTCGAATTCTTCAGCTGAATAACCCGTTACCGTCTGGAAGCTATCCGACACGTGGAAGCGTCCGCGTGCTGCGTCAGGTATGTCCCAGAGCCCAACCCGCGCGGCTTCGAGTGCGACGCGGCTGCGCGAGGCGTTTTCAACCACAATGTCACGCGCTGCCTGGAGCGTGTTCACTGAATAGTCGCGGGCAATGTTAGCGACCCATGCGATGCCGCCCATCGCGAGGCAGGACAACAGCATGGTCGAGAAAGTCATGATCGCGTGGGCCTGCGGTCCAAGGGGCGAGGGGGCGCCGATGACGCCGCACGCGGCGACAACGCAAACGCCCCCGACAATGGCGGCCAACACAAAGATGGCGCCTCGTATCCATTTGCGGGCGTACAGGCAGGTGATGCCCACCAAAGCGGGCAGCGAGGCGGCGATTGGCGCGATAACTCCGGAATGCCGGAAAGCCAGCAAGGCGACGGTGATCAGGTGCAGGACGAGCAGCCAGTCCGTCATCACGCGCGGATCGCGGCGCCGGTGGATCTGCATGAAGCCGTAGAAACACGCCACGAAGTTTATCACGGCGAGGGCGTGCGCCTCGAAGTGTCCGGGGGTCAAACGGAGCACGGCGGCAAAGCTGATGGCCCAGCCAAGCGCGGCGGCAAGGCACATGTACCCGGCGGCGACCTGACGCGTGGCATCGGGGTCGTTACCGAATTCAGCGACGTCTGCGTAGAAGCGTTTCCGCAGTCGGCCGGTGAAGAAAGCGACGATGATTGCGAATGCGCTGCCCAACGTGCCGCCCCTTGGCGGGGGGGGCGCGGCCTGTTCGTCAGGCGTGGCGGGGCGGGCTTGGATTGGAACTGTCCTTCTCGCGCGGATTACCAATGTGCCCGAGAAAATTTACGATATCGTTGAAGGACGCCTGATCACACGCTTCGGACGCCAGAAATATCTGGCGAGGGTTAGTTCAGATAGCTGCGGGCAATGGAATCCGCCAGTTCCCGGCCGCGGCGAGCGATGCCGGCTTCGATGGTCGGCATCTGGTCGTTGCAGGCTGACGTTTCCCGGCTCTGGCCGCGATAGCCGCGGTTGAAAGCATCGGTCAGGGCCGCGCGGCGGGAACCCGAGGGGGCTTCGATCGCCATCAGGTTCAGCATGTAGTTCCGCCATGTGGAATCGGTGTCGCCATTGCAGACCGTGCGCACGGCATGGGCGCGGCCGAGGACCTCGGCGAGACCGGCCACCATTTCGATCGGGGCGCTGGCGATCGGCGGCTCGGGTTCCTGGGCCATGGCCGGAAGCGGCGCGATCATGAGACAGGCGGCGACGGTGAGGGTTCGGAGACTCATTCGTAATCCTAGCGTCCTACCCGCAATCAGGCAAAACCGGTGCGCAGGCTTGCCTTTTGTGTGCCGATGGGCGTGAACAGGCAATTATGCGGGCGTGGCGGAACTGGTAGACGCACCAGACTTAAAATCTGTTGGGCCGCAAGGCCCGTCCCGGTTCGACCCCGGGCGCCCGCACCAGGAATTCACTGCAACATCACGATATCGACCAGGTCGCCCTGCGCGGCCGCTGGGGTATTCGGCGGGCGACGGATCAGGGCGTTGGCGGTGAGGAAGGGCGAGAGGAGGGATGAGTCCTGATTCTCGGCGGCCTGCACGCTGGCGCGGCCTTCGGTATCGAGGGTGAGGATGGCGCGGAGGTATTCTTCGCGGTTGCCGGCTTTGGGCAGCGGGGTTGCGGTGTGGGCGCGTGGCTGTGGCCTTGCTGACGCGGGAGCCCGGGTCAGGGCATCGATGAGGGGGCGCAGGAAAAGCTGCGCGGTGACCATGGCGGCGGCGGGGTTTCCGGGCAGGCCGAGGGCGAGTGTCGCGGCGCTGGCGGAGAACCAGGTCGGCTTGCCGGGTTTAACGGCAACTTTCTCGAAGACGGGCGCGAAGCCCTCGGCAGCGAAGGCCGAGCGGACGACATCATAGTCGCCGACGGAGGCGCCGCCGATCGAGACGATGACATCGCAATCAGCGGTGAGACGTTTGCGGACGTCTTCTTCGGTGTCGCGTGAGAGGCCGAGGTCGAGCGGGGTGGCTCCCCAGCGACGGATGAGGGCGAGCAGGGCGGGCTGGATCGAGTTGACGACCTGACCGGGAGCGAGGTCGGTTCCGGGCGGGACAAGTTCGTCGCCATTTGCAAGGACACCAATGCGGGGCGTCTTCGCGACGACAGCCTTCGCGACATTGCCGGCGGCGGCAAGCGAGATTGCGCCTTCGCTCATCACATGGCCGGTGGGGACGAGCACTTTGCCGCGCGCGAAATCGAGGCCAGCGCGGCGGATGTTTTCGGGCTTGGGTTGTTCGAAGGTGACGGTGACGTGATCGCCTTCGCGCTTTGTGTCTTCCTGTATGAGGATGTGATCGGCCCCGTCTGGAACATGCGCGCCGGTGAAGATGCGGATGGCTTCGCCCGGGTTCAGGCTTCCGGCGAAAGGGACGCCGGCGCGGGATTCAGCCGTTACTTTCAGCGCGGCGCCGAGCTTCATGTCGGTGTGGCGGACGGCATAGCCATCCATGGCCGAAACGTCGGCAGGGGGCTGGGAGACCTGCGCCACAACGGGTTCGGCGAGACGGCGGCCTTCGGCGGCGGCGAGGGCTACAGTTTCGAGACCCATGGCCCGTTCCGCGCCATGGCGCGCGATCAGGTCGAGCGCCTGTTCGACGGAGGCCATGCGGATCATTGGGTGTCCTTTTCGTTGTAGGTCGGGCAGAATAGCGGGGCAGACGAGGATGACCATGGGCGACAAGCTAACTCATATCGACGCGGACGGCCGGGCGCGGATGGTCGATGTGTCGGGGAAACCGGCGACAAAGCGGATCGCGACAGCGGAAGGCCGCGTGCTGATGTCGGGCAAGGCGCTGGATCTGGCGCGGTCGAAGGGCGGGAAGGGCGATGTGCGCGCGACGGCCGAGATCGCGGGCGTGATGGCGGCGAAGCGGACGTCTGATCTCATTCCGATGTGTCATCCGCTGGCGTTGTCGAATGTGAAGGTTCGGGTGAACGAACTGGAGGATGGCTCGGGGATTGGCGTTGTCGCCGAAGTCGGGACGACGGGACCGACAGGCGTCGAGATGGAAGCGCTGACGGCGGTGTCGGTGGCGTGCCTCACGATCTACGACATGCTGAAGGCCGTGGACCGCACGATGCAGATCGAGGGCGTGCGGCTACTGACGAAGTCGGGCGGCGCGAGCGGGGACTTTGTCGCCGGCGCATGAGGGCGCGATCTCGCGGTCAAGCGAGTTGTTGATTTGCTGATTTTGGCCTGATCTCAGATCAGGGCTTGTTGGCGTGCTCTCGCAACACGCATCCCCGGCGAAGGCCGGGGTCCAGACTTGGCGCGAAGGGTGTTGATGCGCTTCGCGCGCTTTGTGTCTGGGACTGGACCCCGGCCTTCGCCGGGGACGCGTACACGGGGTGTACGCTTACACTGTGGGTGTGGCTCACGGGAGTGAGCGGGCTGTCGTGCAGGACAGCTTTGGGTTCCTGATTGGTGTCGCTCGTCTCTCGGGGCAGACCAGCCGGCATTGTCTGTGTGGCATTCACAGGCGGACGGCGGGTGATCATCTGGAGGGTTGAGCGGACGCTGGACACGAGCATCGCAATCACGCGCAGCACAGCTGTCAGCAAGGGCTGAGGAAGCTGCGGGGTTACCAGCCCAGTGTGCGCGTGTTTGTGCAGTGTCATGGGGAGGAGAATACGCCGGGCCACGGGGACGTAGATTCTGCACGGCTCCGTCCCCCATCTTTTGTGGCTAGCGGATTGAATTCAGCGGCAAAGATTTTTGGTCGTCCTACGAATTGGGAACCCCTCCATCCCCCATTCGCGAGATCACGCGCGCGGCTCTCCGGCCCTCGCTTATGCTCGGGCGTTCGTTGCTCGAATTGGTCCACTGGACCAATTCGTCCGCTGCGCGGACCGCGCCTCACCCCTCCGTCTCGCGGCTTTGCCGCGATCCACCTCCCCCGCCTTTGGCGGAGGAGGAAAGAGGGCGGCGCGGTGGGATGAAAGAAAAGGCCCGCTGTTTTCAGCGGGCCTTTGGTCGTGGGGAGGTAGCTCGGTCTTAAGCGAATTCGACCTGGAATTGGTCGACGGTGCGGATGGCGCCGGGTTGGAGTTTGGGGGGCGTGCCGACGACGCGCGTGTTGGGCGCGAGGCGGGCGATAGCGGCGAGGGTTTCTTCAAGCTCCACGCGCGCGAGGGCTTCGCCGGCGCAGCGGTGGGCGCCGGCACCGAAGGCGAGGTGCCAGCGTTGCTGGTCGGTGCGGTGGATGTTGAAGGTTTCCGGGTCGGCGTAGACTTCGGGATCGCGCAGGACCGAGAGGAGCGAGACCATGAGCACGGCGCCGGCGGGGATCACATAGCCTTCGATCTCGAGGTCTTTCGTGGTGACGCGCGGAATGCCGGAGACGACCGGCTCGAAGCGCAGGCCTTCCTCCGAGGCTTTCTTCTTGAGGCCATCCGGATCGGCGACGAGAGCGGCCCACTGGTCGGGATGCTGCAGGAGGCGGTAGAGCGACATGCACATCGAGTTGCGCGTGGTGTCCGAGCCCGCGAGGATGAGGCCGACGACTTGTGCGCGGATTTCGGCTTCGCTCATGTCGCCGGAGGCGGCGGTGGCGGCGACGTAGTCCGACAGGAAGTCGCCACGCGGATTGGCGCGGCGATCGGCCAGCAGCTTGTCGACATAGGCATTGAATTCGGCGAGCGACTGCTCGATGTCGGCGCGGCGCGCCACGTCGACGAAGCCAATCGATTCAGCCGTGTCGCTGATCCATTTCATGAAGACGGGGAGATCGGCGCGCGGAATGCCGAGAATGTCGGCGATGATGCGGGCGGGAAGCTGGGCTGCGAATTCCTTCAGGAAGTCGAACGGGCCTTTGCCGAGATGGTCGTTGATGATTTCAGCGGCGACGGCGGCGGCCTTGGGGCGCATCGCTTCCATCAGCTTGAACGCGAAGGTGCGGGCGACCGGCTGGCGGCGGCGCTGGTGGACGTCGCCATTGGCGAAGAGCATGACCTGCGCAACGAAGTCGAAGATCGGACCATCGAAGATGCCCTGCATCATCTTCATCTCGGTTTCGAGCTGGCGCGTGTTTTCCGGTGAGACGATGTCGTCGACCATGCGGGCGTGCAGGCCCATCACCATCGAGCCCATGCCCATCGGCACCTTCACCAGCGGCGTCTTCTCGCGCAGGTCCTTGAAGAGCTCGTAGGACGAGGTGTGTGGATCCTGCAGATCCCAGTCGAGGACCGGGATGTCGGCGTAGGATTTCAGGGCGGAAGCGGCGGTTGCGGTGTCGGCCATGGGGGCACCTTGAGAAGGCTTTGGGGCGGAAAGGCTTCGGGGAGGAAGCTCGCTCAACTTGACAGTGTCTATCTACGTCATTTCTCGCCGGTCGTATAGCCATAAAAAGAAGCCAACCCGTGCTGGGTCGCGCCGTTGAAATCACCGTGGCATTTTGAAATCGCGATTTCGTACTGTTGGCTTTTGATGCCGCCACTGGGGTTTCGTTGTTTTGCGTTCAAGCGGATGTGCTAGAATTACATCGACTTTGGGTATGGGGACTTCACGATGATGCTGGTCGTACGCGGCTTTGTCGCAATCGCTTTCGGCGTGCTTTGCGCCTCTTCCGTAGCGGAAGCTCAACGGTTCAAGCCTTTCACCGAACAAGAAAAGAACTTCGAGCCGCTTGGGGCGCATCTGTCCTGCCGCTCGGCGGCAAAGCCGCCAGCCGAAGGCTTTCTCTACGAGATTACGAACGCAGAGATGATCAAAAGCGCCACCAAGAACATATCGATCAGCGGCGCATCCACGATGGGCTATTATGTTCTTACAGAAACCCACCCCTCCGATTTTTCAAAGCTCAAAGACGTCGCTGTCCTAGACGCGTGGGCGATCAATCTCGCATACACCCCGTCTTGGCCTTTGGACCCTTGGTACACGCTTTCCGTCGGTTCGCGCGTGCCAGCAAAGGACCTGAAGGTCGCAAAGACACACGGACAGTATGGGCAAAGCAGCTACGGTCCACTCGCGTCAGTACTAGGTGCTGTTGGTGTGTCCTGTCGCAGGGCCGATTCTACTTTCACCAAGCCAATGCCCGGCGCAAAGCCGCTTCCGCCGCCGCCGGCTCCGCCAGTGGCTGTGTCCACGCCAGCGCAGGTCAAATACGATGGGGAGACACGAAAAATGTGGCTCGGCTACTGCGTGGCCGACGGAAACGCGGCGGTCGCGTGTGGATGTTTCCATGACCGGCTGAAGAAGAATCTGCCACCGTTCCACTGGCATCGCTGGGGCCAGATGGTTAGGCAATCGCCGTCGGTGATACTGGAGCCGTACACTCCCAACTCCGAATGGTCGTTTGCTGATTATCAGCTTTTCACAAAGCAATATTATGCGGCATTTCCAGCTTGTGGCGTGAAACCCAGGCGCTGAGGAATGCCGGGGGCGTTTCGCGAGTCTTGACGGCAAAAATTTCGCCCGCTCCCGGGGCGCGGGGACCACCACACGCACCGGAAGCGGGCTGGCGCACGGCGGGGCCGCGCGCATCCCTATGATGTGGTCGGGTCTTTCTGACCCCCGAATTTCGTATGGCAGAAGCGATCCGGCCCGCTCTTTCGAGCGGGCCGGGGCTGGTTCTAGTTGGCTTCGACGATGCCTTGTTCGCGTGCGGCTTCCCGCATCGCTTTTTGCAGCTTCTCGAAGGCGCGGACCTCGATCTGGCGGATGCGCTCGCGGCTGACATTGTATTCAGTCGAGAGGTCTTCCAGCGTGGTCGGTTCTTCTTTCAGGCGACGCTCGGTGATGATGTGGCGCTCACGTTCGTTGAGCGATTCCATCGCACGTTCGAGCAGGCTCATGCGGGCGCCGAACTCGTCGGTCTCGGCGAGGCGTTCAGCCTGGCCGGGCGTGTCGTCGGCGATCCAGTCCTGCCATTCGGCTTCACCGTCCATGCCCCCGATGGGAGCGTTGAGCGAGGCGTCGCCGCCGGCAGACATGCGGCGGTTCATCGAGGTGACTTCATCCTCGGTGACGCCGAGCTTGGTGGCGATCGTGGTGAGGTTCTCCGGGCGCAGGTCGCCTTCTTCCATCGCGCTGATCTCGCCCTTGAGGCGGCGCAGGTTGAAGAACAGCTTCTTCTGGGCGGCGGTCGTGCCGAGTTTCACCAGCGACCACGAGCGCAGGATGTATTCCTGGATCGCGGCGCGGATCCACCACATGGCGTAGGTCGCCAGGCGGAAGCCCTTGTCCGGGTCGAACTTCTTCACGGCCTGCATCAGGCCGACATTGCCTTCGGAGATGACCTCGCCGATCGGCAGGCCATAGCCGCGGTAACCCATGGCGATCTTGGCCACGAGGCGCAGGTGTGACGTCACCATCTTCTCGGCGGCTTCGGAATCCTGATGCTGGGCCCAGCGTTGGGCGAGCATGAATTCCTCGTTCTTCTCGAGCAGCGGAAACTTGCGGATCTCGGAGAGATAACGCGACAGCCCTTGTTCAGGGGAGAGTGCAATTGCGAGGCTGGCCATGTGATGCGGCTCCTTCTTTTCCTGTCCGCGGCGCCTATCTGGGGAGAACAGGCTGCGGAACTTGTTTATTACCCCGGCACGTTCAGGCCCAGTCTGGACCCTAACGCCCCTATTTTATGAAGGTTCTCGGCAGGATTATGTCCCGCCCCCGGTCCGTCATGCGCCAAAGATGGGGAACCCGTAACACCCGTTAAAGGGGGCGCCGGGGCGATGGTTTCTGCTGGAACCGTAGAGCCAGCCTAATAGGCGACTTTGCGGGTCGGAATTCGGGGATTGGGTGGTTTCGGTCAATCGATACTGGTCAGTATCGCTTTTTCGCCACTTTGCAGATCGTTCCGCCTGACGATCAGCGATTGCGGTCGCGCGGCCAAATCTTTGGTGGCACATTCTGGCTTCGTGCAGCTCCAAGAGACGGAGGAGCAGCATGTTTGCTGCAGATCGATCGCGGGCTGGGTGGCTGACGATCGTGGCGGGGCTGGCTTTGGCCGGCTGCTCCTCATTGTCATTACCTTTGCCCGGGTTCGCGCCTTCGGCCTTGCCGCCGGCGATCGAGCCGGGCCTTGTCCAGGCTTCCGATCCGGAGAACACGGATCGGCCAAGCTTCTTTGTGCAATG
>Ga0116178_10001745_pt1 | contig 17696 bp, 10 predicted proteins | sample AD_STIC12_MetaG_FD_89880 | JGI IMG/M metagenome (GOLD analysis project Ga0116178, IMG submission 89880) | Active sludge microbial communities of municipal wastewater-treating anaerobic digesters from USA - AD_STIC12_MetaG | ecosystem: Engineered > Bioreactor > Anaerobic > Digestate | place: USA... | reverse complement strand
GCGCTCGCCACCCTCTCCCCGCTATGCGGGGCGAGGGATCCTTTGCTCGCGAGGGCAGCAGAGTTCGATCCCTCGCCCCCGCGAGAGCGGAGGGGAGGCAGGTCTCATCCCTCGCCCCCGCGGTAGCGGGGGAGAGGGCAGGGTGAGGGGGTGCCTTCCCCCCTCTCCCCGCTATGCGGGGCGAGGGAACCACGACGGTGGGGGCGGAGCTCTGGGCGGTGCGGGGTGGGCGGATTAGAACGTCCTCCCGAGCAGCAGGTAGAAGGAGTCCTTTCCCCCCGAGGTGGTGCCCCAGCCGAAATACAGCGGCCCGAGCAGGGTGTCGGCGCCGAACAAGGCGGCCCCGGAGCGGCGCAGCTCGGAGCCGCGGACCTCGTGGGCGGTGTTCCAGGCATTGCCGGTCTCGAGTGAGAGGCCGGCGTAGACGCCCCTGCCGAAGATGGGGAGCTGGCCGAGCTTGTACAGGTAGATCAGACCCGCCACGCCACCGTACGAGCCGGAAATCTCGCCGGGCGGCAAGCCGGTGAGGTTGAAGAGCCCGCCGAGGCCGATGCGCTCGCTCGGAGGCAGCGTGCCACCGAGCGCCGAGCTGCCATGGGCAAAGGTGATCAGTGTATGGCGTCCGCGGGAGGCGGCGAGCACGGCGTTGAGGTCGAGCCGGCGGTATGGAATATCGGCTCCGAGCTTCTCGGTGGCCTCGTACAGCTCGGTCACGGCAAGAAACCCGGTGCGCGGGAAGTTGACGTTGTCGAGCTGGTCGAGGGCGAGGCCAAGGCGCCAGCCGCCGTCGTCGCGAGCGAAGTGTGGCAGCGCGTCTCGGCGGTCGGCGGTGGCTTGTCCGCGCGTCGTGTCGTACCGCAGGCCGGCCCGCAGCTCGCCGTAACGGCCGAGTGCAAGCCCCAGGTCGGCGCCCACCCGCTGAGCGGCGAAGCGATACTGCTCGAGATGGCTGCCGATCGGGAGCTGGAGCTTGCGCGACCCGAGCCCGGCGCTAGCGGCGACGAACAGCGGTCCGCCGGCTTGCAGCGGCTGATAGATCTCGCCCAGCGCGAGCGGATCGCCGCCTGCCTGCACCGCGGCTTTGAGCTCGCCGCCGAGGCGGTTGATACGGGTCATCGCGATCGAGCCGAGAAGGTTGAAATGGCTCTCCCCCTCCAGGTCGGAGGTCATCGACAGACCGAAGCGCAGGAAGTTCGGACCCCACGACTTGCGCTTGCCGATCAGGCGCAGCTCCCAACCGTCGTCGGCCGGGACGACGTCGAACGTCACCGTCTCGAACTCCCCGAGCTCCCAAAGACGACGTAGGTCACCGCGTAGCTCCTCGGGGTCGAGCGTGGTCCCCGGTCGGGTCTTGACCTGGTGGGAGATCGTGCGCTGGTCGAGCCCGGGTCCGGGGTCGACGCTCAACGCCGTGATACGCACCTGGGGCGTCGTACGGCGGTGGCGTCGCAAAAACGCCTGCCACTCGCCGTCGTCGACAGCCAGCCGGGCCAGATCGACCGCACGTGCCCGTGCCGCCGTCTCGCCTTTGGGAAGGATCTCGCGACCCTGGTCGAAGTCGAGCAGGCCGAAGGTCCTGACTTCGGGCTGGATGAGCAGGTCCACGCTCGGCAACATGCGCTCGACGTTGACCCGGGTGAGCATGTCGGTGGTGCGGGAGAGAATCGAGGCGATCGAGTCGGGTCTGCGCTTGGCCGCCATCGGCGTGCCGACGTCGACGGCGATGACGATGTCGGCTCCCATGGCCCGCGCCTGGTCGACGGGGAGGTTGTCGACCACGCCGCCGTCCACCAGCAACCGCCCGTCGAGCTCGACCGGCGAGAACACGCCGGGCACCGCCATGCTGGCGCGCATCGCCCGGGCCAGCTCGCCACGCCGCAGGACCACCATCTCGCCGTTGCCGATGTCGGCGGCAACGGCACGGAACGGCAACGGTAGGCGGTCGAAGTCGTCACTGCCCAGGACCCGGAGGGTGAGCAGACGCAGCTCGATGCCGAGGCGGTGGCCGGCGATCAGCCCGGACGGCATGCGCAAGCGTCCGCCGGAGAGCCCGAGCTGGATCGGCGTCAGGTACGTCTGGTCGTCGACCTTGCGTCGGTACGGAAGGTGGCGGCGGTCGGGCTGGTCCTCGATGAGCTTGCTCCACGGCAGCTCGTAGGCAAGTCGCTCGATCTCCTCGGGGGCGTAGCCGGCAGCATACAGCCCGCCGACGATGGCGCCCATCGAGGTGCCGGCAACGCAGTCCACCGGCACGTGCAGCTCTTCGAGCACCTTGAGGACACCGATGTGGGCGAGCCCGAGCGCGCCGCCGCCGGAGAGCACGAGCCCGATACGGGGCCGGTGGGGAGCGGTCTCCTGCGCCGGCGCCGCGCGACCTGCGGCGGGAAGCGCTAAGCAGAGAGCGGCAGCGAGCGCGGCGCGAGGCAAGCGCATACCGTCATGGTACGCACCCACGCGGTTGAAGGGAATGATGGCTTCTGGAGGCGGCTGGCCTCCCCGCAGGGGCGGTGTGAGCCGACGCCACGACGCTGCCCGTCGTCCGCTCGGCTCCGGGCGCCTACGGCAGCCAAGGCGACGACCACCCGGGCTCCCGTACCCTGAGGTTACCGAAGACTCAGGATGAGGTTTCCATCTACGGGAAAACAAGATAATAGTTCGAATGGGTTGAGAATATCCAGCCGGGTAGAATGTGACGGCGATGATCGAAATGGCGCCACGGGCGCGAACCACGGGGTCCCGACGGTGAGGTACGAGACCGGTGTGCCGATCGGCTCGGGAGGGATGGGGACGGTCATCCGCTCGTACGACCCGGTTCTCGACCGCCACGTGGCCCTCAAGCTGCTGCGCGGCGACGATCCGGAGTTGGCGGAGCGGATGCTGCGCGAGGCCCGGGCCCAGGCCGCCGTGGACCACCCCAACGTGGCCAAGGTCTATGAGGTCGGCTACCTCGAGGACGGACGCCCGTTCATCGCCATGCAGCTCATCGAAGGCAAGCCGCTCAACGAGGTGGCGCGGCGGCTGACGCTCGACCAGAAGATCGGTCTGCTGGCGACCGTGGCGGACGCGGTTCAGGCAGCGCACGCGACCGGCCTCGTGCACCGCGACCTCAAGCCCTCCAACATCTTGGTCGAGGAGAGCAGCGGGCAGGGGCTGGTGCCGTACGTGGTCGACTTCGGGATCGCCCGCGAGGAGGCGGCGCCAGGCTTCACCGTGAGTGGCCAGGTGCTCGGGACCCCCGGCTACATGGCGCCGGAGCAAGCCTCGGGCGCGGTTTTGTCGCTCGACCGGCGAGCCGACATCTTCAGCCTCGGTGTGATCCTCTACGAGCTCGTCAGTGGAGGCCATCCCTTCAAAGGTGACAACCCGGTCGAAAAGCTCCTGAGCCTGTTCCACGACGAGCCGCTGCCGCTGCGGACCGGGACGAGGCAGGTGCCGGCCGACCTCGAGGCGGTGATCTTCAAGTGCCTGGACAAGCGCCCCGACCACCGGTACGCGTCGGCGCGAGCGTTGGCCGAGGAGCTTCGCCGCTACCTCGCCGGCGAGCCGGTGCTGGCGCGGCGGGTCACGCGCCTGGGGATCCTCTGGCGTCGTGCCAAGCGGCACCCGGTCATGACCGCGACGGTGGCGGCTGCGATCCTCGCCATGGCAGTCGCTGCAGGCGTTACGTTCACCTCCGTCGCAACCAGCCGCCGGCAGACGAAAGAAGCCCACGAGCTGGGCCAGCGCGTCTCCCGGGCCGAGGCGGCGATGCGGGTCGCGCACCTGCTACCGCCTCACGATCTGAGCCGGGAGAAGGCCCTGGTGCGGCAGGAGATGAGCGTGGTCCGCCGCGATATGGGGCGTTTCCGGAGGGGAGCTCGGGCAGCCGGGCACTACGCCCTGGGTCGGGGTCATCTCGCTCTCGGGGAGCCGGCCGAGGCGCGCCGAGAGCTCGAGCAGGCGTGGGAGATGGGTTTTCGCACCTCGGAGGTGGCCCTGGCGTTGGCTCAGGCTCACGCCGAGCTGCTCCGCGCCCGCCTCGACCGCGTGCGGCGACAGCAGGACGAGGGTGCCCGCAAGGTAGGTCTCGCGCTCGCCGATCGCGAGCTGCGGCAGCCGGCGGAGCGATTCCTCGCCGCGGTCGGTGGTGAGCACTCACATGAGGTGCTCCTGGTTCAGGGGCTGCTGGAGCTGGCAGCGCGCGAGCCGACTGGGGCGCAGCGGAGGGCTGACGAGCTGAGCGCGCTCGACCCGGGCTCGGCTGAGCTGGCGGCTCGCGCCGACGGTATGCGCGGCGAGGCGTACCTGCAGCAGGCCATGGAGCTACGCTGGGGCGCCGACCACGAGAGGCATCAGCAGATGCTCGAGCAGGCGCGTGAAGCGTTCGAGCGCGCCGTTGGGACGCTGCGCTCGGAGCCAACCCTGCACCTCGGGCTATGCCGAGCGTGGGTAGGCATGGCCGAGAAAGAGGCGGATACCGGCCTGAGTCCGGTTGGGAGTCTCGCCCGAGCCGAGGAAACGTGTGGGCTGGCGATGCGCGTCGATCCCTCGCAGGCGGGGCCGTTGCTCAAGCTCGGCTCCGCCCACTTGACTCTCGCCCAGTTCTGGCTGCGGCGCGGCAGCGAGCCGGCTGCGCCCCTCGACCGAGCAACCGAGCTGGCACAGCACGCCCTTCGCATCGATCCGTCGAGCTATGAGGCGGTGACGATCGAAGGCACCGCACTGATGCTACGTGCCGAGTGGCAGTACGAGCGCCCCAGCGTCTCGGCGAAGCTGCTGAGCGAGGCGATCGTCATGTTCGGGCGGGCACAGGAGCTCGACCCCAGCCGCCCAGAAGCGTTTCACCTTCAGGGCAATGCACTCCTGACCCTCGTGGACCATCAGAACACCATGGGAGAGGACCCGGCGGCGACGATTGGTGCGGCGCTGGCGGCGTTCGAGAAGGCTCTGGCCCTACCCGAAGGCCGCACTCACCGCATCTTCAACAGCCTCGCGGTGGCGTACACCAACCTCGGGTGGATGCAGCGGCTGCGCGGCGAGGACCCGCGCGAGAGCCTGCGGAAAGGCATCGAGGCGGTAGATCAAGCGATCTCCATGTCACCGGACTACCTGACGGCGCTCAACAGCCGCGGGCTGGCGCTGTGGGAGCTCGCCGAGTACGCCGCGGCCACCGGAGCCGATCCGTTGTCGGACTTCCAGCGGGCCGAGGAGGCTTTCGGACGGATGATCGCCCTCGATCCCTCACGGATGGTGGCGCACACCAACTCAGCCGGTGTTCTGCTCGGCAAGGCGCGCTGGCAGCTCCTGCAGGGGATCGACCCGGGAGCGAGCTTGGCCGCGGTCGAGGTCCACCTCGCGGCGGCCCGCGAGCGGTCTTTCTGGGACTTCAACCTTGATACCGCGGAGGTCGAGCTCGTGCGGGCGGCGTGGGTCGGCCGCTCGGGAGGGCAAGGCGCTGATGCGCACCTCGAGAAGGCGAGACACTACGCCACCGTGCTGGTTGGCCTGGCGCCCGACGAACCGAGCGGCGAGATGCTCCTGGCCGAGGTGGAGCGGTCGTGGGTCGAGATGGAGCTGGGAGCGGGCCCCAACGACCGGCGCGCGATCGACGTGGCGTGCCGACGAGGTCTTGAGCACGCCGCCAGGGCGTTGGCCATCAGCCCGAAGCTGGCGCGTGCGCACGCTGTCAGGGCGGTGCTGCTCGCGGCTCAGGCGGAGCTCGCCCGCGATCCGGAGCACCGTCGCGACCTCGCGGCCCGGGCACGGGAGGCGGCGCGCGCGGCCGTGGCCGCCGAGCCACTGCTCCGCGATGAGGTCGTGCACCGCCTCGCCGCGACCTGACCCGATGCGGGCTGTTTCGCTGGCAACGCCGCCGCCAACCGTCTCGTGATCCCAACCGCCGCTGGCGAGGTCCGGCGCCTCATCGGCCCCGGTGACTGCGGGTCTCAGCCGCTCACCCACTCCGCTGACAAAAGCGCCGCCTGCTCCAGCACCGTCTGCGTGGCCTTCTCCTGCTTGTCCGGCGGGTAACCGTGGCGGCGCAGGACCCGCTTGACGAGCACCCGCAGCTGTGCGCGCACGTTCTCGCGCAGCGTCCAGTCGATCGTGACGTTGCCCCGTACCGTCTCGACCAGCTCGCGAGCGATGCCGCGCAGCGTCTCGTCGCCGAGCACCTTGACCGCGCTGTCGTTGGTTTCCAATGCGTCGTAGAAGGCCAGCTCGTCCTCGGTGAGGCCGAGCCGCTCACCGCGAGCGCTCGCCTCCCGCATGTCTTTCGCGAGCTGGATCAGCTCCTCGATCACCTGCGCCGCCTCGATGGCGCGGTTCTGGTAGCGGCGAATCGTCTGCTCGAGCATCTCGGCGAAAGAGCGCGCCCGCACGACGTTCTTACGGCGGCGGGTGCCGATCTCGCCCTTGAGCAGCTTCTGCAGCAGCTCGACCGCGAGGTTGCGCTGCGGCATGTCCCGTACCTCGGCGAGGAACTCGTCGGAAAGGATCGAGATGTCGGGCTTGTGGAGCCCGGCCGCGGCGAAGATGTCGAGGACCCCTTCCGGAGCCACGGCGCGGGAGATGATTTGCCGCACCGCGTGATCGAGCTCCTCCTCGGGGCGGGCTTCGCCAGGCGCCCGCTTGGCCAGCACGGCCTGCACCGCCTGGAAGAAGGCCACCTCGTCGCGGATGCGCAGCGCCCCCTCGTGCGGCACCGCCAGGGCGAAGGCCTGCGAAAGCTCGCGCACGGCGCGAACGCAGCGCTCCTTGCCGTTTTCTTGCCGCAGCACGTGCTCCTGCGCGGCAGGCAGAAGCGCCAGCCGCTCCGCCGGCGTGCCGGTGGTCCACCGCGTGCGGTCGAAGCCGTGGAACAACCCGCAGCAGACCTCGTACTTCTCCTGCATCACGGCCACCGCCTCGTCCTGGTCGAGGGCGGTTTTCCCGGTGCCGCCGCTCTCCGTGTAGGTGGCGAGGGCGGCTTTCAGCTCATGAGCGAGCCCCAGGTAGTCGACGACTAGCCCGCCGGGCTTGTCCCGGAAGACGCGGTTCACGCGGGCGATCGCCTGCATCAGCCCGTGCCCGCGCATCGGCTTGTCCACGTACATCGTGTGCAGGCTCGGCGCGTCAAAACCGGTGAGCCACATGTCGCGCACGAGGACGACGCGCAGCGGATCCGCGGGGTCGCGAAAGCGCTTCGCGAGCACCTCGCGCCGCGGCTTGTTGCGGATATGCCGCTGCCAGTCGGTGGGGTCGGAGGCCGAGCCGGTCATGACGACCTTGACCGCGCCCGCCTGGTCCTCGTCGCTCGCCCAGCCCGGCCGCAGCCTGGCGATCTCGTCGTACAGCGCGACGCAGATGCGCCGGCTCATGCAAACCACCATCGCCTTGCCGTCCATCGCCTCGAGACGTTTCTCGAAGTGCTCGACGATGTCCTGGGCGACGAGCGCGAGACGCTTTTCGGCGCCGACCACCGCCTCGAGCTGCGCCCACTTGGTCTTGAGCCTCTCCTTGCGCTCGACCTCCTCGCCCTCGGTGGCTTCCTCGAAGTCCGGGTCGATCCTCGGCCGCTCGGCCTCGTCGAGGGCGAGCTTGGCGAGCCGGCTCTCGTAGTAGATCGGCACCGTGGCCCCGTCCTCGACCGCGCGCTGGATGTCGTAGACGCTGATGTAGTCGCCGAACACGGCGCGGGTGTTGGCGTCCACGAGCTCGATCGGCGTGCCGGTGAAGCCGATGAACGAAACGTACGGCAGGGCGTCGCGCATGTGCCGCGCGAAGCCGTCGATGAAGTCGTACTGGCTGCGGTGCGCCTCGTCGGCGATCACCACGATGTTGCGCCGCTCGGAGAGCACCGGGTGGCGGTCGCCCTTCTCTTCGGGGAAAAACTTCTGGATGGTCGTGAACACCACGCCGCCAGCCTCCACCGCCAGCAGCTCGCGCAGGTGCGAGCGGCTCGCCGCCTGCACCGGCGGCTGGCGGAGCAGCTCGGCGCAGCGGGAGAAGGTGCCGAAGAGCTGGTCGTCGAGGTCGTTGCGGTCGGTGAGCACGACGAGGGTCGGGTTGCCCATCGCCGGCTCGCGGATGATCCGCCCGGCGTAGAACGCCATCGTCAGGCTCTTACCCGAGCCCTGGGTGTGCCAGACCACACCAACGCGCCGGTCACCGGGCTTGCCGCCGGGCCGGCGGCCCGCCTCGTAGCGCCCGCTGCCGTCGGCGACCCGAGCCGCACGGGCAAGCTCGGCGGCGCGCAGCGTCTCGCCCACCGCCACCCGCACAGCGTGGAACTGGTGGTAGCCGGCCATCTTCTTGGCGAGGCGTCCGCTGTCGTCGTCTTCGAAGACGATGAAGTCGCGGACCAGGGCGAGCAGGTTCTGGGGCGTCAGCAGACCCTCGATCACGACCCGAAGCTCGGGCAGGATCGTATCGGCAAGCCCTTCGCCCGAGATCGTGCGCCACGGCTTGAACCACTCCCGGCCGGCGGTAAGTGTCCCCGCGCGCGCCGCGACGCCGTCGGAGACGACCAGCACCGCGTTGGCTGCGAACAGCGTCGGCACCTCGGCCTTGTAGGTCTGGAGCTGCTGGAAGGCGGTCCAGATCGTCGCCTCTTCGCTCGCGGCGTTCTTCAGCTCGAGGACGACGAGCGGCAGCCCGTTGACGAACAGCACCACGTCCGCCCGGCGGCTCCGCCGGTTCTCGACCACCGTGAACTGGTTGACTGCCAGCCAGTCGTTGGCCGGTACGTCATCGAAGTCGATCACGCGCGCCTGCGCGCCGCGGATTGCACCCTCGACGTCCCGGTACTCCACCGTCACGCCGTCCACCAGCAGTCGGTGCAGCGCGCGGTTGCGCTGGATCAGGTCCGCACCTTCCGGTCGGGTGAGCTTGCGGAAGGCGTCGTCGAGCGCCTCGGCGGGCAGCTCGGGGTTGAGTCGGCCGAGCGCGTCGCGCAGGCGCTGCGCCAGCACCACCTCGCCATAGTCCGCCCGTTCAGCCCCGGGCATGTCGGGGGCGATATCCGGCCCGTGGGCGATGCGCCAGCCGGTGGCTTCCAGCCAGCCGAGAGCGGCGTCTTCGACGACGGATTCTGTGAAGGCCGTCATGTGCTCTCCCAGAGCAGCCGGATCGGAACGGCCTGGAGCTTCTCGCCGAACGGCAGCACCTGCTCGCCGTCGTACAGCACAACGCCCCGCACGAAGCGATCGCCGGCAGCCTCTTGGAGCTTTCTCAAGCCGCTGAACGCGGCGCCGGTGATCGTCGAGCCGGCCTTGACTTCGACGCCGGCAACGGCGTGCGCACCCTGCTCGAGGACCATGTCCACCTCGACGCCGTCGCGGTCACGGAAGTGATGAAACCGGATGGGACGATCTCGCCAGCTTGCCATGCGACTGAGCTCCTGAAAGACGAAGGTCTCGAGGAGCTGTCCGAACCGGGCGCGATCCTGCGCGATGGTATCGGTGCCGAGATCGAGGAGCGAGGCCGCCAGCCCTGCATCGCCGAAATGGAGCTTGGGCGTCTTCACGAGCCTGCTCAGGCGGTTCGAGTGCCATGGCGGAAGCCGCTCGATGAGGAAGACCGCCTCCAGCAGCGCCAGGTAGTCACGGATGGTCGTTCGGCTCAGCGAGAAGGGTGCGCTGAGGGCCGAGGCGTTGAAAAGGCTCGCAGTCTGCGCGGCCGCGGCCTGGAGGAGCTTCGGCAGCGCATCGAGGGCGCTGATGCGCGAGGCGTCGCGGATGTCGCGCTGGATGATCGAGTCGAGATACGCGCGGTGCCACGCGGCGCGCCGGGTCGCGGTGCGACGCGTCAATGCCGGCGGAAATCCCCCTGCCAGCACGCGGGCTGTCAGGCCGCTCCCCAATCTCTCGGCGCCTTTCGCGCTGAAGCCCTTGCCCAGCAGGCGATCCAGGAAGGCGGGTTTCCGGCGTGCCAATTCCGCTTGGCTCAGCGGGTGGAGCCGGATGATCTCGATCCGCCCGGCGAGAGAATCGGAGAGCCGGGGGAGCAACAGCACGTTGGCCGATCCGGTCAGGATGAAGCGGCCCGGCTTGCGATCCCGATCGACGGCGGTCTTGATGACCGCGAAGAGCTGCGGGACGCGCTGCACTTCGTCGAGGACCACCTTCGGCGGCAGCTCGGCGACGAAGCCCACCGGGTCGATGTCGGCCGCCGCGCGGGTGGGCGGATCGTCGAAGTTGTAGTAGGCGTACCCCGCCGGGTCGCCGACCATCCGCGCCAGCGTGGTCTTGCCGCACTGGCGCGGGCCATGGACGAGCACCACCGGCGAGTCGGCCAGCGCCGCGGTCAGGCGCTGGCGAGCGAAGCGGGGATAGAGGCCGTCAGCCACCGGCTGAATGTACGCCGGGCCATCGGCTGATTGCAACCTTTATGTTCGGCTGATCGTCAGGTTGGCTACCGGCTGATTGTCAGGTTCCGACCCGGCCAATCGTCAGGCTGCGAGCCCCGGGTTCAGGCGGACGCCTCGGCGGAGAGCGCCGGGCTCCGCCGCGCGAGCGCGTCGCGAAGCCGCCGGGTCGGCACCGCCTCCCCGTCGTATCGCCGCCCGACCCCGGGCATGTCGGGCGCGGGGTCCGGCCCGTACGTGATCCGCCAGCCAGTGGCCTCCCGCCGGGCAAGGGCGGCTTCTTCGACGACAGCTTCGGTGAGGCGGTGATCGGTCATCCGTCCGCCTCCCCATCCTACGAGTCGTTCAAGCCTTCCCAGTGCCTGCAGATGTCCTCGACGTTGATCGCCGGAGCAGCATCACCTACCCAATATCGGTAGAACTTCGGATCCTGGCTCCTCGGCACGGGCCGCGCCTCACGAACCCGAACGAGCGCCGGAGCCGGAACGCACTCGCCGAGGACGAGCGCGGTCTGCGGGGCGAGCGCCGGGATCTGGTCGAGCATCGGCCCGTAGATGCCCGGCACGATCTCCTTGAAGTAACGCAGATCCTCCGGGTTCTGCAGCCGGTGCACGATGAAGCTGTTGCACTGCGACAGCACCGTCTTAGAGAGCTCACTCGGCCGCTGAGAAGCCACGACCAAACTCAGTCCGTACTTCCGCCCTTCGCGGGCAATCCGTTCGAAGACGACGCGAGCGATCGACTCCTCGTCGGCGGATCGTGGCTGCTGGATGTAGTTTTGGGCCTCTTCCAGAACGAGCACGACGGGAAGCGAACCGCGCGCACCCTCACTACCATGTTCTCCGAGACGCTGTAGGAACTCGAGAATCAGCCGGCCAATCAGCGCCGTCACGTTCTCCAGTACCTCGGCCGCAAGCAGGCTGAGGTCGAGGATGACGACATCGACGGCAGTCTCGCTGCCGCGCTGGCGGTCGTAAAAGGGGAGCTTCTCCTTCGGAACGTCTTCCTCGCTAGACAGGTTACCAACCGTGGATTTACCGATACCGAGCGTGTCGCGGAGAAACGTCGCCAAGGCATGCGCCGGATTCGGCAGCGCTTCTCCGACAGGACCGAACATGAAATCGAAACGCGTGTCAGCGAGAAGGCGGTCGATTCGTAGAAGCATCGTCCCGGAAAAATCTCGTGCCCTTGCACCTCCGGACTCCTCACGCCGGAGGACCTGTTCGATGTGGCGCGAGCGGAATTTCGCCTTGTCGAAGTGCGAAGGGGCATCTGCTGACCGACCGACGCTACCGCCACTCCCTCCGAGGTGTGTTCCAGTGAGCTTCTCGAAGATGGGGTCGATGGTATCGCGGATCGCTTTCCTCGCGTCAGCGGGAAGGACCTTGGGGTACGTGTCTTTCTCGATATGTATCTCTGCGGTTTTCGAAACAGTATCGAGTGCGGTGTCTAGATCGGCTTTCTTGATGCCGTACTTGGACTCCGCTTCAGTCCACGCCGCCGCCAGGTCGGCCTGACCGATGCGCGTCTTGAGGCCGCTTGCGAGGTCGCGCACGTCCTTCGATGTCTTCTCATCCTTCCCGGACAACGACCAGATCCTGTTGATCTCGTGAACAAGCTCCTCCCGGAGCACGGCGAGTGGCGACGCGCCGCCGGCCTCGTTGCGCGCGAGCCGTAGCGCCTCGAGAAGAACCGGTCGCTGAACCCCCTTGGAGGCTTGGAAGAGGCGCACGAAGTCCTCGGCATTCATGAACCAGTACGGAATCACGAGTCGGTCGGACTGTATGCGGGGGTCGGATGGGATGTAGAGGGTCTGGCGCTCCGCGACTTCCTCCCAACCTCCGTCATCCTTCTGCCGCTGGAATGCTGTGCGGTACTCGCCATTGGTATCCAGAATGACACAAGTAGTCCGCTTGACCACTGGCTGCTCGCGGATCGACTGGATCAGGCTTGCGATGGTACAGGACTTGCCGGAGCCGGTGCTCCCGAGGACCGCAGCATGCTTGCCGAAGAACGCATCGGGGTCGATTCGGATGGGTCGCCCCTGGACGACGGCCGACTCTCCTATCGGGATGCAGTAGCCAGGCTTGTCTGGCTCCGGGGCGGCATTGGCAGTCTGTTCGATGGGGCCGAAGATGGCATCCAGGTCGGCCCGCGCGGCCAGATGGACCGGACTATCGAGCACCGGAAAGAGCGACACCCCCTGTCGAAAAGTGGTGCCGTCGATGGTCCCAATGAGGGTGGCCTTCATCAGGCGTCTGGCTGCAGGAAGCGCGACCATCGTCCGGTCGGCCTTCATCTCCGCCTCTTCGACCAGCACCACACGCGTCACCATGGCGACCAAACGCCGCGCGACGACCGGAATGACCACGTAGGAGTTGATTCGCCCGACCTCCTGCGGCCCCTCGTAGGTGCTTCGGCTCATCCCTTTCAGATCGCGGTTGAGCTCGATGCTAACCTGCGCGGTGTCGACGGCGACGACACGCCCGATCTCGGAGTCATTCGCCATTGGATGAGTCTCCTTGCGGCGGGCCGCTCTTCGCTAACGCACGATGTGTCGCGAGCACCTTCTTCCGGATCTCCTCGTCCCTCAGGTCCGGCAGAAGGTGCTCGACAAACCCCGCAAGTGTTCCGAGCTTTGGTCCCTTGCTGACCCAGACGCGTCGGTCCTTTTGTTTGTCCAGCTTCGTGACGAATTGGCTTTTGGGCGCTGGGTCCACGATGACCAGGGTGAAGCTCGGCACCGCGAGAGCCTGGCGGATAATCGCGTTGACGTGCTCGTCGCCGAAGCCATAGCCGATCACGAACAACACGGACTGGGGCCGAGCGAGGGCGGCAGCGAAACGGCGAAACAGCTCTGAGTAGGGCAAGCCCAGTGTCTCCCCATACTTAGCCGGCGTCGGATAGATCAGAAGCGGCTTCGCGTCTTTGAGATCAAACGGAACCGACTGCACACCGTAGGGGTTGTCGATGGTGGGTTCGCTCGCCCTCCAGGTAATCGACCCGTGCAGCTTGTAGAGATGCAGAACGCGGTCAAAGCGATGGACGCGGCCCTCAGTCGTCTCGGCAGGGAAGTACAGGTCTTGCTCGTAGCTCTCGGGGCGAAACACGCGACGCTGCGTCCCAACGAAGCCATCCAGCAGCACAACGCCTTCGGCATCCGCCGCCTGCTCGACAAGCGTGTCGTAGTTGAGCGTGAAGACGTTCACCCGTTTGAGATTGAGCGGTCGGGTCAGAAGCTTGCGGACCAACGCCTTGTAGGTCGAGTGGCTGGCTTCCTTGTCGGCGGCCGGCAGGTCGCATGCGCGTGCCAGCGCGCGGGTTGCGTGCTGGAGCGCTGTATCGAGGTCATCTGCCTTCGTGTCTAGCCCTGGAGATCCTTCAATGCGAAGGCGCCCGCCGGTTTCCGGCAAGGCAGAGCGCCAGCGATGTAGCAACGCAAGCACTCGCTCGAAGTTGACATTGAATGATGAGGAAGTGTTGCCACTCAATGCGTCCCGACGCGCGAGGATCTCGCTGCGTGTGACTGGGCTGTTATCGCCACCACCGCAGTTGCGGAGGGCCAGGTAGAACAGCGGTAGCCACCGGCGAATTCGTTGCCTATTAGTTCCGGTGAATCCTTCTTTATGCAGGGCTTGCTCGATGCTGAGAGGAATGGCTCCGAGCAGCACGCCCCCGCAATCGACCGAGGCGCCTGCACCGAGAAGCAGCGAAACGGTCTCCGTCTTGAGCAATGTTCCGATGCGGACGCGAATGTCGTCGAGGGCTTCATCGGTGACGCCGTCGCCCTGCCCGTTGCTCACGAACCCACCCGGCGAAGATGTCGGCAGGAGATCTTCTCCTCCGATTTTGAAGCGGTTTTCAGGTTTCGCGGTGCTCATGCTCGCACCTCCGTACGGTTCGACGAGCGTCTGGTTAGGAAAAGGCCCGCGTTATTCATGCGTAGCTCACCGGAAATGAGTCTGGGCAGCAGTGCGTCGCGCAGGGCGGTGAGGGTGCGGGATTCGATTTCGTTGCTCGCCACCTTCGCGAGCAGGGGATCCGAAGCACGAGCAAACTGTCCGAGCACTTCACTGTCAGCAATCACAACTGGCGTGGCAGCGACGACCTCCGGGCGAACAGCCGGGTAGGCACCACCATCGGCAAGGTGTGCAAGCGCATCGACGTTCTCGTTCGCTGTGGCTGCGAGGTAGACGAACTGCGCATGGTGAGGCACGCTCGGACGAAGCACGGCAAATCCCGTACTACCCGTCAGTCCCTCCTCTGAGATTAGCGCATACGAGCCGTTACCTGGACGCACCGTGCCAATGATCGTGTCCCCCGGCCGAAGCACCCGTTGCGCTCGGCTCGGTGCATCGGCCGCTGCGTGCACCACGACCGACTCGATACGGCTCCATTTCGTGCTCGACAGATCGACATACTTGATCTGCGATGGGCGCGTCTGCTTTGACCACACTTCGGGGTTAAGGGTCGACAAGTCTGCAAGCGTACCCACCTCCCACCCCTCCGGAATGTCGCCGAGTTCGGAGACGACGAGGCGGGCGGGGAAGAGGTCGTAGAGGTGGGCGGGAAGGCCAGGCAGCGACTGGCCGCGCCGCCAGCGGCCTTCGGCCTTGGCGCGGACGGGGTCGAAGTCCACGAACCACGACTTGAACAGCGCCCGCGCCATCGCCTCCAGCGTCCCGCTCATCCGCCGGTTCAGCTCGATCTTGTCTTCAATGCCGTCAAGCAGAGCAACGGCCTTTCGCCGCTCCGTCGTTGGCGTCGGAACCGGGTAGGAAAGAAAGTCGTGACGACTCAAGGCGACGACCGCGCTACCCATCGCATGCCCAGAGCAGTACTCCCTGTACTGTGGAGTGCGAAGCACCCAGTATAGGTAAGTGGCGTCCTCCGGGTCTGCAGTTCGAAATACGAGCTTCACGGTGTCCTGAGTAAGGCGTCCAGACCGCACCGACGACGGAACGCGCGCCACGGATCCAATCATCTTTCCATCCTTCGTTGCGCCCTTGAGTGACGCGTAGATATCCCCCGGAAACAGCATTAGTGCGTCAGGGCAGTCACCCCCGTATGTCTTGTAGGCACCAGTCCGAAATCCGCCTCCGGGTTCAATTGACCCAAGCCCAAGCAGTGCCGGACCCGGCTCGCCGACCAGCGAGCCCTTATAGGTGGTACCTCGAACGAGGGTGACATAGTCGCCAAGTACCGTCCTTCGCACGTTAGGCGCCATACCCAAACTCCCTCAGGTTGGCGGCGATGGTGGCGTCGTCCATCCTGGTCATCACGCCTTCCTCCCGCGCTTCCTCACCGCCGGCCGCTTCGTGCCTGAGAGCTCGGCCTCGATCTCCTCGACGGTCGGGAGGCTGCTTCGCAGTTCGGCCGGGAGCTTGTCGGTCAGTTCCGTTTCCCATTCCGCGACGCCGAGGGGGCGTTTCAGGTGGCGGAGGGCGTACTCGACGACGACCCGATCCCGGCTGCGACAGAGCAGGAGACCGATCGTCGGCTTGTCCTCCGGTTGCTTGAGCAGGTCATCCACCGCGGAGAGGTAGAGGTTGAGCTGTCCGACGAACGCGGGGTCGAAGGGTACCGCCTTCAGCTCCACGACCACGAAGCAACGCAGCTTCAGGTGGTAGAAGAGCAGGTCGACCCTGAAGTCGCTCTCGCCGACCTCGAGCGGGAGCTGCCGGCCCACGAACGCGAAGCCCGCGCCGAGCTCCAGGAGGAACTTCTCGACGTGATCGACCAGCGCCTGCTCGACCTCACGCTCGCGGCGCGGATCTGCCGTGGCGAGGAGGTCGAACAGGTACGGATCCTTGAAAACCTCCGTCGCCATGTCCGAGTCGGCGGGAGGCAACGTACGCGCGAAGTTGCTCAGCGCCTTGCCCTGTCGCTCGTGTAGGCGCCTTTCGATCTGCACCGTGAGGATGCTGCGGCTCCAGCCATGTTCGGCGCACTGGCTCGCGTACCACAAGCGTGTCTGCGGATCGCGCAGCTTGTCGAGCAGCACGACGTTCTGGCCCCAGGGAAGATTCGGCAACAGCCGTTGCACAATTACGGGGTCCGGCCAGGCCGACGCGAAGTCACGCATATAACGCAGGTTACGCGGCGAGAGCCCCGCCATGTCGGGAAAGGCGTTCCGCAGGTCGACGGAGAGTCGATCGATGACCTTCGCGCCCCATCCCTCATCCGCTTGGCGGGTGAGAATGGTGCGGCCGATCTCCCAGTAGAGCTGGATCATCGCCGCATTGGCGACCACGACGGCACGTAAGCGCGCCTGCTGGATCCGGGCCTTCAGCTCACCCAGCGCGTCGCCGTAGCCGCTGGGCAGCTCGGACTTCGGCGGCGCAACGGGGAACAGAGCCTGTCCGTCCGGCCGCGCACGACCCAACGTGCGGCGGGTTTGTGCCACGGGCCGCCGATCCTTCTCCGATCGCGTCTTCCTACCCGCCATACCTCAGCTCCTTCAGGTTGGCGGCGATGGCGGCGGCGAGCTTCGCCTGTCTGCGCCAAGCCTTCGGCAGGCAGGTGGCGTTGGCCTGCCGGCAGGCTGCCCCAACCGCGAAATGCACGCGCCACGCCGATAAATGCACGCGTGCATTTACCGTGCATTTCCGTGGAGGACCGCTCACGCTGTGCGTTGGGTGCGTGCACGCCTGTCTCATCGGGCTCCCCTCGTCCCAGGCGCTTTTATGGAGTCTTCTGGAGCCGATATGGAGCCCTCCAAATATTTGACGCCGCGCTCATAGAACGCGCCCTTACCTCTACCCCGCATGACCAGGTCACCACGGGCGGAAAGGCGGGCCAGCAGGTCGCGGGCCTGATGGGATGCGATCCGGCATAGCTCCGCCGCTTCGCGCCGCGTGATCCGGCCGTGTTTTCCCACGTACTGCAGCACCATCTGTTGCTGCTGCAGGGGCTCGAATCCGCGCTGGCGCACGTAGCCGGCCTTGTCGCCGAGCAGCCGGTACGTCGCCGCGGAGAGGTGCCAGCTCCGGCCCCGTTTCTGGCCGCGCTCCTCGACGAGCCCGGCTTCGACGAGGCGGTGCAGCGCGGCGCGGGTCTGCGCTTCCGGCTTCTGCACGAGGCGGGCGGCGTCATCGGTGGTCACGCTGCGCGTCTGCCAGAGCGCGTTGAGGATGAGCAGCTCGTCGAGCGCGAGAGCGCGCCCCTGCTGCGCTTCGGTCACCAGCATCCGCACGAAGTCGAGGTTGGCCGCGCCCCCGGGGACGACGACGCTCACCGTGGCCTCGTGGCTGCGTTCGTAGGAAGGCGCGGGGCGGCCGTTGCGCAGTTGCTCGAAGAAGATGGTGTCGATGCCGCGCGCGGTGCGCTCGACGATGCCCGCGCGTTTGAAGGCGTCGGCCAGCAGCGGATT
>Ga0116178_10001744_pt1 | contig 17701 bp, 12 predicted proteins | sample AD_STIC12_MetaG_FD_89880 | JGI IMG/M metagenome (GOLD analysis project Ga0116178, IMG submission 89880) | Active sludge microbial communities of municipal wastewater-treating anaerobic digesters from USA - AD_STIC12_MetaG | ecosystem: Engineered > Bioreactor > Anaerobic > Digestate | place: USA... | reverse complement strand
ATAGTTACTCGTGCTTGGAGCCAGCGTTCCCTTCCTTGGTAGGCAGACGCCGTGCACGTGCAAGTACGACTTTGCATTATCCATGCCAACCAGTCAATTAAATCAGTGTGTTTTACAAAACTTGACGCAGTTCACGGAAGGGGCTTCGTTGTTCACTGCAACAAACAGATTGTGTGACGGACAGTGTGATCCGACGTATCGGCGTCAGCTTCGTGAAATTCCATTTTGTCAGTCTGTGACATTTTACGTCACTTGAAAGTCGGTTCTATGCCCCAGGGGTTTACGTTGATAGCGCCTAGCGGTTTTTTGCTGGTGATATCCATAACCATGATTCCGCTACCGCGACTACTGTTTACAGGAACGTAGCGCAGTTTTTCCGCCTTGATACCGTTTTTGTCCGCCCAGGCCTTCAAGGCAAAGGTCACTGATTTTGGCGTGGCGTTGTTTTTGTCTGCAACGACGGGTAAAGATTTTTCAATTAGCGTAGCCGCATATTGATCGTAGCGTGCGAAGAATCGCGGCTGATTCTGGATGTCAGGTACCGACCCGAAAGAAATTGTTTTGGACAGATCGACCGGAGCACTTGCCGAGACCAGTTTCGCTCCGGTCAAACTCAGGGAAGAATATTCTTTTTCCTTGGCAAGACTGAGCGCTACGGGATCTATTTCGTTGGCGAATACAAGATAGAAACGATCATCGGCCGCCACCATGAATACCGGGCGAGATTGCCAGATGGTGTAAAGCCCGAAGGAAAGTGCACAAATTTGCAGCAGAGCGATTACGCTCAAATCAAATTTCAGACTGGGCTTTCCGATCTTGAACACGATCAAAGTGAGCAAGGGGCCAATGACGACATCCACGCCTGCGAGTAAATAGATAAGCTTGTCAGCCTTGGCGATGCCCATAATGGCCGGCGGATACCAAGTAAAAAGCAGGGCAAGCAGGATGCTGCCGACGACCAGGATGCTGATCAATAAATGAATGCCAGAAGCTTTCCAACGATTCATCATTCCATCTCCAGTTTTTTCAACTTGTAGCGTAGTGCGCGAAAGGAAATGCCCAAATGTGCTGCCGTTTTGGTTTTGTTGTAGCGGCAGGCTTCGAGCGCTTTTTGTATGGTGTCGCGCTCGATTTTTTCAAGAGCGTCTGGCAGCGCGGAGTTATTGGACGCTGATGCTTGCAGGGTGTTTGCCTGGGCAAAGTCCTGCGTCCTGTTATCGGGTGAAAGCGGCAGTTGCAGGTCGTGGGCTTCAATGCTGTCGCCTTCACACAGTGCTACGGCACGTTCGAGAATATTTTCGAGTTCACGTACGTTGCCGGGGAAGTGATAATTGCCGAGTGCGGACAGTGCCCCTTCCGATAATGGTGGTGCAGTATCGCCCCAGTCATCGCCAAGACGCTTCAAGACAGCGGCTGCAATGACAGGAATATCTTCATGGCGCTCACGCAGTGGCGGAACCGGCAGTTCGATGACATTGATCCGGTAATAAAGATCGTGCCGGAACCGGCCATCTTCCACCAGTCTGGCGAGATTCTTGTGAGTCGCTGAAAGAATGCGCACATCGATCGACACTTCGTTCGCGGCACCAATGGCACGCACGGTCTTTTCCTGGATCACCCGCAACAACTTGACCTGCATGTGCAAGGGCAGTTCGGCGACTTCATCAAGAAACAAGGTGCCTCCGTTCGCAGCCTGGAACAGGCCTTCCTTGTCGCTGGTGGCGCCAGTGAAGCTACCTTTTTTATGGCCGAACAATTCGCTTTCCATCAACTCGGTGGGTATTGCTCCGCAGTTGACGGGAATGAACGGACCAGTCGCACGACCACCCTGTTCGTGAATCGAGCGTGCGACCAGTTCCTTGCCGACACCGGATTCGCCGCTGATGTAAACCGGCGCCTGGCTGCGGGCAACTTTTGCGATGGTGCTGCGGAGTTGCTGCATTCGCGGCGCATTGCCGAGAAGTTTGCCACTGGCCTGCTGTAAATTGGCGGCGCGGCGTTGCTCATTCAATTCAAGCGCATGCTGCACCAGGCGCCTTAATACGGACAGATCCACGGGCTTCGACACAAAGTCGAAAGCACCTGCCTTGAGTGCATCGACAGCGGCTTCCACATTGCCGAACGCAGTAATCATCGCGACCGGGGTTTCCGGAAATCGCTGATTAAGATGTGCGATGACTTCGAGGCCATTGCCGTCGGGTAATCGCATGTCGGTAAGGCAGATGTCGTATTTGTTCGCGGCGAGCTGGGCTTTCGCCGACGCTACATCGGCCGCGGTATCGACCCTCAGGCCCATGCGGCCCAGCGTGAGCACCAGTAACTCGCGGATATCGCGTTCGTCGTCTACCACTAATGCGCTTCGGGGGGGATTGGCCATAAATCACACTTTTGTTATCACCGACACCTTAGCGCAAGCTGACCATGCGGCCAAGCAGCCAGTCAGGCAAATGCCGGTTAAAGATTGTTTCATGCTGCTTTGGCTTTTGTCGGAATATTTCGAATCACGCGGAATGGGGAGGAAAATCCTTCCGGTACTCTCATGCAAAATCAAGCAATGCTGATCAGGTTCTGCGCACTTTGCATGCTGATTCGGAAGCAGGAGCCACCGCCTGGCACAGGCTCGAACTGCAAGGTGCATTGGTTCGCCTCGCACAATTGCTTGGCGATATACAAACCAAGTCCGGTGCCATGTTCGCTGGTGGTGTAGAACGGCGTAAAAAGTTGTTCGGCAACTCTGGGCGGAATTCCGGGCCCTCGATCAATCACTTCGATCAACGGGGCGCCAGTATTCCTGTCATGGCGGACGGAGACGGTGACCTGGGCCGGCTTGCCCGGTTCCCGGCCATAGTTCAGCGCGTTGTGCACCAAGGCGGTCAATACCTGGTGCAGTTGCTGAGGGTCAGCCATCGCCACCAGCAAGCGTGCTTCGTTTACCGATTGCATCACGTCGGTTTCAAGCGGGTGGTTTTGCCGGTATTCCTCTACGAAGCGTCGGGTGAATGCCGTCAGTTCGATACTCTCGGGCTGCGAGCGCTCCCGGCGTGCAAGGCCCAGAATATTTTCCACAATGCCGTTCATGCGCTGGCACTGGCTATGGATGATTTCCAGCAGGCGGCGGTCTGCTTCCGGAAGTCCGACGGATTCATCCAGCAACTGTGCCGAATAGCTGATGGCTGCGAGCGGATTGCGAATTTCATGGGCGATGCTGGCCGACAAGCGCCCGAGCGTCGACAAGGTCAATTCTTCGGCGCGAACGGAGTAGATGCGGCTATCGTCGAGAAAAATCAGGAAAAGATTGTCAGTCACGTTGATCGACACAAAACGCGGCAAAACTTCCGGCGCGCCTTCGGCCAGAGTCATTGCCTTCGGAGTTTCATTACGGCTACGACGCCATTTCCACAGGCTCTCGTGCAGTTGCGGGGCTACTTCGTTCAGGGCGCGTCGATCGGGTGACGGATTGCCAAGCAAGGCCCAGGCAGCTTCATTTGCCAAGCGGATTCGGTGTCCGCCATCCACCACCAAAATGCCGGTTCGCATCCGTCGAATGACCAATTCGTTGATTTCGGACAGGTTGGCCAGTTCTTCACCGCGTTTCTCTGCAAGCGCCTGGCTTTCGCTCATTTCCCTGCTGAGCAACTGGAACAGTAGCGCTGCGGCAAGATAAGTCACCGAGTACATCACGGCCTCGGCAGCGGTATTGGCCGAGTCAATGTCCCAGATTCGATTGGCGATGTAGTTTCCCAACACCAGAATGGTGGCAACGAGTGCAAAACCAATACTGGCCCGCAGTGTCAGCATCAGGCCGGCAGCGGCGATGTTGAAGATAAGGAGCAGGCAGACACCGCTATCCAGCCCCTGGAAAGCAAACAGGGCGGCACCGGCTGCGCACAGGTCAAACAACAGCCCGATCGCGATTTGCCGTCTAACCCGCATGGTTGAGCGTGTGCTGGCCCACATGAAAAGCCCGGCCACCATCAGGTAGATGACGGCGCCGCTCTTGGCCAGCCAAGGGTATTCCTGCTTTGCGATCAACATGCCGACAGGTGAAAACGCTACCAGGGCAAACAAGCCTGCTTCAAGAATGCGATACAGGGAAAAGAAATATATCTCCCGTCTTTTCAGGGTTTTAGCAACACCGGCACTCAGTCCGTGGCTTGAAAAGTTCGCAGACAAGGCTCAAATCCTGATTCTGGGGGTGGCCCAGTATAGAGATGTCAGGGAGCTTTTTGCCTTTGCTGCTCCGCTCGGCGACAATAGCGGTCTTTCCCGGGGCTGTTCGGCCTCGTTTTTTGCGGCTCGTCCGCTGTCTTCATATCGATAAGGTGTTGCATGAACTTCCACGAGTATCAGGCTAAACAATTGTTCGCCGATTACGGCATTGCCGTACCCAAAGGCATCGTCGCGCGCAGTCCGGAAGAAGCGGTTGCCGCTGCCAAAGCCATTCCCGGCGATTTATGGGTCGTCAAAGCCCAGATCCATGCCGGCGGTCGCGGCAAGGCGGGCGGCGTCAAACTTGCCCGATCTTTCGATGAAGTGCGTGACTACGCCAAGGCGATGCTCGGCACCAAGATGGCGACTTACCAATCGGCCGGTATCGCATTGCCGATTGATTGCGTGCTGATTTCCGAAGGCACCGATATCGCCAACGAACTGTATCTGTCGGTGTTGACCGATCGCGCCAGCAAGACGATCACTTTCATCGCCTGCGCCGAAGGCGGTGTCGAAATTGAAAAAGTCGCCGAAGAAAATCCCGATGCGATCAAGTCGCTGCACGTGAATTATGTGCAAGGCCTGCAGCCGTATCAGTGCCGCCAGATGGGTTTCGACCTGGGCCTGAATGCGAAGCAGGTCGGCCAGCTCACCAAAATCATGATGGGCCTGTACAAACTGTTCAATGAAAAAGATTTGGCGCTGGTCGAATTGAATCCACTCGCCATTTTGACCAACGGCGATCTCGCCGTGCTCGACGGCAAAATCAATTCCGACGACAACGCGACTTTCCGTCATCCTGATCTGGCCGCGATGCGCGACATCCGCCAGGAAGACGAAACCGAAGTGCTGGCCAGCAAGTACGATCTGAACTACGTCACGATGGACGGCAATATCGGTTGCATGGTGAACGGCGCGGGTCTCGCGATGGCGACAATGGACGTCATTTCCCTGAACGGCGGTTCGCCAGCAAACTTCCTCGATGTCGGTGGCGGCGCCACGAAAGAGCGTGTCACCGAAGCGTTCAAACTCATTTTGTCCTCCGACAAAGTCGAAGCGATTTTCGTGAATATTTTCGGCGGCATCGTCCGTTGCGACATGATTGCCGAAGGCATCATCGCCGCAGTGAAAGAAGTCGACGTCAAAGTGCCAGTCGTGGTTCGTCTTGAAGGCACCAATGTCGAAAAAGGCAAGGAAATTTTGAAAAATTCGGGTCTGGCAATTACTGCTGCAGACGACATCAACGATGGCGCGAAGAAAGTTGTCGCGGCTGCCAAAGCCTAAGCACGAATCAAGGAATAGAAAATGAGCGTTTTAGTAAATAAAAATACCAAAGTGATCGTGCAGGGCTTCACCGGCACCCAGGGTACTTTCCACGCAGAACAAATGCGCGAATACGGCACCCAGGTCGTTGGCGGCGTGACGCCGGGCAAAGGCGGTACCACCCATATCGGCCTGCCGGTATTCGATACCGTGCAAGATGCCGTCGACGCGACCGGCGCCGATGCATCGGTGATCTACGTTCCACCTCCGTTTGCTGCCGACGCGATTCTTGAAGCCGCCGATGCCGGCATTCGCGTGATCGTCTGCATCACCGAAGGCATTCCCGTGCTCGACATGCTGCGCGTGAAAAACACACTGCGCGGTTATGACGATGTGACCTTGATCGGCCCAAACTGCCCAGGCGTGATCACGCCGGGCGAATGCAAAATCGGCATCATGCCTGGCCATATTCATATGCCCGGCAAGATCGGCATCGTGTCTCGTTCCGGTACGCTGACCTATGAAGCCGTGAAGCAAACGACCGACGCCGGTCTGGGTCAATCGACCTGCATCGGTATAGGCGGCGATCCAATGCAAGGCATGAACTTCATCGACTGCCTGCGTTTGTTCCAGGACGATCCGCAAACCGAGGGCATTATCATGGTCGGCGAAATCGGCGGCAGCGCCGAAGAAGAAGCGGCTGAATTCATTTCGCAATACGTGACCAAGCCGGTCGTCGGTTTCATCGCGGGCGCCAGCGCACCTGAAGGCAAACGCATGGGCCATGCCGGTGCGATTGCATCGGGCGGCAAGGGCACGGCAGCAGGCAAGTTTGAAGCAATGGAAAAAGCCGGTGTTACGACGGTGCGTTCACCCGGTGACCTGGGTGCCGCGATTGCCAAGCGTCTTGCAAAATAATCAGCACTGCATTCAGTGAAATAAAAAAGCCGCGAAAGCGGCTTTTTTATTGCTTCAAGCAGGCGGGTAAATTTGTCGGCACTTTTACTATCGGATGACATGGTTCAGAATCGCGCAATGAGTACATCACTTCGTATCGCACTCGCTCAATATGATTTTCCGGTCGGCGCAATCCAGGCCAATGCCGAAAAAATAATTGCATTGGCTCACCAGGCAAGAGATCAGCACCAAGCCGATGTCATCCTGTTTCCTGAGTTGTCCATCAGCGGCTATCCGCCGGAAGATCTGCTGAATCGCCCGCAATTCCTGAGTGATTGTGAAAGCGCCATAGTAAAAGTGGCGGCATCGATTGAGGGTATCGTGGCCATCGTGCCATGGCCGCATGCAGTGGGTTCGGTCGTCTTTAACGCGGCATCGGTAATTCGCGACAGACGCATTGAAACGACTTATCACAAGCGTGAATTGCCGAATTACGCGGTGTTCGATGAACGCCGATATTTCGCGGCCGATAATGAAGCCTGCACCTTCGTGGTGAACGGCATCACGATGGGTTTGGTGATCTGCGAAGACCTGTGGTTTGCCGAACCTCTTGCGGAAACAGTGAAGCAGGGCGCGCAGGTTGTGCTGGTACCCAATGCGTCGCCGTTCGAGGCAAACAAGACCGCACAACGCGACACCTTGCTTGCACAGCGTGTCAGTGAGTCGAAGTGCGCGATTGCCTATCTGAATGTGATTGGGGGCCAGGACGAAGTGGTATTCGACGGCAGCTCGGTGTTGGCGGATGCTGACGGTATCGTGCATCCAAACGCAGAAGCTTTTGCCGAACATTTGCTGATTGCCGATTTCGATTCGAGTACCAAAAAATTCAATCGTGTTCATTGGCCTGCCGAAGTGGACGAGTCGAAAGAAAGTCTGGCATGGCGTGCGATCGTGCGCGGCATCCGCGATTACTGCGGCAAAAACGGGTTCAAAAAGGTATGGCTAGGGGCTTCCGGTGGCGTTGATTCCGCATTGGTCATGGCGCTGGCAAGCGATGCGCTTGGCGCCGAAAACGTCAATGCCGTTCGTATGCCGTCGCGCTATACCACCGGGCTGTCGAATGAGCTGGCGGACGTGCAAGCCGAAAAATTGGGCGTGAATATTTCCGAAGTTGCCATCGAAGCGCCCTTCAAGGGATTTCTTGAAACACTCGCACCGATGTTTGCCGGCAAGCCGGTCGATGTCGCCGAAGAAAATCTGCAGTCGCGAACCCGTGGCGCTATTTTGATGGCATTGTCGAACAAGCTCGGAGGCCTGTTGCTGACTACCGGAAACAAGAGTGAATACGCCGTCGGTTACGCAACGATTTACGGCGACATGTGCGGCGGCTATGCCCCGATAAAAGATTTGTACAAGATGGAAGTGTTTGCATTGTGCCGCTGGCGCAATGCGCAAGGCGGCGGGGAAGTGATTCCTGACGCCGTGATTGAACGGCCTCCGTCTGCGGAGTTGCGTGACAATCAAAAGGATCAGGATTCCTTGCCGCCCTATGAGATGCTGGACGGCATTCTTTATCGCTATGTTGATCAGGAGAAATCGGCGGCAGAAATCATTGCCGATGGTTTCGATGCTGCCACGGTACAACGCGTACTTCGACTGGTGAAAATAAGCGAATGGAAACGTCGCCAGGCGGCTCCAGGCCCCAAATTGTCGCGCCGTGCATTTGGTCGCGAGCGGCGTTATCCGATTACCTCGGGTTATTGATTTAACTGCAAGTACCCTGTAGTCAAATCAGACATGAAAAAAACGCCGGAATTTCCGGCGTTTTTTTCGACAAATCAAAAAATTTATTTGAACTCGCCGGAGAACGGATTCAACTGGCGGAACAAGCCTTTCTTGCGCGGCCATTTGCCCACGAGGTAGGGATGATCAGGCTGATTGGCTTGCAGTACGCGGCGTGCGTCATCCGCCAACACCTTCTGGCCGACAGCATTGTAGGAGGTCGCCATCAATGCCAGTGCATCGCCCTGATATTCGCTTTGCGGATAGGTTTCGATCAGGTATTTGCCACGGTTCGCTGCCGCCACGTAGGCGCCGCGGCGAAGATAATACAGGCCGACATTCAACTCGTACCGGGCCAGCATATTGCGCAGGTACACCATGCGTTTGGCCGAGTCCACGGCATACGGACTGGTCGGAAAGCGGCGAACCACTTCATTGAAGTCGTTGAAGCTTTTCGTCGGTGCGCCCAGGTCACGTGATGACATGTCGAGGCGGGTGATTCTTGCGAATATCGCGTTTCTTTGCTCGAAATTGATCACGGCTTTCAGGTAATAGGCGTAGTCAATGTTCTTGTGCGTCGGATATGTGCGAATGAATCGATCGATGGTCGAGGAGGCATCTTCGCGCTTGCCCTGCTTGTACTGCGAGTAAGCCAATTCGATTTGCGCCTGTTCGCTGTAGGCGCCGAACGGGAAGCGCGATGTCAGGCGCTGGTAATAGGTTTGTGCCTTGTCGAAGTCCTCTTTATCGAGCGCCTGTTTGGCTTCCGAATACATGGCTTCTACCGGCAGGGTCTCGGTTTTTTCTTCTTTGCCGCCGCCAAACCATTTGTGCATGGTTTTGCAGCTGCTGAGGCCCATGGCCAAGCTGATAATTAACAAAAAGCGAAACGCGGCGGAAAATCGAATCATGGGGCAACCAGTTTGAGAACGCCCGAAGGGCATCGAGAAAGGGGATAATAACGGAAAGGAGCCGTCCGGCTCCAATCGAGAGACCAATCCGGTATGCACCAGACCGATTCCCCAGAAGATAGCGACCGCGAAATTGTGGAAGCTATCGTGCCTTTGGAGGCCGCAGGCAAGCGTTTTGACGCCGCTTTAGCCGAAATGTTCCCCGAATTTTCGCGTTCCCGCCTCACCGAGTGGATAAAGGCAGGCGACGCCCTTTTGGAGGGCGAAATCGTCAAGCCAAAGGTCTCGGTGCGCGGTGGCGAAGCCGTCTCGCTGAGTATCCGGGTGGAAATCGAGACCCGGGGTGAAGCCGAGCAGATGGATCTGGATGTGGTCTATCAGGATGCCGATGTGCTGGTGATCAACAAGCCGGCCGGCCTGGTGGTTCATCCTGGTGCCGGCAATCCGCGCGGTACCCTGGTCAATGGCCTGCTCTATTTCGACCCGAAACTGGCGGAATTGCCGCGGGCCGGCATTGTCCATCGATTGGATAAGGACACCTCGGGCCTGATGGTGATTGCCCGTTCCTTGCGCGCCCATGCGGGTCTGGTGGAGCAACTGTCAGCGCGTGAAGTCCATCGCCAGTATCTGGCCGTCGTCGCCGGCACCATGGTCGCCGGTGGTACGGTCGATGCGCCGATTGATCGTCATCCGAAAGATCGCGTTCGCATGGGGGTTACCAAGGAAGGGCAGGGGCGCGATGCCATCACCCATTATCGTCTGCGCGAAAAATTCCGGAACCACACCTTGGTCGAATGTCGTCTGGAAACCGGCCGGACCCATCAAATTCGCGTGCATATGACGCATATCAAGCACGCGATTGTCGGCGACCCCATGTACGGCCTGCTTCGATTGCCGAAGGGCGCTACCGAAGATCTGGTGAATATGCTGCACAGCTTCAGACGGCAGGCGCTGCATGCCGAGAAATTGTCATTCATCCATCCCGTGACCGGCGTGGAAATTACCACCGAAGCTCCCATGCCCGAAGACATGCAGAATTTATTGCGCGTACTTCGCGAGGACACGGCACAGGCAAAGCTGTAAGAGCGATGGACGTCGCGAAATGACGAATCCCGAGCCCATCCTCCACGCCAATTGGCCGGCTCCAAAAAATATCCATGCCTTCACGACACTGCGTTTTGGAATGGGTGTTTCGAAGCCGCCATTCGATCAATTCAATCTTGGCAACCGTAACAGCGAGCAAGGAGATGATCCTGCACTGGTCGAGACGAATCGCGAAATGCTGCAGAGGGAATTCTCCCTGCCAGGCAGACCGCATTGGTTGCGACAGGTGCACGGGGTTGATGTGTTGCGATTTGACGAGGCGCCAGAATCTTCCGGTGACTTCCTGCGTGACGAACCGGTTGCTGATGCATCGGTGAGCTCAAGCAAGAATATTGTCCTGGCCGTGCTGACGGCCGATTGCCTGCCTGTCCTGTTCTGCAACCGTGATGGAACCGAAATCGCGGCCGCACATGCCGGTTGGCGGGGTTTGGCCAATGGCATGCTGGAAAATACGGTGCACGCGATGCACGACAAACCTGCCAACATTATGGCTTGGCTGGGCCCGGCGGCAGGCCCCAGGGCTTATGAAGTCGGTGCAGAAGTGCGTGATGCTTTCATTCAGCACGACAACACTGCGATCAGTGCGTTTACCCCGACGAGGGAATACCACTGGCTTGTCGATTTATACCAATTGGCGCGTATGCGTCTTCAAGCCCTGGGTGTCGGCAATATCAGCGGCGGCGAGTATTGCAGCATCAGCGATCCTGGCAGGTTCTTTTCACATCGGCGCGACAAGATCACTGGGCGCATGGCGAGCATTATCTGGATTTCCGATTGATAGTTGCCAGATTCCGGCAATGGCAGCAATCAACATTTGTCGTGACAGAAAATACACCATGAATATCCTTGCATATAGCCGGAAAATCAGGCAACTATGCAATCAGTCGTGTTGATGACAGACCGTAATTTCAGGGGATAAATAATGTCGATGCAAATCAGAAAATTGCTGGCCGGTCTTGCCTGTCTCTGCGCTTTCGCAGGTCCGGTGAATGCAGCCGGTAATGCACAGACGGCATCGCCGTACTTCGAAGCTTTTTCGGAAGGTAAAAAAGTCGAGAATCTTCCCTTGGCCATGACCAAGGTAGACGTCACCGTCGCCGGCGTAATTGCCGATGTATCGCTGACCCAGACCTACGAAAATCGCGGTAACGTTCCGATTGAAGCGATCTATGTTTTTCCCGCGTCGGCAAGGGCATCGGTTTATTCGGTAACGATGACGATCGGCAACCGCGTTGTAGTCGCCAATATCCAGGAGCGCCAGAAGGCTCGCGCCGTCTATGAACAGGCCAAGACGGAAGGACGCTCGGCCACCTTGCTCGAACAGCAGGACGTCGGCGCATTCCGGATGAATCTGGCGAACGTATTGCCAGGCGACAAGATCAAGGTCGAACTGAAATACGTCGAACTGCTGGTTCCAACAGCCGGTGTTTACGAATTTTTCTTCCCCAATACCGCGCCTCAGGTCAAATACCAGAAATCAGGTGATCCCGACGGTTCCATGCCGCGATCCTCCTCTGCGGAAGTGACGGATTTCAGTTTGATTGTGAAGGCCAAAATCGTCTCGTCCAGTCCGATCGCATCGCTTGAAAGTCCATCGCATAAGTTGGTGGTTGTCAGGCCATCGGAAAATGAAGCCGAGTTGATCATTGATGCCGATGATGCCAAGTCTTCCACGCGCGACTTCGTGCTTCGTTATTCGCTTCGCGGGAACGAAATTCAAACCGGTGCCATGGCTTATCGCGATGGCGATACCGGCTATTTGCTGGTAATGGCGCAGCCGCCTGCCGTCGTAAAACCTGCCAGCGTTCCGCCGAGAGAATATATTTTTATCGTCGATGTTTCCGGTTCGATGAATGGCCAGCCTATCGACGTGGCGAAAGGCCTGATCGAAGAATTGTTTGTAACCCTCAAGCCAAGCGATAAATTCAATATGGTCTTGTTTGCCGGCAGCACGGATATACTTGAACCCAAAGGCTCGCTGAGTGCCGATGACAAGTCATTGGCAATGGCGCTTAACAAGCTTGAGCATTATCAGGGAGCCGGTTTCACCGAGTTGTATTCGGCTCTTGAAGACGCTTATGAAATACCACGTACCAATGGCATGGCCCGCACGGTCGTGATAGTTACCGACGGCGCCATTACCGCAGGTTCTGATGTTTCCAATTTCATACAGACTCATTTAAACGAATCCAATGCCTTTATATTCGGCGTAGGCAGTCAGCTTGATGAAACTGTGATAGAGCGCATCGCACGTGCAGGCGAGGGGGAACCCTTCATGGTGCATGAAATGAGCAAGGGAGCCGCCGAGGCAAGTCGCATGCGTCAATATATCGACAAGCCGGTGATGACGCAGATCTCGGCAAAGTGGAACGGCACCGATGCATACGATCTAGTACCGGAGCATATCCCCGATCTTTTTGCCGATCGACCTATCGTGTTGCTGGCCAAATATCGCGGTAAAAAAACTGGCAAGCTTCTACTAACCGGCTATTCCGGAAGTGCGGCAAGCAGAATCGAAGTCGATCTGGACAAGGTAGTGGAAGATCCAAAACTCAAGGCAATCAGTTTGCTATGGGCTCGCAGGAAACTGGATCGCTTGCTGGATAACTGCGATACCTCATGCCGCAACATTGATGTTGAAAACGTTGACCCGGTCAAAAAGCAAATCACCGATATCGGCCTGTCCTACAGCTTGCTGACGCCATTCACGTCTTTCGTCGCAGTGACCGAAGAAGTGCGTACCAACGAAGCGGCCAGCACTGTCAATCAACCTGCTGTTGCTCGTCCAGCAGCCGCGCCGACTACTTCGGCAGGCTATGGTTTTACGCCTGCCATTCTGGCCGAAGGTTTGCAGATAAGCTCGATGGCGAATGTGTCGGATTTCAATCGGCAAGTCGTTTCAAGTCGTTTGCTTGCCGGCAGGCAAATGCAGTTGATCGGCGATATATGGCGTGATTCAGCGCACCGCGACAATGCAATCATCCTGCGCATCCGTCGTAACAGCGAGGCCTATCAACTGCTGTTGATGCTTCGTCCGGAGCTCAAGGAGTTGCTGGAGCTGGGCAGCCAGGTCATGGTGTCGTTCGGAAAATACACCGTGCTGGTTTCGCCAAACGGATTCAGTGATTATCCCGATGGTTTTCTTGAAAATGCGATTTCCGGCAAGTAAGAAAACAAAAAAAGCGGCTTTGATGATGGTCAAAGCCGCATTGCTTTACTGCTTGAGTTTCCAGTTGTCCGCTAAGGAAATTGTTTTCATCCTCAGCGCGGATTTGCCGGGAGAGTCGGCATATTACAGCTCCGCCACCAGTTTTTATCGCAACCAGCATGGCTCGTCCGATGCTGCGCCGGTTCTCGTCACTACGGCAAGATCGCTGGCCGAAGTGCGGGAAGTTCTTTTGCGTGCCGACCATGATGAACCCTGGGGTGTCGTTACCCTGGTGGCACATGGAACGCCCTGGCGTGGAATGAAGACGAATATATTCCATGATGGTACGAGTGCGACTCTCGAAAATATAGAACAGGTATTGGCAACCGGTGAATTTTCACCATTGCAGGACTCCGAAATAAGTTCATCTACGATTATCAGAATCGAATCCTGCGGCGTAGGGCGACGGCCGGATTACACTCGGGCAATCGCCCTGCTGCTTGCCGGCAAACGGGAGAAGCTGCCTATTGTCGAGGCGTCGTCCGATTTTGTAGCGTTTGTGATCGACGAGAATGAAGCTTCCCGGATTGCGAAAAAAATCGAATTGCCCGTTTTGATCAGAACCCTCCGTGGTGACGCAAAAAAACTTGATAGTAAAAGCCTCTCTGCCATTCTCGACGATATGAGAAAAGAATTGGATAAAAAAATGCCGGGCTCTGGAAGCTCTGCAATTTGGGTACTTTCTCCAATCAATATTCATGCCCGTGTCACCGTGACATCATCCTTCAGACAATCTGCCGTCAGTGTTGCCAGAAAGAACGAAGCGATCCGGAATCTGGCGCGTATCAATGGTCTTGATATCAATGACGTCGACTGGGGTTTGGGCGCGAGCCTGGCGACAGACGGAGCTCAGGACCTTGACGGCCACGGCGCCTTCATTTTGATGCGGGCAAATCTCGATCATGCCAATTCGATCAAGTTGTCCGATACCGGTATTCCAAAATAGTAAAAGAATAGTACAAACCTCCCGACCTTTGGATTGTTGCAATCCAGAACCTGATTGATGACTACCGGCAGGTTCATCTTCCGTTTGTTCATGAAACACTATGCTCCGGTTTTCCATTCGAGGCTTGTCCCATGCGCTTCCTGTCATCCTGTTTTTTGCTGTTTTTTGTCTGTATGTCATCGGCATTTGCGATATCGACACCCGAGGTGAAACTTCTGGTCGAAGCACGAGACAAGAAGGCTTTGGCAAGTGCCGATGCGCTCGTCAAAGCCGAACCAAAAAATGCCGAGGCCTGGATACTGCTGACACGGGCACGTCTGCAAGCAAATCTGGCGGAGACCGCGATTACTTCTGCGGAAAAAGCGGTAAAGCTAGCGCCCAATAATTCACAGGCACAATTCATTCTGGGTAATGCCTATGGTTCGCGCATCGGCCAGGTCGGTATGTTTTCCCAAATGAGCATGGCGCCGAAATTACGTGATGCCTTCGAAAAAACCGTTGCGCTCGATCCCGACAATCTGGATGCAAGGGAAGCTCTCGTGCAATTTTATTTGCAGGCTCCGGCAGTGATCGGTGGCGGTAAAGACAAGGCGAATTTGCAGGCAAATGAAATTGCCAAGCGTGATGCGGCACGTGGACATCTGGCTCGCGCGCAGGTTTTCATCTCCGAGAAAAATACTGCGGCTGCGATTAAATCCTACGAAGCCGCTTATGCCGCCAAGCCCTCCGATAAAAATATTCGCATGGCTCTGGGCATTGGCTACCAAATGACCGAACGCTGGAATGATGCATTCAAGCATTTTCGTACCTGGACGGCGCAGGATGGCAAGGCCGGGCCCGCCTGGTATCAAATCGGCCGCACCAGTGCCTTGAGCGGCCTGCAACTGGAAGAAGGAATCGCGGCCCTGCAGAAATACCTTGATATGCCACATGCAGTAAATGATCCGCAAAATAAAAATGCTTATCACCGACTGGGGCAGCTCTACGTAAAAATCGGCAAGAAAAACGAGGCTAAGGCCGCTCTGCAGGCAGCATTGAAGCTGGACCCGAAATTTGCCGATGCAAAGACGGAACTTGCAAAACTTTGAATGTATTCCTGATTTTTAGGCTATGTCATTAATACCATCGCATGGAATAAAGCCAGGCTGAACGCCGAAACTTGATTTCAATCAAGCGGGCACGCGCTTTTAGGAGCGACACTGGCTCGTGGGGCTTGAAAGCCCGCGCAGTGACCACACAAATGAGTGTATCTGCGGCATTTGCTGCCACATCATTTTTATAGGTGCTTTCATGCGAATGGAAAAACTGACATCGAAATTTCAGGAGGCGCTTGCCGATGCGCAATCGCTTGCGGTTGGTCGCGACCATAATTTGATCGAGCCCAGCCACTTGCTGCTGGCATTGCTGGATCAGCAAAGTGGCTCGACCAAGCCATTGCTGGCACAGGCTGGCGTCAATGCGGCGACGCTGCGTTTGCGATTGGTCGAAATTCTGGACCGGATGCCGAAGGTGTCCGGTCAGGAAGGCAGCCTCAATGCGAGCAATGATTTTTCGCGCTTATTGAACGTTACCGACAAGCTGGCGCAGCAACGCGGCGACGCTTTCATCGCGAGTGAATTGTTCGTGCTTGCCTGTCTCGATGACAAGGGCGAAGCGGGGCAGGCTCTGAAAGCCGCCGGCGCCAACAAGGCGCGGCTGGAAAAAGCCATCGAGGAATTGCGTGGTGGCGAAAAAGTCTCTGACGCGAATGCCGAGGAAAACCGGCAGGCGTTGGAAAAATATTGCATCGACCTGACAGCGCAAGCGGAGAAAGGCAAGCTCGATCCGGTGATCGGACGCGATGAAGAAATTCGCCGCACGATCCAGGTCTTGCAACGCCGCACCAAAAACAATCCGGTGCTGATCGGCGAACCCGGCGTGGGCAAGACGGCTATCGTCGAAGGTCTGGCGCAACGCATCATCAATAACGAAGTGCCCGAAGGCCTGCGCGGCCGTCGCGTGCTGTCGCTCGACATGGGCGCGCTGATTGCCGGCGCAAAATTCCGTGGCGAGTTCGAGGAACGACTGAAAGCGGTGCTGAGCGATCTGTCTAAACAGGAAGGCAATGTGATCCTGTTTATTGACGAATTACATACGATGGTCGGCGCCGGCAAGGCCGAAGGTTCGATGGACGCCGGCAATATGCTCAAGCCCGCGCTCGCGCGCGGCGAGTTGCATTGCATCGGCGCGACCACGCTGGATGAATATCGCAAATACGTCGAAAAAGACGCAGCGCTTGAACGCCGCTTCCAGAAAGTGTTTGTCGGCGAGCCAAGCGTCGAAGACACGATTGCGATTCTTCGTGGCTTGAAGGAACGTTATGCCGTGCATCACGGCGTCGAAATCACCGACCCGGCCATCGTCGCTGCGGCAACTTTGTCGCATCGTTATATTGCCGATCGCCAATTGCCTGACAAGGCGATTGATTTGATGGATGAAGCGGCATCGCGCATCCGGATGGAAATCGATTCCAAGCCGGAAGAAATGGATCGCAAGGAACGCCGTCTTATCCAGCTGAAGATTCAGCGCGAAGCCTTGAAGAAAGAAAAAGACGCCGAGTCGAAACAGCGTCTCAAAGATCTCGAAGACGAGATTGAAAAACTCGAACGCGAATTCAACTATTTGGAAGAAATCTGGAAAGCCGAAAAAGCGACGCTGACCGGTGCGACCAAGATCAAGGAACAAATCGAACAGGCCAAGCTTGCCTTGGAGGCCGCGCATCGCCAGCAGGATTTCGCCAAGATGAGCGAAATCCAATACGGCCAATTACCGGAATTGGAAAAGCAATTGAAAGCGGCTGCCGAAGTCGAGCACAAGGGCTTCACCCTGTTGCAGGACAAAGTCACGGCCGAAGAAATCGCCGAAGTCGTCGCGCGCTGGACCGGCATTCCGGTCTCGAAAATGCTGGAAGGCGAGCGAGACAAATTGCTGCGGATGGAAGCCGAGCTGCATCATCGCGTGATTGGCCAGGCCGAAGCAGTGAAAGCGGTATCGGATGCGATTCGTCGTTCACGTGCTGGTCTCTCTGATCCCAATCGTCCGAATGGTTCTTTCCTCTTCCTCGGCCCGACCGGCGTCGGCAAGACCGAATTGTGCAAGGCACTCGCCGAATTCCTGTTTGATTCTTCCGACGCGATGATCCGCATCGACATGAGTGAATTCATGGAGAAACATTCAGTCTCGCGCCTGATCGGCGCGCCTCCGGGTTATGTCGGTTATGAAGAAGGCGGTTATCTGACCGAAGCCGTGCGTCGTCGTCCGTATTCGGTGATCCTGCTCGATGAAGTCGAGAAGGCGCATCCAGATGTTTTCAACGTCTTGCTGCAAGTGCTGGATGACGGT
>Ga0116178_10001737_pt1 | contig 17753 bp, 10 predicted proteins | sample AD_STIC12_MetaG_FD_89880 | JGI IMG/M metagenome (GOLD analysis project Ga0116178, IMG submission 89880) | Active sludge microbial communities of municipal wastewater-treating anaerobic digesters from USA - AD_STIC12_MetaG | ecosystem: Engineered > Bioreactor > Anaerobic > Digestate | place: USA... | reverse complement strand
GGCCCGTCCGTTCCCGGCGGGGCGATACCTCGACATCCTCGAAGACCCGTCGGGCCGCCTGACCATCGCGGATGTATCCGCTGGGGAAACCGCGCGGCGCTTCACCCGGAGCACGGTGAACGTTCCGTATTTCGCCTTCACCGCATCGGCCTATTGGGCGCGCCTCACCATCCGCTCCGCCGCGCGCGCGACCGACTACTACGTGATCGAGCTCGCCCACCCGCTCATGGACTACATCGACATGTACCGGCCCGGCCCCGGCGGCGCGCTCAAGGCCCATGCGACCGGGTTCCGACTTCCGACGACGACGCGGCCCATCCCGCACCGCCATTTCGTGTTTCCGATCAAGCTCGCGCCGGGCAGTGAGCTGACGGTTTTTTTCCGCGCATACGGCGAGGAGCGCATCGAGCTTCCGATCACCGTATGGCCGGCCGAGGCCTTTTACCGGAAGGACCGGGTGGAGCAATTCCTGTTCGGCATCTTCTACGGCATCTTGACCATCATGGCGCTGTTCACGCTGCTCCTGTACATCTCCGTGGGGGACCGGCTCTATCTGTATTACGTCTTTTTCGTCGCGACCTACGGCCTCTTCCAGCTCTACCAGAACGGCTTCATGGCCGAGTACCTGTGGCCGGACGCGCTGGTGTCGTGGAACCACATCATCACCGCCCTGATCGCGCTCACGATGATCGCGATCCTCCAGTTCACCCAATCCTTCCTGGAGATCAAGAAGCACCATCGGCTGGCATACCGTTCACTGAGCGCCGCCAAGATCTATCTGGCGCTCTCCATCATCACCCCGCTGTTTTTGAGCTTTGCCGTGTGCGTGCATATCCAGATCGTCTCCGCCGTCATCGGGCTCGTCCTCGCGATCGCGGTGGGAGTGTACGCGCAGGTCCAGGGATACCGGCCGGCGAAATTCTTCCTGGTCGCGTGGACGGCCTCGCTGGTGGGCGGCATCATCTACGCGCTGAAGGTCCTGGCGGTGCTGCCGGCGAACTTCGTCACCACCTACGCCCTGCAGTTCGGCACCGTGCTGCAGTTCATTCTCCTGGCCCTGGGCATGGGCGACCGCATCAACCTGATGAAGCAGGAGAAAGAGCATGCCCAGGCCGAGGCGCTCATGGGCCACGAGCTCGCCACCGAGATGTTCAAGGAATCGGCGAAGCTCTCCGAGGAGCATCTCGCCGCCATGGAGCGCAAGAACGTCGAGATCGAGGCCCTCAACCGCGACCTCGAAAAAAAGGTGGACGATCTCAACGAGGCCAACCGGCGGATCACGCTCTCGGAGGAGCGCTACCGGCTGCTCATCGAGGGGACCAACGACATCATCTTCTCGCTGGACGAGCGCTGGAATTTCACCAGCATCAACCGCGCGGTGCTGGCGCACTTCAAGGTGAAGCCCGAGGCGGTGATCGGGCGGAACATCCTCGAGCTCATGTACGAGGGGCCGGGCGGCAACACCACGCGCCAGCTCGTAATCGAGAAACTCGAGGAGTTCGCCCGCGAGCGGCGTCCCATCTCGTTTCGCGCGGAGTTCATATCGCCCATCATCTCCGAGCCGCGCGAGATGCAGGTGCGCCTGGAGTACCTGTCCATCGCGGGGCGCGTCGAGGTGCTGGGAAAGGCGTCCAGCGTGGCCGAGGACGTCCTGCTCAAATACTTCGAGTACGAGAAGCAGCGCTACAGCATCGGCAACTTCCTGATCACCTCGGAGGAGATCTCGCACCGGATCACGCGCAACCTCTACCGCTACTTCGACCACCGCGAGATCACGCTGATCCGCATCGCGCTGCGGGAGATCATCATCAACGCCATCGAGCACGGCAACCTGGAGATCAGCTTCGAGGACAAGACCGCGGCGATGCAGGAGGAGCGCTACTTCGACCTGGTGGCCGAGCGCCAGCGCCATCCCCGCTTCAGCTCCCGCCGCGTGCACATCGAGTACGCCATCGACCCGGAGAAGATCGCCTACAAGATAACCGACGAGGGCCCGGGGTTCGACTACCACGCGGTCCTGAACGCCGACCCCGACGCGGTGAACGAGAACATGCTCTCGCACGGCCGCGGCATCACGATGGCGCGCGAGGTGTTCGATTCGATCGAGTACAATAAAAAGGGCAACCAGGTGCTGCTCGTCAAGAACGCGTTCACCGCCGCCCTCGAAGACGAACGCATCGAGTTCTAACGACGGGCATCGACAATGAAGGAATCATCCAGCACGACCGCCGTAGACACGCTCGCCTCGCGCGCCATTGCGAGCATCGCGCCGCGACGGCGGCGGATCCTGCACGATCCCTTCGCCCGGTCCCTGCTGCCGGCGCACTGGCTTGTCCCGAAGTTCTACTTCTGGCAGGCCCGATTCAATCCGCTGGTTTATCCGATCAGCGTCCTGATCGCCGATCTGGTGAGCCCCGGCGGCGTGTTGCAGATCGCGCTCCGGCACCGGCACATGGACGAGTGCCTCGCGCGGGCGATTCGGGACGGCGTTCGCCGTATCGTCATCCTCGGGGCCGGGTACGATTCGCGCTGCATGCGGTTCCGCACCGACGGCGTCGAGTTCATCGAGATCGACCACCCGCACACCCAGAACGCGAAACACCGGCGCCTCGACCGGATCAACGGCGGACCGGTCCCGGGCGTCCGCTACCTGCCAATCGATTTCTGCGGCGACTGGGCGGCGGATGTCGCGCGCGAGATCGGCGCAACGCAGCACCCGGCCTTCTTCATCTGGGAGGGCGTCGCCTATTACCTGCCCGAGGAGGCGGTGCGCTACACCCTTGCCGCCATCCGGCGCTGTTCACCCGCGGGCGGCCGGATCGTCTTCGACATGTTCCCGCGCGGCATCGCCGACCCGGCCTGCGCGGACCCCGTGCTGCGCAAAATGCGGCGATACGGGGAGCGCCATCGCGAGCATTTCCAGTGGGGATGCGATCGGAGCGAGATGCCGGGCTTCCTCGCCGAGTGCGGCCTGCGCCTGGATTCGACGATCACCCTGCGGGAATATGCCGACCGGCTGCGGGCCGACGAGGGGATCCGCATCGGGGACGCGGCGGTGCTTGCACGCCTCTACAATGTCGAGGCGTCGTGGTAGCGGGCGCGTCGGACCGGCGCTAGCGAACGCCGGCCCTCTTCCGGTACGCCGCGATCTCCGCCCGGCACTCGTCCAGCGTTGCGCGAAATTTAGCGCTCTTGTTTAACTCGGAAAATACGGCCCCGGCGAGGAGGCGGCCGCCGACATCGTCGGTGGGATAGTGCACGCCGGCGATAATCCGCGCCCAGGCATCGCGGTGGGCGAAATCCACGACGGCCGTCCGCTTGTCGGGAAACAACTCGGCGATAACGTAGGCGATCGTAAAGGTGCGCGTCGAGTGACCGCTGGGATACGAGAGGCTCTTCGGAATCGGCAGGCTCGGGGTTACGCGCTCGTCCCGTTTCGGCGGGCGCGGGCGCTTATGCAGGTCCTTCACGCGATTGCTCACCTTCCGGGCGTCGTGCAGCACCTGCATAAAAAACTTCGCGCAGCCGGGAAGGTTCTTCGCCGTAAACCACGATCCCACGACCGCATTATAATGGAACGGGTCCTCGCCGTCGGTCTTTTTCGCCCAGGCGATCTGATCCGGCGTGCGCCAGGACTGCACCATGCGCACCGTCTCCAGATCGGCCAGACCCGCAAGCGACCCATCGGCCGGGGGCGCCGGTAGTACGGCTGACACGTCAATGGCCGCGGGGTTCAGGTAGGTGCCCGGCGCCTCCTTCACGCCGGGCGTCGAGCAGGCAATAAGCGCGGCGAGGGTGATTGCGCACAGCACGGCCATTCTCTTCGCGATCGTTCTCATCAACAGTTCCTCCCTGCAGGCAGTGGGTTCGTTCCGGCGGCGCATCATCATTCGAACGCGACCTTTCCCGCGAGCAGCGACCGCACCTTTTCGGCCGCCCCGGTCCAGATGACGATCTTCGCGGGGACGTCGGTCCGCCGGTGGTGGATGCGGATCCCCGTCGAGAGCAGGAACCGTCCGATTTCAATCTTCGCGATATCGCCCAACGCGAGCGCGATCGGCTTGAACGCGCCAATCACGATCTGGTCCTCGTAGACGCTCAATCGGAGAAAGGGAACGGTGTATCGGAACATGCCGATCATGCCCCCGCACGTTTCGCTGTACAACGGCGTTTTGCCCTGCTCCACGGGGTGGCGCCGTTCCTTGCGCCGGAAGAAAAACAGCATCGAGCCAAGGGCCAACACCATAACGGTGACGATGTAATACGGCAACACTGTCGAGATATCCATAATAACAACGCCCCTCATCGGTGCGATTTCACTACCATACCCTATGCATACGCAGGCATAGCGCGCAATCATTTTTTCTGAACACAAGAAAGACGATACACAAAATTGGATTTTTTGTTCACCTGGGGCATAAGGATTGACAAAAACCACACCGAAGAAAAGATGGACTCAAGAGGGACGCAACAACCGGTTGTACGCTGATCGACTTTATGCAGACCCCATCCGCGTCAGGGAGCGGGCGATGTATATGCGGAGGCCGGCATACATGGATACCTCACCGGTTGCACATCTTTCCGAGCGCGCGCCGATAGACCCCGAGGCGTTGCGCATTCCCGTTGCAGCCACGGCAGGCGCGCTGTCACGCGTGTCCGGCCTCATCGAAGAACTCAAACACCCTAATACCGACTGGAAGGCGGCCGTGGACGGCCTGCGCGCCTACCTGTACGACTATCTCTACGAAATCGCCCCGCACGCGCGCTCGGTGCTGCCGACGGTCTTTCATTTCCTGCGCGAGGCGACCGCGCGACGAAAGGCCTCGACCCTGCGCGCGGCGGACACCGTGTTCGACCGCTACGCCTTCGCTATCCGACGGGCCGCGGACGGTGACGACGCGCTCGCGCCGGTCGCAGCGGCATTCGACGAGTGGTGCCCGGCGTACCTCGACCTGCTCATCGGCGAGAGCGACGACAACTTCTACTATGGGCCCGTGAACGCGCGCGCGATGGCCCTTCGCGAACTCATCCTCCGGACCGGCCGTCACGCCGACGGCCTGCCGGGCCGCGTCGGTGAATTCCTGTTGCGGCAGTATGGCATCTTCATCTCGCATGCGATCCGCACCACGCGAGCAGAGATCGACGAAATCGTCGGCCTGCTCGACGGGACCGAGGAATCGCGCCAGTTCGCGCTCCTGCTCGAGGCGGTTTCCGAGGAGGCATACGCTGACCGGCTGTCCGTGCTCGCCGCGCGATTGCGGCGCGATCCGACCGCGGCGCTCTCGGCCGGCGACGGCGCGCCCGATTTTTCGCACAATGCCCGCACCTGGGAGCGCATCTGTCTGTCCGCGCGGCGCGCGATCGAGGAAGGGCGCGTCTCCGGCGACGATGCGGTGCTGCGCCTCATCGCCTTCATCACGCGCAAGTCCGCCGAGGGGCGCGACGCCGAGCTCCAGCGCTTCATGTCCCGCACGGCGGCCACGATCTGCGCCTTCCTGGTCGACAATCGACGTCTCGAGCTCATCCGCAGCGTCATCGACCTGGTCATGCCCCCGCTCCTGGCCGAGGCGGAACGGGGCGCGGGCTTCTACTCGGCCTTCTCCACCATCACCATGATCGGCGAGACCATCATCGCCTCGGGCATCACGCCGCTCGTGGACTACTTCGTGGACATCCTCGTGCACTCGAAGTTCTGCTTCCCGGAATTCCGCGGGATCGCCGCCGACTGGTCGGTGACGGTGAACGCGAGCCACCTGGAGAACATCCGGACCTGGATGCGGCTCATCGAGCTCAATCCCGCGCTCATGAAAAAGCTCGCGGCGAGCCTCATCGTGAACCTCAAGCTGGGCGGGGTTTTCCTGAAGGACACGGACGTCTTTCAGCGCGACATCTCGCGCCTTCTGCGCAGCGATTACCGCGAGGCGTTTCACCTCATCACCTCGCTCGCGGCCGTGTTTCCCGCGTTCTACCACGACATCGGCGCGACCGGCGACATCCGCGCCTTTACCGAGCGCATCGACACCAATCACGAGATGAACGACCTCATCCACTTCATCCGCAAGCAGGTGCACGTGGAGTCGAGCAGCCGTACGGTGCACCTCGTCCAGCGGGTGATGGAGTTCTGGATGACGGGCGATCGCTCGCTCCTGTCGGGACTGGTCCCGGACGAGGTGTACCGGGAGCTCGACGGATTCTACCGCATGGTGAATCTGGATCGCGAGGGACCGGCGCGCGCGATCGTCGATGCGGCCCGGCGCGCATTCCCGGAGCACGCCGCGCTCCCCTTCTGGGATTTCCTGCTCGCGGTGGGCCGCGAGCGTTTCACGTCCTTCGTCGCCGAGGGCGAGATCGCCGGAGTGAGCCGCGCCGATCGTGACGACGCGGCGGCGTGCTTTGCGAGCTACTTCGAAACGCGCAATCCCGCGGAGATGACCGTCATGCTGGAGCTCATCCGCAATAAGTTCGGCGTGGACGTGTCGAAGCAGGCGATCTGGGCCTTTCTCTACGAGATCTCCGACGAGGAATTCCGCGACCTCTTCGGCGGGACCGACACCAGCGCCATCTCCTCGGTGAACATCGAGAAGTTCATCACCTTCCTGCACGTGTACCGGATGCTGTACGACAAATACAACTTCTCCGACGTTCGCTGCGCGCAGAAACTGCGCCACTACGCCGACGAGGAGCTCTTCGAGGCGCCCGAGGGCTTCTTCGAGCTCCTCGATGGCGCCGACACCATCGCCGCGCTCGAGGCGCTGTTGGCGCTGCAGCACACGCTCAAGAACGATATTCTGCTGGGGGAGAAGACCTACGAGCCGGTGGACACGATCGAGTTCAAGCGGCACATCGCCTTCGGCATCCCCTCGATGTACGGCTCGTACAAAGAGAAGAAGTTCGACACGCTCAAGGTGTTCTTCCATCTCAATTTGGTGCGCCTGCGGCTCTTCGAGACCGTCATCGAGCGCCTGGCGGACCTGCCGACGGGCATCGACTACCCCACGGTCAAGACGGTGCTCACGCTGTTTTTCAAGACCTTCATCATCGACGGCCTGGCCAACCAGGAGATGGTGATGGTGAGCGACCTCCTCTCGTCGCCGCACATCACCGTCGCGCAGTTCCGCGACATCGTGACCAATCTTCATAATATTCACGGCGAGATCGCCGACCAGTTCAACGAGACCTTCACCGACGTGTGCCGCCAGGCGATCGGGAGCATCGGGATCGACAACATCGCGGCCAAGTACATCCCCCGCGAAAACCCGCAGAGCATCGACGTGATCATCGACCGCTTTTTGCGCGACCAGATCATGCAGTCGCCCCTGCTGCAGCTCATGGACAACCTCCTCATCCGCCTCAAGGACTATCTGACCGAGGAGCTGTATAACCGGGGCGACTTCGTGTGCCTCAACGGCTCGCAGCCCCGCTTCAGCCGGGGGCGCAACCTCTTCCCGCTCCGCGTCGCCGCGCATCAGCCCCCCGAGGGGACGACCCACGCGCCGGTGTGGAAGGTGGGCGCCAAGGGACACGGTCTCGTGTTCGCGGCGAACATGGACGGGATCGCGGTGCCCGAGGGGTTTGTCCTTTCCACTGAGCTGTTCAAGCGCATCCGGGACGGCTCCGTGAACAACCCGCGCTTTCGCCGCAAGGTTATCTACTCGCTGCGCCGCTACGTCGATGCGTTCACGGGGGGACGGTTCGCGAACCCGCGCGACCCGGTGCTCCTGTCGGTGCGCAGCGGCGCCGTTTTCTCCATGCCGGGGGTGATGGACACCATCACGAACATCGGCATCACCCAGGAGATCATCGACCACTTCGCCGCGCGCGATCCCTGGTTCGCCTACGACTGCTACCGCCGCCTGATCCAGGATTTCGCGATCTCCACCTACGGGATCGACCGCTCCGTCTTCGAGAACCTGATGCAGCGCGCGAAGGACGAGGCCGGCGTCCCGCTCAAAGAGAAGCTCACCGGCGCGCAGATGGAGGCGCTCACGCGCAAGTACCGCTATGTCATCAACAAGCACTCGTACTCCATTCCCAAGGACCCGTACACGCAGCTCTTCTACGCCATCATCGCGGTGTACCGCTCGTGGGAGTCGACGATCGCGAAGAACTACCGGCGGTTCGTGAACCTCTCCGACGCGTGGGGGACCGCCGTGATCGTGCAGAAGATGGTCTTCGGCAACTACTCGCCCACGGACATCACCGGCGTGGTGCACAGCGCCTACCTGGGGCGCGAGAACATCAGCCTCTTCGGCGAATACAAGACGCGCGCCCAGGGGCACGACATCGTCAGCGGCGTCGCGAAGGTCTTCCCCATCAGCGAGGAGCAGAAGTGGGCCTACCCGCGCCTGCGCTCGTTCGTCTCGCTCGAGAAGGAGTTCCCCGAGACCTACCGGCTCCTCTTCGACACGGTGCGGCGCATCCGGCAGCGCTGGGGCAACGACGTGGAGATCGAGTTCACCCTCGAGAACGGCGTGCTCTACATCCTGCAGATCCGCGGGATGGTGAAGCACGCCTTCGAGACCGAGGAGCTGGTGGGCCATCCCGACGAGCTGCAGGACTACCTGCTGGGACAGGGCCTGGCGGCCTCCGGCGGCGCGGTGTCGGGGCGCGTGGTCTTCGACATCGACCGCATCGACCTGGTGCGCGGCAAGTACGCGGGCGACAAGATCATCCTGGTGCGCCCCGAGACCAATCCGGAGGACGTGATCGGCCTGGAGAAATCCGACGGCATCCTCACCTGCATCGGCGGGATGACCTCGCACGCGGTGCTGCAGATGCGCCGGCTCGAGAAATCCGGCGTGAGCGATTTTTCCATCATGCGCATCGACGAGGAGAACCGGCAGGGAATCATCACGAACGAGGACCCCGAGGAGGGCATCACGATCATCCGCGAGGGGGATTTTATCACCATCGACGGCGCGACGGGGCACGTGTATCTGGGGTATCACCGGACGCGGAAGAAGACGTATGTGGTGCGATGACCCCCTCCGTCCCTCGGACACCTCCCCCATCGACAGGGAGAGGACAGACGCGATCGCGAGAGCACGACCGCTCATTGTCGACACGCGGGCGGCGTTTCTCATAGACTACGGCAGGAAAGCACCAAACCATCACCCAAGGAGGAACCAATGAGCACCATATCGCACACAACGCCAATCGGCGTGAACGGCATCGGGCGTATCGGCAAGCTTATGGCGTGGGCGCTCACGCACCGCGCAGAGCAGGAGTCGATCGCGATCTCCACCGGTCGCGAGGTGGGCGCCGGGATCAAGGATCTCGCCGCCTATCTGGAATACGATTCGACCTACGGGAATTACGCGAAATTCTACTGGGGCGCGAACCCGAAGAAGCGGGTCGAAATCCGCGACAAGACCTTGTACCTGAACGGCGTCAAGGTGATCTGGCTCAACGACCCGAAGTACCGCGTCGCAGGCGAGATCCCCTGGGCGGACCACGGCGTCGAGCTCGTCTTCGACACCACCGGCAAGGCGACCGATCCGACCATCACCGAGCCCAAGGGCCTTCGCGGCCACCTCGCGCACAGCAAGAAGGTGGTCCTCACGGCCCCGTTCAAGATCAAGAACAAGGGGGCGCTGATGCCCGACGACGCCGTGACCGTCGTGGGCGGCGTGAACATCCACGCCTACGATCCCGACAAGCACGCCATCATATCCAATGCGTCGTGCACCACCAACTGCTGCGCGCCGCCCATCAAGGCGCTGGTGGACCACTTCGGCGACAAGCTGCTCTCGTTCGCCATCACCACCGTGCACGCCGCGACGAACTCGCAGAGCACGCTGGACACCGTCCCCACGGCCGGCTCCAAGGACACGCGCAAGAACCGCAGCACCTTCAATAACATGATCCCCACCTCCACCGGCGCCGCCAACGCGGTCCTCGAGGTGATCCCGGAGATACGCACGCTGGGCATCGGCTCGCAGGCCTCGTCCATCCGCGTCCCCACCAACACCGGCTCCATCGTGGTCATGGACGTCTCCATCATGGGCGAGTACGACGACGCCTACATGCACGGGATCATGCGGAGCTATTCAGAGAAATATCCGGAGGTGATGCGCTACTCCGACGAGAGCCTGGTGAGCGCGGACATCATCGGCAGCACCCACTCCACCGTGTACGACGCGCCCTTTACGCACCGGCGCACCTCGAAGCGCGGCAGCGAGTATTTCACGATGTTCGATCTCAACTTCTGGTACGACAACGAGTACGGCTATGTGTGCTCGCTCCTGCGGCTCTACGACCACATGACCGGCAGGGGATGATTCGACAGGGCGTGCGCGCATCGGGAAAGTCGTTCGGGAACAGGGTGATACCGGTGCGCGGCGCGCCGCGCACCGCGTCCCATGCACGGAACGTCGGGCGCACCCGGCCCGCGGCCGGGTCCCGGCGCGAACGGACCGTTAGGCGCGCGGCGTGCCCATGAGGAAGGTGTCGATGTCGACCGCCGCGCGCTTTCCGGCGCCCATGGCGCTGATGACGGTCGCGGCGCCGGTGACGATATCGCCGCCGGCCCACACGCGGTCTTTTTTCGTTTTGCCGATCTGTTCGTCGGCGACCACCGTGCCCCACTTGCCGCGCTCAAGACCCGCGGCGTCGTGAAAGACGAGGGGATTGGGGCTGGTGCCGATGGCGACGATCACGGTGTCGGCCTCGATCTCGAACTCGGAGCCCGGGATCGGCACGGGGCTGCGGCGGCCGCTCGCGTCCGGATCGCCGAGTCGGTTCTGCAGGCACCGCACCGCGCGCACATTGTTTTTCTCGTCGGCCAGTATCTCGAGGGGCGTGGTGAGCAGGTTGAGCTCGACGCCCTCCTCCTCGGCATGATGGATCTCCTCGGCCCGCGCCGGCATCTCCTCGCGCGAACGGCGATAGACGATATGCACCTTCGGCGGCGGCGTGCCGTTCTTCTGGCTCATGATGTTTCCGATGCGAAGCGCGCAGCGCGCCGCGTCCATCGCCACGTTCCCCGCGCCAAAGACGACCACCTTGCGGCCCACGCTCACCGGCGTGTCCCACTCGGGGAAGAGGTAGCCCTTCATGAGATTCACCCGGGTGAGGAACTCGTTGGCGGAGAACACGCCATTGTTGTTTTCGCCGGGGATATTGAGAAACGTGGGGAGCCCCGCACCGGTGCCCAGGAAGATCGCGTCGAACTTTTCCTCGTTCAGGAGCTCGTCGAGCGTGAAGATCTTTCCGATGACCTGGTCCAGGAGGATCTCCACCCCCAGCTCCCGCACATAATCGATCTCCGCCTGCACGATCGCCTTCGGAAGGCGGAATTCGGGAATGCCGTACATGAGCACCCCGCCGGCCACGTGGAGCGCCTCGAACATGGTGACCGCGTGCCCCATCTTGGCCAGGTCGGCGGCGCAGGTGAGCCCCGCCGGCCCCGTGCCGATGATCGCGACCCGCTTGCCGGTCGGCTTCGCCCGCTCGACGCGGGGCTTCTCGTTGGCCAGCTGCCAATCGGCCACATAGCGCTCCAGCCTGCCGATGGCGACCGGTTCTCCCTTAATCCCCAGGATGCATTCCAGCTCGCACTGCGTCTCCTGGGGACATACGCGGCCGCACACGGCGGGAAGGTTGTTGGTGCTTTTCAGGATCCGCGCCGATTCGCTCATCTGTCCCTCGCGCAGCGCCTTGATGAACTCGGGGATGGGCACCTCGACGGGACAGCCCTTGACGCACTTGGGGTTTTTGCATTGGATGCAGCGGTCCGCCTCGGCGACGGCGCTCGCCTCAGTGAAGCCGGTCGCGACCTCGCTGAAATTCCGCCCCGACTCGGCCGGGGGTTGCATCGGCATCTCCTGCCGGGGGATTTTTCTGCGCTCCTGCGCTGTCAGCTCTTTTGGTTTATCCATGGCCCTTTATCTCGATCCCAATGCAAAGATAGTATCGGCGCCGAACGGCGCATGGTCACGATCCGCAGGCGCAGCTCGAACGATAGCGCTCGTCCGCCTGCTTTTCAAGATTTAAATACTGGCCCTGCCGCGACAGGAGCAGGTCCCAATCGATTTCGTGGCCGTCCAGCTCCGGGCCGTCCACGCACGCGAAATAGGTCTTGGTCGCCGTTTTCACCCGGCAGGCGCCGCACATGCCCGTTCCGTCCACCATGATGGTGTTCAGGCTCACCGTCGTCGGGGCATTGAACGACTTGGTGACCAGGCAGCAGAATTTCATCATGATGGCGGGGCCGATGGCCCACGTATGCGCGATCGTTTCCTCGCCCGATTCGAAGAGCTCCTTGAGCGGTTCGGTCACCAGCGCCTTACGACCGTGGCTTCCGTCGTCGGTGCACACGATGAGGCGGTCGGAGATCGCGGCCATCTTGTCCTCCCAGAAGAGGAGGTCCCGGTTGCGCGCGCCGATGATGGAGAGCACCCGGTTCCCCGCGCGCTTCAGTTCGCGCGCGATCGGATAGAGCGGGGCGATCCCCACGCCGCCGCCGACGCACACGACCGTCCCGTATTTCTTGATGTCGGAGGCGTGGCCCAGCGGTCCGGTGAGGCTGGCCAGCGAATCACCCACCCCCAGGGTTCCCAGGTGGCGGGTCGATTTCCCCACCTCCTGATAGACCAAGGTGACGAAGCCCTTCTCCCGATCGAAATCGGCGATGGTCAGGGGGATGCGCTCGCCCTGCTCGTGCACGCGCAGCACGACGAACTGCCCGGCCTTACCCTTCTTCGCGATCTGCGGCGCCGCGACATCGATTTCCTTGACGGCGTTTGACAGCACGGTTTTACGGAGAATTTCGTACATAGCACCAACCATAGCGGAGCGGCGTTCCAGCCTACGAAAAGACGCCCTCACTGCGAAACGTCAATCATCCCGGTTTCGCAGAATCGGAAAAACGGAACGCCCTTCGTGAGCAATTAGCGACACTAAAAAAAATTATGGCCAAATTAGTATAGAAAAAGTAAAGATTTTTCCTTTACACGATGGAATTTTTTTCATGCACATATCTGTAAGCCGATCTGCACCGCACGGTATGCGCGCACCGTCCGTCCGCACAACCTACACGGATGTCCAGTGGGGAAATGAGCGCCAGTCGTTAGACTGCGTTCTTATCTATTGACAAAACTCAACGGCAATGGGATGATTCGGCCAATGCGCCACAGGCACCACATACCAGTACGGCGGCCGTGTGATGATTGACACCGGCCCGAGGTCCGCCCACGGCGCGCCCGAACGCGCCGACACCCACTGCATCCGCTGCGGGAATGCCTGCGCCATCACGCTCGAAACGCGCGATGGCGACCTCGTCCGCATCCGCCCGACGAACGGCGAGCCCGATGCGCTGGCCGACGCCTGCTGCGCGCAGTGCCCCGCCTGCTGCCCGGGCCACGACCGTCCGGAGGTAGCCGTCGATCAAAAACTTCCCTTCCAGATGATGTATTTCACCAGCGGCTACGACCGCAACCGCATCCTGGTGTCCCTTTCGCCCACGCTCACCGTCGAGGAGATCTACATGGTGGCGGAATCGGCGCGCGCGCACAGCCACGCGCTGTACTCCTTCACGCTCGCCGCCGATCTCGAAAAAATCGATCTTCTGGCCGCGCACGGCATCCCCGCAAGCGGCGCATCCGCCAGCCATGATTCGTACGAGACGGTGTATTATTTCGGCGCCTGCCGCGGGATCGCCGCCGCCGCGACGCTCCGGCGGCTCGTTGACGCATCGCCGCAACGAGCCCTCATGTGCGCCGACGCGATTCCGGCGCCATACCTCGCTGGTGCGAGCCTGGGATCGGACGAGGCGCTGCTCGCCCACCTCATCGCGCACGACACCCCCTCGACGCTCGTCGCCTTCACGCTGCAGGACATCTCGACGGCGGCGCTCGCGCCGCTTGCGGACTATATCGCCGCGCGCCAGGCGGGCGGGCTCGCCATTCTGCACGCCTCGGTGAACTACCACTATCTGCGCAATCTCATCCCCGACCTGCGCGCCACGCGCGACCGCATCGCGGAGGGGCACTATCATCTTCTCACCTGCGTGAACGAAAGCGACCGGCTCGTTTCGGGACCGTTCGAGGAGATGATCGTTTTCACCGACACCGTCTCACACCTCAATGCGAAATACATCATCCCCATCGACGCGCCCTGCGAAAAAGCCGGCACCGTCATCGATCAGTTCGGCGCCTATAAATCGGTGCGCGGCCCCCTTCGCAGACGGGGATATCCGCTCGAGCTGTTCTTTTCGTAAACGGGGCGAATGCGTGATCCGTGACCGCATAAATAAAAATTATTGACATTTTATAAAATTGCTCCTATTTTAGTATCACTAATTAATCACGATCAATGGAGTACGACATGTTTTCACGCATGACGACTATTGCGCTCGCAGTCACACTCGCTGGCACCGTTTTCTTCTGCAAGCACGCACCGAAGATCACCAAGGCGTTCGTCCTCAACTTCATCGGCGAGGTGCAGCTCGTCAACGCGCAGAAAGAGGCGCGGAAGCCCGAGATCAAGGCGGGCGTCGATGAGAGTGACACGGTTCAGACGGGCGAGAAGTCCGAGATCACCATACAGTTGCGCGATACGGGCGTGGTGCGCGTCTTTGAGAAGACGGAGGTCCTCTTCAAGGCGATCGCCCAGAACGGCACCAACACCGATATCTCGCTCGCAAACGGCGCCATCTTCTCGAAGATCAAGAAGCTCACCGCCGACAAGAAATACCGGATTACCACGCCAACGCTCACGATCGCGATCCGCGGGACCGAGTTCCTCACCGAGTACAGCGACGAGAAGAAGGAGACCACGATATCCGTCAAGGAGGGCGAGATCGTCATCACCCTGCTCAAGGCGGCGGTCGCCGCGCCGCAGGAGATCCCGGTGAAGCAGGGCGAGACCGTCACCATTGACAAAGACCAGAAGGTCCGCCGCGGACCCACCATGTCCATCCGCGCGGCCGAACTCGAAAAATACTCGTTGCACCACTATCTCGACAACCTGGACGCGATGACCATCGAGCAAATAAAGGAGCATTTCCGGAAGCTCAAGCTCGCCGAGGACGAGATAGACAAGAAGATCGAGTTTCTGAAAGAATTGGCCAAGCTCTCACCGCTTGACCGGCTTCGCAAGCTGGGCAAGCGCATCACCATGTTCCACATGAAGGACGGCTCGAAGATCGCGGGGAACGTCGTCTCGCAGGATGCGCTGAATATAACCATCGACACCGGCGATGGCATCATCACCATCGGGAAGAACGACTTCAGGCGGCGCGAAGACATCAAATAGCGCCTGCCCCCACCCGACCTCCCTCTTCGATCGGGGGAGGTATCAAAGAAAGACGAACGTCTAACGTAGTTTTGCGGAATAGTGGAAATGAAAAAGATACTTACTACATGCCGTTGGATCGCCCTCGAAATCCCTCTCATCATCGCGCTGATGACACCCGCCGCCGCCGAGGTTGTCTACCTCAAAGACGGGCAGGTGATCAAGGGCGCCATCATCCAGGAGGACGACCAGTCGGTCACCGTCCAGACCAAGCACAAGACCTGGAACATCAAGCGCGAGGACATCCAGCGCATCCTCTTCGGCGAGGAGGAGATGGAGCTGATGTACCTCCTGATGAACGACGGGAAGGTCGTCAAGGGCTACATCGTGGACCAGGACAATACCAAGGTCATCATCCGCCGCGACAAGGACAAGGCGCAGGAGGAGACCATCCTCAAGAAGGATATCAAACAGATGTCGCCCGAGGAGATCGTCCTCTTGGAACCCGAGGTGGCCGTGCTGGGCGGCATCTATCATCCCCTCAATCCCGGGACTTCCGAGCTAAAGCCCTCGCCCTATGCCCTGCTGGTGACGGATTTCAACCTGCCCTATGTCCGCAATATGCGCATCCGGATCGCGGCTGGCTTTTCCGACTGCACAAGCGCGAAGTACGACCAGATAAAATTCAAGGTCATCCCGGTCCTCTTTGGCGCCGAGTACGTCTTCAAACTGTCATTTTTCAGCATCGTACCCCACCTGAGCCTGGGGACGGCCATCCTGGACTACGACAACGGCGAGGGGAAGACCTACCGTGGCTACAAGGGACTCGGTGTGGCCGGGCTGGGATTCAACTTCGAGCTCATTAAAAACTTCCTCTTTGTCAAGACCCTCGTGGAATACGGCATCATCATCGACGAGGGGACCACCATGAGCAATCTCTTCTACACCGCTGGCCTTGGCATCCGTTTTTAATATTCATCTTTGAATATGCTCACAAATTATAAAAAGTACAAAAATGTCCTTGATTCATTTGACTGAGTTCAACATTTGGTGTAAATTAATACGGATATATGGACTTTTTATTAACTTGAAGTCTATAAAAATAAACAAAGAGCACTGATATGATCAGGGAATACTTAGCGGTACTCCTCATTTCATTTTTTCTCCTAACCTCGCTTGCCTGTGGAGACAGGATGCTAGAGGAGATACAGCAGTTTAAGCCAAATCAAATACCAGAAATCAAGGCCTTCACGTCCGACGTGGCCACCGGAACCGCCATGGAACCCAATATGGTCATCCATTTATCCGCAGAGGCAACCGATCCCGAGGGTGAGGAGCTCCGATATGAATATAAGTCCGATTACGGTTTCTTTCAAAACCAATTGGATACCGGCAATACCAGCACAGTTACCTTCATAACCAACGACCAAGTCCGACCGAACATCCCTGTCACCGTAACGCTTACCGTATCAGATCCAAAAGAGTCCTCTGTGGTACAGATTCTTGAAATTGGAGAAGGTAACTCCGGGCCAAGTGTTAGCACCTCCGCTCCAGCGGACCGTATCAAATCAGATTCCACCGTCGGCGCGAGCTTCACTAGCAGCGGGAGCGGATTCTACCAGGTTCATGTTGTCGATGATCCCAACGGAACCGCGACATTTGACACCGGCAAACCGGCAACATACTGCTCAGCGGGAAGTACCGTTAATTTCACACTCTATGGTTCCGACACCGCGAGCCACCTCTCTCCACGACTGTTTCCCGGCACCGCAGGAGACCGAATTGTCATAGTAGTACTGGATGCCATGGGTCAGGAAGGCAGCGGTTCGTTTACCATAATAAACGACGACGACGAGCCGATAGCCACAGCCACGCCGGGAAGCCTCACCTCCGCCGATCCCGTCTCGGTGACGCTTGACACGCACGAGACGCTTTCGTCCGACCTGTCGTATGTGGTCAGCACCACCCCCAATCCGGCCGATCCGAACTTCACCGGCAACGGCACGGTGGTCGCCGGTCCCCTTGCGTCGATAGTTATCGGCAGCGCCGGCGACAACCAGACCTATTACGTGAAATACGTCGCGCGCGACTCGGTTGGCAATGTCGGCCCTATAGGGAGCGCCACCTACCGCATTTTTGCGGCGGCCCCAAGTTTTTACAATGTGACCACCTCGCGCGATTTCGTGAGCACCGCGGGCTATACCACGAGCACGCTCTCGTGGACCTGCAACATGGACGGCGACTACACCATCACCGCCAATGGATCGGTGCGATTGAGCGGCCGGGCGACCGCCGACGTCCCGGTGGACTCGGTCATCCAGGCCTCATGGCTCGCCAGCGGCAACAACACCATCACCATAACGGTTACCGGCGACAATCTGCAGGTGGGGCAGACTACCGACGTCATTCACCGCGACGATACGGCGGCCGGCACCAACGTAATTACCGCCCCCACGGCAGGCAACCGCGTACGCCAGTCCACGACCATCAGCGCAAACGCCATCGACTCGGAATCCGGC
>Ga0116178_10001734_pt1 | contig 17760 bp, 15 predicted proteins | sample AD_STIC12_MetaG_FD_89880 | JGI IMG/M metagenome (GOLD analysis project Ga0116178, IMG submission 89880) | Active sludge microbial communities of municipal wastewater-treating anaerobic digesters from USA - AD_STIC12_MetaG | ecosystem: Engineered > Bioreactor > Anaerobic > Digestate | place: USA... | reverse complement strand
TCCGGCTCATAACCGGGATCATCAGCGACCGGACGGGGCGGTACTGGCTGATCGCCATCATCGGATACGCGATCAACATGATCGCCATCCCCGCCTTGGCCCTGGCCCCCGGCTTCGGCTGGGTCTACGCCTGCGCCCTTCTCGTCGCCGAGCGCTTCGGCAAGGCGATCCGCCATCCGGCGAAAAACACCCTGGCCTCCTTCGCGGCCCGGGAGGTCGGGCCCGGCAAGGGATTCGCGATCCAGGAAGCCCTCGACCAGGTCGGCGCCTTCCTCGGACCGATGATGCTCTTCGCCGTCCTGACCTTGAAGGGAAAGGAAGAGAAGCTCCCGGCCTATGCCTTCGCCTTCCTCCTCCTGGGCCTTCCGGCCGCCGTCACCATGGCCCTCCTCCTCGTCGCCCGGAAGAGATATCCCCGGCCCCAGGAGTTCGAAAAAGACGAAGGCCCGAAGACCGCCGGGGGATTTCGGCCGGGCTATTGGAGCTACATGGCCGGGATCGCCTTCCTGGCCATGGGATTCGCCGACTTCCCGCTCATGGCCTTCCATTTCGTCAGAACGCGGGTCCTCGCCGACAACATCGTGCCCGTTTTTTACGCCGCGGCGATGGCCGTGGACGCGGCTTCCGCCCTCTTTTTCGGCCGGATGTACGACCGGACAGGCATGAACGCCGTCATCATCGCCTCGGCGGTCTCGGCCTTTTTCGCCCCTCTGGCCTTTCTGGCCCGAACGCCCGGCCTGGCCGCGGCGGGGGTCGTTCTCTGGGGCATCGGCCTGGGCGCCCAGGAATCCATCCTGAAGGCCGTGGTCACGACGCTCGTGCCCAAGGACAGGCGCGGGACCGCCTTCGGGGTCTTCAACGCGGGGTTCGGAGCGTTCTGGTTCGTCGGCAGCTGGGCCATGGGAATCCTCTACGGGATATCGATCCCCGTCTTGGTCGCGTTCTCGCTCGCATCCCAGGCCGCCTCGATCCCCTTCTTTTTCCGGACCCAGCGCCTTCTGGCCGCGGGACCGGCCGCGGAGAACACGCCGGGGGCGTCACCGGGCGCGCCCGGCTGATCCGGAGCCGAGGGGCATGACCGGTTCGACCGCCTCCGCCGCCTCCGCCTCAACGACGCCATCCGTCTGGAGAGGGTGCCGGTGTCCTCGGTGTTCCCTTCACCCGGCGAATATCATATAATCCCCAAGCGCGCCGGCCGCGCGCCGGGAGGTACCGTGAAAAAAGCGCCTGCCCTGGTGGCCGCTTTCGCCGCGCTGTTCGTTTGCCTGGTCGCTCCGCCCGCCTTTTCCCAGAAAAGGGGATCGGCCGCGATCACCGAGGCGGAGATCCGCTATCATCTCGAGTTCCTGGGAGCCAAGGAGTTCCGCGGGCGCGAGACGCCGTCACCGGAATTGGAGATCGCCGCCCTGTACCTGGGCAACTGGGCCAAGCACAGCGGGCTGAAACCGATCCTCGCCGACGGCTCTTTCTATCAGTCCATCCCCATCACCGTTCCCCGCGTTCTGGCCCCGCGCACGACGCTGCGGGTGAGAACGGACGACGGGGAACGGGTGTTCGACTACGGCCGGTCGTTCGGCGGGGACTTCACGGAATCGGGGTCCTATTCCGGCGAAGTCGTGTTCGCCGGGCTCGGCATCAGCGAACCCGACCGCGGCTGGGACGACCTGAAAGACCTGGACCTCTACAGGAAAGTCGCGGTCATCCTCGACGCCCAGCGTCCCGGCGACAGCTTCGAGTTGGGATCGACCTATTCCTTCCGGCTGTTCTCCCGGATCAACGCCATCCGCCAGAGAGGCGCCGCGGCCGTGCTCTCGATCGTCCCTCCGGACCTGCAGGCGAAAAAAGACGCCGGGCTGGCGACTTTCGAGGATATCCCCATCGGCCGCCTGGCCATCCAGTATGAGACCCAGAGGCGGGGAACCCCGCCCCCGCAGGCCCCGGCCCAGACGAGAACGGGCCGCCCTCCCCTGCCTTTCGTCAACGCGCACATCGACCACGCCGCGGCCGCCGCGGTCCTGGGCCTGGACAGAAGCGGGATCGCCGGCCTTTTCGAGGCGGTGAAGGACGGCCGCCCCGTCGCCGCCGGACCCGTCCCCGGCCGGAGCGTCCGCCTCGATACGGAGGTCGAGGTCCGTCCCGACACCACCCGCAACGTCGTCGCCCAGGTGGAGGGAAGCGACCCGGTCCTGAAGAAGGAATACGTCGTCGTCTGCGCCCACTACGACCACCTGGGGATCTCCGACGGAGAGATCATCGCCGGGGCCGACGACAACGGCACGGCCACGGCGGCCCTCATGGGCATCGCCCGGGCCTTGACGGCGGAACGGCCCAGGCGGACGGTCATCCTGGCCTGGTTCACGGGAGAGGAACGGGGCTATATCGGGTCCCACTACTTCGTCAACAACTGCCCGGTGCCGGTCGAGAGGATCAGCGCCTGCTTGAACATGGACATGCTGGGCCGGAACGAGACGGACCATCTCTTCCTCGTCGGGTCGGACCTCCTGAGCAGCGAGCTCGACCAGGCCATCCACAGGGTCAACCGGCGATACGGGCTCGACTTCCGGTTCGATTACGCCTATTCCAATCTCACCCATCCGCAGCGGGTCTACTTCCGCAGCGACCAGTACCCCCACATCCGCTTCGGCATCCCCTCGGTCTGGTTCTTCTGCGGCTTCACCCCCGACTACCACACGCCGCGCGACGTCCTGGCGGCCGTCGACTACAAGAAGGTCTGGCGTTGCGCGCGCCTGGTGTACCTGACGGCCATGGAGGTCGCCGGCAAGCCGGCCTTGCTGAAGCTGGACGTCAATCCCGAGGTGACCTCGAGAGGCCGGCACAACCTGGCGGTGAAAAGCCTGTACGAGAACATCAAGCAGTGACAAAAGACCTCGAGCCGGGGCGAAGGCCCGGCGTCCCTTTCGCCAAGATGCACGGCGGCGGCAACGATTTCATCGTCGTCGACAATCGGAAGGGAGCGGTCCCCGGGGGGGAGGCCGCGGCGTTCGCGCGGGCCGTCTGCCGCCCCCACTTCGGGCTGGGCGCGGACGGCGTCGTCCTGATCGAGGAGCCCGGCGGGGAGGCCGACTACCGCTGGAGGTACATCAACGCCGACGGGACGGACGGCGACCTGTGCGGCAACGGGGCGATGTGCGGCGCGCGGTTCGCGTTCGAGGCCGGGATCGCCGGGGCCGCGAGCGCGCTCGAGACCGCCGCGGGAACGATCCGGGCGACGGTCCACGGCGACGGCAAGACGGTGACCGTGCAGATGGTCGACGCGAGGATCGTCGGGGAGGGCCTGTCTCTTTCCGACGACCCGGCGGGGACGGCGTTCGACCGCGTCGTCGTCGGCGTGCCGCACGTCGTGGCGGTGACGGCGGACGCCGACGCGAAGGCCGATTTCCACTCCTGGGGCCGCGCGGTCCGCTACCACGGCGCGGTCATGCCGGAGGGGGCCAACGTCGATCTCGTCCACCGCATCGACGGCCATACGGTCCGGATGCGGACGTGGGAACGGGGGGTCGAGGCGGAGACGCTCGCCTGCGGCACGGGGGCCGTCGCCTCGGCGGTGGTGGCGGAACGGCGCGGGCTGGTGCGACAGCCGGTGCGGGTCGTGACCAGCGGCGGCCGCCCCATCACGGTCGAGTGGACGCCGGCGGCGGACGGCGCGACGGACGTCCGCATGACGGGCGAGACGACCGTGGTCGCCCGCGGCGTGATCGATCCGGACGCCCTGCGGTAGGCGACAGCCCGGGCTCCGCGCGAGCCTATTTCCCCGGCATCTCGACGCGTTCCAGTAGGAAAAAGACCGGCCGAAAGCCGTCGGTGCAGCAGACCACGTTCTTGTCCATCATCCCGGACAGGATGTCGTGGATGTAAACGCGGATATCCGCCCAGGCCCAGTCGCAGAACCCGGCCGGCATTTCCCAGGGATTGTTCGTGAGGAACGTCTGCCCGTCCTTGAACCGGTCGCAGACGGCGTTCCGGCCTCCCCGGTACTTGTCCGCATAGTCCTGGCGCAGCATCCTCTCCAGGACGGTCAGCCGGCAGCCGTAGGACTTCTTGTCCGCCTGGGCCCCCAACCGGCCCGGGGCCGACATCGCGGCCGCGGCTCCGGCCGAGACGGCCGCCGCGTTGCGGATGAAAAGCCTTCTGTTCATGGCGCGCCTCCTGTGGACTGGGTCCTCATCCGGCGAGGGAGACTCGATGGGTCTGTCCGAGACCGTCTCGGGCCCGGCTCGACGTCGCCGGTCACGGACCCGAAACGGGTATCGAAACGGCCCACCGCGACAAGAAGGATACCGCGGCCTGAAACGAGTGTCAATCGCTCGCATCGCTCGTCTATCATCGCTCGCATGGATGAAAGCGCCCGCCGCGCATTGGCCGAGAACCGGCATGCGGGTCCGTTCCCCACCCGCCGGGGAATATGCCCCCTCGCGCTCTGCCCATAAGCACTTCACGCACCGTCCCGGGCGCGCAAGGCCTCGACGGCCCCACCCCCGTGAGGATTGACGGGGACGGGGCCGGGTGCTAGATTGAGGTTCGCCCAAGGAGGGAACGCGATGACGGACGGAATCGGCCCCGCGGGCGCGGCCGGGCCGCACGGCCGGCAGACCGTCCGGGACCTGCGGCGACGCCTCGCCCGGCGGGTCCTGGTGGCCTTTCTCCTGACCTTCACCTGGCTGCGGATCATGATCTTCCTGATCATGGACCGCCGACTGCCCGACATGTTCGTCTACGCCGGGGGGACCCATGTCCACCACCTGAATTTCGGCATTTTCCTCCTGGCGGCCCTGGGGGCCTACCAGCTGTTCGGGCGTCAGCGGGAAAGAAGCTTGGAGGTCGTGGCCCTGCTCTACGGCGTGGGCCTGGCCCTGACCTTCGACGAATTCGGCATGTGGCTCCACTTGGGAGGCGGATATTGGCAGCGGGCCAGCTTCGACGCCGTCACCGTGATCGCCGGCTTCCTGGTGCTGTTGGCTTTCCTGCCGCCGGCCCGGGACCTGCGGGGCCGGCACGCGTTCGCGGCGGCGGTCCTCCTGGCCCTCGGCGCGGCCTTCTTCATCCTGCTGCTCCGGACCGTGAACAAGTACGGGGACCGGATTGGGCCGCGGCCGGCCCGGCCCTCCCTTTCCGGAAAGGACAGGCGCTCCAGCGCCTGGACGGGCCGGACCAGGTCCTTGCCGACCCGCTCGGCCTCGGCCTTCGTCCGGGCCCGGGCCCGGCTGCGGACGTCAATCATCCGCAGAGGGTCTGTCCTCAGGCTATCGCGCCGTCCCTTAGCGTGACGATCCGGTCGGCGAAGTCCCTCAGCCGGAGATCGTGACTGGCGACGATGACGGCCGCGCCCCGTTTCCGGGCCTGCTCGTGGAGCAGGGCGATGATGCCGACCGCCTGCCGGGTCTCCAGGCTGCCGGTGGGCTCGTCGGCGATGAGGAGCTCCGCGCCGTTCGCCAGGGCCCGGGCGACGGCCACCCGCTGCTTCTCGCCCTGGCTCAACCCCGCCGGGAACCGGTCGGCGAGATGCCCGACGCCCAATTCGCCGAGCAGCGCCCCCGCTCTCGCGGCCCGCTCCGACCGCCGCGTCCGGCCGAACCGGAGCACGATCCCGACGTTCTCCGCGGCCGTCAGGGCCTCGATGAGCAGGAAGGCCTGGAAGATGAAGCCGATCCTTTCGGCCCTGAAGGCCTGAAGCTCGCGGGTCGAGAATCGCTCGATCCCCCGCCCGAACAGGGACACCCGCCCCGACGTCGGCCGGGCGAGGCCGGCGATGAGGGTCAGGAGGGTCGTCTTGCCGCTGCCGCTCGGGCCCATGAGCAGGACCATCTCGCCCCGGCGGGCCTCGAGCGAGACGTCGCGGACGGCGGTCGTCGAATGTCCGGAGCCGTTGAAGACCTTGGTGACCCCTTCGAGCCGGACCAGCGGCGCCGACGAGCCGGGGCCGTTCACGAGAAGGCCTCCAGGACGTAGATGCGCCGGAGCCGGCGGACGGCGGCGAGCGAGCTGGCCAGGCTCATCAGCAGCACCGCGGCCGCGACGCCCGCGACCTGGCCGGGCGTCGACTTCGCGGTGACCTCCGGCGAGACCCTCTCGATGAGCCGGACGAGCGGGAAGAAGAGGGCCAGGGCGGCGGCGCATGAGACCGAGGCGATGAGCGCGGCCTGCTTGACGACCAGCCCCCAGAGGAATCCGGACGGCGCGCCCAGGGTCTTGAGGATGGCGAAGTCCTTGCGGCGCTCGAGGATGTTGACCGACAGGAGCAGGCTGAGGATGGCCGTGAGGACGACGGACCCGATCGCGGCGACCGTATAGAGCAGCGGCAGGAAGCCCGACCGCATTTCGTGGACGTTGTTGGCCAGGAAGGTCGCCTGGTCGTAGGCCTGCAGGCCGGCCAGGACGTCGCAGATCTCCTCCCGGATGGGCCCGATCTCGGCCCCCGGTTCGGCGTTGACCATGACGCAGGTGGCCAATCCGGGAACGCCGATGAGGTCCCGGGCGAACCGGGGCGTGACGAAGGCGTACTGGATGACGAAGGCGTTGGTCCCGCGGCTGATCCCGACCAGCTTCAGGCGGCGCCCCTGCAAGTCGACCTCCTCCCCCGCCTTGAACCCGAACTTCATGGCGAACGACCGGTCCAGGACGATCTCGTCGTCCGCGCGCGGGCCCCGTCCCCAGGCCAGAGCCGGCGGTCCGCCGAGCCCCGCCCCGGGATCGAATCCCGTCAGGAAGATCGTGCCGACCCGGTCGCCCCGCCGGATGGTCGAGAGCAGGAACAGCACCGGCGCTGCGGTCCGGACCCCGGGGGCCCGGGAGATGGCGAGGATCTGCTCCGGTCTGATGAGCGACGAGCCCCTCAGGATGTTCGTGGCGTTGTCCTGCAGGACCCACAGGTCGGCCCGGTTCTGCCGGATGTATTCGACCGAGCCGTCGGCGACCCCGCGGTAGACCGCCAGCAGGAAGAGCATGAGCACGATGCAAAGCGCGATGCCGCCGACCGTCAGGGCCAGCCGGAGCGGCTGGCTGCGGAGCGTCCGGACCGCGTACATGTCCACGGCGGCCCTCCCCTGCCCTCCCCTAGGCCATCATCGGGACCTCGGTCCGCAGGCGGCCCCGGATTCGGCCGAAGATCTCGTCCAGGTCCGGCCCCGTGATCGTCAGGCCGTGGTTCCGGAGGCCGACGGCCGCCCGCTCGGGACGGCCCGTCCGGGCCAGGAGCCCGACCACGTCCTCGGCCAGCTCGATCGTCCCGCAGGGATAGTTCTGGCCGGTGCAGAGGACGCCGTCCATCCAGGCGTGGACGTGGACGACGGCCCCGACGGCGGGGAACGTCCGGTAGATGAGCTCGTGCTCCACGGCGTCCACGGACACGCGGGCCCGGGGATCGTGATCGGGGGGCACGCTGATCAGCGCCTGGACGGCCTCGTAGTCGAAGCCCTTGACGAGCAGGATGTCCCAGCCGACCTTCGAGAGCCGGGCCTTGTCGACCCCCCGGGCCGTCATCCAGAAGGTCGTGTCCCCGAGCTCGGGGACGCGCTCCCGGGCGCTCAAGTTGCCGTAGCTCAGGCTCCTCATCTCGAACAGCTTGTAGATGTGCCGGATGGAGTCGTCGGACAGGACGTCCTGGAGGCGGAAGGGCGACGGCAGGACGCCGAGCTCGTCGAGCTCGTTCCCGCCCCGCTTGATCCGCTCGACGACGGGCGAGGTCCGCCAGAGCCGCTCGGGCAGGTCCTCGGAGAATCGGTTGGCGATGGCGAACCTGGCCCCCGCGATGGGGATGATCCGCTCGTAGACCCGCTCGGCATCGAACTCGAGGTGATAGAAGCCGGCCTCGGGCGTCGTGAAGTACATCTCGTAGGCCGGCCCGGTCCCGTCGGCCGCCCCCGCGTCCTTGGGCACGGCGCACAGGAGGACGTTGGACAGGGTGCGGACCAGGGTCGCGTAGCAGAGCGAGCGCAGGCCCTGGGCCGTGTCCGGCGGGCGCCGCAGCGTCAGCAGCGAGAAGACGAAGACCGATCGGGCCCGGCGCCTGAAGCTCCGGGGCGCGTCCGCGTCGGTCAGGTTGAGGACGAACCGGGCCCCGTTCTCGGGCGCGCAGAGCTCGTGGCCATGGGCCAGGCAGGCCCGCTCGATGGCCGAGGCGATGCCGTCGCGCTCCGGATTCGATCCGTTCTTGATCACGGCGAATTTCATGGCTGTTCTCCTATCCGGCCGGCGGGGCCGAAATGACATCCCGGCCGGTCAGGTCCTCGAAGGTCTCCCTCCGGCGGACGAGCCGGCAAGCGCCCTTGTTCACGGCGACCACGGCGGGCCGCGGGAACCCGAACGAGGATTCCTGGGCGACGAAGTAGGCGCCGCTGTCCATGATGGCGATGACCTCGCCCGGCCGGACCTCCGGCATGCGGATGTTCCGGTAGACGATGTCGGACGCGAAGCAGACCGGGCCGACGATGGTCACCCGTTCCGCGCGGGGCCGGCGGACGTCGTCGGCGAGCAGGACTTCGTGGCACTCATAGAAGGTCGGCAGCGTCACCGTCCCCAGGCCGCCGTCGGTGACGAGCCAGGTCCGGACCTTCGGCCGGACCTTGACCTGGGCCACGGTCAGCAGCAGGAACTGGTTCGGGCTGGCGATCGACCGGCCCGGCTCGGCGATGAGCTCGGGGAGTTCGGGCCCCGGGAAGATCCGGCGAACGGCCCGGCCGATCTCCCCAGCGAAGTCCTTGAACGTGGCGCAGCCGGCGACGTCGAGGACGTCGACGCGGAAGCCGGCGTCGCGCGTCTCGCGGACGAGCGGAGCCAGGCGGTCGAGCGCCTGGGAGTAGGCCGAGGCCTCGCGGATCCCCGTCCCGATGTGGACGTGGAAGCCGCGGAAGCGGACGCCGGGCTTGTCGCCGAGAAGCGCCAAGGCCTCCCCGGCCTCGCCACCCTTGAGGTCGAGGCCGAAGGCGCAGCCCTTGCGGCTGCCGGTGGCCGAGCCCGCGTTCATGCCGCGGGGGACGAAATCGGGATTGATCCGGAGGAGGATGTCGACCGTCCGGCCGGCGGCCCGGGCGATCTCGTCGACGAGGGCGATCTCGGCCAGCGAGTCGACATTGATCAGGCGGACGGCGCTCTCGACGGCCGCCCGCAGGAACGCGGCCGTCTTGCCGGGCCCGTTGACGACGATGTCCGCGCCGCCGAAGCCGAGGCGCAGGGCCAGGTCGAGCTCGAAGGGGCTCATGATCTCGGCCTTGAGGCCGGCCCGGCGCACGGCCTCGACGACGGCCGGGACGGCGTTGCACTTGAAGGCGTAGTGGACGGACGAGCGGCCCGGGTAGGCCTCTTCGAGGCTCTCCCGGAACCGGGCCGCCGTGGCCTCGAGCCGCTCTTCGTGGATGACGTGCAGGGGCGTCCCGAAGGCCCGGGCGAGATCGACGGCCCGCTCCGTCCCGACCGTCAGCCGGCCATCGGCGTCGGTCCCCAGGCCCCAGTCGCGCGGCCCGAGTTCGCGGGTCACGGCCGGAGCTCCTTGGCGTACATGGCGAAGTGCTTGTCCGGCCGCATGCCGAGGCTCTCGGCGGCCCGCAGGGCCGGCAGATTGTCGGGCGACATCCAGGTCGTCTCGGCCCGCTCGAAGCCGCGGGCCAACCGGCAGAACTCGGCCAGGAGCAGCTGCGAGACGTACGTGCGCCGGTACTCCTTCTTGATGGCCGCCGTGAACAGGATGATGGTCTTGACGGTCCGGCGGCCCCGGAGGAACCGGAGGAGCTTGACCGGCCCGGCGACCCCGTTCCAGGACCTCAGCAGGGGATTGACGTCGAGGACGCAGTGCAGGACGGCCACGGGCCGGCCATGGTGCTCGACGAACCGGATGAAGCCGGGCCGGGTCACCAGGCCCATGTGCTGGGCGGAGAACTCGTACTCCTCGGGGCTCAGGGGCAGGAAATGCCAGTTCTCGGCGAACGCGTCGTTGTTGATCTCCCGCATGAACCCGAGGTCCCGGGCTCTTTCCTTGAGCGAAAAGGGCCGGACGCTGTAGCCGCGCCGGCAGGTCGCGGCGGTCAGGGCGCCGAAGCGGTGGAACCGGGTGTTCTCGAGGTCGTCGTTTTTCATGGTCAGGAAACGGGCCGAGACCCGGAAACCGGCCCGGCCCAGGAGCTCGCCGTAGTAGCCGGGGTTATAGGCCTGGAAGAAGCTCGGCGCCGTGCCGAACATGTCCGCCTGGAGGCCGAGCTCGGAATAGTGGTGGGGATTGAACGGCCCCTCGAGGCGTTCGACGCCGCCGGCCCGGCAGTACGCCTCCGCTTCATCGAAGAGACGGCGGGCGGCGCCCTCGTCGTTCGCCGACTCGAAGAAGCCGAAGAAGGCCGTCCGGACCCCGAAGGCCCGTTCATGGGCGCGGCTGACGACCACGGCCAGCCGGGCCGCCGGCGTTCCGTCACGGTAGGCCATGAAAAGGCGGAGCGAGGCGTCGGCGAAGTAGGGATTGCGCCCGGGGTCGAGGGTCCGGCGGACCTCGGCCACGACCGGCGGGACCCAGAGCGGGTCGCCGCGATAGAGCGCGAACGGCAGCCGCAGGAACTCGTCGAGCCCCTTCTTGCCGGAGACCGGAGCGACGGAAATGGCCATGGCTCAGCCCTTCTCGACCTGTTCGACGACGTAGTTGTCATAGATGAACGAGAGGTCGGCCTCGAGAAGCGCCCGGGCCTGCTCCCGCCGGGGCCTGAGGACCCCCTCGAGAGACGCCGGCCGCTCCCGGAAGACCAGGAGATTGCGGTAAGTGAGGACGGCTTTGTCGCGGGCGACGCGGACCGTCTCCCGGAGCAGGGCCTCGAAGTCCCGCGGGGACATCCATTCGAAGATATTGGAGAAGTTGAATTTCGAGATCGACGCGTCCTTCAGGCCGGCGAAGTAGTCCTCGCAGCGGGCGGTGACGATCTCGACCCGGTCCAGGCGGTCCCGGATCACGGCGAAGTTCTACCGGCGCAGGTAGGGCGGCAGGAACCGTTCGTGATAGTACCGCCCGAGGAGGATATAGGCGAGGAAATAGTTCTCCTTGATGGGCAGCCGGACCAGGGCCCGCTCGGCTTTGGCGGCGAAATGACGCCCGAACGAGAAGTCGCGGTCGAGGTAGGCGAAGAAGGCCCGGTCGAAGAGCAGGACGTTGAGCCGCCGGCTGAGCATGACCTTGGTCAGGAACTTCCACCGGAGGCCCAGCCATTTCTCGCGGTAGAGCGTCTCCCGCTCCGCCGGGCTCTCGGCCTCGAACAGGCGCTCGACCAGCCGCCTCTTGCCGAGGCCCGCGACGACGGTGCGGCGGAGCAGGCGCATGTAGCGCTCGTAACGCCCGGCGTGGATGATCCCCCGGGCGACCTCCTTCGGCCGGCCGTCCCAGAACCGGGCCGCGCCCGTCGAAAGCGCCGAGCGGAGCCGACGCCGGTAGATCGCGACGCGCCGCGAACAGGGGCGGACGCCGAAGAATTCGAGCGCCTCGCCGTGCGCCAGCGTCCGGAAGGCGGCCATCTTGAGCTCGAGGAGGTGATTCTGGTGGGGATTGACGTCGAGGGCGATGACTTTGCGGGGATCGTCGAGCAGGAAGGCCAGGGCGTTGCAGCCGCCGGAAGTGATGGAGAAGACGACGTCGTCCCGGCCGATCGCGAAGGCCGCCCGGTCGAGCTGCGGGTCCTCCCAGCAGCTGGCGTACAGGACGCCTTCGTACATCTTGGCCTTGACGGACGGTTTCGCGTCGTCCTTGACGATGCCGATCTTGGTGTGGACGACGGCCCAATCCACGACCGCCGGCAGGCCGGCCGCGACGGCCCAGACGAGCCGGCCGGTCGCCGCGGCCAGGATGAAGCCCGGGATGAACAGGAGATACAGGGCGTTGTGCCGGAGGCCGTCGGGGGTGATGGTGATCTCGGCCAGGGCGGCCTTCAGGGCCTTACCCGAGCCGAGGCGCGGGATCAGGCGCGGCACGCGGCCCTCGTAGGCCGCGTACGCCGGCCCGAACTCCTCGCGCAGCGAGATCTCCTCGTAGCCGATGAGCTGGGTGTAGTGGAGGGACAGGAGGACCGGCAAGAGCAAGCCGACGGGCGGCAGGCAGAGCGCGAATCCGACGAAGGCCACGAGGTCGGCGAGATAGATCGGGTTGCGGACGAGTCGATAGGGGCCGGACGACAGGAGCTCGTCAGTCTTGACGGCGAAGGACATCATCCGCTTCGAGGTCAGGACGCTCCCCGACCAGACGCGCAGGAACGAGGCCGCGGCCATGGCGACGGCGGCCGCGAGATAGCCGAGGGAGAGGGCCAGCGGCGCCGGGAGGCCGGCGAGCCCGCCGAGGGCGACGGAGTTGATGGGCAGGCGCGCGAAGACCGTGAACGACAGCGCGCTGATGAGCAGGACCAGGCCGAACGAGATGAAAATGCGGTACTCGAACTCGAATTTCCGGGCCTTCAGCAGCAACTCGCTCATGGCTCTCCTCCTTCCGCCGGGCCCGGGGCCCTCAGCGCCAGGGCCGCGGGCACGACCTCGATCCGGCAGGGCAGCAGGCCGAACGGCTCGCCGTCGGCTTCGAAGAAGACGGGTTCCTCCGAGTCCAGGGAGAGGGTCTTGGCCCGAAGATAGGAGAATCCGGGCGACTCGATGTGCCGGCCCGAATAGATCTTGGGGAAGTTCCTCAGCCGTTCGAGGAGGGTCTGGCCGTTCATGAACAGGATGTCGAGCCGCCCGTCCGCGACCAGGGCGGCGGGGGCGAGCTTCATGCCGCCGGCCGTGAGGGGGCCGTTGGCCGCCACGATGCCGATGAAGCTTCCGGACCGCTCGGGACCGCCGTCGATCGAGACCGTCATCGGGAGGTTGGGATAGCTCAAGGCGGTCGTGAGCGCGGCCAGGCCGAACCCGACGAGCCCGCCGAGCTTTTTGTGTCCGGCCTGGACCTTCTCGACGACCCGGCCGCCGATGCCGGCCTGGCACTCGTTGACGAAGTAGCGCTCGACGCGGCGGCCGTCGACGTCCGCATAGACGGCCCGGCCGATGTCGACCCGGCGGCGGGAACCGGAGGCGATAGCGGCGCACTGGGCGTCGAGGCCGACGGGCAGGCCCAAGCTCAGGGCGAAGCCGTGGCCGGTCCCCGTGTTGACGATGCCCAGCGCGGGGCCGGAGGGCGGGGACGCGCCGGCCTCCATCAGGCCGTTGACGACCTCCTGGATGGTCCCGTCGCCGCCCACGGCGATGACGAGGTCCGTCCCCTCGAGGGCCGCTTGGCGGGCGAACGCGGTCGCCTCGCGGGGCCGTCTCGTCACCCGAAGAATGAAGCCCCGGCCGAGGTGGCGCGCGAGGGCGGCCTCGATCTCGTCCTGGCGGCGGCCCGTTCGCCCCGCGGACGAAGCCGGGTTGAGGATGACGTGGGTCTTGTCCCTGCTCATGGCGACACCATCATAGGGCGGGGACGGCCGGGAGATGTTAAGAAAGTGTCAAGATCGCGTCAAGAACGGGAGGTCGAGCGATAGGCTGGAAGCGCTCCTGTTTCACGTCCGGGCCGGGCGCACTCACGATCGGGGACGGGGAACGCCGCCTTCGCCTCAGAATGTCGAGGCCGGTGAGAGCGCGGCGCCGATGCGGAGTCCGCAGCAGCGGTCCGTGTCCTGGCCCTTGTCCGGGATGTGCGGCGTCATCCCGGCGATGGGTTCCAGGAAGTCCCTCCACTCGAACTCGGCATCCCCGTCGACGGGCGCCTCGGATGAGGTAGGCCGGATCAGGAGGCCGGCGGCCAGTCCCCGAACTTCTGCCGCAGCCAGTCGTCGTTGTAGATCGTGCTCAAGTAGCGGTTGGCCGAATCGGCCAGGATGGTGACGATGCGGGCTTTCGGCCCGGCCCGCCTCGCGACCTCGAGCGAGGCCCAGACCGCGGCGCCGCTCGAGCCGCCGGCGAAGATGGCCTCGACGTTGGCCAGCCGCCGGGTCATCTGGAAGGCCGTCCGGTCGTCGATGCGGATCATGTCGTCGAGGACGTCGAACTCGACGCACTCGATCAGGAACTCGTCGCCCAGCCCCTCCATGAGATAGGGGCCCGGCTTGACCAGCGTCCCCGAGTGGAAATAGTCGAAGAAGACCGAGCCGACGGGGTCGACGCCGACGACCTTGATCCGGGGGTCGCGCTCTTTCAGGAAGCGGCCGGCGCCGCAGATCGTCCCGCCGGTGCCGACGCCGGCCACGAAATAATCGATCCGCCCTTCCATCTGCTCCCAGATCTCCGGCCCGGTCGTGCGGTAGTGGGCCTCGTTGTTGTCCGGGCTGTTGTGCTGGTCGAGATAATAGCCGTTCGGCGTCTCGCGGGCGACGAGAGGCGTGACGTTGTTGTAGCTCCGGGGCGATTCGGGCGGCAGCGTCGCGTCGACCAGGACCAGGTCGACGTTCAGGGCCCGGAGGAGCTTGATCTTCTCGGAGCTCGTGCTGTCCCGGATGACCATCCTGAGCCTGTAGCCCTTGAGCCGGCAGACCATGGCCAGGCCCAGGGCCGTGTTCCCCGAGGAGCTGTCGACGATGGTGTCGCCCGGCCTGATCCTCCCGTCGCTCTCGGCCTTCTCGATCATGAACAGGGCGATGCGGTCCTTGACGCTCCCCATGGGGTTCATCATCTCGAGCTTGGCGTATATCTCGGCGGGGACGCCGGGGGCGATACGGTTGAGCCGGACGAGAGGGGTGCGGCCGACCTCGTCGAGAACGCTCGAGCCGGGCTTTGATCCGCGCATCGGCCGATGATACACGCATCGGCCGGAAATTCAAGCCCTCGGGCCCGGGCCTCGCTGTCCCCCCTCGCCTGCCTCTGTCGTTTCGCGCCGGTTTCTTTTATAATGGCCCTTCCCGTCGGCCGGCACGGACCGAGGTCCCGCGGAACGCCTCTCTCTGATAGGGATCTCCTTTAGGTGAGAATCAGACTCACCGACGAACGTCGACCCCAGGTGACGGATAATCCGGTCGACGACCGCTGGGCCGGCAAGAAAGCGCGCTCGCGCGCGGAAAGAGGCCCGGACGGGGCCCACAACCTCGATTTCTCTAAGATCATCGACAAGGGCCTGAACATCCTCGACCTGTTCCGCCCCGAGGCGACGAGCCTGAGCCTCAAGGAGATCGCCGAGGCCACCGGGATCAACCGGACCTCGAGCTTCCGCTTCGTCGACACGCTCGTCCAGCTGGGCTATCCGAGGAAAGACCCGAGGCTGAAGCTGATCAAGCCCGGGCCATCACCTTTTCGCTCAGCTGAGGGCGGCGGAAGCCACGCCTCTCTCAGGAGAGACGATATCATGCCCCTATCCCCAGGGTGGGGACTAGGGACTGGGCACTGGGCACTTGACAAACACGGGTCGTATTGAAATAATCCAGGCAAAGTCGGGAAGAGCGGATGGTTTTCCAGAGTCCTATGGGAAATCCGAGGACAAATGTCCATTGTCCCGTGATTTCCGATCCGGGGAGGATGAGAGGACCGGTTTCCATCCAGTTGATCGAGAAATCCCGCTTCGATCAAGATCATGGGAGGGGAAAATGAAAAAAGCATTGTCCATCGTCGTTTCTATCGCATTTCTATTCATGGCCTGTTCAAAGAAGTCCGAAGTCAGCGCTCCGACGGAAAAAGAGGCGGAGATCAATGTTCATGAAGATGCGGCGCCCGCGGTTGCGGGCGTGTGGAAGCCCTATCCAGGGGCGAAGGTGGACGAGGAGACCACCAATGCGGCCAACGAGGCGGCCACGGCCGCAAATAGGACAAACGTGCGGACCACGATATACACGACGCCGGACTCCTTCTCCAAAGTCGCATCTTTCTATGCAAAGATCGCCCAGGAATACCTCATGCCCATGGCCTCCGGCACGACCGGCGAACCGAAGAAATTTGAAGAGCATGACCTCTATGAGGCCTACTTCATTTTTGACGGCGCGAAGGATCTGGCCGGCTCCAAGCTCTGGGTGAAAGTGCAGCGGCCCCATATCGGACTCGATGTCCGCGACGTCACTGCGATCCTTTTATCCGAGACGAAGGAATAGCTGCCCGAAAGGCCCGGGATTTCATCTCGATAGGCGGATCCTATCGAGGTGCAGCACGCCCCATGTGAAAATCCTGTTCCATCGTGCAGCCGTCCTGAGCAGCCCGACTCGTCCCGATTGACAATCCCGTCACGCCGTCACTATAATTACAATCAGGGGTACCGGGGAATGATGAAACGGGCGTCACGCCCGGGGGTTCTCTTCATCGCTCTCTCTCTGGCCGTTACGGCTCTCGAGCCGGCCGCCCCCGCTATCCCGGACTGGCTGGCCCAGGCCGCCCTCGCCCCTGTCGGGGACCATCCGGCGGAGACCGAGGCCGTCTTCCTCCTCGACGAGCGCATGGTCACGGTCCGCGAAACCGGGACGATCCGGGTCGCCTGCCGCGTCGCCCTGCGGATCCTCCGCCCCGGCGGTATCGACCAGGCGCGCCAGCTCGCGCTGGCCAGCGGCTTCGACACCAAGATCCTGTCCATGAACGGCTGGGGCGTCACCGAGGGGCGCAAGACGGTCAAGGTGACCGTCAAGGACATCCTCGAGACGGGCCTGGCCCCCGACACGCTCTACACCGACATCTGCATGAAGGTCCTGAACGTGCCCGGCGTCGGTGTGGGCAGCCTGGTCGGTTTCGAATGGGAGGAAGAGCGGAAGCCGCTCTCGCTCGAGGACCTCCATACGTTCCAGGGCCCCTTCCCGAGCCAACTCAGCCGCTACTCCGTCGCCATGCCCAGCGGCTGGTCGGTTGAGGCTTTCTGGGTCAACTGGCCGGCGGTCGAACCCAGGCCCCACGCGGTCGCCAAGGCCCCCGTGTCCTTCACCTGGGAGATCGCCGATATCCCGGCGATCGGGGATGAGCCTTTGCGGCCCGGCCTGAGGGTCGTGGTCGGCCGTCTCATGGTCAAGTTCAAGTCTCCGGTGCCGGACGCCCGCTGTTTCTCCGACTGGGGCGAGGTCGGCGCCTGGTACGAGGCGCTTTCGAGCGAGTGCCGGGCCCCGACGCCGTACGTTGAGGAAAAGGCCCGGGCCCTCGTCGGTTCGGCGCCCGATCCCTTCGCCCGCCTGCGCGCCCTGGCCGAGTTCGTCCAGACGGACGTCCGCTACGTGGCCATCGAGATCGGCATCGGCGGCTTCAAGCCGCACAACGCCGGAGGGACGCTTTACAACCTCTACGGCGACTGCAAAGACAAGGCCACGCTGCTCGCCGCGCTGCTCCAGGCCTCCGGCGTCGAGTCCCATTACCTCCTCGTCAACTCGGCCCGTGGCTCGGTCGAGGCCGATTCGCCGCCCTCGCTCTACAGCTTCAACCACGTCGTCCTGTCCATCCGGCTGCCCGACGACGTCCCCGACGAGGGGCTGCCAGCGGTCATCCGACATCCCCGCCTGGACCGGCTTCTCGTCTTCGATCCGACCTCGCCCTTCACGCCCCTGGGCCGCTTGCCCCATTATCTCCAAGGCAACTTCGCTCTTCTTGTCGCCGAGGGCTCGGGCGAGCTCCTGGGGTTGCCTCAGCCCGAGCCCGAGGCCAACTCGATCGAGCGGCGCGGCCGCTTCGCGCTCGACGCCGCCGGCTCCCTTCAAGGAGAGATCGAGGAGACGCGCCGGGGGGCGCTGGCCGACGCGGCCCGGGCCGTGTTGCTGAGATCGACCGACCTCGAGCGCCGGAAATATTTCGAGACGTTCCTGGCCGGCTTTTTCGGCGGCTTCACCATCCGCTCCGAAGGCGTCGAAGGTCTGCACGACATAGCCGAGGACC
>Ga0116178_10001730_pt1 | contig 17792 bp, 15 predicted proteins | sample AD_STIC12_MetaG_FD_89880 | JGI IMG/M metagenome (GOLD analysis project Ga0116178, IMG submission 89880) | Active sludge microbial communities of municipal wastewater-treating anaerobic digesters from USA - AD_STIC12_MetaG | ecosystem: Engineered > Bioreactor > Anaerobic > Digestate | place: USA... | reverse complement strand
GGAGGGCGTCCTCGACGCCGAGGACCCGGCGGGGATAGACCCACTTCATGGACTCCGTCCCGGTCCGGTCGATGATCCGGTCAAAGGGGGACATGATGCCTGTTTCCCTGTTTTTTCGACCCTCTTCTCGTTCGGCCACGATGATCACTCTCCAGGCGAGGCTCCACGCTCTCGCCGCGCCCCCGTCGGCGCCGGGGAAAACAGGGGAACAGGCATCATGTCCCCCATTAAATGAGGAACTTGCCGTCCTTGGCGATGAGCTTCCCGTCGGCCCGGAGGGTCGCCTTTTCGACCAGGGCGTCGAAGTGGAACTTGCTCTTGTTCTTCCCGATGCCGTAGGAGTCGCCGATGGCGAAGTGGACCGTGCCGAAGGCCTTCTCGGCCTCGAGCATGTTGGGGCATATCCGGGCGCCCTTGTTCGTGCCGATGCCGAACTCGCCGATCGCGCGGGCCGTCGGGTCGTCGCCGACCGTCCTGATGACCTCGGCGACGCCGGCGCCCTTGTAGCCGACGAGCCGGCCGGCCTTGAAGGTCATCTCCCCGGGGCCCATCTTGTCGTCGATGAGGCCGATGACGATCTTGCCGGTGAAGGTCTCCTCGACCGGGCAGGTGAAGCACTCGCCCGCCGGCAGGTTGCCGTGGACGCCCTTCTTGGAGATGTCGCCGATATCGGCGTCGAAGCGGCGGCCCTTGACGCTGAAGGAGATCCGGGTCCCGGCGGCGTTCTCGACGACGACGTCCTCGGCGTCCTTCACCGCCCGGATGACCTTCTTCGTGAACGCGGCCATCTCCGAGAAGTCGATGGCCACCAGCCGCTCCATCATGTCCCTGGTGATGCCCGGCATCATGCAGATGCGGCCGTGCTTGGCCCCCTCGGCGACCATGAAGCCGCGGAAAGGCTTCTCCGGGAAGCGGCCCTCGAGGAGATAGGTCGTGACGTCGGCCCCGCGGATGAGCTCCTTGAACTGGCGGGTCGGCCCGGTGATCGGCCGCAGCGTCTCGGTCATGAGATAGGTCGTCGTTTCCGCCCCCGCGCGCTTGGCGTGACGGGCCAGGGCCTCGGCGATCTCGAGCTTCTGGGTGTCGGTGACGAGCAGGTACTTTTCGCCCTTCCGGAGCCGGAGGGCCTGGCCGACGGCCCGTTCGGCGGCCGCGTCGAGCTTGGTCTGTTTCATGTCCAACCTCCCTTTCCCCCGGGGTTATTTCTGCCGCCGCGCGTCCCAATAGACGAAGCCGCAGAGCAGGACGAAAGCGGCCAAGCTGATGATCTGCCCGTAGGAGGAGAACCACGGCCAGGGCGTCCCGTCGACCCAGCGCCCGCCCTCGAGCACCATGGGGATGCCCAGGCTGATGGCGTGGTCAACCTTGAGGAGCTTGAGGACGGCCAGGACGATGCCCATCAGGGCCCCGCCGGCGATGAAGCCGGAGGAGATGAGGGTGCCGCGGTTCGCCCGCCGCTCGGCCAGCGCCTTGTCCTTGGTCGAGCTCTTGACCAGGTGCGAGAGGAAGCCGCCGACGAGCAGCGGCGTCGTCAGCGGCAGCGGCAGGTACATGCCCAGGGCGAAGGCCAGCGGCGGCACCTTGGCCAGCTCGGCCACGATGGCCACGGCGGCGCCCATGCCGTACAGGAGCCAGGTCACGGGCTCCCGCGACATCATCGACTTGATGACCGTGGCCATGAGGTTGGCCTGGGGCGCGGCCAGGGCCCCGCTCTGGAAGGAGAAGGCCTTGTCCAGTATGGCGATGGCCGCGCCGACGGTCAGGGCCGAGACCAGGATGCCGGCGAACTTGAACCGCTGCTGGTTGCGGGGCGTCGCCCCGAGCCAGTAGCCGATCTTGAGATCGGTGACGAACGAGCCCGAGATCGACAGGGCCGTGCAGACGACGGCCCCGATGAGCAGGGCCACGGCCATGCCCTCCTCGCCGGCCAGGCCCGCCCCGATGAGCAGCACCGACGAGAGGATGATGGTGATCAGGGTCATGCCCGAGACCGGGTTCGTCCCGACGATGGCGATGGCGTAGGCGGCCACCGTCGTGAACAGGAAGGACAGCAGGACGCAGACGAGGACGCCGATGACAGCCAGCTTGAGGTTCGAGATCCAGAGGAAATAGAGGAACAGGCCGGCCGCGGTGGCCAGGAGGCCCAGGATGACGGTCTTCATGTTCAGATCGCGGTCGGTCCGGGCCACCGCCGCGGCGCCGCCCGCCTTCTCCTTGAAGAGCTCGCGGAAGCCGAGCGAGAACGACTTGACCATGACCGGCATGGACTTGACGATGCCGAGGACGCCGGCCATGAAGATGGCCCCGATGCCGATGTTGCGGACGTAGGCGCTGAAGATCTGGGTCTCGCTCATCTCCGCGATGGGCGCCGTGCCGGGGTAGATCACGCCGGGGATGTGCCGGCCGAGGAACCAGAGGGCCGGGATGAAGGCGAAGTGCGAGAGCAGGCCGCCGGCGACGATGACGGCGTTGTAGCGCAGCCCGATGACGTAGCCGAGGCCGAGGAAGGCCGACAGGGCGTCGACCTTGAGGACCATCTTGGTCTTGACGGCCAGGCTGTCCATGAACGGCAGGAAGCGGAAGTTGATGACCTCGTCCCAGAGCCGGACGCCGATGGCCATGAACTCGTAGACGCCGCTGACCGCGACGCCGAGGATCAGGGCCCAGGCCTGCTTGCCCCCCGACTCGCCCGAGACCAGGATCTCGGTCGTGGCCGTGGCCTCGGGGAAGGGCAGCTTGCCGTGCTGCTCGACGCAGAAATAGCGGCGCAGCGGGGTCAGGAAGAGGACGCCCAGACAGCCGCCGAGGAAGGTCGACAGGAAGATCTTGACGATGTCGGTCGGCAGCCCGAGGATGTAGAGGGCCGGGATGGTGAAGATGGCCCCGGCCACCAGGGCCCCCGAGGCCGAGCCGATTGACTGGAGGATGACGTTCTCGAGGATCGCGCTCTTCCTCTTGTAGGCGTAGCCGATCCCGACGGCCAGGATGGCGATGGGGATGGCCGCCTCGGGCACCGTCCCGACCTTGAGGCCCAGGTAGGCGATCGAGAAGGTGAAGAACAGCGACATGAACAGGCCCCAGAGGACCGACCGGACAGTGACCTCCGGGACGCCGCTCTCGGCCGGCTCGAAGGGCGTGTAGGATTGGCCGGGGGCGAGCTCGCGATAGGCTTCGGGCGGGAGGGACTTGCGGGACGTCTCCATTTCGTCCTCCTAAAACGGGGACATTTTCGCTCGGGCGAGTCGAGCCGGGGGGCTCGGGGACGAGATCGGTCCAAGGAAAACAGGGAAATGGGTATCATGTCCCCCATTTTATTTCTGATAGCGTGACAGCACGTCGTTCGTCAGGCGGAGGAAGGTGTCGTAGCTGATCCGGACCTTCTTCTCCTCGCGGGCCTGGGCCAGGTAGGACTGGAGGAACTTGTTCCGCTTCTCCTCGACCAGGGTCTCCCGTTCCGTCGACTTGGCCTTTTCGAACTCCTCCCGGCCGGCCTCCGTCCGCTCCAAGACCCGGAAGACGGCGTAGCCTCCGTCGACGGCGACGGGCTCGCTCGCCTTCCGGAGCGGCAGGCTGAAGACGAGAGCGTCGATCTCCGGCCGGTCGCCGACGAGGCTCAGGTACTGGTCGCGCTTGTGGGCCTCGACGGTCTTGTACTCGAGCTGGTGCCGCGCGGCCTCGGCGCTCCAGTCGTCCTTGATCCTGGCCGCGGCCTCGCGGAGCCGGGCCTGGGCCCGCTCCGCTTTCCGGGCCTCGAGAAGGGCCTTGGCCACTTCGTCCCGGGCCTCCTCGAACGCGGCCGGCCGCTCCGGCTCGATCGTCTTGAGCTCGACCAGGGCCTCGCCGGCGTAGGTGTAGACCGGGGCCGAGATCTCCTTCTCCTTGAGGCCGAAGAGGGCCTCGCTGACGGCGCCGGAGCCGTCGAACTCCCCCAGCGGGTCGCCCCGCTTGAGGGCCCCGGTCGAGGCGGGCCTCAGCCCCTCCTTCTGGGCGGCGAAGTCGAGGCTTTTCTCCTTGCGGGCCGTCTTCCCCAGCCGCTGGATCCTCCCGGCGACCAGGGCCCGGGCCTTCTGGTCCTCCAGGATGCCCTTGATCGTCGGGCTGACCTCGGAGAGCGGCCGGGTCACGGCCGCGGCCTTGTCGGTGACCTTGAGCACGGCCGCGCCCGTCTCGGTCTCGACGACGTCCGAGACGCCGCCCTTGTCGAGCCGGGCGACGGCCTCGGTCTCCGGCGCGCTCAGGGACCTCCAGTCGTAGAGGCCCCAATCGCCCCCGGCGGCGGCCTTGTCGTCCTTGGAGTATTCGCGGGCCAGGGCGGCGAAGTCGCCGCCGCCGGCCGCCCGGCTCCGGGCTTCCCGGGCCCTGGCCAGGACGGCCTCCTTGTCGGCCTCCGTGTAGGGCAGCCAGATCCGGCTGACCTGGACCCTCTCGGGCTCCTGGAACTGGGCCGGGTTGTCCTTGTAGTACTTGGCGATCTCGGCCTCCTCGACGGCGGCCTCCTTCTTGAAGTCCTCGGTCTTCAGGACGACGTAGTCGCCGCTCCTCTTCTCGGGGATCCTGAAGGCCGCCGGGTCCTTGTCGAAGTGGGCCCGGAGCTCGGCCTCGGTCGGCTCGGCCGGGGCCTCGGACTTGGCCGTCTCGGCCACCAGGTACTCGATCTTGGCCGTGTCGTTCTGCTTCTGGTAGCCTTGCCAGACCTCGTCGTCGGTGACGAAGATCCCGGCCGTGAGGACGCGGACGACCTTGCCCATGACGACGTCCGAGCGCAGGCCGCGCTCGAAGTCGGCCAGGGGGACGCGGTTGTAGTCGAGGACGCGCCTGTAGTCCTCGAACCCGACGAACCGGCCGCCCTGCTGGAAGGCCGGGTAGGACATGATCTTGGCCCGGACCTCGGCGTCGCTGGCCCGGAGGCCCATCTCCCGGGCGATCTTCATGAGCAGCCGCTGGCTGACGAGCTGTTCCAGGGTCTGCTGGGGAACGCCGAGCTGCTGGATGAGGTTGGCGTTGAGCTCGCCGCCGAACTGCTTCTGGATGGACTCGAGACGGGACCGGAGGGCCTGGTAATAATCGTCGGACGTGATCTTGTCCTGGCCGATGCTGACCAGGGTGTCGGACCGGTTGCGCTCTCCCAGGCGCCCGGCGCCCCCCCAGATGGCGAAGATGGCCACGACGAAGGTGGCGACGACGATCCACATGACGGGCTTGAGCGACTTGACGTTCTTGCGCATGGTTTTCAGCATGGGTTCACCTCGAAGGGGCCGCGGCCCGGCGCCGCTTCCCGGCGTCGAACAGGGGGCGCAGCTTCCGATAGGTCGTGTCCAGGTCCTCGATGAAGACCTTGGCCGCTCCGATGAGAGGCATGAAATTCGCGTCCCCCGTCCAGCGGGGGACGACGTGGAGGTGGTAGTGCCCGGCGACGCCCGCGCCAGCGCTCGCGCCCAGGTTCATCCCGACGTTGAAGCCGTGGGGGGCGTAGGCGGCCCGCAGGGCCCGGAGGGCCGTCCGGAGGAGCTCGGCCATCTCGGCCCGCTCGCCGGGCCGGGCCTCGGCGAAGTCGGCGACGTGGCGGCGGGGGGCGATCATCAGGTGCCCGGGCGTGTAGGGGAAGCGGTTGAGCAGGACGATGTGGGAGCGGCCGCGGAAAAGGACGGCCGCGGCCCGGTCGTCCCGGCCCTTCACGGCCGCGCAGAAGAAGCAGCCTCTCATCGGCAGGGCCCGCCGGACGTAGCCGGCCCGCCAGGGGGCGGTGAGGTAGCGCATTATCGGTTGATCAGCTCCTTGAGGAGCTTGCTCGGCTTGAAGTAGAGGACCTTCTTGGGCGGCACCTTGACCGGCTCGCCGGTGCGGGGGTTGCGGCCGGCCCGGGAGGTCCGCTTCCGGAAGCGGAAGCTGCCGAAGCCGCGGATCTCGATCTCCTCGCCGCGGAGGATGGCCTCGCGGATGGTCTCGAAGAAGAGGTTGACGCCCTCTTCGGCCTCCTGCTTGGGGATGCCCAGCTCGACGGAGATCTTGTTGATCAGGTCCGCCTTAATCATGGGGGTCCTCCTTCTTGGTTCCCTTTCTCGGGGCGCGAAGGCCCTTCAGCTGGTCCTTCATGATGTCGCCGAGGGTCATGCGGTCGTCCTGGGACTCCATGAACCGCTGGAAGTCCTGCTTCTCCAGGTCGTACACGGCCTGCTTGAAGCTCAGCGAGATCTTCTTGGCCTTGGGGTTCATCTTGATGATCTTGGCGTTGCGCTCGTCGCCGACGGCGAAGGCGTCCGAGGGCTTCTCGAGCCTCTTCTCGTCGAGCTCGGCCGTGAAGACGACGCCCTCGATGCCCGGGACGATCTCGACGAAGGCGCCGAAATCGGTCAGCCGGACGATCCTGGCCTTGACGATGTCCCCGGTCCTCTGGCGGCCGAAGAAATCCTCCCAGATGTCCCCCTCGAGCTGCTTCATGCCCAGGGAGACCTTCTGCTTGTCGACGTCGATGTTGAGGACGAGGGCCTCGACCTCCTGGCCGACCTTGAGCTTCTCGGACGGGTGCTTGACCTTCTCCCAGCTGATATCGGAGACGTGGACGAGGCCCTCGATGCCCTTCTCGACCTCGACGAAGGCGCCGAAGTCGGTCAGGCTGGTCACCGGCCCCTTGACCCGGGAGCCAACGCCGTGCTGCCGGCGGAACGTCTCCAGGGGGTGGGGCGAGGCCTGCTTGAGGCCGAGGGAGATGCGCTTGGTCGTCGGGTTGACGTCGAGGACGGTGACCACGACCTCCTGGCCGACGGCCAGGACCTTCTTGGGATGGACGAGCTTGCGCGACCAGGTCAGGTCGGAGATGTGGACCAGGCCCTCGACGCCCTTCTCCAGCTCGACGAAGGCGCCGAAGTCGGTCAGGCTGGAGACCTTGCCGGCGATCTTCTGGCCGGCCTGGTACTTCTCGGCGATGCCGGTCCAGGGGTCCGGCGTCAGCTGCTTGAGGCCGAGGGAGATCTTCTCGGTCTTCTCGTTGAAGTCCAGGACGACGACCTCGACCTCCTGGCCGACGGTCAGGTGCTCGGAGGGATGGGCGCCCTTGCCCCATGAGATGTCGGAGACGTGGAGGAGGCCCTCGATGCCGCCGAGGTCGACGAAGGCCCCGAAGTTGGTCAGGGACTTGACCTTGCCGGCGACCTTGTCGCCCTTGACCAGGCCGCCGAAGACCCGCTTCTTCGTCTTCTCCCGCTCGTCCTGGAGCAGGACCTTGCGCGACAGGACGGCGTTCTCGGACTTGCGGTCGAACCGGATGACCCGGAACTTGAACGTCTGCCCGATGAGGCCGCCGCCGTCCCGGACGGGGCGGATGTCGGCGTGGGACTCCGGCAGGAAGGCGGCGATGCCGACGTCGACGTTGAAGCCGCCCCGCGTCCTCTCCGTGACCGTCCCCGTGACCGTCAGGCCGTGAGCGAAGGCCTTGTCCAGCATCTCGACGGCCCGGACGCCGTCGGCCCGGCGCTTGGACAGGACGAGGTAGCCGTCCTTGAGGTCGGTCTTCTCCAGCATGGTCTCGACGGGGCTCCCCTCGCGCAGGGCCTCCAGGCCCGGGGGTCGGCGAAGTCCTCGTTGGGGATGATGCCCTCGGTCTTGAAGCCGACGTCGACGAGGACGTGGGTCGGGGTCCTCTTGATGACGCGGCCCTTGAGGACCTTCCCCATGGAGATCTCCTTCGTGCTGTACTGGTAGCGGTCCAGCAGGTCGGCGTATTCCTCCGACGACATCCTGGCGTCGTCGCGGTCCGGCGGCTTGGTCGGCTGGGTCATGGCGCGATGCTCCTCGATCGGGAATCCGGGGACGTCCGTCCGGGCCGGGCCCGGAAAGGACGTCCCATACTATCCGAGTCCATCTTCCTTGTCAACTCTAAGTCAAGGCCTTGTTTAGACTTAGCCGGGGTCGCGCGCCCGCCGGCCCGGGGCGGGGCCGGGCCCCGGCTAGGCGTCGGCGGCTTTCTCCTCCTCGAGGATCCTGGCGATCTCCTCCTCGGAGGGCAGCTCGTCGAGGCTGTCGAGGCCCAGGTAGAGAAGGAACTCGTCGGAGGTCCGGTAGACGAGGGGGCTGCCCGGCGCCTTCTTCCGGCCGACGATCTTGACGAGCTTCTTCTCCAGCAGCGTCTTCAGGGCGCCCGTCGAGTCGACGCCGCGGATGGCCGAGACCTCCGACTGGGTGACGGGCTGGCGGTAGGCGATGGCGGCCAGGGTCTCGAGGCCGGCCGGCGAGAGCCGGCTCCTGCGCTCGATCTGGAGCAGCCTGCGGACCTCGCGGTCGTGGGCCGGCTTGGTGGCGAAGAGCCAGCCGCCGCCGGCGCGGACGATGTGGATGCCCCGCCCGCCTTCTTCGTACCCGGCGGCGAGCGCGTCGACGGCCGCCCGGATGTCGGCGGCGGGGACGCCTTCGAGCACGGCCTGCAGCCGCTCCAGGGTCACCGGCTCCTGGGAGACGAAGATGAGGGCTTCGACGAGGTTCTCGAGGTCACTCATGGGCGGCCGTCCCGCGCGCGTCCTTGCGGAGCCAGACCCGGATGGTCCGGAAGAGCTCGTCCTGGCGGGCCGCGGCCTGCCGGGACTTGACCAGCTCGAGGACGCAGAAGAACGAGATGAGCGCCTCCTCCAGCGAGGCGTGGGCCTCGAAGTATTCGAGGAAATCGATCATGTGGCGCTCGCGGAGGAGGCCGACGAGCTCCTTCATCTTGGCCTCGACCGAGACGTCCCGGCCGCGGATCGTCCGGGTCGTCTCGGCCGCCCGGCGCTTCATCAGGAGGAAGAAGGACTCGGCCAGGTCGAAGAGCGCCAGCTCCACGGGCTCGGGCTCGCCCCCGCCGGGAAGGGGCGGGAGGAAGTCCCGCTTCCACTGGAGGATCTGGGCGTCCTCCTTCTCGCGGAGAAGGGCGCAGGCCGCCTTGACCTTCTGGTACTCGACCAGGCGGTCGACCAGGATCCGGCGGGGGTCCTCGCCCTCGGCCAGGTCCGTCTCGCGGGGAAGCAGCATCTGCGACTTGATATAGATGAGGAGGGCGGCGATGAACAGGAACTCGGCCTCGCGGTCGAGGTCGATCTCGGTCTTGCGCTCGAGGTAGCCGAGGTAGTCGCGGGTGATGGCGGCGATGGGGATGTCGTGGATGTCGATCCTCTTCTTGCGGATGAGGAAGAGGAGGAGGTCGAGCGGCCCCTCGAAGACGCCCAGGCGGACCTGGTAGCCGTCGCCCGCCCCGGCCGACGGAGCGCGGGCGGCTTCTTCGGCGGGCGGGATCTCGAAGGCGGGTTCGGGCATGCTAGTTGAAGAGCCTCAGGACCAGTCTCTGGACCGGCGTGAAGACGCGCGTCAAGGCGCCGCTGTACATGAGAAAGAGGAGAAGGAAAAAGCCGTACGGCCGGAGCTTTTCGTAGCCGGCCGCCGCCCTCCCGGAGAGCAGGCCGGCCAGGATCCCGCTGCCGTCGAGAGGCGGGATGGGGATGAGGTTGAAGACGGCCAGGGACAGGTTGATGAGGGCGGTGAAGAGCAGGATGACGCTCAGCCCCTCGAGAGGCCGGGACAGGGCCGAGACCTCGGCGATCCGGGCGCCGAACGGCTTGAGGAGCCGGAAGAGGACCACGGCCGCGCCGGCGGCCAGGATATTGGAGATCGGGCCGGCGAACGAGATCCACAGCCCGCCCTTCCGCGGGCGGCGGAGGTTGTAAGGATTGTAGGGGACCGGCTTGGCCCAGCCGAAGACCGGCATCTTGAACAGGATGAGGAGGAGCGGGAACAGGACCGTGCCGATGGGATCGATGTGGACCAGGGGGTTGAGGGAGGCCCGGCCCAGCGCGGCGGCCGTCGGGTCGCCCATCTTGTTCGCGGTCCAGGCGTGGGCGGCCTCGTGGATGGTGATGGCGAACAGGATCACGAACGCCTGGACGAGGATGAGCCGGATATCCATGGGTCGAAGACCATCCCTTATAGCACAGAACGGGGCGGCCGTAAACAAAAGGCGGCCAAGGCGGCTATCCGGCCCCGCCGTCCCTGAGGCGCTTGTCCATCGCGGCCGCGGCGGTCCGGGCGTCGCCCATGGCCAGGATGACGGTCGCGCCGCCGCGGACGATGTCGCCGCCGGCGTAGACGCCCGGGATCGAGGTGGCCATGGTCGCCCAGTCGACATCGATCGTGCCCCACTTCCCCACGGCCAGGCCGGGGGTCGTCTGGGCGATGAGCGGGTTCGGGCTCTGGCCGATGGCCACGACGACGAGGTCGACCTCGGTGATGAATTCCGAGCCGGGCACGGGCACGGGGCGCCGCCGTCCCGAGGCGTCGGGCTCGCCGAGCTCCATCCGCAGGCACTCCATCGCCTTGACCCGGCCGCGCTCGTCGCCGATGTAGCGCGTCGGCACGGTCAGGAAGTGGAACTCGATGCCCTCCTCCTCGGCGTGGTGGACCTCCTCGATCCGGGCCGGCATCTCCATCCGGGAGCGGCGGTAGACGATGAGGGCCTTTTCGGCGCCCAGCCGCTTGGCCGTCCGGACGGAGTCCATGGCCACGTTGCCGCCGCCGATGACCGCGGCCCGCCGGCCGGGGAAGACGGGCGTGTCGTAGCGGGGGAAATCGTAGGCCCGCATCAGGTTGACGCGGGTCAGGTACTCGTTGGCCGAATAGACCCCGACCAGGTTCTCGCCGGGGACCTTCATGAAGTTCGGCAGGCCGGCCCCCGAGCCGATGAAGAAGGCCTCGTAACCGTCGGCCCGGAGGTCCTCGATCGTCGCCGTCTTGCCGACGATGAAGTTCATGCGGAACTCGACCCCGAGCCGCACCAGGTAGGCGACCTCGGCGACGAGGATCGATTTCGGCAGGCGGAACTCCGGGATGCCGTAGACGAGGACGCCGCCCGCGTCGTGCAGGGCCTCGAAGACCGTGACCCGGTGCCCCAGCCGGGCCAGCTCGCCGGCCACCGTCAGGCCGGCCGGGCCGGCCCCGACGACGGCGACCTTGCGGCCGGTCGGCGGCGGCGTGCCGGGGACGACGGCCCCGCCGCCGGCGAGCTCCGTGTCGGAGACGAAGCGCTCCAGGTTGCCGATGGCCACGGCGACCCCCGAGGCCTTCTTGAGGAGGCAGGTCTCCTCGCACTGCGTCTCCTGGGGGCAGACCCGGCCGCAGACGGCCGGCAGGCTGTTGGCCTGGCGGATCTTGGCCGCGGCGGCGGCGAAGTCGCCGACCTCGACGAGCTTGACGAAGGTCGGGATGTCGATGCCCACGGGACAGCCGGCGACGCAGCCGGGCTTGGCGCAGTCGAGGCAGCGGCGGGCCTCGAGGACGGCCTCCTCGGCGGTCAGGCCCTGGTTGACCTCGTCGAAGTCCCGGTTGCGCGCCTCGGGGGCCCGTTGGGGCATCGGCCGCCGGGCGATCTTCATCCGCTCCTTCACCGGGACGGCCTTGCGCAGCTCCCTGCGCCAGTCCTTCTCGAACTCGGCCAGGACCTCTTCGGCGAGGGAGGCCGGGACCTTGCGCTGCTCGCTCACGGGAACCGCTCCTCTTCCCAGGCGCAGAGGGACCGGACCTCGTCGTCGAAGTAGGACCTTCTCCGGGCGTACAGCTCGGCCCAGTCGACGAGGTGGCCGTCGAAGTCGGGCCCGTCGACGCAGGCGAACTTCGTCCGGCCGCCGACGGTGACCCGGCAGGCGCCGCACATGCCCGTGCCGTCGACCATGACCGGGTTGAGGCTGACCACGGTCTTGACCCCGGAGGGCCGGGTGGCCTCGGCGACGCTGGACATGAAGTAGGTGCAACCGGCGGCGGCGACGCGGTCGATCTTCTCGCGGCCCAGGATGTCGCGGACGCGGCGGCCGACGAACTCCGTGTCGCCGTAGAGCCCGTCGCGCGAGGAGACGATGAACTCGTCGGCCAGCGGCTCGAGCCGGTCGCGCCAGTACAGGAGGTAGTCGGCCTTGACGTCGACCAGGACGAGGACGCGGTTGCCGGCCTCCCTGAGCGCCCGGACCAGCGGATGGATGGCCGCGATGCCGTAACAGCCGCCGGCGCAGAGCACGGTGCCGAAGGGGCCGACCTCGGAGGGCAGGCCCAGGGGGCCGGCGAAGATGGCCAGGGCGTCCCCGGCCCCGAGCAGGGCCAGCTTGCGGGTCGTCGTCCCGACGGCCTGGAAGACGGAGACGACCGTGCCGCGGTCCCGGTCCCAGTCGGCGATGGAGAGCGGGATCCGCTCGCCGCGGGCGTCCGGCATGACGATGACGAACTGGCCCGGCCGGCACTTGCGGGCGATCTCGGGGGCCTCGACCTCGAGGAGGTGGATGTTCGGGACGAGGCGCTCGCGGCGGACGATGCGGGGCATCAGCGGTCCCTCCTCGTTCGGGCGAAGCCGGGGCTCCCGGCGGCGAGATCGAGGCCGCGGAGGATCTCGCGCGGGAGCGGCGGCCCGGCGGCGGCCTTCGGGCCCGGCCGGCGTCCCCGTCGGCGGGATGCGGGCGCCACCGGCGCGAAGCGGGCCTTCCCGACGGGTCTTCCGGGCAGGAAAACGGCCTCTCCCGGGCCGGCCGGGCGCAGCGCGCCGCGAAGGCCGGGGACGCGCTCGCAGAACTCGCGGAAGGCGGCCGCGTGGTCGCGGCGGGCGAAGCCGGGCCGCCCCATCCGTTCGGCGAGCGCGGCGACGAGGGCCCCGTCCGGGCGGGCCGCTCCGGGCGCGGCGACGGCCGGGGGCGAGGTCCGCGCCCGTCCCTCGGTGTTGACCCAGGTCCCCCCCGTCTCCGCGAAGGCGGCGGCCGGCAGGACGACGTCGGCCCGCTCGGCGTTCCGGCTCCAGTGCGTGTCCTGGCAGACGAGGAACGGCGGCCTCAGGGCCCCGAGGTCGGGCAGCGGGCCGGCCAGATAAAGCGCGTCGATGCCCTTGGCCCTCAGGCCGGGCCAGAGCTCCCGGGACCCCGTCGCCGGCGCCAGCGAGCGGAAGCCCCGTTCGACCTCGTAGACCCCGCGCTCGTTGGCGCCGCGCCCGAGGGGGACGAGGCGCGCCCCGGCGAGAAGGGCGATCCCCCAGAGCCAGGCCAGGACCTCGAGGCCGGCCGGCCCGGCGAGCGAGCCCGCGTCGAAGAGGACGGCCGCGGGGGCGCCCGCCGCGATGGCCCTGGCCGCCTCAGCCGCGGCCCGCTTCGAGGTTCGCGCCGCCGCCGCGTGGGCCCGGGCGGCGTCCCGGAACTCCTCGAAGCCGTCGATCGCCGCCGCCGGTCCCGGGGCCGCCTCGAGAAGGGCCGCGGCCAAGGAGGCCGCCGCGGACACGGGACGGGGCGCCAGCCTCAGCTTCAGGGCGGCCTGCCCGACAGGCCCGGCCGGCGCCCGGCCGGCGGAGACGAGGACGGCCCCGCCGCGCGCCGCCTTGACGACCTCGAGCCAGGCGATCGGATGGTCCGCCGGGAGGTCGAGGTCCCAGGCCAGGATGGATCGGGACGCGCCGATCGCGGCGAGCCGGCGGGTCGCCGGGAGCGGCAGGCCGTGCCTGGCCTCGAAGGCCTCGAGCGCCATCTCGACCTCCGGCGCGGGGGACGGGACGACCGTCCCGGCGCCGAGGACCTCGCGGCCGAACTCCAGGAAGAGGAAGGCGTCCTCGAGCGGGACCTGGGAAGGATAGACGAGGGCCCGGCGCCCTTCGGCCGCCGCGAGGAGCCCGGACGAGGCCCGGTCGAGGGCCTCGTCGAGCGTCGCGGGGACGAGCCGGCCGTCTTTCAGGACGTGGGGTTCGCGGATGCGGCCGGCCCCGCCGAGCGCGCCCCTGACGAGGAAGCGGCCCTTGACGCAGGCCTGGCGGCGGTTGGGCTCGGCGTCGGCCGGGACGGCGTCGAGGACCCGGCCGTCGCGCGTCCGGAGCGTCAGGACGCAGCCCTGGGCGCAGAACGGGCAGACGATCTCGGCCGAACCCGTCGCCGCGGGCTGCGGCCGGACGGCCCGTTCGATCAGGGACCCGGTCGGGCAGATGTCGACGCAGGCCCCGCAGAACCGGCAGCCGGAATCGAGGAGAGGCCGGCCGAAGGCCGTCCCGACCTCGGTCCGCCCGCCGCGGTGGATGAAGGACAGGACGGCCGCGCCGCGGACCTCCTCGCAGACCCGGACGCAGCGGCCGCAGAGGATGCACAGGTTGTAGTCGCGGTCGAAGAACGGGTCCTCCCTGTGGACCTCCAGGTTCCGGTAGGAAGCGGGGAGGTCGACCCGGTCGAGGCCGACCTCGTCGGCGACCCGCTGGAGCTCGCAGTCGCCGTTCTCCGGGCAGAGGACGCAGCCGGTGACCTCGCCCGTCTTGCGGATGGTGGACTTGAGGTCATCGCAGGACGCCTTTTCCGGGCAGACCAGGCAGGCGTAGGGGTGCTGGGCCAGGATGAACTCGAGCATCCTCTTCCGCAGGGCCAGGACCTCGGGGGTCCGGGTCCGGACGACCTGGCCGTCCTCGGCCGGGGTGGCGCAGGCCGGGACGAAGCCCCCGCGGCCGGAGACCTCGACGAGGCAGATCCGGCAGCCGGCGAAGGGCTCGAGGCCGGGGTGATCGCAGAGCGCGGGGATCCGGATGCCGGCCCCGCGGGCGGCCTCGAGGATGGTCGCCCCGCTCCGGCACTCGACCTCGCGTCCGTCGATCGTGAGCTTCATCGGCTCCCTCCGGCGCGGGGGCCCGCCGCGCCGCCGGTCGTCTTGCGGACGGCCCCGATCCTGGCCGGGCAGGCGGCCAGGCAGAGCCCGCACTTGGTGCAGGCCGCCTGGTCGATCGCGTGGACCTTCTTGAGCTCTCCGGAGATGGCGCCGACGGGACAGGCCTTCTTGCAGAGCAGACAGCCGACGCAGGCCTCCGGGTCGATGTCGAAGGCGATGAGGGCCTTGCAGACGAGGGCCGGGCAGCGCTTGTCGAAGACGTGGGCCTCGTACTCGTCGCGGAAGTAGCGGAGGGTCGTCAGGACGGGATTGGGCGCGGTCTGGCCGAGGCCGCAGAGGGAGCCCTGGCGGACGGCGGCGGCCAGGGTTTCGAGGCGGGCCAGGTCCTCCGCCGCGCCCAGGCCGGCCGTGATCTTGGCCAGGATCCGGGCCATCTCGCCCGTCCCGACCCGGCACGGGGAGCATTTGCCGCACGACTCCTCCTCGGCGAACCGGAGGAAGTAGAGGGCGACGTCCACCATGCAGGTGTCCTCGTCCATGACGATCATGCCGCCGGAGCCCATCATGCTCCCGGCCGACTTCAGGCTCTCGTAGTCGACGGCCAGGTCGAGGCCCGACCGGGGGATGCAGCCGCCCGAAGGCCCGCCGATCTGGACGGCCTTGAATTCGCGGCCGCCGGGGACGCCCCCCCCGATGCCGTAGACGATCTCGCGCAGGCTGATGCCCATCGGCACCTCGACCAGTCCGGTGTTGGCGATCTTGCCGACGAGGGAGAAGATCTTGGTCCCCTTGCTCGTCTCGGTGCCCAGCCCGGCGAACCAGTCCGCGCCGCGGCGGATGATGTGCGGGACGTTGGCCCAGGTCTCGACGTTGTTGATGACGGTCGGCTTCCCCCAGAGCCCGCGCTCGGCGGGGTAGGGCGGGCGCTGGCGGGGGTAGGCCCGGCCGCCCTCGATCGAGGCCAGCAGCGCCGTCTCCTCGCCGGAGACGAACGCGCCGGCGCCGCGGACGACCTCGAGGTCGAAGTCGAAGCCGGTGCCGAGGATGTCCCGGCCGAGGAGCCCGTAGCCCCGGGCCTGGTCCAGGGCGACGCCGAGGCGGTGGATGGCCAGCGGGTACTCGTGGCGGACGTAGAGGAAGCCCCGGGCGGCGCCGACCGCGCGGGCCCCGATGATCATGCCCTCGATGACGGCGTGCGGGTCGGCCTCGAGGACGGACCGGTCCATGAACGCGCCGGGGTCGCCCTCGTCGCCGTTGCAGACGACGTAGCGCGCGTCGCCGGCGGCCCGGCGGGCGGCCTCCCATTTCCGGCCGGTCGGGAAGCCCGCCCCGCCCCGGCCGCGGAGGCCCGATCGCGCGACCTCGGCGACGATCGCCTCCGGCGACATCTCCGCGAGGGCCTTGGCCGCGGCGGCGTAGCCGTCCGCGGCGATGTAGTCGTCGATCCGCTCGGGGTCGATCCGGCCCCGGTTGCTGAGGACGATCAGGCGCTGGTGCTTGAAGAACTCGATGTCCTTCATCCGCGGCACCGGCTCCGACTCCCGCGGCGGAACGTACATCAGGGCCTCGACCGGGCGGCCCTTGATCAGGTGTTCCTCGACGAGGCGGGGCACGTCGGCGGGCCCGAGGCGCTGGTAGAACACCCCGTCCGGCTGGACGAGGAGGATCGGGCCCCGCTCGCAGAACCCGTTGCAGCCCGTGGCCACGACCAGGACCTCGCGCTCGAGGCCGCAGCGCCGGACCTCGTCTTCGAGGGCTCGGCGGACATCGAAGGCCCCGCACGAGACGCACCCCGTCCCGGCGCAGACGAGAAGGTGGGCCCGGTGCGCCGTCACGCGGCCTCGTCCTTCGCGGCGGCGGCCAGCACGGCCCCGACCTTGACCGGCGTCATCTGGCCGTGGTAATGGCCGTCGACGACGACCAGGGGGGCCAGGGCGCAGGCGCCCAGGCAGTTGACGCGCTCCAGCGTGTGGCGGCCGTCGGACGTCGTCCGGCCCGCGGCGATGCCGAGCCTGCGCTCGAACTCCTCGAGCACGGCCGCGCCGCCGCGGACGTGGCAGGCCGTGCCGAGGCAGACGGTGCAGACGTGGCGGCCCCGCGGCGTCAGGCTGAACGACTTGTAGAAGGTGGCCACGCCGTAGACCTGGACGAGCGGCACGCCGAGGGCCTCGGCGACGCGCTCGAGGGCCTCGGGCGGGAGCCAGCGATAGCGGTCGTGGATGTCCTGGAGGACCTGGATGAGGGCGCGCCGGCGGCCCCGATAGCGCCGGACAAGGACCTCGAGCCCGTTCGGAGAGACCGGCATGGTGGCATTATAATGAGCGGGCCGGCGCGTGGCAAGCGCCGCCCGGGGGCGGGCCGAAGACGCGGCCGCCGTCCTTGACAGAATCGCGTGTTGTGCCATAATCGCGTTTTGGACGCCGGAAGGAGGCGCGGATGGTCAAGGTCACCCATTCACCGATCGGGCACCATTACATCGTCGAGGCCTCGGGCTGCGACCCCAAGATCATCGGCAGCGTCGAGAAGGTCCAGCAGATCCTCGTCCGGGCCGCCGAGATCGCCGGGGCCCACGTCTGGTCGATCTCCTTCAGCAAGTTCCCCCCGGCCGGCGTCAGCGGCGTCGTCGTCATCTCCGAGTCCCACATCTCGACCCACACCTGGCCGGAACGGGGCTATGCCGCCCTCGACATCTACACCTGCGGCGCCAGCACCAAGCCGGACAAGGCCGTCATCTACGCCATCGAGGAGTTCGGGGCGGCCACGTCCCATATCACCGAGATCACCCGGGGCATCGACGAGGGCGACTCCGTCTTCTATCACAGCTTCATCACCTGGGAGGAGCGCCTGCGCAACTCGGGCCCGAAAAAGGACCGGGACAAGGACAAGGAGTAGGGCCATGGTCGTCGAGTTCAGCGTCGTCCCCATCGGCCGCGGCGAGGAGATGGCCGGGCCCATCGCCCGGGTCCTCGACCTCGTCGACAAGAGCGGCCTGCCCTACCGGCTGACGGCCATGGGCACGATCGTCGAGGGCGGGTGGGACGAGGCCCTCGGGCTCGTCCGCCGGTGCCACGAGGCCCTGCGCGGCGAGGCGGGCCGGGTCCTGACCCACATCGCCATCGACGACCGGGCCGGGGCGTCAGGCCGCCTGGAGGGCAAGGTCCGCGACACCGAGAAGG
>Ga0116178_10001726_pt1 | contig 17838 bp, 17 predicted proteins | sample AD_STIC12_MetaG_FD_89880 | JGI IMG/M metagenome (GOLD analysis project Ga0116178, IMG submission 89880) | Active sludge microbial communities of municipal wastewater-treating anaerobic digesters from USA - AD_STIC12_MetaG | ecosystem: Engineered > Bioreactor > Anaerobic > Digestate | place: USA... | reverse complement strand
GGAGCGGCGCATCTGCCCGGCGTCGTTGCGGCGTTTACCACGCTCCCCGTAATCGGCGTTCCCATCGAGACGAATGTCGCCGGCGGGCTCGATTCGATCCTGTCCATCATTCAGATGCCGGCCGGCGTGCCGGTCGCGGCCATGCCCGCGGGGAAGGCCGGCGGAGCGAATGCGGCGCTCTTCGCCGTCTCCATCCTCGCCTCGGGCGACGCCGCGCTCGCCGCGAAGATCGACGAGTATCGGAAAAAGACGGAGAAGAAGATCAAGGAACGCAACGAGAAGCTGAACGCGGTCGGGTATGCGGAGTATATTAAGGGGTTGTAGTCGATTCGCTGACGTTACCTCACCCCGGCTCTGCCGCGCCCTTAGCGACAGGAGGTCGCGTATGCAGTATCGAATAAGGATGTTCGATATGCTGCCTCCCATAGGAGAGGGCTTCTTAGGAAAGGGCTAGTTCTTGAGTTCTCCCCCTTCTCCTATGGGAGAAGGCTCCCAACAGGATGTTGCAGTGCCGAGCGTGGGCAGGAGGCCCAATGAACGCTCGGCGGGCCGGGGGGGATGAGGTGGTAAGCGCGTAACTACGCTAGTATCGTGTCAATCAGCGCTACGACTCTTTCCGGCCGTATGCCGTTAATCGAAAGCCCCGACCCGTATTTATATTTCTCGCCCAGTTTGGGATCATCAATGTCCCGCATGATTTCGTCCGGATAAATGAAATAGTTCTCCGGGAACACCTCGCGCGATCGAGTCACGAACCTCCCGAACCGTCCGCCCTGGCTTATGCAGATCGACGTCGCGCCCACCGCGGTCGCGAGGTGCACGGCAACCGTGTCGTTGGATACCAGCAGACGCGTCTTAGCCAACACAGCCGCGAGCTCCGGGATGGTGGTTTTCCCGGTGATGTCGATGAAGGGGCAGCGCGCCCGGGACGCGATCTCGCGCGCGTAGGTTCCGTCAGACGGCGCGCCCGCGACGACGATCGAAAGCCCGTAGCGCTCGGCCACATGGTCGGCGATGACGGCGAAGTTCGCGGTATCCCAACGCTTGTATTTGATGCTCGCGCTCGGGAACAGAACGACGAAATCCCCCGGCAATTCGATCGGAGGCTTGATGGCGCTCACATCAAGCCGCGGCCGGTCGACTGCCGAAGGCGTCCCAAGCAGTTTTTGCGAGAATTCCCGATTGCGATTGAATTCGAACATCGTATCGCCTGTCGCCTCGATTAGCGACGTATAGTATCGATCGGCGAGGCGTTTCAATAGAGGGAAGGTGTTCGCATCGTCGCCACTGCTGCCTATCTTCTCGTTCGCGGATGCGTATCGGACGATCTCATCGTCCACAAAATAATCACGCGAGAATGCGGGGTTGATGACGCATGTGTAGTGGCGTGCCCGCACTCTATTGAGGATTCCCAGCCGGTAGCGCGCGCTCTTTACGAATCGCTTCCGCTCGAGCCAGATGAAGTCGTCGATGATCGCGCGATCGAAGCGCTCCGCCACATCGCGCCAGAGCGCGTTTCCGCAGAGCGTTATGCGATAGCCTGAAAAGCGCGCGCTCTGCTTGATCTCGGCGAGAAAATCGCGAAAAAGAATATAGTCGCCGATGGCATCGCAGCGGACGACGAGGAGCTCCTTTCCCGCCGAGCGCGTCGGGCGCGTTCGAGTCGCGAGGGGATTCAGAAGACGATAGAGAAAAAAATCGCGGACGGTAATAAAAAAAATATATATCTGTACGAGGACATCCCGGATTGTCATGGATTTCGTTGTGTGTGAGGGCGTAGTGTTCTAGTTGTACGATTTTTTCTTTTCACGAAGGACATCGTCATAGATCGACACCATCTGGTCCACGTTCACTTTCCAGTCGAAGAGCTCCATCACCCGCCGCCGTCCGGCCGTTCCCATCTTCGCGCGGAGTTTTTTGTCCAGCACCAATCGTTCGATCGCGGCGGCAGTCGCGTCCGGGTCGCGCGCCGGCACGACGAAGCCGGTGACGCCATCGTCCACGACCTCCGGAAGGCCGCCCATGTTGGACACGACTACCGGCTTCTCGCAGGCCGACGATTCGATGATGGCCACCCCGAAGCTCTCGCTCTGGTAAACCGACACCGCGACGTAGATGTCGATCATGTTGTGATAGCGGACGACCTCGTCGTAGGGAATCATCCCCGTAAACGCGACATGCGAGGTTATGCCGAGATCGGCGCACAGCTTTTTCAGAAAGGCGTCCTGCGATCCGCCCCCGACGATGAGCAGCTTGAGCGATAACTTCGGATGGCGTCCCTTGAGCATCGCGAATGCGCGGATGAGATATTCAATGCCGTATTTCTCCTCGAGGTCCTTGATGGTGCCAATGACAAGGTCCTTCTTCCCGAAAAGGCTTTTCACGGGAGCGGGCCGGAAGCGTTTCAGGTCGATGCCGAATGGCGTGGTGATGACCGTTTTGCCGGTGTATTGCTGCGTCTCGCGCGCCATAACATTGCTCGTGGAGAGCACCCGGTCCGCACGCGATAAAATAAATTTGAAGACCAAACGGTGGACGATGGAAATTTTCGGGAAGTCGAAGGCGTCCATTCCCCATACCGACACGATGAACGGGCGAAATCCCGCGAGGGCGCCGAGGAGCCCGTAGCTCGTCGCGAAATGCGCGTGTACGATATCCGGCTTGTGCTCGCGGATCAGCCGCCGGATGACGGGGAGCGCCTTCAGGTAGGCGAGCTTGCGTACGTTTCCGGCACCGCTGCGCAGGAGCTCGGTCTCGCGCTTGTATATTACGATCTCGATATTATTGTAGCCGTCGTAGATCGACCGGTCGAAATCGACCATGCCGAATATCACTACCTCGATGCCGCGCTCGGAGAGTGAGCGCGCCCATTTGAGCGTGTGGACGACGGATGCGTCGGCGAGGAGGAGGACCTTCATTTAGCGTTCCATGAGCACGGAGAGTTTGTTTCGCACCTTGCGGGTGAACGGAATGGCTTTGCGGTAAATGTCTCGCTCGTATTTGTCAGCTTCGAGATCCGGAACCACGAAAGACGGGTGGATGATCTCATTGATCGGCTCAGTTGTTATGTCAGCGAAGATATTGCCGCCGGTTGTCGTGTGCGTTGCGCCGGCAGTAAAGCCTATATTCGAGACGAGATTGTCGTTCGGCATAATCGATAGTCCGTTGTTCGTCAGGATGGCGTATCCCCATTGATGATCCCAAGTGTCGAGCTTCTTGTTGAAGACGAGTTGAAAATTGCGCATGCATTGGGTACGTACCTTTTTGTCCGAAAAAATATTTCGAATGATGTTGTTTCGCTTAAATTCCGGAAAGCTTGCGAGAGCAACGTCGTATTGCCGCCACGCGCGCCGCCACGAGGCCCATCCCCAGATGTGATTGGTCTTCGAAAAATAGTAGCTCCCCGTCCCCCGCTTGATGCCAAACTGGAAATTGTTGCCGCTGATCATGTAGATGCGGCTGTCGTCGCGGTAACGTTCAAGCAGTTCGGCACAGAAGGGAAAGAACGACATGTCTGGCAGGCAATCGTCCTCCAGGATGATCCCTTCCTCGACGTTGTCAAAGAACCACGTTATCGCGGAGCTCACCATCACGCGGCACCCGCAGTTCGAATCCTTGAAAAAGGTCTTCACCTCGCAGTCCCAATCGACCCTCTCGACGATTGCGCGCGCCTCGCGACAGCGCTCCGCTTCGCCGGGTACGCTCGAGCGCGGACCGTCGGCGGAGACGAACAGGCGCGTGGGCTTTGCCTGCCTTATTCGTTCGAAGACAAGTCGCGTGGTCTCGGGGCGGTTGAAGATGATGAAGAGGATGGGGGTGTTCACGGTGTGTTCAGATGACTCGGATCGCCGTATCACCACATCTTTTCGAAGTCTTCCTTCCGGAACGTGTAATTCCGCTCGTGGTACATGCTCGCGCCTGACTTTTCGCGCGAAAGCTGAAGGGGGTTTGCGGCAAAGAGGCGATAGAGGAGCGCTATCGGCGTCAGGAAGACGAAAAAGATAACGGACAGGATGATCCGGTTGGTGACGGATCCCAGCACGTGCGAGAACTTGAGCCAGAGATCGGATATCAGGCCGGCGACGGTTCGCGACGCCAGCCCGAGCGCGAGAACGAGAATCCCGGACAATAGCAGCGCATTCGCCGAGAGCATCGCGAAAAGCCCATCGCCGATGGCCGATGGGCTTTTGTATCGAAGAATGAAGTGGATGATGAACAGCGCGAGCGCAATCACCCCGATGGTCTCGAGGTCCCGTGCCCGCTTGTCGGTTTTCGCATCCTTCACGTGTTCGGTCCTAGAAAAGCGTGTAGATGAACGGCGCGATTGCCGTACCGCTGGTGAGCACGATGAGCGCTCCAATGAGCAGCAGCACTACGATCATGGGCACCAGCCACCACTTCTTGCGCTCCATGAGAAATTTTCCGAGGTCTTTGAGAAGATCGAGCATGCGTCCCTCCGGGGGTGTCGTATCAGTCGAGCACGTACTGGCGCTTCCAGTCTATGGTTTCATGCCATTTCGGCTGCTTCGTTTTGTCAAACAAATAATCGCCGATGACGAGATAGTCCATCTCCGTACGCATGAAGCACTTGTATGAGTCCTCGGGCGCGCACACGATGGGCTCGCCGCGGACATTGAAGCTCGTGTTGACGATAACGCCATAGCCGGTCTTCTTCTTGAAGGCCTTGATGAGCCGGTGAAAGCGCGGGTTCGTTTCCTTGTGGACCGTCTGGATTCGCGCCGAGTAGTCGAGGTGCGTGATTGCCGGAAGGTCCGACCGGAGGTAGTACAGCTTCTCGGCCAGCTTCATCGAGTGGTAGCCCTTCGGGAGCGGCCGCCGGCGGTTCGCCTTTACGTCGGTGACCAGGAGCATGTAGGGCGAGCGCCAGGGGTTCTCGAAATAGGTCTTCACGTCTTCATCGAGCACCGACGGGGCGAAGGGCCGGAAGCTCTCGCGGTACTTGATTTTTAGATTCAATTTCTTCTGCATTTCGGGATTGCGCGCATCGCCCAGAATGCTGCGGCCGCCGAGGGCCCGCGGCCCGAACTCCATGCGGCCCTGGTGCCAGCCGACCACGAATCCCTTCGCGATGAGCTCGGCGACCCCCTCGCAGAGCTTCGCTTCGTCCAGCTTGTCGTATACGGCATTATACTGCCGGGCCATTGTCTCAATTTCGTGTGATGGTGATTCCGGCCCGAGATACGACCCCTGCATGCGATCATATTCTTTTGCCTTCGGGCGCGGCTTCTCCATAAAGAGATGATATGCGGCGAGCGCCGCACCCAGCGCGCCGCCCGCGTCCCCCGCGGCCGGCTGTATCCAGAGATCGTCGAAGACGCCCGCCTTCAGTATCTTCCCGTTGGCGACGCAGTTGAGCGCCACCCCGCCGGCCATCGCGAGATTGCGCGACCCGGTGAGCCGCTGCGCCTCGACGGCCATCTTGAGCACGATCTCCTCAGTGATGGACTGGATGGCCAGCGCCATGTCGCAGTACTCCTGCGAGATCTCCGTTTCGGGATTACGCGGCGGTATGCCGAAGAGCGTGGTCCACTTGCGGTCGTTGGCCATCTTGAGGCCCACGGCGTAGTCGAAATACGACTGATTCAGCCAGATGGAGCCATCGTCCTTCACGTCCACCAGGTTGTCGAGGATGAGCTTCCGATAGCGTTCCACGTTCGGCGAGGTGGGATCGCCGTAGGGCGCGAGCCCCATCAGCTTGTACTCCCCGGAATTTACCCTGAAGCCGGTGTAATAGGTGAACGCCGAATAGAGCAGTCCAAGCGAGTGGGGGAAATTCATCTCTCGTAGGATAGTGAGCCCGCCGCCTTTCCCGTGCGCGATGGAGGCGGTTGCCCATTCTCCCACACCGTCGATGGTGAGGACGGCCGCCTCATCGAAGGGGGAAGGGTAATAGGCGCTCGCGGCGTGCGAGAGGTGGTGCTCCGAAAACAGAAGCTTTATCGTATCGCGGTTAACCGGCTCGATTTTCGAAAGCTCCTCGTAGATGAGTTTTTTCAGGAATATCTTTTCCTTCATCCAGACCGGAATGGAGGAGAGGAACTGGCGTAGCCCCCGGGGAGCGAAGGCGTAATAGGTCTCGAGGAGGCGCTCAAATTTCAAAAAAGGCTTGTCATAAAAGACGATGGCGTCAAGATTCTTGAGGGACAGGACGCCGCCGTGGGTTTCGGTATAATGCGACAGGCAATATTCAATGGCGTTGGTCGGAAAGGAGGGGTCGTGCTTCTTGCGGGTGAAGCGCTCCTCCTGTCCCGCGGCGACGACGGTGCCGTCCACCACCAGCGCGGCGGCGGAGTCGTGGTAGAAGGCTGATATGCCGAGGATTCTTGTGGTCATATTTTTAATGTTTCCTGGTTTCATTTAGTGTTTCTTGTGACAATTCTGTAGTGAATATAATTTGTTAAACAATTAATTTACTATGGCTATATAATTTTAAATTGCCCCATTGCGTCTCACCGTAACCATCGATGCAAAGTCACTTCATGGTTCACCTGAAGCTGTCAACTTTATTTTAGTAGAAAGCCGGTTTGTTTTGGGATCTCTTTATCGATTATTTCCCATTTCCCCAGGGGAATATATGTGTTTTTGTGGTTGTGTTTTAATGCAATATCTATTGATCCCTTTCTTCTCTTCTGGGTATGGGGATTAAAAAACTCATTCTTGTGGCTCCGCAAGGTTCCTATCTGATTTGTTTTTGACGGTCCAATCTTGAATACCATTTCCATTGGATATTCAGTTGATTCTGATTTTTGTTGGGATGACGAAGCGACAACCACGGATGTGTTCCCAAATATCAGGCGAGGTTTGGCAGCTTTAAAGTTAACGTGAAGCACCAATTCATTGTTGGTGAAATGTTTGATGATGTAGTTTGGCTTTAAAGTGCTATTGTTGTGTCGATTGAAATACATCATGCCGATGGCAGGTGAAATTTTCTTAATACCGCCGATAGGTAAATTTATGTGACGACCACCTTCTTGATATGACAATAGTATTTCCTGATTGTCGGATTCAATTGGCGATTTTTGAAACAAGTACAGGATGTTTGGATTAACGTGTGGGGTGAAGATGAGACTGCGGATGCCGTCTGTTTTAATGTTTACTGGGGAAAATTGATTGCTGCCATTTGCTCCATCGTCAATTGTTACAAATGTCGAAAAGTTTGCTGAACCGAAAGAAAGAGCGACCGAATCATATTCATGCAAACCCAGTTTTTCGTTTATTGTGGGAATCGCTGAAGGATCCGTTTGAGTGTGCGAAGTAATTGATATCATTGGTATCTTGCTATTGACCCCAGTGATGATTGAATAGATTATATCAGCACGCACCTGATTCCCGGTTCCACTGAGATGTCCGCCGGGCGCGAAGTATATTGAGTCCGCGCGCATCGGATCGATGAGGTCGTAATAATGATCTTTATGGGAACTGACATTTTTTCGTTGTATTTTTTTGGGAAGCAACAGGATCTCATCTGTAACGCTAATAATAGCCACTGGTTTTTTAAGTTCGGCTATCCTGTGAATGATTAGTTCGTAAGTTTTGAGTATCTCATTTTTAGGTTTGCCGGAATAATAGTAAAAAGGATTTCGTCTTTCTCGCCATTTTATTGGAGTAAACATTTTTAAAAAATTCGGCATTCTAAAATCATAACGGATGTATTTGAGTGGTTGTAGTATTGAGTGGTAAATACGTGCTGCATCAAGTCTTGAAGCGCCTTCCGGTTCTAATAGTTCAATATCATTGTTTTTGAGAATGAGACGAGCATGAAGCGGATAGTATGTATTATCGAATTTAAAGGTTGCATCACGCTCAATGTAAACTGTAATGGGCAATAACACGATGTAATCAAGGTCATATTTTTTCCCGATGAACTCAAACAAAAGATATGATTGATGCATCCCATAGCTGCCAACACCGAAGTTTATTACTTCAATGTTAGTAAGACCATTCTCTTTGAGTTTTTTTTGTAAAAGAGTAGGAAAGTCAAGCCCAGGATCGACTTCGCTCCCCTCGACAAAGGAACAACCAAACAATCCAATGCGAATTTTTCCAGATTTATTTTTCTCTGGTATGTCGTGGTATGAAGTGGTTGTATTGCGCACTGAGTATATATGTTTCGGTTTATTGGCGCTTTTTGTCCAGCCAAGAAGAAATGACTCCTGCGCATTTAATTTTTGGAAATGCATTTCCTTGTATGAGGGGTTCTCGACGATATCATATCCATTTAGTTTAACAACCCATTGCTTAAACTGGTATTGATAAAATAATGCAAGGAAGGAGAATGTGGCTACTATTATCAAAAAAAGAAACACGGCGAAAAAAATATTTTTTACTCTCTCGCCGATGGTTGCAGGGCTTGTTTCGTTTTTGTCCATAATATGACCAATATTATTATAAAATATTTTACATACTAATTAAAATATACATTTTATTTTCAATGATACAAAATGGTTCAATAATTCAATTTTTTGTTGTTTTATTGCGGAAGTGTGTCATTCTTGACATCCTCTGAGAGATGTTCGGGAATTTCTACATAATCGCTCCATGAGACGTACTGTAGACTTAATTCTTCAAGCATGGAAAAATTATACACTCAATATTAACTGGTGGAAAATTATTAATCAGCGTTTAGCTAGTAATTGGGTGTATGGATTCGTTTGTAAAGGAAAAAAATTCCCAACAAGAATGTTGATGGTTCAATCAACGTTCTTCAACGTTGTCGGTGATTTATTTGAAAAGTGTTTTATTGATCTAGATTCGGAGGATGTGACTCAGTTCCAATCGGGCTCATTTCGGAGTAGAGATACAATATTTATGTCGACAGTGTGTCCAAAGATCAATTTATTGTGACGAGCATGAAGCGAAACCAAAAAGTTTATATTGTGATTGCTGTTTTTAATCGAGTGCAAAGAACGTTGTCGCTTATTCGGTCATTGACAAAACAAACGTACAACAACTACGAGATAATACTTGTTGATGACGGTTCAACTGATAATACAGAGGAGATGGTTCGTGAGTATTATCCAGAAGTTGTATTAATCAAAGGGAATGGCAATTGGTGGTGGGCTGGTTCCGTGAATAGAGGAATTGAATATGCCCGTATCCGATGTAATATACGGGATGATTACCTGTTGCATGTAAATAACGATGTTGTTATCGAGGACAAGAACTTTCTACGAGAAATTATCGAGATTCAAAACAAGATTCCGAATAGCATTGTTGTTCCCAGAACTATTTTAAGGGGAAGCAATATCGAGTATCCAGTTGGCGTATATTTTTATTGGCACAAGGCGAAATCTTTCATGGTTTCGGAACTTGATGTTGAAGACACCGGTAATTATAAAGAAATGGACGCTCTTTTCACAAAAACAATATTGTTTCCGTTTCGCGTGTTTGATGAAATCGGGTTTCTAAACGCCTCGCGCTATCCACAATACCAGGGAGATGTGGATTTCACATATCGAGCGCACAAAAAAGGGTTTGCACTTATTAAAGCAAATACTATATCGATACATAATTTTAATTCCGATTCCGATTCGGGTATTCAGTTTAAGAATGAAATTAGTTTTTATGAATTACTCCAAACATTGTTTTCCATACGATCTTCACAAAATATCATCAAGAATATTCAATTCATAATGGATCACTGTCCCAGAGAATACCGAATTCGAAATTCTTTATATTTTACGTTGAAAACAATTATCGGCAGCATGCGAAAGTATTGGTTGCTGCAAAAAATGCATACTTTGTTAAGAAGATAGTTTGTTGTGTTATTTCGAACAAAATAGTTGAAGTATCCTGTTTGCAGGCTTCGATTGTAGAATTAAATTTATCCAGAACATATAGTCAGATATTTTTTTTAACGGGGTTTTGTATAAATGAACGGCGCGTTTGTCAAGAGTATAGAAAAAATTCGCAGAATTGCTTTTCTTGTAATCGTGAATATCTTCATATTCATAGTTCTTTTTCTCGTTTCAGAGGCGGTTCTGTCGTTTGTGATGAGGGATTACAATTTCTATATTCGAACATATCCAGGGCAGTATGATGGAAAGGAAATCAAACATATCGATTGGGCCGAAAAGGACGAGTCTTTCGGATGGACACTGCAGAAAGGGGTTTCGTTCGCGGGGAAAGACGGGATTGTATACAGGGCGAACAGGCAGGGATTCCGCGATGTGAAGGATTTTGCAACGGCTGGCGCCGCAACGAAAAAAAGAATAATGTTATTGGGCGATTCATTCGCATTCGGATTATACATTGACGAACGGCACATTCTCCCGGTGCGATTGCAGGAGATGTTGCATCCTCGCTATAGCGTATATAATGTGTCGATGCCGGGCTGGGGAATTGATCAGATGATCCTCGCCTACGATATGTATGTTGAAATTCTGAAGCCGGACTTAGTTGTGTTTGTATATATCGATGACGATATAACGCGTGTCTTGGAGGCATTTCGGGACATTGAGAAAATGAACAAGCCCAGCTTTGATGTTGTCAACGGAAAAATTGTGCGAAGGGAAATTGCTCCGCGTTTGTGGTTTCAGAAGATATGTGCGTCTTTCATTTCACGAAGTCGGATAGTGAATTTCATTTATAAGAAGTATCATCATTACTATGCGAAGAATATTACAATCGCCATGTTGGATGAATTGATTGGCGAAGCAAAAAGAAAACTATTGTTTGTGCGCTATCCGAGATATCAGGAACAGAAGAACTTCATAAGAACGTTCAATCTTGCTTTTTTTGATCTCGCGAAAGAATTCGATGCACGCAAGGTCGCGTATTACGATCTGACAAACGATTTTGAAAAACTTCCGCGAGAAGAGCATAAAAAACTGTATCTTGATGAGGGACACCCATCGGAAGCAGGTTTTGAATATGTTTCGAAATTGCTGAAGCAATATATTGATGCGGATTATCGGGATAATCGTTGAAAGTGAAAAAAATCGCAATAATTAGTATGGTGGATGTGTGTCTGAAGTAGAAGTGCGATATATGAGAATACTATTTGATTTCCAGATTTTTAATTATCAGCGTTTTGGAGGCGTTTCGCGATATTTTTTTGAGATAATCCGGAGATTGCAAGAGTCGTCGCAGCACCAGGTTGCCCTCGCCTTGGCGTATAGCGATAACGAATATGTGATGGGCGATCCTGTATTTTCAGCCGTAAGTCGCGTTCCCCGGTCCCTGTATCGAACAAGCATTCGACCGAAACTCAGCATCTTTAAACCCTTGAAAATACCCGCTCTTGCTGATCGCATGTATAATTTCTTAAACCCTCCCGTGGAAGCTGTAAATGAGAAGCGCTCCTGCGAGATGCTTCGTCGTGGGGGAGTTGATGTTTTCCATCCGACTTATTACAATGGATACTATTTGAATAAATTGAATGGTATTCCCTATGTGCTAACCGTATACGATATGATTCACGAGCAGTACCCCGAGTTTTTCCCTCTTTCCGATGAGACGGTGTACAATAAGAAGATAGCTATGGATGGCGCGGCGAGGATCATAGCGATATCTAACAATACCAAGCGTGATCTTCTGAAGTATTACGATATCGATTCATCAAAAATCGATGTCATCTATCTGGGGAACTCGATGTCGCCGGATGTGCATGATGAAAATATTTCTGTACCTGATAAATTTCTACTTTTTGTGGGCAGTAGGAGCGCATACAAGAATTTCTATTTCTTCGTAATCGCCATCAAACCGATTTTGATCAGGGAGAAAGATGTGAAGATCGTGTGTACGGGGTCCGCGTTCACACGAGACGAGGAGGCGTTCTTCGAGCATCATGGGTTGCGTGGCAGATTCATTTCCTATTTCTCTGACGAAAAAACCCTTTCGCAGCTATATCGTCAGGCACTTCTTTTTATCTTTCCATCGCAGTATGAGGGGTTCGGGATACCGGTTCTGGAAGCATTTGCTTGTGGTTGCCCCATGGCGCTCAGCAACACAGGATCGTTGCCGGAAGTTGGCGGAGATGCCGCCTTGTATTTCGATCCGAAATCGCCGGATGAACTCAGAAAAGCGGTAGAAAAAATATTATATTGCGAAAGCGTGAGGCGTGATCTTGTAGAGAAAGGATATCGCCGGCTCAGAGAATTTTCATGGGAAAAAACCATGGAAGAAACCCTTAAGTCGTATGAACGCGCCATCGCGGGATAGCGCTGATTGGAGCCGCATACGCCTCTGATGTGTTATTGTGAGAGGCAATAAATTTCGAAGGAGTACGTTGGAATGATTTCTAAGATAAAAAAAGGTGTTAAAAAGGCGATAGAGCAAGCAACCGGCTATACAATTATTCACACGTCTGAGTTGTACGATCGAAAAACGCCTGACTATATCCGCTGGCTGCAAACCCAAAGCATTAACACCATAATTGACGTGGGAGCGAATGATGGGCTGTTTTTAAAAAGTATACAGCCGTTTTTCCCCGAGTCCGCCATTCATACATTTGAGCCATTGAAAGATGTGTTCGAAAAGTTGCGCGAAAACAACAGTGCCAATGAACGGATAGTATTTCACAACTGCGCCCTGGGAAGCAGGGATGGGGATGCGGTCATTCATCGTAGCGAGTTTAGCCCCAGTTCGTCACTGTTAAGTATGACCAGCAGTCATAAGGACGCGTTTCCGTTTACTAAAAAAGTTTTTGAGGAGAAGATAATTGTAAAAAGGCTCGATGATGTTCTCGCTGATTATGAAATACAAAAAAATGTACTTTTGAAGATCGATGTCCAGGGATTTGAGGATCAGGTCATAAAAGGGGCGCGGAAGACATTGCAGAATGTTTTTGCGATTATCATTGAGCTCAGTTACCTGGAACTGTATAAGGGACAGCCGCTATCCGGGGAAATCGAAACGTTGCTGGACAAGATGGGTTTTATGCATGTTGGTGATGTGGGATACTTAAATGATCCCGCAGGCAAGCGGCTGCAGGGAGATGGTTTATTTGTTGTAAAAAAACTTTATCAATAAATGATGTGCAATGATTGTTGCTGCTGTCCCGCGATTGATTAGATTAAGCGGAGAATCGATGATGCGACTGACTCAAAAGAAAGAAGAGATTATTCAATACTCGGACGCGATGGCGCCAAAACGCAATGCCTGGATCAAGCGAAACAGGTGCTATTATAATGATCTCGTAAAATTTTTGCTTTATAATATACCAGAAAATTCTTCGGTTTTGGAGATTGGCTGTGGTACTGGATATCTCCTTGGCAATATTAAATGCCGCATGGCGGTTGGAATAGATATTTCTTCCGGAATGATTGAGCAGGCAAAGGCTGATCATCCGGATGTCCGTTTTTTTTGTATGGACGCCGAGAATATAACGCTTAAAGAGACTTTCGATATTATTATCATCTCCGACACTGTCGGTTATTTCGAGGACATACAAAAAGCCCTCGAGGAGTTGCACAAGATTTCTCATGCGGGCACACGGATTATCATAACTTATCAGAATTTCTTCTGGCTGCCGTTTTTTAACATTGCGGAAAAAGTGCGTCTTAAAATGCCTTCAAAGCGGATCAACTGGCTTAACCGTGATGATATATCGAACCTTCTCGATGTCACGGGATTTGATGTTATTCGCAAAGGGAGCCGATTTCTGTTCCCAAAATTCGTACCGGTTATTTCCTGGCTTTGTAATCGATATCTCGTGCATTTGCCTCTGTTCTCCCGCATTGCGTTTGTCGGATATATCATCGCCCGTCCTCTCCCACCGACGAAGGTGCCGCACAATGCAAAGACCGTCAGCGTCATTATTCCCGCGCGAAACGAAAAGGGGAACATCGAGAACGCGATTCGGCGAATGCCCCGCATGGGGAAAAAGACCGAGGTCATTTTCATTGAAGGTCATTCAAGCGATGAAACCGTTGATGAAATCGTTCGTGTGGCGAAGAAGTATAAGAGTTCATGGGATATTCGGTATGCCGTTCAGGACGGGAAGGGGAAGGGCGACGCGGTCCGCAAAGGTTTCGACATGGCGAAGGGGGAGTATCTCATGATACTCGACGCCGACCTCACGGTTCCACCGGAGGACCTGCCGAAATTCTTCAAGGCGATCGCCTCCGGGAAGGGTGAATACATCAACGGGACGCGGCTCGTGTATCCAATGGAAAAAGAGGCGATGCGACCGCTTAACCTTATCGGAAACAGATTTTTTTCGGTGATGTTTTCATGGCTTCTTCGCCAGCGAATAAAAGATACCTTGTGTGGCACAAAGGTTATTTCCCGGGACAACTGGAACCGGCTTGTCGCCAACCGGGGATATTTTGGCGATTTTGATCCCTTTGGTGATTTTGATCTTATTTTCGGATCGGCGAAGCTTAATCTGAAGTTCGTTGAGATACCCATCAGGTATCAGGCGCGTGAATATGGCGACACAAACATTTCGCGATTCCGCCACGGATGGCTTCTGCTGAAGATGGTTGTTTTCGCGATGAATAAAATCAAGTTTATCTAGGGGCATGGGGGACAGATATGATATATAAAGCGTTGCTCATCGCCGGGGTGGTTGCCAATGTTATTGCTCAGTTGCTGCTAAAGACAGGAATGCGGGGCCTCGATGTTTTATACGCGACAGTCCCCATGCACGAAAAGATTCGGATGGTGACTGCCAATGCGTATGTATGGGGGGGGATGGTCTTTTACGGGATTGGGTTTCTTTTATACTCCATCGTTCTATCGCGGATTGAGCTGAGTAAGGCCTATCCCGTCGCGAGTGTCGCTTCGATAATTCTCGTAACGGTGATCTCAATTGTACTGTTGACCGAAACAATCAACATTCAGAAGATAGTCGGATTGCTTTTTGCAATAATCGGTATCGCGATACTGCTTTATAGATAATCATGATCGATCAAAGACTTGAGCGGCATAGGGATGTCTGGCGCCGCAAGAAGATCCTCCGGGTTGTTTATCAAACCTGGTATTCCTGGATTGTTAATGGACTTTCAACAGTACACGGGGCCGTCCTGGAGATTGGGGCCGGGAGCGGCAACTTCAAGGAATACCTGCCGGCGGCCATCTCATCCGACATCGAAGCATGTCAGTGGGTGGATATATGCCACGACGCCCATTATCTGCCGTTCAGGGAAGCGTCGATTTCGAATATCGTTATGATCGACGTGCTGCACCATCTGGCCGATCCTGTCGGGTTTTTCCATGCTGCTTTCAAGGCGCTTGCGCCAGGCGGGAAAATTTTTCTAATCGAACCATTCCCTTCACCGGTGTCGGGTATTATCTACCGGAAATTCCATCCCGAACCATTCATTATGGATGTCGATTATTTCACCGGCGCGCGAGACATGGCAAAGCATCCCTGGGAGGCGAATCAGGCGATCGCCTATCTGCTCTTCTTTAAGCACGCGAAAAAGATGCAGGTCGCGATGCAGGAGAAATTTCGCATAACGGAAAGGCGGCGGATCAGCGTTTTTCTGTATCCGCTCTCGGGGGGCTTCGAGAACCGGCAGCTGATCCCGGACGCCCTTATCGTTGTGGCGCAGCTCCTGGAGGTGTTACTCGCGCCGTTCCGCTTCCTTATGGCGTTCCGCTGCTATGTGGTCCTTGAGAAAATTACGGCTGGGAGAGATGGGCTATGAAGAATTCCAATGCGATCCGCTTCATCCTACCTCCGCCGGGGACTTTTCTGCCGAACAACGATGATGATCCGCTTCCGTTTTACTACAAGCCGATTATCGGATCGATCTATCGGGATCGGATACAGGGCGGTCTGGACCTGCTCATGCCTCCATATGGGAAGGTTCTCGAGTTCGGTTATGGAAGCGGCATCCTTCTACCGTCGCTGGCGCGTCTGAGTGGCGATCTCCATGGCGTAGATCTCAATTCCGATCCCGACGCGACGCAGATGTGTTTGCGCTCCGTTGGGATTTCCGCGCATCTTCAACGAGGGGATCTGCTTTCCATGTCCTATCCGGAGAAGTCTTTTGATCTTATTGTCGCATTTTCTGTTTTTGAGCATATTGCCGATCCCAGGCCACTTCTGGATGAGATGTGTCGGATTCTCTCCGATTCCGGGAGCCTGCTTATCGGCATGCCGCGCGTGGATAGGGCCATGGAGCGGCTTTTTTCGATAATTGGCTTTTCGGGGATCGAGAAGCATCATGTGACTACGTATCGGCAGGTAATTAATGCGTCCCGGGAGCGTTTTTCCCTTGTACGCATGACATCGCTCCCGTCGTGGCTTCCGAAGGCGTTCGGAATGTACTTCACCATGCTTTTTAGCAAGAAGTTGAATTGACTGCGGCTCTTTCCGGCTTTGCATATGTCGGATGACCAAGGGATGATGAACGTGTGTGACAGAAAATTCGAGATCGCTACCCTCATTGGCATTATCGCATTAGCGTTGCTGCTTCGGCTGCCGGCCGTAAACTGGGGAATGCCGCCGGCAAATATTTCCCACTTTCCCTCCCTTCATCCCGACGAGATCGGCGTTATGAAGGCCCTTCGGCAGATACGGCCTGAAAAACTCGATTTTACCCCCGAGGCAGCTCACATCGAAGGCACCTTGAGCTATTACCTGTGGGCGGGCCTGGCGGGGATTGCGTGGGTTGCCGGCGTACCCATGAACTGGGAGGGGTATCATCGTGTATTATTGTTGGGGAGATTGAGTACCGTTTTCCTCGATATCTGTTCAGTTGTACTAGTTTTCTTTATACTTAGACGAATGCGGATTGGCAGCGCTCTGTCGCTTCTTGGCGCATTAATGTACGCGATTATCCCATTCGAGGTCATGCAAAGCGTATACATGCGGACGCATGTGTTGAGCAATCTGTTCATATTACTCACAATTTATTTATCGCTGCGGATATATGAAGCCGAAAATAACAGGCTTTTCATGCTGATTGGTTTTGTTCTGGGGCTGGGGGCCGCCAATCGGTATGTATTTGCGATGGTGGCGATTATTCCCTACTGCTTTCTGCTGTATAAGTTGTTCGCAATCAACAAACCGGAACACGTAGACCTCAAAACGATCGTTGCCGGTATCTTCGACCGGCGGGCTTTCATTATGGCCGCGTTTCTTATAGCGGGTCTTTTTTTCGGCGACATGCCCCTTTTTCTACGATTCGATGAAGTGAAACCGTATTTGTTGGAACAGTATAATTATTCCAAAATGAATCAGGGCAATCCTGGCGACGTGGTGTTTTTCCATAGACTAGGCGCCTATTTTTCATCGCTTATTCCCGCGGGAACGTTTTTATTGTGGATGCCTTTTTACATTTCATTTATTGGAATGATATTCATCAAGGAGTACCGAAAATATTTTATACCAATAACTCCTTTTTTCATAGTATACCTCGTGCTTATGGCGAAGGGCTACCCGATTTTGACAATCAGGACCGTATTGCCCCTATTCCCATATTTTGTCATAATTTCCATTCTCGCGATTGATGCATTCTCGAATAGTATTAGAAATAAACAATTTCTTCAATTAGCTTCCACGGCAATTATGGGGTTTATACTAATAACCAGCGGGATATATAGCTTTGCCTGTTCTCGTGCTATGGGCGACAAGCAAACCGATCCATTCCACAATCTTTATGCATACTTCGAATCTATTCCACAAATTAAAAACAAGCAAGTCGTAATCGGGTTTTGGGCTGAGGGATGGTGGAGAACGGTTTTCGATGATCATGTTGAGAGTATAATTAAAAAGTCAATTGGAGAAAATGCCCGGGTGGTGCACGACGAAAAAGCTCTATCCGGGCTTGACTATGTTGTCTTGTACAGCTATAAGCCCACTATGTGCAGCATTGAAAGCGTAATTCGAAGTATTAAAGGAACTGATCAAAAGTATGTAGT
>Ga0116178_10001723_pt1 | contig 17868 bp, 13 predicted proteins | sample AD_STIC12_MetaG_FD_89880 | JGI IMG/M metagenome (GOLD analysis project Ga0116178, IMG submission 89880) | Active sludge microbial communities of municipal wastewater-treating anaerobic digesters from USA - AD_STIC12_MetaG | ecosystem: Engineered > Bioreactor > Anaerobic > Digestate | place: USA... | reverse complement strand
GGGACCAGGTGCGCGCAGCGCTCGCGCACGTCCTCGCCCTCGACACCGATGGCGACGGCCTCCCCGAGAACACCGGGGTGGGACACGGATGGGTCGAGTCCGGCCCGTTAGGCGGTGGGGCCGTGACGTCGTACGTGGCCGCGATCTGGATCGATGCGCTGCGTCGGTTGGGACCGCTGGCGGCGCGGCTGGACGACCGCGAGCTCGCGGAGCGGGTGCGCGTCGCGCGCGACCGCGCCGAGCGGGGCTTCGCGTCGCGGCTGCGCGACCCGGCGTCCGGTCGCGTGTGTTTGCAGCTGGCGGCCGACGGCCCCCCCGCGCGTGACCTCACGGCCCTCGCCGCCGTGCCCATCCTCCTCGGGGTCGACCGGCACCCTTCGGCCGACGAGGTCGTGGCCGCGCTCGCGTCGGCGGACTTCGCCCCCGGTTGGGGGGTGCGCATGATCTCCCGGGGTGATGCGCGCTACCGCCCCCGAGGCTACCATTTCGGCGCCGTCTGGCCGCTCTTCACAGGATGGGCGTCGCTCGCCGCCTTCGCGCGCGACCGGGGCGACCTCGGGTGGCAACACCTCGCCGCGGTGGCCGACTGCGCCTTCGCCCGCCAACGTGGGGCGTTCGACGAGGTGCTGGACGGCGACACGGGAGCGGCGGCCGGCGTCTGCCCCGATCAGGCGTGGTCCGCGGCAATGGCCATCTCCCCCTTCATCCATGGCATGTTAGGGATGCAACCCTCGGCGGCCGATCGACGGTGCACGTTGTCTCCCCGTTGGCCGAGTGACTGGCGTGAGGCGCGCGTGGAAGGGCTGCGCGTCGGTGCGTCGCGCTTCGCGCTGGCGATGACCCGTTGTGACGAGGGCGGGCCCCCCGGCCATCGCTACACCCTGCGGCTCGAGGGAGGGCCACCGCTCACCGTGGCGTTCGGTACCGGTGACGAGGCGCAGCGCGTGACGCTGACCGACGCGTCGCCGGTGGACGTCACGTATCCCGAACGCGCCGGAGGGGACCATGGCCGGCGTTAGGCTCGCGGGGATCGCCAAGCGCTTCGAGTCAGGCGGGGCACCCGCCGTCGATGGCGTCTCGTTCGAGGTCCACGACGGCGAGTTCGCCGTCCTCGTGGGGCCATCGGGCTGCGGCAAGACGACCGTGCTGCGCATGATCGCCGGCCTCGAGACCCCCACCGACGGCCGCATCTTCATCGGCGGGCGCGACGTGACCGACCTCGCGCCGCGCGATCGCGACATCGCGATGGTCTTCCAGAACTACGCGCTGTATCCGCACCTCTCCGTGCGGGAGAACATCGGCTTCGGCCTCACGATGCGGCGCGTGGCGCCGGCCGAGATCGCGGCGCGCGTGATGCGCGTGGCTGAGTCGTTAGGTATCGACGAGTTGCTGGCACGGCGTCCGGCGCAGCTGTCGGGCGGGCAGCGGCAACGCGTGGCCCTCGCCCGTGCCATCGTGCGAGAGCCCGCGGTCTTCCTCTTCGACGAGCCGCTGTCCAACCTCGACGCCCAGGTGCGGGCGCAGACGCGCGGCGAACTGGTGCGCCTGCACCGGCGCCTGGGGACGACGATGATCTACGTCACGCACGACCAGGTGGAGGCGATGACGATGGCCCAGCGCGTGGCCGTGATGCACCGCGGGCAGGTCGAGCAACTGGCCCCGCCGCTCGAGGTCTACCACGCGCCGTCCACGCTCTTCGTCGCCTCCTTCGTCGGGTCGCCGACCATCAACCGCTTCGCCGGCCGCGTCGCCGCCGGTGGCGCGACGCCCGTCTTCGAGGGAGCGTTGCGCCTGGCGGTGCAGGCGCCCGTGGCTGCCGTCGCGACGCTGGCGGTGCGCCCCGAGCATCTCGTCCTCGTGGCACCCGCCGACGGCGCGGCCGCGGAGGTGACGCTCATCGAACCGCTCGGTCCCGAGACGATCGTGCATGTGCGCCTGGCGGCCGGGGAAGAGGCGACGCTGCGGATTCAGGGCGGGCGCGTGCCCGGCCTCGGCGAATCCGTAGGCATCGCGGTACGCGTCGCGGAGGCGCTCGTCTACGGCGCGGATGGCCGCTTGGTGGGACGCGGCGCCGCGTGAAGCGCCGGGCCACCCTCGGCGCACAACGGCTCGCGGCGGCGACGATGCCGGCCGCCGCGTGCGCGCGTGCGGCGTTGGTGCGTGTCGCGGTCGGGTGCGTGGCCCTCGCCCTAAGCGGCGGGTGCCGCGGCGGGGGCGACGACATCGTGCTGCGCATGACGTCGTGGCAGTCGCCGCAGGAGAACGTGCTCGACCGGCCGGCCATCCAGGCGTTCGAACGCGCCCACCCCGGCGTGCGCGTGGTCAACGAACCGGTGAGCAACCAGGCCGAGTATCGCGAGAAGGTCATCACGGCGATCGCGTCGGGGTCGCCCCCCGACGTCCTCCTGCTCGACGGCATCGACGTGCCGTCGTTTGCCGATGCGGGGGTGCTGCTCGACCTCACGCCGTTTGCCGCCCGGGCCGGACTCGCGCTCGAGAAGTTCTTCCCGAATGTGCTCGCCATGTTCGCGCGCGGCGACACGGTGCTGGCCTTTCCCAAGGGATTTTCTCCCGTCGTCTACTACTACAACCGCGCGCTCTTCGACGCGGCCGGGCTCCCCTATCCCACGGACGGGTGGACGTTCGACGACTTCTTGCGCACCGCGAAGGCGCTGACCATCGATCGCGACGGCGACGGGACGCCGGAGCAATGGGGGACGGCGGTCGACCGCCGCTTTCACACCTGGCAGGCCATGATCTGGAGCGGAGGAGGGGACATCCTCGCCCCCGACGGTTCGCGTGCCAGCGGGACTCTCGATGCCCCCGCGTCGGTGCGGGCGCTCGAGTTCCTCACCTCGCTGGCGGTCGTGCACAAGGTCGCCCCGCGCCCGAATGCCTTTCGCGCCGTCTCCGGGAACGAGACGCGCCTCTTCTATTCGGGGCGGCTGGCGCTGCTCCCCAGCGGGCACTGGCTCATCCCCAACATCAAGGCGCAACTGGTGCGCGGCCAGCTCGCGTTAGGGGTGGTCTCGTTCCCGCGGGCGACCGATGCCACCGCGGCGACGCCGCTCTTTGCGTCGGGCTGGGCGGTGCCGCGCAACACGGCGCACCGCAAGCTCGCGGTCGAGCTGGCGGCGGCCCTGGCGGGGGAGGCGGCGCAGCGCCAACGCCTGGCGGCGGGGCTGGAACTCGCGACGATGCCGGCGGTCCAGGCGGACTTCGCCGCCCGGGACTCGTTAGGACTGGAGGCGGCCTTCCTGCGACAGGTGGCGACCGGGCGCGCGCCGTGGGGGGCGCGCATCGCCCGCTTTCGCGAGGTGGAGGCGCAGCTCCCCGACATCATCGATCGGGTCGTGATTCGGCATGAACGCGTGGCCGACGTCGCCCGTGACGTGGCGCGCCGGCTGGACGAGATCCTCGCCCGATGAGCGACACGGCGCGCACCACCGCGAGCGGCAGTACGAGCGACCGCACGAGCACCACGGCGCCCCCCACATCGCGCACCGTCACCGGTGGGGCGGTGCGCTGGATCGTGGGCGCCTGCGTCATGTGGGCCCTCGTGTCCGCTGGCATCGTCGCGCGGACGGCGGCGAACGTCGAGTATGCACTCGCTGCGCATGAAGGACGCGCGCTTGTCGCGCGCGAAGGACGCGCGCTTGCCGCGCCCGAAGGACGCGCGACTTCCGCGCGCGCGGACTCCATCGCCCCGAGCACCTCAGCGCGGTCGCGCCGCGTCATCGCGAGCGCCCCCCTGTCAGAGGCGCACGCGGCGCTCTCCCGCTTCCTCGGTCGCCCCGCGCGCCCCCTCGATGCACAGGACCGAGCACTGGTACATGCCGCCTGGTGGCACCGCGCGGTGAGCCTCCCCATCAAGGATCGCGATGAGTGGGAGATCATCGGCGCGGTGGCACTCGAGGCCTCGCCGTGGCGCCCGCTCGGTCTCCCGCTCGCGCTCGTCGCGGTGGCCGCGCTCCTGGCGATCGGGCTGGCGCGGCGCGCCGTCTCGCGGGCGGCAGGCGATCGGGCGGTCAGCCCGGCGCTGGCGCTGGCGCCCCCGCTTTCGGTGCTGGCGACCTGCTCGCTTGGGCTCGTGCTGCTCGCGCGAGGCTCCGTCGAGCGCGCCCAAGCGCTGCTGCCGCCGGCGACGGCGGTTGCGCGCTTCGATGCCCTGGCCTTGCCCCTCCCGTCGGCCCCGCTCGCGTCGCTCGCCCTCGCGCTCACCCTGGCGGCGGCGACCGCGGTGATCGCGGCCGCCGCCTGGGCCGTCTCGGCGCGCCGCCGCCCCGCCGACCGACGCGAGACGCTCACGGCGTGGGGCTTCCTCGCGCCCAGCGCCCTGCACCTGCTGGTCTTCACCGCCGGACCGCTGGCCTTCACGCTGTACGTCTCGATGCACGACTGGGACCTGCTGCGCGTCGACCGCCCCTTCGTGGGACTCGGCAACTACGCCGAGCTCGCGCGGGACCCGCTGTTCTGGCGCGCGCTGGCGAATACCGCACTCTACGCGCTTTACGTCCCCGTCAGCATGGCGTTGGCGTTAGGCGCCGCCCTCATCCTCGACCAGCCGCTCAAGGGGATGAAGGCGCTGCGCGCGGTGGTCTTCCTCCCCACGGTGGTGTCGTACGTCGCCATCGCCGTGGTCTGGCAGTGGATGTTCAACGTCGACTTCGGGCTCCTCAACTTCCTGATGCGTGCCGTGCAGCTGCCGGCCGTCGACTGGCTCGGCAACCCGAAGACCGCCCTCGTGGCCGTCATGATCGTGTCGGCGTGGGTGCAGCTCGGCTACCAGATGGTCATCTATCTCGCCGGCCTGCAGGGGATCCCGGCGCACCTGCACGAGGCGGCAACGCTCGACGGGGCCGCCGCCTGGGCGCGCTTTCGCCACATCACCTTTCCGCTGCTGCGCCCCGTCACCGTCTACCTCTTCGTCACGGGGATCATCTGGTCCTTCCAGGTCTTCACCCTGGTCTATGTGATGACCGAGGGGGGGCCGGTGCACGCCACCGACGTGCTGGTCTACCGCATCTACCAGAACGCCTGGGAGTTTCGCCGCATGGGCTACGCCTCGGCGATGAGCTGGGTCCTGTTCGCCATCCTGCTGGGGCTCACGCTCCTCCAGTGGCGTGCCCTCAATCGCAAGGTCGACGATGCGGCCTGACGCCTCGCGCCGACGCGTGCTCGGGGGCTATGCGGCGGCGATCCTGCTCGCCACCGTCATGCTCCTCCCGTTCGCGTGGATGCTGTCCACCGCACTCATGGAGGAGTTCGAGGTCTTCCAGTATCCGCCGCCGCTCCTCCCGGCGTCGCCGCAGTGGCGCAACTTCCCCAACGCACTCACGCAGCTCCCTTTCGCCCGCTTTTTCCTCAACAGCGGGATCCTGGCGCTCTGCATGGTCGTGGGACAGACCTTCACGGGAGCGTTAGGGGGGTACGCTTTCGCGCGCTTTCGCTTCGCGGGGCGCGGCGCGCTCTTCGCCGCGTACCTCGGCGCGTTGATGATCCCCGGGATCGTCCTCCTCATCCCGCGCTTCCTCCTGATCGACGCCCTCGGCGGCGTCGACACCATCGCTGGGCTGGTGTCCACGGAGATCGTCTCGGTCTGGGGCGTCTTCATGATGCGACAGTTCTTCCTCTCGCTCCCGCGCGAGACCGAGGACGCCGCGCGCATCGACGGCGCCTCGGAGTGGACGATCTTCTGGCGCATCGCCCTCCCGCTCGCCCGCCCGGCCATGGCGACGCTCGCCCTCTTCGCCTTCATCGACGCGTGGAAGTCGTTCCTCTGGCCGCTGGTGGTCACCCAGTCGATGGAGATGCGCACCGTGGAGGTGGGGATCGCCTCCTTCCATGGCCTCTACTACGCCAACTGGCCGTATCAGATGGCGGCCGCCGTCAGCGCCCTCGTCCCGGTACTCGTCGCCTTCCTGGCGTCGCAGCGCTTCTTCACCCGCGGGATCCAGCTGACGGGGATTCGATAGGGACGGTTTGGCAGGGGAGATGAGGGGCCGATAATCCTGAAGTAGGGGTCGGACGTTACCCGGATGCCTCCTCGTCGGTCATTCTGTCCGAAGACGGGCCCGTCCGTATGATGGCCGCGTCCCCCGCCTCCCCACCCGCGCCGAATCCCCATGGCTCCCACGGATGTCAGCACCACGGTGCATCCGCTAGCGGTTGTCTCCGACGTCGCCGTTCGCCTCGCGTCCGGCGACGACGTCGTGACCAAGACCAGCGACATCCTCGAACTCCTCAAGTCGGCCTTCGGCGGGCAGGAGGTCGGGCTTTGGCTCTACGGCGCCACTGGGCTCGTCTGCTCGCTGCGCGCCGGCGAGGCGGGCATCGTTCCTGAGGACGTTGCCTCGCTGCTCGAAGCCGGAGGGGGGAGCACGACGACGTTGACGGTGCGTCGGCTCGTGGCGGGGACGCGTCGACTGGGGGCGCTCGCCCTTCGCCACGCGGCCCCCCCGGGGGCCGATGCACTCCTCGCCTTTGGCACGGTCGCCAACATCCTGGCCCCGGAACTCTCGCGCGCCGAGCAGATGCGCCATCTCGAGGGCGAGGTGGAACGGCGCACACGGCAGCTGGATGACGAGAAGCGCTTCACCGAGCAGATCGTCGACTCGCTCCCGGTGGGGCTCTACGTGATCGATCGCGAGTACCGCGTCCAGGCCTGGAATCGCAAGCGCGAGACCGGGATGCAGGGGATCTCGCGGGAACAGGCGTTAGGCAGGACGATCTTCGAGATCCTGCACCGCGCCCCCGCCGAGAATCTGCGCAAGGAGTTCGACGAGGTCTTCCGCACCGGGCGCATCCAGCAGTTCAACATGGAGTCGCGCGCCTCGGGCGAGCTGCGCGCGTATCGCATCACGAAGATCCCGATGCGCCTGAGCGACGCGGCCATCACGCACGTCATCAACATCGGCGAGGACGTGACCGACTGGACGGTGGCGCAGGATCGCTTTGCGCAGTCCGAGAAGCTGGCCGCGATCGGGCAGCTCGCCGCCGGGGTGATGCACGAGGTGAACAACCCACTGGCCACCATCTCGGCCTGCTCCGAGAGCCTGGGGCTCCGGCTCGACGACTTGCGCGCGGGTGGGGTCGACGTCCCCGTGCAGGCGGGGGAGTTCCTGCACATCATCGATGCCGAGATCCAGCGCTGCAAGCGCATCATCGATGGGCTGCTCGACTTCTCGCGTCCGCGCTCGGCCGAGAAGGCGCCCGCCCGCATCAACGACGTCGTGGAACAGTCGGTCTTCCTGGTCAAGCACCACGCCCGCTTCAAGAAGTTGCAGCTGCAAACGCTGCTCGACCCCGAGCTCCCGGTCGTCGACGCCAACGCGGAGCAACTGATCCAGGTCTTCATGGCGCTCATGATCAACGCCGCCGACGCCATGGAGGCGCACGACGGGACGATCACCATTCGCACGCGCCGCGGGATCTCGCGGCACGAGGCGATCATCGCCGAAGTGATCGACGAAGGGCAGGGGATCGCGCGCGGCGACCTGCAGAAGATCTTTGATCCGTTCTTCACCACCAAGGCGCCGGGGCGCGGGACGGGGCTGGGCCTCTCCATCTGTTACGGCATCATCACCGATCACGGCGGACGCATCGAGGTGGATAGTGCGGTGGGGGCCGGGAGCACGTTCCGCATCCTCCTGCCGGGCAGCGCCGCCGAGTGAGCGAGTCCAGTCGCATCAAGGTCCTCGTCGCCGAGGACGAGACACACCTCGGGAGCCTGCTCGAGCAGTTCCTGACGTCGCGCGGGCACGACGTGACCGTGGTGCGCGACGGGGAGCAGGCGCTCGCCACCCTGCGTGGCGAGGCCTTCGACGTCGCCTTGCTGGACATCGTGATGCCGCGGCTCGACGGGCTGGAGGTCCTCCGCCACCTGCGCGAGGAATCCGCGCCGCCCGAGGTGATCATCATCACCGGCAACGGCACGGTGGAGACGGCGATCGGCGCCATGCGACTGGGCGCCTACGACTACCTCTCGAAGCCGTACCGCATGGCGGAGATCGACGTGCTCGTGCGGCGCGCGTGGGAGAAGCGCGAGCTGGCCCGCGAGAACGCACGTCTCGCCAAGCGGTTGCAGGCCGTCGATCCGCTCCCCGAACTCGTCACGCAGCACGCGCCACTGCGCGAGGTGCTCGAGACGATTCCGCGAGTGGCCCGCAGCATGACGCCCGTCCTCATCACGGGCGAATCGGGGACCGGCAAGGAGCTGGTCGCCCGCGCTATCCATCGTTTGTCCGAGCGCGGGCGCGGCCCGCTGGTCGACATCGCCTGCGCCGCCATCGGCGGCGTGTCGGTGGAGACGGAGTTGTTCGGCTACGAGACCGGCGCCTTTCCCGGGGCCGAGGGGCGGCGTGCGGGGTTGCTGGAACTGGCCGCCGGCGGCACGCTGTTCATGGACGAGATCGGGGCGCTCGACCGCCGGCTGCAAGGCGCGCTGCTGCGCGTGCTCGAGCAGGGGTCCTTCTTCCGCGCCGGGGGGACGCAGAAGGTCTCGCTCAATTCCCGCCTCATCACCGCCACCAACCGCGACCTCGACGCGCTGGTGATGGCCGGTGACTTTCGCGACGACCTGTTCTATCGCATCAACACGGTCCGGCTCTCCCTGCCGCCGCTCCGCGAGCGACGCTGCGACATCCCGGTCCTCGCCGAGCACTTCCTGTCGCGCTACTCCAGTGCCCGGCCCATGGGCTTCAGCGCCGACGCCCTGGACACCCTGGCCGGCTACGACTGGCCCGGCAACGTCCGCGAGCTCCGCAACGTGATCGAGCGCGCCGTCCTCCTGACCGGCGGCGACACGATCACCGGAAAGGACCTCCCGCTCCCGACCTTCCGCACGGAGCGACGCTCCACCAACAACGGGACCGGCGTCCTTCGCCCGCTGGCCGACCTCGAGCGCGACCACATCCGCTTCGTGCTGGAGCGGGTAAACTGGCATCAGGGTCGCGCGGCGAGCATCCTCGGCATATCCTCAAAGACGCTGTACCGAAAGATTCGCGAGTACGGCTTCGACCGCGGAGCCGAGCCGCAGCCCCACCTCAAGAAACGCCTCCAAAACAGCTCATGAAGGTCCTGGTCATCGAGGACGATCCCACCGTCGGCGCGTTCATCAAGCGCGGTCTCGAGGAACAGCGGTGGGGAGTGCAACTCGTCACCGATGGCGAAGAAGGCGAACAGGTCGCAGCGACCGAAACGTTCGACGTCATCATCCTCGACATGCGACTCCCGGGGAAGTCGGGGTTGGAGGTCCTGCAGGGGCTCCGCGCCCGCGGCTTCGAGAAGCCGGTCCTCGTCCTCACCGCGCAGGACGCCGTCGATGCCAAGGTGCGCACGCTGCGCGCCGGCGCCGACGACTACGTCACCAAGCCCTTCGCCTTCGAGGAGCTCCTTGCCCGCGTCGAGGCCCTTGCCCGTCGCCCGCGCGCCATGGCCTCCCCGATCCTCCGGGTCGGTGATCTGGAGGTCAACCGCGACACACGCGAGGTGCATCGCGCTGGCGAGGCCATCGAACTCACCCCCAAGGAGTTCGCCGTCCTCGAGTACCTCATCCGGCACGCCGGACGGGTCATGAGTCGCACGCTCATCACCGAGTACGCGTGGGGATACCACTTCGACCCCGGAACCAACATCGTCGACGTGGTCATCAATCACCTTCGGAAGAAGATCGACGCCAAGCACGAGAAGAAGCTGATCACGACCGTCCGCGGTGTCGGCTACGTCGTGAAGGGGTAGAGTCGTCCGCCCAGAGATGAGTTCGATTCGCGCAAAGCTCACCGTTCGCTACACCCTCGTGATGCTGGCGTCGATGCTGGCGTTCGCGGGGGCGGTCTTCTTTGCGCGGCAGGCGGGGGTGCGTCGCGAGGCGGCCCAGGTGGCGGTCACCCATGGCGACCTGGCGGTGGCGATCCTGCGCGCCACCCAGCGCGCCGGCGCCCCGCAGATCATCGTCTCCGACTCGCTCATCGGCACGGTCCTCAACCAGGAGGTCGCCCGACTCCTCGTCGAGATTCCCGGCTATCTCATCGTCATCGACGACGCCACCGAGCGGCGGGTCTTCACCTCGCGCGCGGTCGACGACCTGTACTTCCGCCCCGGTAACGAGGCGCAACGCGAGATGCGGGAACGCGAGGTGCAGGCGTTCGAGAATGCCCTCGTGGCGGTGCACAACGCCGATCGCGCCGTGCGCGTCCCCATGCGCGACGGGGAACTGATCCTCGTCGAGCGACGGGGGACCGACCCCAGCTTCGGGCGCCGGCGCGTGATCGCGGGAGTGGACGTCCGGGAGTACGACACGTCGTCGCGCGAGATCCTCGGCAGCGCGCTGATGATCTTCCCCTTCATCCTCGCGCTCTCGGGCGGCGGGGCGTACGTCATCGCCGGTCGGGCGATTCGTCCCATCGACCGCATCACCACCGAGGTCGGCGACATCACCGACGGGCGCTCGCTGCACCGGCGCCTCGCGATGGAGTCGAGTCGTGACGAACTGGCGCGGCTGGTGACGACGCTCAACGCAATGATCGGCCGTCTCGAGAGTTCGTTCGGTGCGCTGCGCCGCTTCACCGCCGATGCCTCACACGAGCTCAAGACGCCACTCGCCGTGATGCGGGCCGACGTCGAGCGTGCGATGCAGGCGCAGGCGCAGCCCACGGAGCAGCTCGTGGCGCTGGAGGAGGCGCTGCAACAGACGACCCGCATGGCCGACCTCGTCGACTCGCTCCTCACCCTCGCGCGCGCCGACGAGGGGCGCTTCGACCTGCACCGCGAGCCGGTCGCCCTGGGACCGCTCGCCCGGGAGGCGCTCGAGACCGCCCTCATCCTCGGCGAAGAGCCCGGCCTCGAAGTGACGATGCCGACCGCGGAGGAAATCACCGTGCTCGGCGACCGCACTCGGCTGCGCCAGCTCGTCCTGAACCTGATCACCAACGCGATCAAGTACACGCCGAGGGGGGGGAAGGTGGAGATCAACCTGGCGCGCCACGACGACGGGCAGGCGCACTTCAGCGTGAAGGACACGGGGATCGGGATCGCGGCGGCCGACCTCCCGTACATCTTCGAGCGCTTCTGGCGCGCCGACCGGGTGCGCTCGCGGGCGTCGGAGCGCAGCGGCTTCGGCCTCGGCCTGGCGATCTCGCAGTGGATCGCGCAGGCGCATGGCGGACAGCTGACGGTGCAGTCGCGCCTGAATCGCGGGAGCACCTTCACGGTGATCCTCCCGATCCACGAGGAGGGGGACGAGCTGGAGCCGTCGCTGGAAGACGAGACGAAGCCGTCGTCGCGCGTCGCGAGCTGAGTCCCACAACGCGGTCGAGTCCTGCCGCTGGTTGATGCCCCCCGCTCGCACCAGATGGCGAGTGGGGGGCATTCCTTCATGTAGGGGACTGCCCGATCAGGGAGGAGACCGGGGGCTCGAAAGGATGGGGAGTGGCGACCCTAACGCGTTCTATGGCAGCTGTTTGCTGTCGGCCATCTCGTGTGATACCTAACAAGTCCCGGTGTCGGGGGGCGTGTGAGGGAAGAGGAAAATCTAACGCGCGCTTCATCGTTTCTTAATCAAACTGCTATTCCGCCAACATCCCCGAACCGTAGAATCGCCCCGTTCACTCCAGACGCTGTTCTGCCAACGTGTCCCGACGGTCGAGGGTTATGTTCAACAACCTGGTCGAGTCCAAGCGCAAGAAGCAGCGGAGTCCTGCCGGTCTCTTTGCGTCGTTCGTGCTGCACGCCGCGCTGATCACCCTGGTGGTGGTCGCGGGCGGACAGGCGGCGGAGCAGTTCGAGAAGCCGAAGCAGGAGAAGGTCGACTTCGTCGAGGTGAAGAAGGATGAGCCTCCTCCACCGAAGAACGAACCGCCTCCGCCGCCACCACCGGATGTGGTCGCGGCTCCGCCGCCGCCGAAGGGATTCCAGATCCTGACGGCCCCCGTGGATATCCCCGACGTTCTCCCTGACATCGACCTTTCGAAGAAGGTCACCGACGAAGCCGACTTCTCGGGCAAGGGTGCCGCCGGTGGTACGGCCAAGGGTGTCGAGGGGGGCAAGCCTCAGCTGGTCGGTGCCAACAACGACCAGCCGTTCTTCGAGTTCCAGGTGGAGAAGCCGGTTCAGGCGCTCCCCGGTGGCTCGTCGCCGCGCTATCCGGACATCCTCCGGCAGGCGGGCGTCGAGGGCGAGGTACTCGCGCAGTTCGTCGTCGATACGACCGGACGCGCCGAGATGAACTCGTACAAGGTGCTCAAGACGACGCACGAACTGTTCGGCAATGCGGTGAAGCAGGCGCTGCCGGGTATGCGCTTCATCCCCGCCGAAGTCGGCGGACGCAAGGTGCGCCAGCTCGTGCAGCAGCCGTTCTCCTTCGCGATCTCGAAGTAGTCTTCCCCACCCACATCCCACTCTCGGGAGACCAACAGTATGAATCTGAATTTCGCGGAAATCTGGGCAGCGACGCCGCCGTTCGGGAAGTTCCTGTGGGCCGTGCTCGCCTTCATGTCGGTCTGGTCGCTGTCGACCGGCGTCTCGAAGGTCTGGCAGCTGCGCTCGGCGCAGGGCGAGACGGTGAAGTTCGCCCCGGAGTTCTCGCAGTTCCTCGAGGAAGACAACCTCGGCGAAGCGATCAAGCTGGCCGAGAGCTACAAGAAGTCGCACGTCGCGCGCGTCCTCGGTGGCGCCCTCGCCGAAGTCAAGCCGCTGATCATGGACGGCTCGGTCACGGTGGCCGACATCAACACCGCTGAGCGTGCGGTCGAGCGCGAAATGCTGATGGAGATGGTCTCGCTCAAGCGCGGCCTCGCGGTCCTCGCCACGGTGGGTTCGACGGCGCCGTTCGTCGGGCTGCTGGGCACGGTGTTCGGCATCATCAACGCCTTCGAAGGCATGGCCAAGTCCGGCTCGGGCGGCATCACCGCCATCGCCGCCGGTATCGCCGAGGCGCTCATCGCGACGGGCTTCGGACTCATCGTCGCCATCCCGGCCGTGTGGTTCTACAACTACTTCACGACCAAGATCGACAACCTGTCCGCCGAGATGACGTACACGTCGAAGGAAATGATCGACTATCTCATCAAGGGTGTCTCGGGTGAGTTCGGTCGTTCGCGCTTCACGCGTGAGTTCAACACCCAGGCCCAGAGCGGCGGCCCGCTGACCTGATCCTGATCCTCCGGAACTTCGCCTTCCCCGTTTAGGAGGATTTCGTAATGGGCATGTCAGTTGGAAGTGGCGCCGAAAGCGTCAAGTCCGAACCGAACGTGGTGCCGATGATCGACGTCATGCTGGTGCTCCTCATCATCTTCATGGTGGTGACGCCAGCACTCGCGGCCGGCTTCCAGGCGGTCCCCCCCGCGGGGATCAACCTGAAGACGCACCCCGAGGAAGACACCGATCAGGTCCTCGGTATCGACAAGCAGGGCCAGTACTACCTCAACAAGCGCGCGCTCCAGAACGACAAGCTGGCGGAAACGCTCAAGTCGATCTACGACGCTCGCACCGTCGACAAGATCCTGTACATCAAGGCCGACAAGGACCTCGAGTACATCAAGGTCCTCGACGCGATGGACATCGCCTCGCGGAACGGCGTGCGCGTGGTTGGCGCCGTCTCCGACCAGGTCCCGGGCACGGAATCGTCCGTGGCTGGCGACGTTCCTGATCCCACCAAGAAGTAGAGGAATCCGCCAATGGGAATGAGTACTGGAAAGGGCGGAGGCCTCAACAACGAGCCGAACGTCGTCCCCATGATCGACGTGCTCCTCGTGCTCCTGATCATCTTCATGGTCATGCAGCCGATGGCGCGTAAGGCGATCGACCTGCAGCTGCCCGATCCGACGCCGCAGGTGGCCGCCGCGAATGCGGTGTCGAACCAGATCGTGCTCGAAGTGCTGCCAGGTGAACAGTTCGCGATCAACAAGGAACCGGTCACCAAGGACGGTCTCCTGATCCGCCTCAAGCAGATCTACGATCCCCGTCCGGACAAGATCATGTTCGTGAAGGGCGATCCGAAGGTGAAGTATCAGCAGGTCATCTTCGCGATGGACCAGGCGCGCGGCGCGGGCGTCAAGGTCATCGGTGTGACGCCGAAGGAAGCCGCGGCGGAAACGCCGCAGTAAGCCGCGGCGGAAACGCCGCGGTAGTCGCGGTCACGGCACGACGCGGGCGGCGGGCATCCATCAGGGTGCCCGCCGCTCTCGCATGTCCCCCTCGTGCGATGTACCAACGCGCGATCGCATGAACCCTTTCGCCGCGCCAGGTCGTATAAGTTCCAGCGGTCGACTCCAACCCATCCTTCGTGACGCTGGCCCGCCCCAACCCCTCTCCTGACGCACCCAAGCGACCGCCGCTCCGGCCGCCCGTTGGCATACCCCTGCGCGACACCTCGCGTCGCGAAGGAACGATCGTGTCGGTCCTGCTGCACGCGCTCGTCGTCTTCCTCATCGTCTCCCCACCGCTCTTCCTCGCTACGAAGCTCGACTATCAGGGGAAGCAGGGCGCGGGCGGGCCGGGCCCCGCAGGCGGGGGCGGTGGCGGCTCCGGCGGGAGCGGCGGACGCATGGTGCGCGAACGCCTGCGATTCATGCAGGTCGTGGCGCCAGTGGCGCAGCCGGTCGTCACGCCGCCGGTCGTCCCGCCGCCCCCCAAGCCGGTCGAGCCCCCTAAGGTCGAACCGGTGAAGCCACCGCCGCCGCCGACCCCAGCCCCTCAGGCCACCGACGTCGCAGCGACCGCCACGGAGAGCAAGGACGCGAGCGTGGTCAACGGGGCGGGGGGAGGCTCCGGGAAGGACGGCACCGCTGGCAGCGGCCCAGGGAGCGGGGGCGGCGTCGGTTCCGGAGTCGGTACCGGGCGCGGGAGCGGCGTGGGACCGGGGACGGGCGGGGGAGACGACGCCATCTATCCCCCGGCCGTCGTGTCGCTCCCCATCCTCCCGCTCCCCGTCCCCGGAAAGGTGCGCCCGTACAAGCTCGTGGCGTACTTCGAAGTCGACACCACGGGCAACGCGCGCCTGCTCGCCTTCAATCCCTCCAACGACGGCGGCTACAACAAGCGGATTCGCGAGATGCTCAGCGAGATCCGCTTTCGCCCCGCCACGCGTCCCAACGGACGCCCGGTGCTCGACACCGCCATCGTGACCGCCGAGGCCCCGCGCTCGTAGCGCTGGCGCTCGATGAGGCGGCAGGGCTCCCCGCGCGCACGCGATGCCCCCCCGGTCATGCCCAATCGGCGACCGCTCCCGCGTAACTCCAAGCCGCGCATAACGCTCTGGCCATAGTTCCCACGCAGGAATATCTTTTCGCGGCTTTCACACCGGGTTCGGCATCACGTCCTGCCGCCGCTGCCCGCCTCATCTACAGTCGCGACGGGAAGGAGACGCGTGGCCGATTCTCACGACGCACGCACGAGCTCGGAATTTGTCCGCGCATTGACGCTGACAGACGCGACCATGCTCGTGGCCGGCTCGATGATCGGCTCCGGGATCTTCATCGTCTCCTCCGACATTGCGCGAACGCTCAACTCCCCGCTCTGGCTCCTGATCACATGGATCGCCACCGGGGTCATCACCGTCCTTGGGGCGCTGGCCTACGGGGAGCTCGCGGCGATGTACCCCAAGGCCGGCGGACAGTACGTCTTCCTGCGCGAATCGATGGGTCCACTCATGGGTTTCCTCTATGGGTGGACCCTTTTTCTGGTGATCCAGACCGGGACCATCGCCGCGGTCGGTGTCGCGTTCGGGCGCTTCCTCGGCGTGCTGGTGCCGTCGATCGGGGCGGATCGCTTCGCGTGGTTCCCCCAAGCGGACGTCTGCCTGTCGATCATGGGATGTGATTCGCCGGCCAAGGCCTTCCAGCTGGGCCTCTCGCCGCAGCGCCTCATCGCGCTCATCAGCGTCTGGGTCCTGACGGCGGTGAACCTGCGCGGCGTGAAGGAGGGGAAGGCCCTCCAGACGTCGCTCACGGTGATCAAGACGGCGGCCCTCGCCCTGCTGGTGGTCGTTGGACTCACGATCGGACGTAACGCAGATGCCATCGCGGCCAACTTCGGCGCCAACCTGGCGGGGAGCCCGCCCGTCGGATCGACGCTCATCCTCGCCTTCGGCGCCGCCATGGTCGGCTCGCTCTTCTCTAGCGACGCGTGGAACAACGTGACGTTCGCGGCGGCCGAGGTCCACAATCCGCAGAAGAACCTCCCGCTGGCCCTGCTGCTTGGGACGGGCCTGGTGAGTGCGCTCTACATCATGGCGAACGTGTCGTACCTCAACGCGCTCCCGATGGCGGGCGACCCCAACGGCGTGACGTCGGTGGCGCGCGGCATTCAGTACGCGACGCAGGATCGCGTCGGGACGGCGCTGATGGAGTCGGTCTTCGGCCCCAACGGCACGACGCTGATGGCGATCGCGATCCTCATCTCGACTTTCGGCTGCAACAACGGGCTGATCCTGGCGGGGGCACGCGTCTACTGGGCGATGGCCCGCGACGGGCTGTTCTTCCAGCGCGCCGGTTCGCTCAACGCGCGCGGCGTCCCGGCCTTCGCCTTGATCGTGCAGTCCATCTGGATCTCGCTGTTGTGCCTGACGGGGACGTACGGTCAGCTCCTGGACTACGTGATCTTCGCGGCGCTCGTGTTCTACTGCCTGACGACCATCGGTCTCTTCATCCTGCGCCGCACGCGACCCACGGCGGAGCGACCGTACAAGGCGGTGGGCTACCCCGTGCTGCCCGGGCTGTATGTACTGCTGGCGGGGGGGCTGGCGATCGTCCTGCTCATCGCCGACAAGACGCGCGCGCAGGCGGTGGCGGGGTTGGCCATCGTGCTGCTGGGCATTCCCGTGTATTTCCTCTGGCGCTCGGCGGGGGCCCCCCGGTCACGCGCGACGTAGGCAGCGCCGGAATGTGGTGAGGGGCGCGGCGCTCGCGGTCGGAAGGGCGTGTCGCGTGGATGGCAGCCACCGGCGCGACCCCTTGGGTGTGCAGGTGCAGGTGAGGACGCAGGACCCGTGGTACCGGCAGTCGCACGACACAGCAGGGCACGACGTGCAGTGAGCAGGGCCAACAGTGAGCACACGACGGGCGCGGATATGGCGCGTCCGGAAGGGATCCTGGCGGAGACCCCGAACTTTCATGGAGAGCACGGCATGACGAATGTGTTGGTACGCATGTGGCACGCTTCCGGCCGTTTGACCCGCGTCTTGGCGCTGGCGGCGGCGAGCGCCTTCCTGCTGGGGACGCCGGTGACGGCGCAGGCCCCGGCCACCGAGCCCGCGGTGGTGACTGCGGCCCCTGACGCCCAGGTCGCGGCGCCCGAGACGCAGGCGGCACCGGAGCATCGACCGGGAGGGGAAGCCAACCTCAAGGTCCCCGATCTTTCGACCGAGACGTTTCTCGGCGGCATCGACGGCAAGACGCTCCTGCTCAGCGGGATCGTGGTGTCGGTGCTCGGCCTCCTCTTCGGCCTGGCGATCTATCGACAGCTGCAGGGGATGGCGGTCCACAAGTCGATGCTCGAAGTCTCCGAGCTCATTTACGAGACCTGCAAGACGTACCTGATCACGCAGGGGAAGTTCATCCTCCTGCTCTGGCTCTTCATCGGGGCCGTGATCGTGCTGTACTTCAAGGTGCTGGTCGGCTTTCCGTGGGACCGCGTCCTGATCATCCTCGCCTTCTCGCTCATCGGCATCGCCGGGAGCTACGGCGTGGCGTGGTTCGGCATTCGCGTGAACACCTTCGCCAACTCGCGCACCGCCTTCGCGGCGCTCAAGGGGAAGCCGTATCCGTGCTACGCCATCCCGCTCAAGGCCGGGATGTCGATCGGGATGATGCTCATCTCGGTCGAGCTGCTGCTGATGCTCATGATCCTGCTCTTCATCCCGGGTGACTACGC
>Ga0116178_10001720_pt1 | contig 17878 bp, 14 predicted proteins | sample AD_STIC12_MetaG_FD_89880 | JGI IMG/M metagenome (GOLD analysis project Ga0116178, IMG submission 89880) | Active sludge microbial communities of municipal wastewater-treating anaerobic digesters from USA - AD_STIC12_MetaG | ecosystem: Engineered > Bioreactor > Anaerobic > Digestate | place: USA... | reverse complement strand
TTTTTTTCGCACTGCGCAAGCAATTCATCGCCGCTGTGGAACGGATATTTCAATTCGGTAGTGTCGGCCACGATACGGTTTTCGGCAGCCTCGTCCTGATTCACCACAAAACCGCCGCCGACAGAATAGTAATCCCGGGTGGCTAGTTCAACCGCATTGGTGTCATAGGCCGTGAAGCGCATGCCGTTGGAATGGAACGGAAGTTTTTGCCGTTTGTTGAAGACAAGATCCGTTTTTTCGTCGAAAACGATTTCATGCGAGTCCAACACCCGAAGTTTTTTGTCCTTGCGAATGCGGGCGAGCGTTTCAGGAATAGTGTCGGGATTGATTTCATTCGGCCAATGGCCTTCAAGCCCCATCAATACCGCTTTGTCGGTGCCGTGGCCGCGACCGGTCAATGCCAGCGAACCAAATAGTTCGACGCGAATTCTCGTCGTATCTTTCATTAGTTCGGTATCGCGTAGCCAGCGCTGCGCAAAACGTACCGCAGCCCGCATGGGGCCGACCGTATGCGAAGAGGAAGGGCCGATGCCGATCTTGAATAAATCGAAAGTACTAACCGCCATGATGAGCTTCCGTTTGCGATGGCGTATTGTATGCTTTTCAACCTGAAACACGAAAACCGATCAATGCAGGATTTAATTCTCTTTCAGCGCGACCATTGCCATCTCTGCGAGTTGGCGTGGGAAGTATTGGCGCTAGCGCGTGTAGCAGACTTTGATTCCGTCTGGATTGAAGGCGACACCGAGCTGGAAAACAGGTATGGATTGCGGGTGCCGGTACTCAGGCACACACGCAGCAGTATGGAGTTGGATTGGCCGTTTAACGCCGAGCAGGTGCGCGAACTTATGGCTTCTTCGACGCAGCTTTAGGTGGGTTTATGGTGGTTGCAACGGGTAATAAAATCAGACGAGTGTTCACGGTCACTGTGTTGGGAATCAATTCCACATCGTCCCAGTCGCCGATACCCACCTTGAATTCCAGGCGTTGAACTTTTGCGGTACCCACCAATTGCGGTTTCGCACCGGGTGTCCAGGTAAACGTCAAAGGCGCTGTCTTGGAAATGCCACGCAGGGTCAGCACGCCGTCTGCGACAAAACGGTTGCCTCCAAGAGCACGGAATTTCGTTGCAAGGTAACGCGCCTCCGGTTGTGCTTTTGCATTGAAGAAATCGGAACCCGACAGCATCTCGTCGCGTTCCGCGTTTTTCGTACTTGCACTGCTTAACGTGATCCGCACATCAAATTTGCTTTCGGCGAGTTTTGCCGGATCAAAGCTGATGCTGGAGTTGAACTTTGCAAAGCTGCCGGTGAATGCTTCGCCTTGGTAACTTCCTGTAAAGCCTAGGCTCGAGCCAGGTTGCTGTAAATAGTCGGTTGCGTAAACGGAACCGCTGGCGAATGAAAAAAACAGGATTAAGTAACGCAGCATGGTGAACCTCATGATTTTTTCGCAAGCCAGGGCAGCATGCGGGTCAGGGTATTGTCTTTATCCAGGTAGTGGTGCTTCAGTGCCGCTCCGGCATGTATCAGCATCAATAGAGCGAGGATATAGAAAAAAGTTTCGTGTGCATCGCCAGCCCATTCTTTCAATTGAGGATCGTAGCCGCTCAATTTCGGTAACTTGAAAAGACCGAAGTACTTCAAGGGAAACCCTGCGGCAGAGTTGTACAGCCAGCCACTGATTGGCATCGCGAATAAAAGCAGGTAAAGAATGCCATGGGTCAGCTTGGCAACCAAAGCTTGCCAAGCCGGCGTATTGGCAGTGATTTCAGGTGGCTTGGAAAGCAGTCGCCAAAGCAGCCTGATAGCCGTCAATGCCAGTACGGTCAAGCCGGTGCTTTTGTGCAGGGCATAGATCTGAATCTTCAAGGGACCATTTGGCAAGTCGGTCATCACGAAGCCGACAATTGCAAGACTCAGGATCAGAATAAATGTAAGCCAATGCAAGCCGATACTGAGGCTTCCCCAGCGATCGGAATTATTTCGTAAGGTCATCTTCCTGCTCCTTGCCGGGTTCAGTTTTGCCGCGTGCTGCTTCCAGCTCGATGATTACCTTCACTTCGTCGCCAATCACGTTGGCCCAGGCGTCCATGCCGAATGCCTTGCGGCTAATGGTTGCCGTTGCCGAAAAGCCGATGGTTTTTTTGAAGTTGAGCGGATGACGCTTCAAGGCATTCAAGGTAAATGCCAGACTAATCGGCTTGCTGACGCCATGAATTGTCAGCATACCCTCTGCGACTCCGGTGTTATCGGATTTCTTTTCGATACGCTGTGAAACGAAAGTCGCTACCGGAAATTTCGGCGCGTCGAAAAAAGTACCGTCAAGAATCTTTTCCTGCCAGTGAGCGTCGCCCAAGTTGAGGCTGGTTATCGGAATGGACACAGTTATCGATGATTGGCTCCAGTCTTTTTCATCAAACAGCAATTCACCCGTGCTGCCGGAGAAGGTGCCCAGTGCATTCGAAAAACCTGCATGGGAAACCATGAAAGCCAGTCGCGTATGCACCGGATCAATCTGGAATGATTCCGTGCTTGCCTGCGCCTTGCCGGCAAGAAATAAAATGATGCACGCCAACATACTGAGTTTCATCGAATTCTCCATGCGGCATTCTAGCGCCATGTTGGTTTCACGATAGTGGCTGCGATGAAATGAATCGTTGCAAGTCGGGAACATTGGCTAGCCCGAGCCGCCCGCTCTTGCCCAATGTATCGATATTTGAAAGGATTGTCGCAGGGACTTCGGGGAATACTAATGCGTATATGCCTTTTGTTGGGGCTGTTGCTCTGCTGCTCATCGGTTTTTGCCGGCTTGCCGGAAACACCTCAATTTCGACAAGTGACGGTTGCCGACGGCTTGCCATCCAGCACTTTGTATGCAGTCACACAGGATAAAAAGGGCTATCTATGGATAGCCAGCAAGGATGGCTTGGCCCGTTACGATGGTGTGAGTTACAAGATTTATCGCTACGAGCCGGGAAACGAAAATGCCCTGCCAGGTAATGTTGTCCAAGCCTTGTACGTGGATCCTCAGGATCGGCTTTGGATTGCGATTGAAGGCCAAGGCATAAGTCGTTTGAGTGCTGATCGCAGGAGTTTCACCCATTTCCGCAAAAGCAGTCATCCTGAAATGGGTAGCGATGATGTCTGGGCTATGACGATGACTGCGGATGGGGCGCTTTGGTTTGGTACCTTCGCAGGTGGCTTGCATCGAATGGATGCGACTGGGAACATTACGCGGTTCATATCTGACAAAAGCAATCTCAATTCATTGCCGACCGACACTATTTTATCCTTGGCAACAAATACGAAAAATCAGCTTTGGATAGGAACAACGAAAGGTTTGTCTGTCTGGGATGGCTCTAAATTTGCCCGAATAAGATTGGGCGATACCTTTGATACTTTCATCATGCAGTTGGCTGGTGACAAGGATGGCACAATGTGGGTCGGCACAAAAAAAGGCTTGCTGCACATCTCAGTGACGGGTGAGAAAATTGGCGAGGTTTTGCTGCCCCAAAAACCTATCACAGGTCTTTGGCAAGACCAACAAGGCGCTTTATGGTTTAGTGATGGGCCTACCATATTTCAATGGCATAACGGACAGCTGTTTAGCTACATGCTTGATTCAAAAACGCCAGCAAAAATATACGGCGTTTTTGAAGATCATGAAGGAGGATTTTGGTTTCCTACTGAGGATCGTGGGCTATTAAGGCTGACTGCTGATTGGCGAAATTTTTCAGTTTTCATGCACGAAGAAAATAGCAACTCATTGTCAGGCGTCGCAATGCTGGCTGCATCTGAAGCAAATCAAAATGAAGCGTGGATATTAAGTCAGGGTGGTGGACTTGATTTAGTTAATCTTGGTAATGGCAAAGTTAAAAGAGTACTGACAGACATTAAAAGTTGGACCCAGAATCTATGGTCTGTACTACAAACTCGTGACGGAACAGTTTGGTTGGGTCACAGCAAGGGAATAGCTCATTTTAATCCTGTATCAGGTGACATAAAGCATTTCAGAAGTGATTCCGGAGCTCAAAATATTTTGCCTGGAGGAGTACGTCTACTGATACAGACAAAAAATGGATTGCTATGGTCAGCTTCTTATGGCGCTGGCGTTCAGGCCCAAGATGAAACTGGTCGTGTTGTCTATAAGATTATCCCCGGCGACGGCAAAGGTTTGGAATCATCGGATCCCGACCAGTTTGCACTCAGCCCTGATGGCGATTTATGGCTTGCTACTGCGCGAGGTTTATTGCGGTGGGACGATAATGCTGAAAAGTTTTTTTTGATCGAAGGTGGGCCTGCTGAGCGTGTAGATGCTTTCAGTTTTGTTGCCGCAGATACTGTATGGGTTCATCGTGTTGGGGTACTTGAAGCATTTCAATGGAATGGTAGAAAACTTCAAAGCATGCGTCGTATAACAAGTGATGACGGCTTGCCGCCAGTGGAGGTCGGATCAATTTTGCCGGATCGTAGTGGAGACTTATGGATTACAACTACACGCGGTCTGCTGCGCTACGATGTCCTAATAAATCGATTTCGAATCTTTGGTGAACGTGATGGCTTGCCTAGTCAGGAATTTGATATGCAACCAGCTCTGTTGACATCCGGAGGGCTCGTTCTAGCAGGTAATGCCAAGGGTTTAGTTATATTTGATCCGATAAAAGTTCGTAAACAGAGTGTTCTCTCTCCATTATTGCTTGATAGACTATCAGTGCTGCGTGATGAAGATAGAGTCAGCTTTCCAGAAACGTCATCAATCATACAAATGCAGCCGGGCGACAGGGATTTGACTGTTACCCTGCGATTGCTTTCATTCGCAGATTCCTCAACTCATCGCTACAGTTTTTTTTTAAGAGGATATGACACTGACTGGATTGATGCCGGAGCTTCTGGCGAACGTGTTTTCTCAAACCTGCCAGCAGGTAATTATCGATTGGAGGCGAAGGCTGCAAACGCTGATGGTCAATGGTCAGCGCCATTGCAACTTAAGTTGACGGTACAACCTCCATGGTGGAAAACAGCTTGGGCAAACATGTTGTGGGTGCTGCTTTTTTGCGTGGCAGTCATTTCTTTGGCCTTGTTTTATCGCAATCGTCTTGCCGTTCTTAATGAACAGGAATTGCGGGATCAGGAGCGTGTTCTAGCCCAGCAGAACTCCTTGGCAAAATCCCGGTTTCTCGCAACACTTGGGCATGAAATCAGAACGCCGATGACGGGTCTCATGGGTATGGCGGAATTGTTGCAGTCTGGCGAATTGAGTCTGCAGCAGCGGCAACGCGTGACAGCTATCCAAGGTGCTGGACAGCATTTATTGCAGTTGGTAAACGATGTACTGGATTTGGCGCAGATCGAGGCAGGCAAGTTGCGACTGCATGCGGATGTATTCAATTTGGAAATACTTGTGCTCGAGGTTTGTGACCTGCTCAGGCCGTTGGCAGAAATCAAGGGCTTGAGTTTTGATTGCATCATTGAAAAAAATGCGCCCGGTTTTTGCATTGGCGATGCAGGGCGTGTGAGACAGATACTGCTCAATCTGGGCAATAATGCGATTAAATTTACCGAGCGCGGTAGTGTGGTAATAAAGACGTCCGGATTGAGCCCGAATGGATTGCAATTTCATGTTTCGGATACGGGTCCAGGCATGAGTAACGATCAACAAGCACGTTTGTTCCAGCGATTTGAGCAAGCGGAAGGCCATCTCACCAGTCAACGTTATGGTGGCAGTGGTCTGGGGCTGGCAATTTGTCAGGAATTGGCAGAGGCAATGAATGGCCATATCCAGGTGGAAAGCAGTTTGGGCCACGGCGCCGTATTTGTTGTTGAGCTACCTTTGCAAAATTCGGATGCTGCCGCGCCATCCATTTTTCCGAGATCATCACCAGCCTCGCAAAGCATGCCAATGAGTATTTTGCTGGTGGAAGACGATGCGCTTGTTGCAGACGTATTATGCGAGATGCTTCAGCGGCTTGGGCATCGGGTGGCTCATGTGCATCAGGGTATGCTCGCATTGTCGGAGCTTGCAGTTCGAGATTTCGATCTTGCCTTGATCGATCTCGATCTGCCCGGTATCGACGGGCTGGAGCTTGCACGCCTGATCTTCATTGAGGGCCTAAGTCTGCCGCTGGTGGCGCTCACAGCGCGTACGGATAAGCAGGCCGAATCGGCAGCGATGGCTGTCGGCATGAAAGCTTTTATTCGCAAGCCGGTAAGCGCCAGTGATCTTGAAGCGCTAATTCAGACTTTCATGCCGACTGATGTCCGGAATAACCAGCCACAGCAAGACATACACCAGAACGCCGGGGAAAGCTGCCGACATAACGGATCCAATGACATAAACGACACGAAGTAAATTCGGATCCAGACCAAAAAATTGTGCGGCACCGCCCATGACGCCTGCGATCATGCGGTCCTGGCTTGAGCGACGAAGCAAACGAGTGGTTTCCATGGTTGTTCTCCTCAATGACTGTCATTAGCCTATTGATGAGCCCGTTGTAAAACATGTGCTGGAAGTGCGGGTTACCAAAGATGCAAACCAGGCAGGAAAATTAATTGGAAAATAATAATGCAGTGGTGACATGGTTCGGCGAGGCGTTTCATTTATTGCATCCTGAACTTCAAAGGCTGCATCGCCAGGGTGGCAGCATGTCGGGAAAAATAAAATTGAACTTTGGCGGTGGTCTTGCCGGTTATATCGGCAAGCGCATTGCAAAAAAACTTGGCGTTCCGCTGCGTGCCGGCGAGCATGATTTGCGGGTGGACATTCATCAGCATGGCAATAACATGCATTGGAGTCGCTGCTTCGATGGACAGCATACGCTGCTCTCCGTTTTTGAACCGTTTGGCGCTTATCCTGATGGCTACTGGCAGGAAACAACGGGTCCCGTCAACTTGAAACTCACGGTGGATATTCTTGAATCAGCCTGGCATTGGCGCGTACTGGGAATTCGCGTTTTAGGTTTGCCAATGCCCATGTTCCTGCTGCCGCATTCGCAAGCCTACAAGAAAGTCGTGGACGGTCTCTACCAATTCCATGTCGGCTTTTCGATGCCGGGTATCGGGCAATTGTTTTCATATGAAGGCAGCCTCATCTACGAAGCTGCCTGATACATCGACACGCGGTCAAAAAATATCTTCGAAATCCGTTTTGTCGCCGCCCGGAACTTCCCAGTTGTAACCACTGGAAATCAGACGGTCGTAATCTTCCTGCTTGAAATATTCGGTCAATGCACCCGGCGTGCCTTCAGGCAGCAAATTTCCGCTAGCGCTGATGCTCGCAGTTACCACGCCATTGGGCGGGGTCTGGTCAGTTATTGGAATATCTTTTAAAGCAGCTCCCATGTAATTGATCCAGATCGGCAATGCAGCGCGACCGCCATATTCTCCATAGCCCAGTGGTTTGAAATTATCTTTGCCCACCCAGACCGTCGTTACCAGATTTCCGCCAAAGCCGCTAAACCAGGCATCGCGATGATCATTGGTAGAACCGGTCTTGCCGCCGATATCCTCGCGATTTAGCACTTTCGCTGCTGTAGCTGTACCGCGTTTCACAACGTCACGCATCATTGAACTAAGTAAAAAAGCGGTGCGTTCATCAATGGCGCGCGGAGCGAGTGCAAGTTCCTGAGGCCCGACAAAATTTGGATCGTCGGTTTTTGTCGCAGGCGCTGCATTTTCCTTCTTTGGACCACCCGCGCTGAAATCGAAGCCATCAACCACGGTAGCTGTACGCTGATCCATCGAGGTTCGTTGTGAGCAGGCGCGGCAGGCAACCAGTGGTCGCGTCAATGCAACCGCATTGCCATCCCGATCAATGATCTTTTCAATGAAGTAGGGCGTTACCAGGAAGCCACCATTGGCAAATACGGTGTAACCGCGGGCGATCGACATCGGAGTGAGTGAGGCGGTACCCAGCGACATGGAAAGATTGGGCGGCAATTGCTCTTTGTTGAAACCGAATTGCGTGATGTAGGTGCGCGCAAAGTCGGTACCGATGGCAGATAGCAGGCGTACCGAGACAAGATTGCGTGATTGCACCAGGGCTTCTCGAACACGAATGGGGCCTGCAAAACGTCCGCCGTCATTCTGCGGACGCCATACTTTGCCATTGCCGTATTTGAACTCGACAGGTGCATCGTTGACGATACTGGCAGGCGTATAGCCGCGCTCGAAAGCCGCTGCATAGACAAAAGGCTTGAAGGCGGAACCGGGTTGGCGAGTTGCCTGGATGGCACGATTGAAGCTGTTTTGATTAAAGCTGAAGCCCCCGACGATTGCGCGTAAGGCACCATCTTCCGGCTGCAGGGAAACCAACGCAGCTTGTGCAGAAGGTAGTTGTGACAGGAGGTAACCTTTGCTCTTTTCATCCGGAAGTAGGCGGACGATATCGCCGCGTTTCAACAAACTGGCTGGCGAACGGCCGGTCCATTTGCTGGCTGCGCCGGTCAACAGATATTCGGTGCCATTGAAAAGTACAAGATTGGCATCGCTTCCGCTGAAGCCGGTAACGATTGCAGCCGGAAAGTCGCCGATCATCGGCACCGAACGCGCTTTTTCGATAAAGACCGTCGAGTCGGCATTGGCGGGGAGTTCAATATGGCTTTCTGCGCCACGCCAGCCGTGGCGATGGTCATACTCGATCAGGCCAGCGCGCACAGCTTTTTCGGCATTGATCTGGTCAATACTGGCGACCGTCGTGTAGACCTTGAAGCCACTGACAAGGGCCTCCTCGCCATAACGGTCCAACATCTCGCGGCGTACCATTTCCGCAAGATATGGCGCATTCATTTCGACTTTCGGTTCGTGTTTGCTGGCCGTGTTGGGCGCGGCATTGGCTGCATCCAGTTGCGCCCGGGTGATATAGCCTTCCTCCAGCATCTGGCGCAAAACATAGCCGCGACGTTCCATCGCGCGTTTGGGGTTCACGATTGGGTTGCCGCTGGAGGGGAATTTAGGCAGTGAGGCCAACGTGGCAGTCTCTGCCAGGCTCAGCTCCTCGAGTTTTTTGCCATAGTAGAACTCGGCAGCGGCGGAGATTCCGTAGGAGCGATGGCCGAAGAATATTTTATTGAGATAAAGGCCCAGGATTTCATCCTTGCCCAGTTCTCGCTCCATTTTCAAAGCCAGCAGCATTTCCTTGACCTTGCGGCTGTAATCCACGTCGCGATTGAGTTCGAAATAGTTCCGGGCGACCTGCTGGGTAATGGTGCTACCCCCGGGAACCCGCTTGTCGCTGGTAGTCAGGGTTAGCCAGATCGCACGGCCTATCCCCTTGTAATCCAAACCTTTGTGTTCATAAAAACGGGCATCCTCACTGGCAATAAAGGCCTGTTTGACCTGCAAAGGCACGTTCTTGATGTCAACCGGATAGCGGCGGGTTTCGCCAAATTGCGCAATAAGCTTTTGATCTTTGGTGTAGACGCTTAGGGGTACCTGCAGCTTGATGTCCCTCAGTTCCTGTACATCCGGCAACTTGGGGGCCAAATACAGATAAGTACCGATAGCCAGGGCCAGTCCAAGGCCCGCAAAAATCAGCCCGATAAGGAAAAGTTTGCGCAATAGTCGAAAAAAACCGGCCATCCTGGGCCACTCCTGAAGGATTACTTATTTTGAGGTGGGGAGTATAGAACGTGCAGGGCTTCACAGTAAAAAACCCGTTATTTAGGGGTTTCAGCGTCCCGTTTAACCAATAAACTGCGTGAAACAGATTGTAGCAGGAGGGCTCGCGGGGTCCGATTTTAAGAAATTTTGGCTGGGGGCATTGCCAATTCGAAAAATTTTGTTATTAATGTAACTGCACACGAGTTGCGTGTAAGCGCCTGTCGCTAGGGGAGAAATCGTGGGTCTTCTTGGAAATACTAAGGCACCGTTGGTCGGGGTGGACATCAGTTCAACTGCCGTCAAACTATTACAGCTCAGTGAAACGGGTGGCCGTTATCGCGTCGAGCATTATGCTGTCGAGCCGCTGCCACCCAATGCGGTGGTGGAAAAGAACATCGTAGAGGTCGAGGCGGTGGGCGAAGCCATCAAGCGTGCCATGGCGCGCTCAGGAACCAAGCTAAAGCATGGTGCAGCAGCGGTTTCCGGCTCATCGGTCATCACCAAAATCATCCCGATGCAGGGAGATTTGGAGGAAGACGAGCTTGAGGACCAGGTTCAGGTCGAAGCCGCCAACTACATTCCTTATCCCATTGACGAAGTCAGTCTGGATTTTGAAGTATTGGGGCCGGTTCCCAATAATCCCGAAATGATTCAAGTGCTTCTGGCTGCGTCCAGAACCGAAAATGTCGAAATTCGTCAGACAGCGCTCGAGCTTGGTGGTTTAACCGCCAGAGTGGTCGATGTCGAAGCTTTTGCCATGGAAAACGCTTTCAAACTGGTATCAGACCAATTGTCTGTGCCACGCGATGCAGTGGTTGCGCTAGTGGATGTTGGCGCAACGATGACAACGCTGAATGTGCTTCGCAATCAACGCAGTATTTATACCCGTGAACAAATCTTCGGTGGCAAGCAGCTAACTGATGAAGTCATGCGCCGCTACGGTTTGAGCTATGACGAAGCAGGCCAGGCCAAACGTCAGGGTGGCCTTCCGGAAAGTTATGAGATTGAAGTGCTGGAGCCGTTCAAGGAAGCGATGGTGCAGCAGGTCAGCCGTCTCCTGCAGTTCTTCTATGCAGGTAGCGACTTCAATCGTGTTGACCAGATTGTCCTTGCGGGGGGATGCGCATCGATCAACGGTATCGCCCAATTGGTAGAAGAGCAGATTGGTGTTCCTACGGTCATGGCCAATCCACTGGCCAATATGTCTTTGGGACCAAAAGTCCAAGCTCATGCATTGGCACAGGACGCCCCTGCCTTGATGATTGCATGTGGCCTCGCATTGAGGAGCTTTGACTAATGGCTAAAATTAACCTTTTACCTTGGCGCCTCGAGCGCCGGAAACAGAAACAAAAAGAATTCGTGACAATGCTGGGTACGGCCGCTGCAATCGCCATCGGACTCAGTGCCTTGATCGTGCTCTATTACAACGGCCAGATCCGCGGCCAGGAAGAGCGCAATAATTATCTGAATGCCGAAATCGCAACTATCGACAAGCAAATCGAAGACATCAAAGATCTTGAAACGAAGAAAGCCGATTTGCTGTCACGTAAAAAAGCGATTGAATGCCTGCAGGGTCGCCGTTCGTTGATGGTTCACTTGTTCGATGACCTTGTGAGAACCATTCCAGATGGCGTGAAGCTGACCGGGCTTGAGCAAGACGGTAGCAAACTTACGGTAAACGGAAGTTCACAATCCAATGCCCGAGTCAGTGCCTACATGAGAAACCTGCAGGTGTCGGGTTGGATTAGTCAGCCTGAGCTAACGATCATTGAAGCGAAGGGCGGCGACAAGGGTCTACCTTACCAGTTCACTCTGGTGACGAAAGTTGGAAATCCAAACACCAAAGCAGAGTCTGAAGCAGAATCTGATACCAAAGCAGCTCCAGCTGCAAATGCCGCGGCGACATCTGCAAGCGGCGCAACTCCTCAGACCGTTGCTGATGCCGAGTCGGATTCTAACGATGAATGCGATTTAGACAGCTCGACAGAGACATCAGACGGGAGTGCAAAATGAGCAAGAAAAAATTCGAGCTAAGCTCCCTTGATATCAATAACACCGGGGTCTGGCCTTATCCGGCGAAAGTAGCCGCTTGCCTTCTGATCGGGGTCGTTATTCTGTTTCTAGCCTGGTGGGTGATGATTAGTTCACGTCAGGACACCTTGAAATCGCTTGAGGCTCAGGAATCAGCCTTGAAGACCACATTGACCGAGAAGCAGGGGCAAGCCGCGAATCTTGAGCCGCTCAAACTTCAGCTAGTTCAGATGGAGCAGATGTTGAAGCAAATGCTTCGTCAACTGCCAAGCAAAAATGAAATGCCGGACTTGATTGTCGACATTTCGCAAACTGCACTTGCGACCGGCATTAATAACGAGTTGTTCGAGCCCCAACCAGAAACCAAGCGCGAGTTTTACGCCGAAAAGCCGATCAACTTGAGAATGGTAGGCACCTATCACCAGTTTGGTGCTTTTGTCAGTGGTGTTGCTTCGTTGCCTCGCGTCGTCATTATGACCATGCACAACATTTCGCTAAAGCCGAAAAGTCCTACGGACCCTGCTTTGGAGTTGAAAGGCACGGTGAAAACCTATCGTTATCTGTCAGAAGACGAAGCGGAAGCAGCAGCGTCTGCAGCTGCGAAGAAAGCAGCCCCTGCTGCAGCAGCAGCTGAAAACGCGGGCGGAGCGACTAAAAATGACTAACTCGATCAAATTTAGCCAAGTAATAAAGCACGGTTTCACTGCATTGGTAGTGCTTGCACTCGCCACAGGCTGCAGCCGTGGCAAATCGGATCTTGAAACCTGGGTAGCCAAGACCAAGGCCGAGCCTGCTCCACCGCTGAAGCCACTGCCTGTCATGCAGCAATTCGAGAGTTTTGAATATGCGGCACAAGATTTGCGTGATCCCTTCTCGCCTCCTGTGCCGGATCGCAACGAAGGTTCCGGACCAAGGCCTGATCCGGATCGCCGGAAAGAAGTGCTTGAAGCATTTCCACTCGACAGTATGAACATGGCCGGCACGATTGGTGTAGGCAAGGCATTGGTGGGTTTGGTGACAGCACCTGACAAAGTTACTTATCGAATCAAGCCCGGGAACTATCTGGGTCAAAACGATGGTCGCGTGACTGCTGTTTACGAAGACCGTATTGAAATTGTAGAACTAGTTCCAGACGGGGCAGGTGGTTGGTTGGAAAGACCCGCCAAGATAGCCCTAGAAGATAATTGATTGGGGGATAGCATGATGACCACAAAGACAAACAACGGAGTGAGCATGAACAAGCCACGAGCATGGATGATCAACGTGGCACTACTGGCTTTCGGGCTGGTGGCTGTCATGCCCGCGATGGCCGCGAATGTCCTCCAAGATGTTCGATATGCGTCGGCACCCGGCGGCAAAGTCGATATTACTTTGCAATTTGCGCAGCCAGTGGGTGACGTGCAGGCTTTCACTACCGATAGCCCGCCACGAATTGCCATCGACCTCCCTGATACGACCAACGAACTGAGTCAACGTCGCGTAGCAATCGGCGCAGGCGCTACTTCGGCAGTATCGGCAGCAGAGGCAGGTGGACGTACACGCGTTGTGGTTGATCTGTTCAGACCTGCAGGCTACACCACACGCAGCTCTGGAAACATGTTGATACTGACGGTCGACGCGGGTTCCCAAGGCGGTGGCGCTAGCGCGGCGATGGCGACCGGTAATGACCCGACAAAACGCTCTGCAAGCACAGTGGCATTGTCCAACATCGATTTCCGTCGTGGAGAAAATGGTTCGGGTCGCATCATCCTCAAATTCGACGGTGATTCGGCGAATGCCGATATGCGTACTGAAGGTAACCGAGTCGTTGTTGACGTAAGCAATGCGCAGCTCCCTGAAAAGCTGAGACGCAAACTGGATGTAGGCGATTTTGCAACCCCAGTGTCGAGTCTGGAACCGAATAGCAACGCTGGTGGTACGCGCTTGGTTATCAATACTGCTGGCAGTAATGACACGATGGCGTATCAGACCGGTAACGAATACATCATCGAAATCACACCCAAGCGGTCAGCCGCCATGGCATCTGCAGGCAAGTCAAATACCGTTCGCGCATCAGGTGCTGTATCGAGCGCCAGTGCACAGAGATATACCGGCAAGCCAGTAACCTTCAACTTCCAGGACGTGCCTGTCCGTACCGTTTTGCAGTTGATTGCCGAAGAGTCCAATTTGAATATCGTAGCTTCGGATACAGTCTCCGGAAATTTGACGCTGAGATTGATCAATGTGCCGTGGGATCAGGCGCTTGAAATCGTATTGCGTGCCAAGTCACTCGATAAGCGTCGTGACGGTAATGTTGTATGGGTTGGTCCACAGGACGAATTGGCAAAATACGAACAGGCTCGTGAAGATGCGCGAATCGCGTTGGAAACGCGCGCTGAAACCATCAGTGAATATATCGCGATCAATTACGGCAACGCCGAAGAAATTGCGAAGCTGTTGACCGAAGATAGCAAAACCGGCCAGCAAGGCGGTGGTCAGCAAGGCGGCGGTGGTGCATCAGGTGGTGGTGGGCAGCAGCGCGGCTTCTTGTCGCCACGCGGTAGCGTCAGTTTTGACAACCGTACCAACACACTTCTCGTTATCGATATTCCAAAGAAAGTTCAGGAAATCAAGGAGCTGTTGCAGGTTCTTGATCGCCCAGTGGATCAAGTATTAATCGAAGCCCGCATCGTTATTGCCGATGAAAGTTTTGGCAAGGAGCTGGGTGCCCGCTTTGGTATCGGTGGCATACAAACCAACAACAGCAATGTTGTCGTGATTGGTAGCACGGTCGAAAGCAGAAACAACCTCGTTTCGGGTACCGGCGACATCACCAATAGCGTCAATTTGGGCGCAACGGATGAAAACGCCGCTTCTCTGGGCGTCAGGTTGCAGGCCGGCTCATTTGTGATTGATGCAGAATTGTCGGCACTCGAGAAGAGTGGTCGTGGTGAAATCGTTTCCAATCCACGTGTCATCACCAGCAATCAGAAAGAAGCCATCATCCGTCAAGGCCAGGAAATCGGCTACAAGACGACCAATGCTTCTTCTGGTGGGGCATCGCAAGTAACGGTCGCTTTCAAGGAAGCGCTGCTGGAAATGAAGGTGACTCCAACGATTACGCAAGATGGTCGCGTTTATCTCAACGTAGCCGTGAAGAAGGACGACCTGCGTGAATTGTTGCGTGCTGGTGACGACTTGATTCCACAAATCGACCGTCGTGAAGTGAACACAGCTGTCTTGGTTGAAAATGGACAAACTGTGGTTATCGGCGGTGTATACGAATTCAAGTCACGTGATGATGTCCAGAAGGTTCCTTTTCTTGGCGATATTCCTTTCATCAGAAACTTCTTCAGCAACAAGAACAAAAACAATAGCAAGGCAGAGTTGTTGATCTTCATTACACCTCGCGTTTTGCAAACCGCTCGCCGTTAATGGTCAAGCAGTAACCGAAAACAAGGCCGCTTTTGCGGCCTTGTTTTTTTGTAAGATACGTTCATAGAGAAAGAACGCTTAAGCGCAATAATTTCGAGTGCTAATTATGGAACGTATAATCCTGCATAAAGACCAAGTCTTGTTCACAGAGGGCGATGCCCCGACCGTGGCGTATCTGATCGAATCGGGCGAGATTGAAATAACCACATCCCGTGCGGGAGAACGCCTTGTTCTGAGTACCCTGATCTCAGGTGATCTGCTCGGTGAGATGGCGGTAATCGACGACGCACCGCGTACTGCAACGGCCATTGCCTTGTCCGACTGTGTTTTGTTCCAGATTGACAGGACTCAAATTTCAGAGCGTCTCGCTGGAACAGATCCCATCATTCGCGCCTTGCTGGAAGGTCAACTTAAACGTTATCGAGGTGCCTTGGCCGCCATGCAAGGCAAGGAAATTCATAAAAACGATACCGATACTGCCTCGGAAAAACTGGGTATTGGCAAGATCCGGCTGGAATCCCAACTGCGAGAAGCCCTGAATACCGGTGGTCTGGATGTTCGTTATCAACCACTTTTGCACGTCCAGAGTAACAAGGTTGCTGGTTATGAAGCACTTGTCCGCTGGAACCATCCGGAACGCGGCCCTATTTCGCCGGTAGAGTTTGTAGCACTGGCGGAGGAGACTTCCCTTATCGTACCGGTTGGTGAATACGTATTTGATACCGCTTGTGCAGCCGTGAAAACCTTCATCGAACATGGTGCAGATCCGAAACCCTTTATTGCCGTCAATGTTTCCGCCAGACAGTTGTCGCATCCAGGCTTGATTGAGAGGATTGTGGCCAGGGTAGATGCCGCCGGGCTTCCGAAGGGCAGCCTGAAGGTTGAAATTACCGAAAGCCAGGCATTGAATTACGAAATGGTCGAGAAAGTGATTTCGCTTTGCCATAACCACGGCATCAAGGTGGCTCTGGATGATTTCGGTACCGGCTATTCTCACTTGACCCATCTTCACAAGCTGGCATTCGACACAATGAAAGTGGATCAGGCCTTCACCCGCAGCATGCTGGAACATCCCCGCTCAATGGCGATGGTGAAAGCCATTGTGGCAATGGCTAAAGCCATTGATGCCGACATTGTGGTCGAAGGAATCGAAACGGAAGCCATGCTGCAAGCGCTTCGGGATTTGGGCTGCGACTATGCGCAGGGTTATTTGATAGGTAAGCCCCAGACGCTGGAAGAATTGCTCGGGTAAATCAACAGGCATATTCAGGCCTGTTTAAACTGGTGTAATCTCGTGCCTTCGCTTCGGGGATGACTATGAGTAATCAGGCACAAACAACACAGAATACCGGCGGCTTGCCGTTGCATGTAAAGGTTTTGATTGGTTTTGTATTGGGCGCTGCGATAGGCATCGTTGCCCACACCTATGTTGGTGCGGATACGCCACTGGTGCAGAAAACTATCACCTATGTAGCAAATCCATTCGGGCAGATATTTTTGCACCTGCTATTCATGCTTGTGGTTCCGTTGATGTTCTCGGCACTTGTGTTGGGTGTCGCGGAGCTTGGAGATATCGCCAGTCTGGGGCGTCTGGGTTGGCGTACGCTGACATATACGGCGGTAGTGACCGGAATTGCGGTTGCTATCGGCTTGTTGATGGTCAATTTAATCAAGCCCGGCATGCACCTTGATCCGACTCTAATGGCAAATGCAATGGAGCAGTATGCAAGCAAGACTGCAGAATATGTGGAGTCCGGCAAGCAGCTGAACTTCATGGATCTGTTGATTAATATTGTTCCGAAAAACGTAATTGCAGCGGCAACCGACGATAAGCAAAAGCTGGGGGTAGTGTTTTTCGCGCTGATGTTCGGGATTGGCTTGGTGATGACGCCTTCGGCAGCGACGCAGGCTTTCAAAAATGCATTACAGGGAATGTTCGAAATCTGCATGCGTCTGATTGGATTGTTTATCAAATTGGCTCCATATGCGGTTGCATGCTTCATGTTTATTCTTTGCGCGAATTTGGGTTGGGGCGTGTTGAAAGGCTTGGCCTATTTCGTTGTTACGGTCTTATTGGCGTTGGCGATCCATGGTTTCGTTGTGCTGCCGTTATGGGTCAAGACCATGGGCGGTATGTCGCCACGTGTGTTCTTCCGCGGAAGTCAGGAAGCAATTTTGACCGCTTTTGCAACGGCATCCTCGGCCGCGACATTGCCGGTAACGCTTAGGGTTGCCGAGGAAAACCTTAAATTACCTCGCAAGGTATCGCGTTTCGTCCTGACGGTTGGCGCATCAGCCAATCACCACGGTACGGCTCTGTTTGAAGGTATTACGGTTCTGTTTCTCGCACAGGTTTTTGGCCAGCATCTGTCAGTAGTCGACCAAATCACCGTGCTGGGCTTGTGTATCCTTGGCGGGATAGGAACTGCAGGTATCCCATCGGGTTCTTTACCCGTAATTGCGATGATTTGCGGCATTGTCGGTTTGCCGCCCGAAGGCATCGGCATCATTCTGGGGGTGAATACTTTCCTGGATATGTGCCGTACCTCGCTGAACGTGACGGGTGATCTGGCTACGGCTGTGGTCGTTTCAAAGCGCAGTGGCGAAGCCGAATTGGCAGTTGTCAGCGAAATCGAGAGCTAGCATTGCGGTTTCGGTAAATCAACCGCGACATATCGTCCGGTCTCTGAGAAAATAGGCTGCCCGACGATCTGCGGGCAGCCCTTTTCTGAATGAGCCGCCCCATGCCGATTACCCAGCCGACCCGTCGCGATCTAGCCAATGCGATCCGATTTCTTGCCATTGATGCGGTAGAAGCCGCCAAATCCGGACAC
>Ga0116178_10001719_pt1 | contig 17880 bp, 16 predicted proteins | sample AD_STIC12_MetaG_FD_89880 | JGI IMG/M metagenome (GOLD analysis project Ga0116178, IMG submission 89880) | Active sludge microbial communities of municipal wastewater-treating anaerobic digesters from USA - AD_STIC12_MetaG | ecosystem: Engineered > Bioreactor > Anaerobic > Digestate | place: USA... | reverse complement strand
TTTTTTCCAAGCCGACTAAATGTAGCTCTGAATTTTTTTCGATCGCCTGCCTGGGCAGCCAGTTCCTTTCTCATCGATCGTTGGCCAAAACATTGATATCTTTTGTTCCGATGACATTTTTGTCGAACCCATGCAAAGTGGCATTTATCATGGCAAGCCCGATTTGAGTTGTATCATTGACGCTGTCAGGAGAGAGCACTTTTACTAATTTAAACAACCAGCCCAAATAGGTATAAAAAAACTGATAGCTGGGTGTTTTTGATTTAATGCCTCGAAGTGGTAGAATAATTCCTGGGCGAAACATGAAGGCTTGTTTAAAGCCAAGGGCCAGCAAATCATTTTCAGTTTTTCCTTTAACCCTGGCCCACATCATACGGCCTTTCTCTGATGAATCTGTACCCTGACCGGACACATAAATAAACGCTATATCGGGGTTAAGTTCAAAAAGGGTTTTTCCTAACGTAAGTGTATAATCATATGTGATCTTTCGATAATCAGATTCTTTCATTCCGCCCGCGCTTACTCCAAGACAAAAGTAACAGGCATCATATCCTTTTAGCTTTTCGCTCACTTCTGTATAATCTGTAAAGTCAGTATGTAGTAACTCCATTAGTTTGGGGTGCTTTATTCCGGTTGAGGTTCTGCCCAAAACCAGGACCGTATCAATACTGGGATGATCGAGACACTCCAGCAATACCCCTTTGCCTACCATACCTGATGCTCCGGTGATAATTACTTTTTTACCCATGGTAATGGTTTAAATGGTAAGATCTACTTGAGTTTTCCACAAGTTATAAATAGTTTTTTAGCTGGTCTTTATTTTTCCTATTTAATCAATGCGACTCGTTATCTTTATCCACCATTTAGTAGTTTATATTTTCGAAAAATCACATGCTATGAATCGCATAAAAATCACACTACTCTTACTGATACTATCAGCCAGGTTGTTCGCGCAATCTTCGCTGCCACGAAGTACACCTGAGGCAGAAGGTGTTTCATCTCAACATATCCTCAACTTTCTAGATGCGGCAACCACCAGCGATCATGAATACCACAGTCTTATGATTCTGCGGCATGGGAAAGTGGTAGCTGAAGGCTGGTGGAATCCATATGGGCCCGATTTAAAACACACAATGTATTCCGTGAGTAAGAGCTTTACTGCTACGGCTATTGGATTTGCAGTCGCTGAAAAGAAAATCTCTTTAGAAGACAAAGTCATCTCCTTTTTTCCGGAGGAGACCCCGGCAACCGTTTCTCAAAATCTGGCAGCTTTGCGCGTGAAACATTTATTAAGTATGAGTGTAGGTCAAGAACCAGACCCAACGGGTCCGGTGGTGATCAGTGATAATTGGGTTCGTAAGTTTCTTAGTATCCCCATCGTCCACGAGCCGGGTACGAAGTTTCTTTACAACTCTGCGGCCACATACATGCTTAGCGCGATTGTACAAAAAGTGACTGACCTGAAAGTGATGGACTACCTCAAACCAAGATTATTTCAACCACTAGGCATTCAGGGTATTGATTGGGAAGTGGATCCGAGAGGTAATAATGTAGGTGGCTGGGGTCTGCGATTAAAAACAGAAGACATGGCGAAGTTCGGCCAGTTGTTTCTGCAAAAAGGAAGTTGGAATGGCAAACAAATTCTTCCAGCCTCGTGGGTAAATGAAGCTTCAACCATGAAGATTATGCAAGATCCAAATGCCCCGCAAGCTAAAAAAGACTCTAGCGATTGGTTACAAGGCTATTGTTATCAGATGTGGCGTAGCCGGAATAATTCCTTTCGGGGAGATGGAGCCTTTGGACAATATATACTTGTTCTTCCAGAGAAAGATGCCGTGATCATCATAACTTCCGAAACCGATAACATGCAAACTGAATTAAACCTTGTCTGGAAATATCTTTTGCCGGCCTTTCAGGATAAAAAGCTAACTGCCAATGCAAAAGTGACTAAGCAGTTGAAAACCCGACTGGCAACACTCGCATTGCCGATTTCTGCGAGGAATGAAAATGTAACTGAGTCAAAAGTTTCAGGTAAGACTTTTGCCATTACATCGCCCGATCGGAGATTGGAAAGTTTCAACATTGATTTTAAAGAAGGAATTTGTCATTTAACCCTGAATACGGATTCTGTCGTTCATCAATTTGACTTTGGTGCCGGTAATTGGGTTAGGGGAGAAACAACTAAATGGGGACCATACCTGGTAGCGGGCGCACAAGCTAATCGAAAAGGATTGCCTGCCTTCAAGACGGAATCCAGTTATCGGTGGGTTGATGATAAAACTGCAGAATTAACCCTGCGCTATATTGAAAGTCCGCACCATGAAATTATTCGAATATCCTTCGGTGAATCCATCACTGTGATTACTTTCTCAAATTCTTTTAACCGATCAGTCATCGAACTAAATGCTATTCCAAAAGTGGTACATGGAAACGCACCAAAACTTATCGTCCGTGGTGATGATATGGGTTTCTCGCACTCAGCGGATATAGCCTTGATCAAATCTTATAAACAAGGAATTGAAACTTCTATTGAAGTGATTGCACCTTCACCCTGGTTTCCGGAAGCGGTAAAAATGTTACAACAAAACCCCCGGGTGGATGTAGGATTACATTTTGCGATCACCAGCGAGTGGGACAACGTTAAATGGCGTCCACTAACAGACTGCTCCAGTTTAAGAAATGCAGACGGATATTTCTATCCCATGCTTTTTAAAAATAAAAACTATCCAAGGCAAGCTATTCTTGATCATGACTATCGACTGGATGATATTGAAAAAGAAATGCGCGCGCAGATTGAATTGGCAAAGAAACATCTGCCCCGTATAAGCCATGTGTCGGGGCACATGGGCAGCACTGCCTTCGAGCCGGAAGTTAAAGCATTAGCTTTAAGAATTTCAAAGGAGTATAACCTTCCGATGGTAGATGTCGATCCAGCCACGACCTCCATTTCCTATATAGGTTATGATTTCCAGAATAAAACTACCGAAGAGCGCATCGCAGGCTTTATTGCCATGCTTGATAAACTGGAAGATGGTAAGACGTATGTATTTGTTGAACATCCTGGTATTGACAACGAAGAACTTCGCGCTATCTCTCACATAGGCTATGAAGATGTTGCGCAGGGCCGCCAGGATGTAACAACCATTTTCACGAGCGAAAAGGTGAAAGCCGCTGTCATCAGCAAGGGTATACAATTAGTGAGCTACAAAGATGTATTGAAATAGTATGAAAGCGTTACAATGCAGTTCGCCCGGAAGAATGGAAATGCTGGAAGTTGACAAACCTGCTTTGCAGAAAGATCATGCGTTGCTGCGCATACTTCGCATTGGAATATGTGGTACCGACTTACATGCTTTTGAGGGCACACAGCCTTTCTTCTCTTATCCCAGAATTCTAGGACACGAGCTAGCTGCTGAATTAGTAGATGTGGATGGGCACCACTGAATTTCGAAAAGGCGAGTTAGTTACCTTCATTCCTTATTTCAGTTGTGGCTTATGCGCGATGTGCAAAGTGGGCCGAACCAATTGTTGCCAAAACCTAAAGGTGTGTGGTGTTCACATAGATGGTGGAATGACTGAATATTTATTGGTTCCCATTAAGTTTTTAATAAAAGTAAAGAAATTGAAAGTTGATGAAATAGCTTTGATTGAACCTCTAGCTATAGCGATGCATGCCGTGAAACGAGCCAACGTACAATCGGGAGAACTCATAGTAGTAGCAGGAGCAGGTCCTATTGGATTTGGTGTGATTGAATATGCCCGCAGTTTAGGCGCCATCGTTACCGTGGTCGATGTAAATGAAGATCGTCTTGCTTTCTGTAAGAATACGCTAAAGATCACTCAAACCATTCATGCTATGCAGGTAGATGCTTTTGAGACTTTGCGAAATCTTACAAACGGACAAATGGCAGATGCCGTGTTTGATGCAACCGGAAATCTGCAAGCCTTGCAAAATGGATTCAAATACATGGGCCATGGCTCACGGTATGTTCTCGTGGGATTACAATTGAAAGAGGTTAGTTTCAGTCACCCTGAGTTTCATAAAAGAGAAGGGACTCTGATGAGCAGTCGGAATGCTACAAGAGCAGATTTTGAAAATGTGATTCAATCTATTGAAGAGAAAAAGATTGATCCTTTAAAAATGGTAACCCACCATGTAAAATTTGGTGCCGTTAGTGAATCGTTCCCTATATGGTTAAACCCAGGAAGCAAAACATTAAAAGCTATTGTTGAATTAGATTAATTTTGATACCATGAGAAAACTTCTTTTACTTTTTATACTTATTGTTTCAGTTCAGTATTCATATGGGCAAGCGGATGATAAATTATGGTATCAGCAACCAGCCAGAAACTGGAATGAAGCTTTACCGGTAGGCAACGGCAGGTTGGGGGCAATGGTCTTTGGCCGGGTTGAAGAAGAGCTGATTCAGTTAAATGAAGAAACTTTGTGGTCCGGTGGCCCCACGAACACCAACTCCAATCCACTGGCTAAAGATGTTCTGCCGAAAATTCGGGAAGCATTGTTCCATGAAGACTATGAATTGGCAGAAAAGCTGGCTCAGCAAATGCACGGATTATTCACTGAATCATACGAGCCACTGGGTGACCTAACGATAAAGCATCACTTTGGTTCTACTGCACCGGCCACTGATTATTATCGTGATCTCAACATCTCAGAAGCAACATCACTTACTCGCTTTAAAAAAGAAGGTATTACCTATATGCGTGAGGTATTTGTTTCTGCACCTGATCAGGTTATTGTTATCCGATTGACTTCAAGCAAAAGGAATGCGCTCAATTTCTCTGCTTCCACATCGAGCCCATTGTATGTAAGGAACGTGGTACTCAGTTCAAGTGAAATTGCTATGAAAGGGCAGGCTCCTTCACATACCGATCCAAGTTATTTACAGACATTCGAAATTCCGGTTGTCTATAATGATCCTACACAATGCAAGGGAATGCGTTTTGAACTTCGTGTAAAAGCCAGGAGTGAAGATGGAAAAATTACAACAGACGAAACTGGGCTTCATGTTTCAGAGGCTACCGAAGTTGTTTTATTTCTATCGGCAGCCACCAGTTACAATGGTTTTGATAAGTGTCCTGACAAAGAAGGTAAAGATGAAAGTAAAGTGGCTGGCGATTATCTAACCAACGTAATAGCTAAAAATTATCAGGCTATAAAGAAAGATCATATTACCGACTATCAAAAATTTTTCAATCGGGTAAGTTTATTCTTAAACATTCCAGCTACTTCCAGCCTGCCGCTGGATGAACGCCTGAAGCAGTATGCCGAAGGAGCGCACGATACAGGACTGGAGGCCTTGTATTTTCAATATGGACGCTACTTACTGATTTCTTCTTCACGGCCAGGTGGAATACCAGCCAACCTTCAGGGTATCTGGAACAATCATGTGCGGCCACCCTGGAGCAGTAACTTTACTACGAACATAAACGCAGAAATGAATTACTGGATGGTAGAGTCAGGTAATCTTTCTGAACTGCATGGTCCTTTACTTGATATGATCAGTCGGCTGGCCATTACCGGCCGAGAGACTGTAAAAAACTATTACAACACGTCAGGTTGGACAGTACATCACAACACAGACATCTGGGCATCTACTAATCCAATGAGTGGTAGTCCCAGTTGGGCAAACTGGCCAATGGGCGGTGCGTGGTTGAGTCAACATCTGTGGGAGCATTTTGCCTTTACCGGTGATAAAAAATATTTATCTGATGTGGCCTATCCGTTGATGAAAGATGCTTCAAAGTTTTGCCTGGATTGGCTGGTTGAAAATAAAGAAGGAGTGCTGGTGACTGCACCTTCCACTTCACCTGAGAACGTGTTTGTCAATGACAAGAATTTTAAAGGCTCTGTCTCGGTAGCAACCACCATGGACATGTCGTTGATCTGGGATTTATTCACAAATGTGATTCAAGCCTCACGGCATTTAGGTATTGATGAAGATTACCGCAAGTTGTTGATGGAAAAGCGAAATAAGTTGTATCCTCTGCAAGTGGGTAAAAAAGGAAATCTGCAGGAATGGTATAAGGATTGGGAGGATGAAGATCCGCAACATCGTCACATCTCACATTTATTTGGTTTGTTTCCCGGAAGACAAATTTCACAACTCTATACCCCCGTGTATGCCAATGCAGCCAGACGCTCACTTGAACTTCGAGGTGATGGCGGAACCGGGTGGAGTAAAGGATGGAAAATTAATGTGTGGGCCCGCCTTCACGATGGTAATCATGCGTACAAATTAATTCGCGAACAACTTAAGTTAACCGGTGTGGAAGGAACCAACTACGCCAATGGGGGCGGCACATATCCTAATTTACTGGATGCACATCCACCATTTCAGATCGATGGAAATTTTGGGGGCTCTTCTGGAATTATTGAAATGTTATTGCAAAGTCATGATGGAGGAGTACATCTGTTGCCTGCGCTTCCTGATGAATGGAGCAGTGGAAAAATTACCGGACTTAAAGCGCGGGGTGGATTTACAATCGACATTGCCTGGAAGAAGGGTAAAATCACAGAAGTAAAAATTGTTTCTTCGCTCGGTGGCAACTTCAGGGCAATGACCACAACGCGTCTGAAGGGCGGCAATGCGCAGAAGGCTAAAGGAATAAACCCGAACCCATTTTACCAATCTGTTTTCTCAGAAACAACTCAGACGGTATTAAATCCAGCACTTAATATGTATGATTTGAAAACAGAGCCGGGAAAGATATACGTATTGAAGGGATATTGAGTTGAGACAATGAAAGTATGCTAACGGTTGAAAATTAAAAAGAACATCTGATGGGTGATAAATCCAATTGTTCCCAAGCCAATCGAAAGACTTGTCTTAATGTGATATACTACTTTAACACCTTTTGAAAACAAGTAAATAAACCAGCTCAGGTAAGCAATCATTTGAATCCAAAGCAAGGTCCTCCAGATGGTTGGTGAATTGAGGGCGTTTTCATAATTACGTTGATCGATCACGTTAAGAGCACCCAATAGGCTTGTCATCCAATCATAAATTCCTGTGGTCCAGGATGCAATCCCTATTCCAAAACCAAAAGCAGTCAAGGTTTGATCAAAGTTTCCTGTATGAACACAACATCGACCTATTTGTTCGGAGCTCTCTTCAATAGATGCTCAGGTAATCAATTTCGATGTGCTCTTCTCACCTATAATACACCACATTACATTCAGGATGGCTGGTCTTAAAATTTTCAATTACCCGGTTGGGTACTTTTGTGTTGTAACACTTCAGGGTTTTAAGCGGCAGATAATCCAGTGCTCTGAGCTTGCTCACATTGGTATTTGAACAATCCAGGTAGGTTAGATTTTCCAATTTTTCCAGTGCATCAAGTTTTTTGAGTTGGGTTCCTGCACAATTTAGCTTTGTAAGCTTTTTTAATTTCCAGAGCTCATACACATCATCAACAGGAGTGTTTGAAATATCGAGATCTTCTAACTCAGTTAAAACACTCAAAGATTTTATATCCTGAAGAGGGCTGTTCGTAACATGTAATGACTTCAGTGTAAGAAGATTATTGGAAAGGGTAGTGTTAGAAATAGCGGTGCCTGAGAAATGAAGTTCCTGGAGCCGAACAAATTCCCCTAAAGTTTCAAGATTACTAATTCTGGCATCACTAATATGGAGGGTTTGTTGTTCAACAAGTTTGTGTAAATTCTCGCGTGTTGCACTCGGGTCGGTGCCCAATTGTTTCGTAAGCGCTTCTTTCCAATTTTCAGACAAGTTGTTCCACCATGATTTGAGTGTGACTGTTTTGTAGACTAGCAAACAGGTTGAGTTTTTTTCCAGGAAGGTGGCAGCAGTGATGTCATCTACACTGCAATCATCAGCATAGAATTTCTCAAGACTGGAGATGGTTAACTTATCTACATTTTCAATTTTACTGCCATCGGCTTTCAGAACTTTTAAATGGGCCAGGGAACTTAAGACTGAAAGATCGCGTGCATTCGTGCTGCTGATATCAAGGTAGATGATTTCAGTAAGTTCACGCAAGGGTAAGAGAGCCGAAATCGAAGTCTTGTTGGCAACAAGAATTTTAAGTTTTTTCAGCCTATCAAGAGGGTCCAGATTATCAATACTTGTATTGCCACTAAGATTAATTGAGTCAAGGGATGGAATTTTTGCTAATTCCTCTTTTGTAGGAACATCGCTTAGATTAGCGGCTTTAGTAAATACAGTTTTCCACACCCGAGAAAGCCGATCCCACCAAACTATCAAATCCTTCGAGTCAAAAATGACCAATACATTTTGATTAGCAGCCATAAATGAATCGGCTTTAAACTGATTGATGTCGGTGCCATCGCAATAAATTTTCTCCAGATTCTCGTGTTTGTGTAATGGAGTAAGATCTGCAATGGATGTATTATTTATAGATACTATTTTTAGCATATCAAGACTCTCTAATCCATGGAGGTTGCGAATGAGGGTACTATCCAACGTAAGTCGTTCAAGTGCGCGGAGTTGGTTTAGTGGTTGTAAATCTGTTACAAGCGTGCTGGAGAGGTTTAAATCAGTAAGATTAACCAGATTTTCAAAAGGAGCGAGGCTTTCAAGTCTTGTATTACTGATGTTTGCATGCTGTAATTCTAAAAGTTTGTCAAGTGGAGTAAAGTTTAATACTGGGGTTCCACTTATCTCTACTTGGAGCAATACCGGCATTTTCTCCACTACTGAGATATCTTCTACGGCAGTTTGGTTCAAGGTCAAACGTTCCAGTTTGTTGGAATACTTTAAAGAGGATAGATCTTTAATTTTGGTATTGGAAATATTTAATGATACTAACTCGGTTAGGTTTCGGATAGGCGTGAGGTCGCTAATGGATGTATTTGATAGATTGAGCGAGGTCAGGTTGATCAGATGTGACAACGGTGCAAGGTCTTGAACAAAGCGATTGTTACTCATATTCAATTCCGTTAATGCGGTAATTCTCTTAAGGTCGGCTACGGTAACGCTGTCCTGTAAAGCAAGTTCTTTGGTAAAGATGGATTGCCATTCAAAGGACAATTCATTCCACCAGCTCATCAAGGCCAGTTTCTCATCAAATTCGTGGGAGTAGATGCTTACAATTTTAAGATCCTGGTCGTTGGGATTGTAGTTGATTTCAATATAGCGTGGTAGAGTAGTGTTCACAGGTGTGAGGTCGGACGTAATGCCTTTCAGGTTTCGGTTGGTGGTGACTTTAAAAAAAGTCTGTCCATTCGGCAATGCGCTGCTGGTAATGCTTTCGATGGTAAATTCAAACCTCACATCGTGAAAGAAAAAATTTACATCCTTCAGGTAGGCAACAATGTCTTTGTTTGTGACTACCTTTCGATCGTTATCCAGATCATCTTCTACTTGTACTTTGCTATCCCGGAAGATCTTCGCATAGCTTTCAGTAATCAGTACTTCCTTATCCCGCACAGGCGTACTGCTGTTGCCCAACGTATTAAGCATGAATTCCAGAAAAGCGACTATATCCCGTACTTTTTTTTCTTCTGCAACCGCGTCTTTTTTTTGTACAACAGCTGGTTTTGTCACAGCCTTTGGCACAGGTTTTTTGGTAGTCTTTTTCTGAGCTGCTGCGGTAAAAGATAGAATCAAAAACGCGAGCAATAAGCCCTGACTAATTCGTTTCATGGTACAGATATCTTTGTAAGAGAATCTTATCAGCATCCGTATTTAATTTTACGAGATTGGAGATCAGCCAGCCTGTGTTATAGCCCGGCCGGTTAAAGTCAGCAAGTTCAAAATACCACCCTGCTACCTGAAAGAAATGAAACCTCACCTCACGGACAGACTTAAATTTGAGAGTTCCTTTTTTGACTTCGTATAAAAAAACAGAGAGGTGATCGGGTACAAATTGCTTTGCCGTAAACTGACTGATACTATCACTTTTGCTAAATGCTTTATGCAAGTTCATAAAATCCAATTCGTGACTTAGTGGGTGAAGAAACCTACCAACCTTTGTTGTGTCGCGAACAAAATAGGGTTGGTATGCATCGGCAAATACTTTTCGAATCACCCACTTATAGCCGAGATGATCTTTTTCAAGCTCCATAAACAGAGTAATAGGTAGATCCTTTGCATTAGAGGTAAATATGGTTTGTACTTCAGAGAACCACTGTGGACCATGAAAGTCTAGAAGGGTATTCTCTTTATCAACTACCTGTTTTACAAATTCAGATTTTAGCGTGGTGCTAATGCCTTGGTTACTTTCATCAAAGAGAACACTGAAGTATCGCTTTCTTAACTTAGCACTTTGATACATTTTGTCATCCGGATTATACCGATTTCCCTTTTCGTCTTCTTCCCCATTAAAGCGCCTAAAGAACTGGTTAACTTGTTTGGATTCAGCATAAAGCCTTGTTTCATCCTCCATGCCATTCACTAATTGGGCACGCAGAGGCGGAGAAGCAAATAGAGCAGAAAGTAAGAGAAAAAAAATTGCCTTCATGATAGCAGCAGTTGCGTTTTAAATAAAGGCTACGAACTTCTCGCATTACCAAAACCCCCCACAGCGAGTTGCCCGTAGCCCAAAATATTCAACGTGTTTATACGCCAGTTTCCGTAACTCTGATGTCACCCAATAGAACATCCCAAAACTCGATGATCCTTCCCTGAATCTGAGTTTTCTTCCGCTCTACATAGATTGTAATATCCTTCTTAGTCGTGTCTTTATAATTCATACCATCATCTGATTCGCCTTCAAAACGTTGATAGATGGTAATAACGCCTACATAACGCCCATCAGGCTGACGTTCCAGATCGCTGATGTAATGAATATCATACCACTTAATGGTTACCCGATCATAGTTCAGCGCCACCAGGTGTTCAAAATACTTACGAACTTTATAGTATTTAACTTCCTGGCTTGAGAGTGACGAAACTCCCATTTCACTACCCGGTGTGAAGAGTTCTTCAGCTCTGTCCATCACACGTGTGGCCTCGGAGAAGGCCGTTTTTTTATTGCCTATAATGCTTATGTATTTACTCAAGTCCCGTACTTTCTCCAAAGCAAGAGAATCGATTGCTTGCTTTCGTGCGGGACTAACCTCTCCGGTTTGAGCATTTAGATTGCCAATAGATAAGATACTAAGAAGTAGTGTGATTATGTGGGGAATTTTATTCATGTTTAATACATATTTTGGATGAGAATTTGGTCTAGAGGATTGCTCTTATAAAGGTTTCTTTATCTCTACTTCGGTTATTTTACCAGCATTGTCCATTTTAAGATTAGATAACACATTGTTATTTTTCTTTTGGTCCTTCAGATAATGAAGATATTCACTAATGGTAGTAGGCCGGTCATAATCTTTTTGACCACCTTCCTCGCTGATCACTATCAATACAGGTGTCTCCGGTGAAGCAAAGAGGTTAAGCGCTTCGCTAATGCTATTATTGGCAGCTGATACCGTGTTTGCATTGGCAATGGCGTCAAAGTAATTATTTACGCGAGTGTTGGTTGAAACTTCAGTGGGTTCGTTCTTCAATTCTTCTGCTTTTTTTCTTTCCATTTCTTCAGCTGCCTTTCGTGCAGCCTCTGCTTCTTGTTGCTTGCGTTGTGTTGCTTCTTGTTCCATTCGGGCTTTCTCGTTCGCCAGATTAGTAGCTTCCATGGCTTTCTTTTTACTCTGGCAGCCAAGTGCACTGATTGTAAGTATTAAAACCAACAGAACCAGATTTAGGGAGTTTCCAAGTTTCTTCATTATTAGCGCAGTTGAGTTAGTATTCTATTGTAACGGTGGTTTAATAGTCAATATCATGCCGCTGTTCAAAAGGATCGATTTATCAACTAATTCCGGGTTGAATGCACGAAATCAGAAGTTCTTCTGTATACGATGATTTCAGCCGTCATAAAGAGTGTGGATTTAAATACACATAAAATCGACTCGTACCGTCACTCACCTTCCATTCTATCTTTTAATAGAATAACAGTTTTCGAAATCTGTTTGTACCTGTATTTTGGCAATTGTCTATGTGTGGCTAATTGTATCTTAACCATAATTGACTATGGCTGCACAACTTCCTGATGTTCTGATCCAGGATGGATCAAAAATGGATTTATATTCTAACCCACTGGAACCCTATTGGGATTTGTATCCTAAGAAGAGGCCAGCCTTTCAAATAACGAAAAATTGTAAACGCGGTTATATTGCCACTTGGGAACTATGTGACAGCCTGCTCATTCTACGCGGTATTGAGGGAAATGTGAAGAGAAGTAGCTTTCTGTTTTGGAAAAAAATAGTTCCTTACTCCTGGAGGTTGCTTTTTCCAAGAGTAAAGAGCGGGGGGATTGTAGCATCCTGGTTTACAGGTAAGATTCGAATCCCGCAAGGCAACTCAATGATCTATGTGCATAATGGATATGATTCACGGTTCGAACGTGAAATGATTATTACGCTTGACAAAGGAAAAGTGATTAAAAAAGTAGTGTTGGATAATACACAACAAAAACTATTGGTAGAAGTATAACTTCATAAAATTCAAAATACAGTTAACTATCCAATACTCATGGATTTAATGAGGTACTTTAAACCGATTCGATTCAATATCCTTCTTTGTCATCTTTATTATGTTCACATCCAACATGATTTTACTGAGAGGTTCATCAATAGAATCAGTTGGCACAGACACGATGGCATCAATCACATCCATTCCTTTAAATACATGGCCATACACTGTATATTTATTGTCAAGCCGTGCTAACCCATTTTTATTCTGAACTACATAGAACTGACACCCGGCCGAAAGCATTTCCGGATTGTCGTCACGCCCGGCAGCGAAAGCACCATACACATGTTTGATACTATCGTTAAATTCAGGTTTCAATAGGTAAGGGGAGTCAGCAAAGCCTGCGGGTGTATCCGGGCAGCCGCCCTGCGCCACAAAATCTTTGATCACACGATTGAACGAGAGGGTATCCCAATATCCAGCATTGGCCAGCTTAATAAAATTTGCTTTGTGGTTAGGTGTTTCATCGTTTAGCCAGATCAGCAATTCGCCTTTATCCGTTTTAATTTGCCCTACATCATATAGCTTTTCGGTTGAGCAGCCGAAAGTTAGCAGTATAAAGAATATGAAACAGGTCGCTTTCATAGTTAAAATTCTAATTTTGAATTGGCAAGATAATAACAACAGGTCAGTTTATACACCACTGACAGGTTGATATTGTGGAATGCAGCAACCTATGACAAAAATCATCGCTTAAGAGATTTTATGAAATTACTTTTATACCCATATTCTTCAGTATAGTACTATATGGAGAAGAAAAGTACGATATTACTGTTCGAAAAACCTGTTGCGCGGTCGCTATGAGTAAGTCCGATTCCAAACCTTATTTAATCAACCGATCTATTGATTCTTTCCTTACCGGGGTATCGGATGCATACGCATTTACAGCCCGTTTTTTTAAGGAAGCATTTTTACCACCTTTTCATTTTCGCGAAATCATTAATCAAAGTTTTGAAATCGGACTTAAATCGCTTTCGCTGATTACTGTCACCGGTTTCATTATTGGCATCGTGTTTACTAAACAATCCCGTCCCTCACTGGAGGATTTTGGTGCTACTTCGTGGCTTCCTTCTTTGATGGGCATTGCCATCATCCGGGCATTGGGTCCGTTAGTCACGGCTTTGATCTGTGCTGGCAAGGTTGGGTCTAGTATTGGAGCTGAAATTGGTTCGATGAAAGTAACCGAGCAAATCGAGGCTATGGAGGTATCAGCTATTAATCCATTCAAATACCTGGTGGTTACCCGAGTAATGGCCACCACACTAACCATTCCGATACTATCCTTGTATTGCGTTTGTGTTGGACTTTATGGCTCTTATATAAACGTTCATTCCGAAGAGGCTACGGGTATTATTAGCTTTTATCAAAATGCATTTTCTTCAGTATCGTTTCTCGATATCTATACTTCCGTTATCAAATCAATTGTCTATGGATTTACTATTGGAATAGTTGGATGTTATAAAGGATATAATGCAAGCCAGGGAACACGGGGCGTAGGTCGAGCCGCTAATAAGGCGGTAATCGTTTCCATGTTTCTTATTTTTCTTGAAGAAGTAGTCATTGTTCAGGTTACAAACTGGTTCAGGTATTTTTAAGATGAAGGAAGCTAAACACCAAATCAATAGGGAAGAATCAGTGATTTCTATTACTGGTCTCGAGAAATCATTCGATGAATTGGATGTTTTAAAAGGTGTAGATTTCAATTTATTGAGAGGTGAAAATGTAGCCGTACTAGGCAAATCAGGATCTGGGAAATCGGTTTTAATAAAGATTATTGTAGGACTGCTTAAGCCGGATGCGGGCGAAGTGTGGGTGCTGGGCAAGCAGGTAGACAAACTGAAGGGCAGAGAACTAGACGCATTGCGCCTGCGGGTAGGATTCTCATTTCAAAGCAGCGCTCTTTACGATAGTATGGACGTTTATCAGAACCTGGCCTTCCCACTTACAATGAATAAGAAAAATTTGACAAAAGCCCAGGTAGATCATGAAGTAGAAGAAGCACTGGATGCTGTAGGCCTGGCTCAGAAAATTTATGAGATGCCATCCGATCTTTCGGGTGGACAGCGTAAAAGAATAGGCATTGCCCGGACTTTGATTCTGAAACCTGAAATTATTTTGTACGATGAACCTACATCAGGTTTGGATCCCGTTACCAGCGGTGAGATTAATGATTTAATTCGCGAAGTTCAAGAACGATACAACACCAGCTCAGTGATAATCACCCATGACCTCACCTGTGCCAAGCACACGGGTGACCGAGTGGCCATGTTATTGGATGGACGATTTTCCAAGGTAGGAAGTTTTGAAAGTGTTTTTGAAAGCGATGATGAACAAATTAAAAGTTTTTATAATTACAATTTTACATTAGATAGCCATGCGTGAATCTCCTAATAGACGTGCCGTAATCGTTGGCCTTTTTGTTTTTATCGGTTTGATTTTTCTCGTTAGTGGAGTCCTGATGGTGGGTAACCTACATGAGACCTTTAAGAAGAAGATGACCGTCACTTCTTTTTTCGATGATGTGAATGGTTTACAAGCGGGTAACAATATCTGGTTCTCCGGGGTGAAAGTGGGTACTGTGAAGGCAATCCAATTTCATAGCCGGAATGCAGTAGAGGTAACCATGCGGATTGATGTAAAAACCCAGGAGTACATAAGACAAGACGCGAAAGTAAAAATAAGTACCGATGGTCTTATCGGAAATAAAATCCTGGTCATTTATGGAGGCAGCGGAAAGGTTGGCCAGATCCAGGAAGGAGATACATTGGAAGTTGAAAAATCAGTATCGCAGGAAGACATGCTGAAAATTCTGCAGGAAAGTAACAAGAACTTAAATTCCATTACCACTGATTTTAAATCCATCAGTAAGAAATTGGATTCAGGAGAGGGAACGATGGGAAAATTGCTGAATGATAATTCGTTGTATGATAACGCCAATAAAACAATTGTGTCCCTTCAACAAACCTCTGCCAAAGGCCAACAATTGCTTAACAACCTAAACACCTACACGGCTAAGCTAAATCAAGAGGGTACATTAGCCAATGACCTGGTTTCCGATACGGTTGTGTTCAATTCCATCCGGGAGTTCGCTCAGCGCCTGAAACAAATTGCAGATACTACAGCCGTACTGGTTACACAGCTCAAAACGATTAGTAAAGATACTTCCACATCCATCGGAGTTTTGCTCCACGATAAAGAGGAAGGTGCACGTTTAAAAAATACACTTAAGAACCTGGAGAGCAGTTCCAAGAAACTGGATGAAGACCTTGAAGCGGCTCAATATTCCTGGCCGCTGAAAAAGGGATTCAAAAAGATGGACAAAGCAAAAAGTGACTCGTTGAAAAACGTGAATTAGTTGGTAGCTCCACTACTTTAAAGACTTCATTTAAGTACACAAAAAAAGAGAACCCTAAGGTCCTCTTTTTTTATACTCCAATTTTAGTTAACAAAATTCATCAAACACCTCTACCAGATGTTCACCAATCATTTGGGCATTACGGCCTTCAATATGATGGCGTTCCACGAAGTGAACTAATTCACCGTCTTTAAAAAGAGCGATCGCGGGAGAGGATGGAGGGTATGGCAGCGTGTATTCACGGGCTTTGGCAACTGCCTCTTTATCTACTCCGGCAAATACAGTAGTAAGGTGATCTGGCTTTTTGGCGCTATGTTGAAGTGCCCACTTGATGCCTGGACGAGCCGCACCAGCCGCACAACCACAAACCGAGTTGATCACCAATAAGGTGGTGCCTTTATGGTCTTTCAATTCGGTGTCTACTTCTGCAGATGTTTTCAATTCCTTAAAGCCAGCTACGGTAAGATCCTGGCGCATAGGGGCAACTAATGGTTCTGGATACATATTATTAGAAATTATATTTAGAATTATGTTTTAAGAATTATTTCTCTCTGTTACTCTAACATTTTAGCAAACCTCAAAGTTCGGATAAGTTTTTTACATAAATCCGAGTTCAAGCTTAGCCGCTTCACTCATCATGTCCTGTGAGTAGGGCGGATCAAATGTCAATTCTACTTCCACACTACTAACACCATCAATTTCTTTTACCTTTTGTTCCACTTCTACAGGGATGACTTCCGCGGATGGACAAGAAGGTGAAGTAAGCGTCATTAAAATGAAAACGTTGTTCACGGGAAATACGCTGATCTCATAAATAAGACCCAGTTCGTAAACATCAACCGGAATCTCCGGATCATAGACGGTCTTTAAGGCAGCAATTACCTTGTCCCTGAGTTCGCCTTGAGGTATCTCCGCGGTGGATTTAATATTTTCAGAGGTATCGCTCACGAGATTTCTTTTTGTGTTTTAAAAGCCAGCGCATACAATTTCATTTGTTTGATCATGGAAGCAAAACCATTTGAACGCTGGGTGCCAATGAATCGTTCCATGCCAATTTTGTGCATAAAATATAGATCTGCACTTAAAATATTTTCTGGACTTTGTCCATTAAAGATCCTGACCAATAAACTAACCAGTCCTTTCGTGATAGCGGTATTACTGTCCGCTTCAAAATATATTCTATCATTTTCAATCCGGGCGGTCATCCATACTTTCGACTGGCAACCCTTTACAATATTCGATTCCGTTTTATCTTCTTCCTTCATTATCGGGAGTTTCTGGCCCAACTCCATGATATAAAATACCGTCATTTCCATGTCTCCATCTAACACGGAGAATTCACTGATTATCTCATCCTGAATCTGATTGATTGTCATGGCTTCAGAAATTTAACAATTCGTTCAATTCCTTCCGCCAATTGATCTACTTCATCTATGGTGTTGTATACAGAAAATGAAGCCCGCACAGTACCTTCAATACCAAAGCGGTCCATTAAGGGTTGTGTGCAATGATGTCCGGTTCGTACTGCGATACCGCGAGTGTCCAGCATCTGCCCGATATCAAAATGATGAATACCATCGATCACGAAAGACTGAACGCTTACTTTCTCATTGGCTGTACCAACCAGTCTCAAAGAAGGGATAGCCAACAACTTCTTACCAGTATAACTCAGTAACTCATTTTCGTGAGCTGCTATGTTTTCTTTTCCAAGTTCATTGATGAATAGGATCGCTTCATTCAAAGCAATCACATCAGCAATATTGGGCGTACCGGCTTCAAATTTGTAAGGAAGATCGTTGTAAGTTGTTTTGGCAAATGTCACCTCTTTGATCATTTCACCGCCTCCCATGTAAGGAGGCATTTTTTCCAATAGTTCTTTCTTACCATACAGAATTCCGGTGCCAGTGGGGCCGTACATTTTGTGTGACGAGATGCAGTAGAAATCGCAATCCAACTCTTGTACATCGATGTGTAAATGTGCAGCAGCCTGTGCTCCATCAA
>Ga0116178_10001713_pt1 | contig 17954 bp, 19 predicted proteins | sample AD_STIC12_MetaG_FD_89880 | JGI IMG/M metagenome (GOLD analysis project Ga0116178, IMG submission 89880) | Active sludge microbial communities of municipal wastewater-treating anaerobic digesters from USA - AD_STIC12_MetaG | ecosystem: Engineered > Bioreactor > Anaerobic > Digestate | place: USA... | reverse complement strand
GCCTGCAAAAAAATTACAGTCTCAGTATATACCGCAGATACAACAACGAGCCAGCAATTTAGATATGAGCGAAATTATGAATGTGGTTCGAGGTGTATAAACAGATAACGCAATCAAATGTTTGAGCACTAGATTGGATATGAATAGTCAAATAAATTTGAGTTGTAACAGCAAGATAGTGTTAACACTGTATGGACTTTATTTTGTCATAGCGATGCTTATCTTAACAGCAAATCCAATTGAGGCATTCGCTCAAGATGGTCAACGTGAGGCGCGCAAATTAAGTAAGTCTGGCCAAATACTACCCCTTGAAAAAATCCATGAAAAAGCTAATTTAATTAAACCTGGAAAGATATTGGAAACTGAGTTTGAAAACAAAAAGGGACGTTACATCTACGAAGTAGAATTACTCGATAACAACGGATTAGTTTGGGAAGTCGAGTTGGATGCCAAAACTGGTGCATTGATAAAGTTGGAAGAGGATTAATAATGCGACTTCTTTTAGTTGAAGATGACGCCACCTTAGGAGCACAATTACAGCTATCTTTGAAGAAAGCCGGTTTTGCCGTAGATATATCATCGGATGGGGTTGATGCAGAAGCACTCGGGGAAATTGAACCCTATGATTTAGTAGTGCTTGATTTAGGTTTACCAATGAAATCTGGACTGCAAGTACTTGGTAACTGGCGTAAGCGAGGTAATCAAGTGCCAGTTTTAATCCTTACGGCCCGTGGTAGCTGGCAAGAGAAAGTTGAAGGCTTTAAAGCTGGTGCTGATGACTACGTGAGCAAGCCTTTTCAAATTGATGAATTGTTGGCAAGAATAAATGCAATTCTTAAAAGAAGCACTGCTTCTATAGCAGGCTCCATTACCTTTGAAAATATTACACTGGACGAAGATAGCCAAGAATTAATACTAAAAAATGGCATTCGTTATAACCTAACAGGTACAGAATTCAGACTACTTCGCTATTTCATGCTTCACCCAAAGCAATTATTATCTAAATCTAAATTGACGGAGCATGTTTACGAATATGATGAAGACAAAGATAGTAATGTCATAGAGGTATACGTAAACCGCTTGCGTCATATAATTGGGGCAAATTTAATTAAAACCCGACGCGGGCAAGGTTATATATTTGGAAGTAACGATTAATGACATCGTTAAAAACCACGCTAACGTGGAGCTTAGTGCTCAGTTTAGTTTTACTACTTACATTTCAATTTTTAATAGTTTCATATGCAATTAGCCGCCTGACAGAAAATCAGTTGGTGGATAGGCTCCAACGCGAATGTGAAACATTGTTATCAATCACCAACTTCAACTCTTCCAAACAAATACATATAGATACTCAGCACCTAGGAGCAATCTATCTGCGCCCATTTTCAGGCCATTACTTCAGCATTCAGTCAGAGCAGCAGCAGCTTGTTTCCAGATCGTTATGGGACTCAGAGCTTAATGTAGGGTTACTAAAAGCGGGAGAAGATAAAAAGCTGAAATTATACGGACCTGAGAAGCAACCATTATTAGTTGTTTTACGTGGGTTTAAAAAACAGGATAAAACAATAACGATTGCAGTTGCTGAAAATATAGAGCCATTGAATGCCAACATAAATCGCTTTCAAATCACATACGCATTCATTTCTTTTGTAGGTTTGCTACTTATGCTACTGGTACAAAGGCTAATGATTTTAAATGCATTAAAGCCGTTACAACAGGTACAAAAGAATATTGTTAAGCTTGCTCAAGGCAAATCTAGCCAGCTTGATGCAGAAGGTCCCGTAGAAATAATGCCACTCATAGAAGAACTAAACCGTCTATTAACTGGTTTGGATAGAAAGTATCACAGGTCTCGTGAGTCTTTAGGAAATCTTGCGCATGCTCTCAAAACCAGATTGACCTTATTAAATCAAATTGCTGAAAGAAAAGAAATAATCAGTGTCAAGGAGGCACAATCTTCTATTTATGAATTAACAGCCGCAATGAATAGCATCGTTGAGCGTGAACTAAAACGTGCTCGACTGCTTGGGAATCTGCGTCCAGGTCGGCAAGTAGATTTAAAAGTTGTTGTTACAGAGCTTATCAATACACTAAGGCAAATCTATTCTCAAAAAGGTATAAACATTACATGGGAGATTCTTTCAGAGGCAAAGTTCCTTGGTGACAAAGAGGACTTAATTGAAATGCTTGGTAATTTACTTGATAATGCCTGTAAATGGTCAATAAAACGGGTGTCTCTAACAATTACTGGAGAAAATGGCATCATATTTATCATCGAAGACGACGGCATAGGCCCCCCAGTGCCTGACTTAGAAATTTTGACAAAACGCGGTTTCCGCGCAGATGAGTCGCAGCCAGGAAGCGGTCTAGGTTTAGCAATCGTCAACGACATTGTAGAAAGTTACAATGGCAATCTTAGTTTTAGCAGATCGCCAGCGCTAGGTGGTCTGCGGGTAGAGGTTAAGCTGGGCTAGATACTGGATCAAGGGGCATCCGAAAACGTCCTTTTTAATTATAACCTGCTAAAACCAATCACGATTCATTCCGCTTACCTTTCCTGTTTTAGCATCAATATTCACTTCCCACTCTTTACCATCTGAATCTACGATCTCAAACTCGTAATCCCATCCCTTACCGAACTTACGATTTTCTAAGTCTGCATCTTTAATTACGCCAGGTTTAGCTGCGAGCGCCTTGACTTTAGCATCGTCTAATGTAATTAATCCAAACTCCTTGCTAATTGCGTTAGCTTCATTTAAATCATCATCTGCAATTGCATGAGTAGAAAAAATTCCTATTGCAAAAATGGATACAGCAGTAAATTTATGAATTGAATTTGTCATTTTTTGACTCCTTTGTTGAATTAAGAGAAATCTAATTTACACACCGAACCTTAAAATAAACTGAATATTTCAGACGCATTTTATAGCTGCATTGAACGTCTAATTTGTCCCACGTTCCTGTCGCTCACACTTGATTAATGAACTTCCGGTTTGGGCCCGAAGAACTCAAGTCAGAAGTCTGTTATTGGGATGTCTGAAAGAAGACTGCACTAACCTACTCTTTCGACCTTTTTGAGACAGTAAGTCTTAAAATTAAGGAGATGTCTATAACCATTCCTGCTTGAAGACAGGTTTTGCAATGTGGATTATTGAGTTGCTTTCAACTTATAGAAACCAAAGAGCAAGCTTGCTGTGGCAAGACCCGAGTAGAGAACTATATCTCCGCTTGTCCCAAATGCATCAAAAAATATTGCATGTAGCCAGCCCCAGCGCCCAGACAATGAACTTTGAGAAGGTGAAGTAAATTCCACATATGCCATTAGAAAGAAAACTACACCAAAACTTAGCCAAATATTAGAAATATCTTTGTTTGTAGGCTTCCACTTCCAATTATCTGGTTGACCTCGAAAGTTTTTCATTTTAAATCCAAAAATTTATTAATCGCATACGTCCTTACTATAATAAATAGCAACTACAGATGCAAACTATTTGAATCTAAACTGGCAGCTTTGGGCCCTGAGTGAATTTTATGACCGTCTACTATTGGGCTTTATAATCGCATTTCTTCAAAGCAGACACTGTTAATCAGAGTTTACGACCCAAAGTTGTAAGAGAGCGTTTGACATAAGGGGCGTTATTTTTTTGGATATTACTTTATTTGCATACTAGAGGATTATTTTCACTTCAGCTAATTTATTGAGTACAAACTTGACGACTCAAAGTGTTCCCAAGGTGCGATACATATCATCAAAATAGCCAGTAACGAATGTAGAGTTTTTAATCGAGCTTAAAACAACTCAATTTCACCTTCTTTTTTATTTTCTTGTAATGCACCAGTATTAACTAGATATTCATAATGGCAGGACATGTTACGTCCATTATTCTTTGCATGGTACAGTGCCAAGTCAGCACGATCGATTAAATGACTGGAAATATCAAATGCAACAATCTCTGTATAACCAGCACTCACAGTTACTTTCCCTACCTGCGGAAAATCAAAATTACTTATAGTTTCTCTGAAACGGTTAAGTGCATTGCTTATATCTTGAGGGTATGTGCATTCAAATATCCCAATAAATTCTTCACCTCCAAAACGAAATAGTTGGTCAGAATTTCTAAAAGTTTGCTTCATTAATTGAGAAAATAAAAGTAAGACTTCATCACCTATCAAGTGGCCGTATTGGTCGTTCACACGTTTAAAATGATCAATATCAAATATAGCTAGATAGAATCTCTGATCATATTTATCGTCATTGCGCTTAGATTTAGTTTGAGTTTGCCCAAGTACTTTGTTTATTTTATGCTCAAAAGATTTGCGATTTAATAGACCAGTTAGCGTGTCATGTTCATTATCACGAATCAGTTTAGTGAAGTTCTGATAAATCTGTAGAAGCATACGGATGGTTGTATCTAGATGCTGATCGCAAACTAAATCTTCAATTGCAATGATAGCTGCGGTAGTACCATCACTGGCTTTTAATGGATACAGAGTGGCGCGTGCTTCATTATCATGCTCGAATATGCAATTTTCGCCTGATTTAAAGCAGTTAGTGAGAGTCGTTATTAATGATGCTGATAGTTTGTCCTCATTAATATCTTTACCAATAGCGATAGTAGAGAAAAGCTGTTTTCTTATATCTACGATATGGTATACCTTTACCGGTTTAACATTTTCTGGGTATAAATTCGCTATTAAATCAAATAAAGATTTAGCCAAAGAAAACTCAAGTGCAGTTGAATCACGCTCATTAGTGAGGGTGATTAGCTTATTCAAAATGGAATGTGTATTTGATGTATGCATAAGTCTCCAGCAAGCCTACTGAAACCTTCGTTGTCACTATTCTTATAAAAAATAGAGGAACTTTATGACAATTCCTCTGCAACTGTTTTCGATCATAGTATCAGCACTATACTGCTAATCTAAGATTGAATTAGAGATGTTAACTCAGGCTATTTTTAAGCTTACACTTGAACCTATTGATAGTTAGTTGGGAGAGCAAGTATAAAAACTTAACGACAGCTTTAGGCCCGAAGCCTTCAAGACAAAAGTTGTTATTGGAAAGTCTGATAGCAGACTGCACTACCCTTCACATTCGACCCAAAGAAGCCGGATGCTATTTTTTAAGCTGCAACTTATGGTGGCAATTACTTCATTTCCCTTTACTAAGTATACTTCATCATTAACCAAATCAAATTTGACACATAGTGTTAAACGTCTATACATTGGATGTGTTTTCATTAACAGTCAGCCTTATGAAACTATACGAACAACTTGCCAATTCAATTGCTGAATCAATTCAAGATGGTGTACTTTGTCGTGGAGACAAGTTACCTTCTATTCGACATACCAGCCAAAATAGAAATATTAGTCCTTCAACCGTTTTTCAAGCATATTATCTGCTTGAGTCAAGAGGCTTAATAAGTGCACGTGAGCGTTCAGGATACTTTGTAACAGGTGGCGCTATTGGCATTTCTCCTTCACCTGAACCTAGTTTTGAAGTTAATGAGGAATCAACTAAAGTTGATGTCAGTGAGCTTGTCTTTGAGGTGCTTGAATCAATGCGAGCCAGAAATATAGTGCCTCTGGGTTCGGCTTTTCCTAGCCCATTATTATTTCCAATGGCCAATTTAGCTCGAACAATGGCCTCTAGCGTGCAAGTTATGGATCCTTGGCGAAGTGTAGATAATTTGAGTCCTGGTGATGCAAGCCTTCGGCGGCAAATTGCGCTTCGTTACATGATAGATGGCTTGAATGTCCCTACAGATGAAATTGTTGTTACTAACGGGGCGCTTGAGGCTTTAAATCTTTGCTTAATGGCTGTTACCCGCCCTGGAGATGCTGTAATTATAGAATCTCCAACTTTTTATGCGGCATTGCAGTCCATCGAACGCATAGGACTGCGTGCAGTGGAGGTGCCGAGCCATCCAAGAGATGGTATTGATCTTAAGGCGATGGAATGGGCTTTAGAACATCATAAACCAAAAGCTTGCTGGCTGATGACGAATTTTCAAAACCCTTTAGGGAGTTTGCTTTCTGATAATAAAAAGAAAGCTTTGGTTGCCTTGTTAAGTAAATACCAAGTGCCTTTGATTGAAGATGATGTTTATGGTGAGTTGTATTTTGGGGAGAAGAGACCCGCACCGGCTAAAGCTTTTGATACGGAAGGCTTAGTCATGCACTGCTCGTCATTTTCTAAGTGCCTTGCACCTGGTTACCGCGTCGGTTGGGTCGCAACTGGACGGTACTCTAAGGTAATAGAACGTTTGAAACTAACCACTACGCTGAGTGCATCTGTCCCAGCCCAAGTTGCACTGGGACATTACTTACAGAAAGGTGGTTACGATAAACATTTACGTAATTTACGCCATACACTCTTGGTCAATCAAATAAAATTCATAGAGTCGATAGAGCGATACTTTCCTAAGGGTACAAGGCTAACACCTCCACAGGGTGGTTATTTTTTATGGATTAAGTTGCCTGATGGTGTTAATGCGCTTGAGCTTCATCGCTTAGCGCTAGTTAATGGTATTAGCATAGCTCCTGGGCCGATATTCTCCGCCCATAAGGGCTTTATAGATTACATTAGGTTGAACTATGGGCATATATGGGATGCACGGACCGAGGCTTCCTTGGCCACACTCGGGGCACTTGTGGATGATCTAACCCCATAACTTTCAAATATAAACTTCAAACTGATATGGTTTTAATTTAACCATCTGATTCTGTTCTTTCATTCGGCAAAACACTATTCTTAGTCATTCTTAAAAATGTATCTGGCAATTGTTATTTGTCAAAAAATTAAGGTGACTGAATGTACATCTATGATGAAATAGATCAACAACTTGTTGAGCAACGTGTTGCTCAATTTAAAGATCAAACAACTCGCTTCCTAAGCGGAAAGCTGAGCGAAGATGAATTTAGGGTTCTAAGATTACAAAACGGCCTCTATATTCAGCGCCATGCACCAATGTTACGGGTTGCTATCCCTTATGGCATGTTGGTTTCAAAACAGCTCAGAATGCTCGCTTACGTAGCCCGCAGATGGGATAAGGGCTACGGCCATTTCAGCACGAGACAAAACATACAGTTTAACTGGCCGAGACTTGAGGATGTGCCTGAGATATTAGCTAAGCTTGCCACAGTGCAAATGCATGCTATCCAAACCAGTGGAAACTGCATCCGCAATACGACTACCGATCATTTTGCAGGATTAGCACCAGACGAAATTATCAATCCATTAGTATGGTGCGAGATTATCAGGCAATGGTCTATGCTGCATCCTGAATTCGCTTTCCTACCAAGAAAATTCAAAATTGCAGTCAGTGGTGCTCTCATAGATCGAGCTGCCGTCGGAGTACACGATATTGGGCTTCAAGCAGCAGAGGTTGACGGTGTCTTAGGCTTTAGAGTGTGGGTAGGAGGTGGGCTGGGAAGAACTCCTATTGTTGGCAAACTGATCAAACCATTCGTGGCTTGGAGTGATCTATTAACATACTTGCAAGCAACTCTCAGGGTATACAACCTACATGGCAGGCGAGATAACAAATATAAAGCACGAATAAAAATACTCGTTAAGGATTTAACGCCAGAAGTATTTGGACAGCAAGTTGATGAGCAGTGGCAACTCATTAAAGATGGTCCAGATAAAGTCAGCAAAGAATATGTCAATGCAGTATCCAGTAGATTTGTATGGCCAAAATACGATGCATTATTGATAACAAATGATGATGCAATCACTTTGCAAGCTGCAGGTAATCATAAGTTTGAAAGATGGCTTCGGACTAATGTGCATAATCACAAAGTCACAGGTTATGCATCCGTAACTGTTTCATTAAAAGCCACTGGTTTACCTCCTGGTGACATTACAGCAGATCAGATGGAAGCTATTGCCGACATGTCTGAAAAATACGGTTTTGGTGAGCTACGAGTTTCTCACGAACAAAATCTAATCCTAGCAGATGTAAGAAGACAAAGTCTTTATTCTTTATGGCTGGAGCTCGATATGCTCAATCTGGCTACACCAAATATTGGCTATATCACCAACATCATTGCTTGTCCAGGTGGTGATTATTGCAGCTTGGCAAATGCTGTTTCTATTCCGGTAGCAGTTGCCATACAAGAACGTTTTGACGACTTGGATTTTGTCTATGAAATTGGAGAACTGGATTTAAATTTATCAGGTTGCATTAATTCTTGCGGACATCATCATATTGGTCATATTGGAATTTTAGGCGTAGATAAAGCAGGTGAAGAGTGGTACCAAATTACAATAGGCGGCAGACAAAATGGTGGCGCCAACCTAGATTCTAGCCAAACGCAAATTAGGGGTGGCGGCGCGGCCATTGGGCGTGTGATTGGCCCATCATTTGCGAGAGAGCAAATTCCAGACGTCGTCTATCGTTTGATTCAAACTTATTTAAGACTTCGAGATAGCGAGGCAGAACGTTTCATCGATGTTGTTGAGAGGCTAGGTATCGGTCAGTTCAAAGAAGATGTATATACAGATCCTATCCTTTTAAAAGCGCCACTAAATGCTGAGGTGGTCGATGTCTAATAATCCAAGATTGATTCGACATGGTGTGTTAGAAGATGACATTTGGCGCCTCCATGACACCACCTTAACAACACTCCCGCCAGATGAAGCTTATTGGATGGTTACTCTGGATTGTTGGAAGGTTAACCAAGATTCAATTAGTCAGCGCAAATATCCAATAGCGATATTAGTCCCTGCGAATGCCGACGCCAAAGACTTCCTGCCTGTAAGAGTGAGCAATATTAACTCTCATTCAATTGCACTTATTGCTATTGATTTCCCAACCTACACAGATGGTCGCGGCTTTTCATTGGCTCAAATTATAAGAACTCAATTTGGATGGCTTGGGGAACTTAGAGCCGTAGGTGATGTACTTATAGACACCATTCACTACTTAGCAAGATGCGGGTTCGACAGTTTCTTAGTTAAAGAGGGACATGACCCAGCGCTAGCACTGAAGTCATTTGAAACATTCACTGTGCATTATCAGAAGTCATATCCAAAGCCTATAAATATAAATTCAGAAAAGACTTGATGATTACTAGTGTTATCTCATGACTAAATTAAATATGCAAAGAATTAATCTACTGAAATCGAGAACTATAAATGGCAACTAACCAGAAAACCCCTAAGAAAGTGATACCAATTATCAATGACAACAGAAAAGATGGTGAAGTGTCATTATATGAAGCACATAATAAAATTTATCCACGTACAACCTCTGGATATTTCACGAATTGGCGATGGATAACTCTTTGGATTACGCAAATCGTATTTTATGGTGTTCCATGGCTTGAATTAGGACAAAGACAAGCAGTTTTGCTTGATATAGATACGCATCGCTTCTATATATTTGGGTTGATACTTTATCCTCAAGATTTAATTTACCTTGCGGTCATACTTATCATTGCTGCACTGGCTTTATTCTTGTTTACAGCCGTTGCTGGTCGGCTTTGGTGTGGGTTTTCATGTCCACAGACGGTCTATACTAAAATATTCTTATGGATAGAAAGCAAAGTTGAAGGTGATCGTGCTGCGAGAATCAAGCTAGATAATGCAAACTTGAGCATCAATAAAATTTTCAAGAAATTACTAAAACATTTTATATGGATTAGCTTTTCAATGTGGACTGGATTCACATTTTTAGGATATTTCACTCCAATACGTGATTTGACTCAAAGTATTATTCAAATCAGCCTTGGCCCTTGGGAAACTTTTTGGATATGTTTTTACGGCTTTGCGACTTACGGAAATGCAGGATTTTTACGTGAACAAGTATGCAAATACATGTGCCCATACGCACGTTTTCAGAGTGCAATGTTTGACAAGGACACCTTAATTGTTACATATGATGAGGAGCGTGGAGAGCCTAGAAGTGGCCGTTCTCGCAAAGTGGATGCAAAAGAAAAAGGCCTGGGTGACTGTGTTGATTGCAGCTTTTGTGTACAGGTATGTCCGGTTGGTATTGATATTCGAGATGGCTTGCAATACGAATGTATTAGCTGCGGATTGTGTGTTGATGCTTGTGACAGTGTGATGGATAAAATGGAGTATCCCCGCGGTTTAATTAAGTTCTCGACCATTAATGGTGCTAGTAATCACTGGACTAATTACCAGATTATTAAAAATGTATTAAGACCACGTGTACTAATTTACAGCGCAATATTATTAACACTTTGTATTGGTTTTGCTGTTTCGTTAAGCTTACGCGAGTCGTTCAAAGTTGATGTTATTAGAGATAGAGGTGTTATGTCGAGGCTTACCTCCGAAGGAAATATCGAAAATGTTTATCGACTACAAATAACCAATGTAACCGAAAAACCTCAAAAATATCATATTAGTGTCTCAGGTATTGAGGGGATAACTATTAGTTCGAATAATGAATTTTCTGTTGATGCTGCAAGTGAACGCATGGTAGTCGTAAGCTTGCAATTACCTGATGAAGTTACAAGTAGCGGATATCATCCAGTCAAATTTGAAATTGAATCACTTTCAAACGATGAGGAAGTTACTGAACAGTCAACTTTTTACATTCCTAGGTAAATGTTTAATTTTAAGTACTTAACTAGCTCATAAATGAGCCAGTTATATATATTACAAATTTTTCAAAATAATATTCAAAGTAGCCAGACGTATAATTATTATTTCTGGCTGCTTTGGGCCCGAAGCCATCAATTCAAAAGTCCGTTATCTATAAGTCAAAATTGCAGACTCTGAGAATATTGTCTTTCGACCCAAAACGGACTGTCGAGAATTGACTTATATTTATGCAAGTAGATTGACACAACCCTTCAATGCAAATAAGATAGTAATTGATTACTATCTTTTGTGAGCCATGTCCGTGTTAGAAAATAAACCAAAAAATCTGCCAGCAGACCAGCGCCGAGCAGTGACCGTTGAGGCTGTAATTGAATTGGCCGCTGAACAAAACCCCAGTGAAATTACAACCGCGGCCATTGCTAAGCGCATGAACCTGACACAAGGCGCATTATTTCGCCACTTTCCAAGTAAAGATGCTATTTGGCAGGCCGTGATGGAATGGGTTGCAGAGCATCTGCTTGCTAGGGTTGATAAAGCGATAGCCGCAGAAAATTCCGCGCTATCAGCCTTGGAAGCAGTATTCATGACACATATTGATTTTGTTGCAAGCCACCCTGGGGTTCCACGTATGTTGTTTGGTCAGCTACAGCACTCAGAAGATACAGCGCCTAAACGCATGGCTAGAACGCTTATTGGTCGCTATGCTGAACGTGTATCCGCGCTGATAGTCTCAGGTAAAGCACAAGGTGAGCTGGATTTAGATATAAACACCTCGGCAGCGACCACCTTGTTTATTGGTACGGTGCAGGGCTTAGTCATGCAATCACTACTCGCAGATGATGTTCAACTTATGCGCACTCAAGCACCTGGTGCCTTTGCCATCTTTAAACGTGGCATAGAGGTTACCCGATGATACTCTTACCCATTAAAAGCCGTACCTTAGCGATGATAGCCGTCATTGCACCATTATTAATTTTGTTTATCTATGTGGCATTGCGCTCTGGACCGCTGGCTCCAGTTTTGGTCACGTTAACTACGGTCGAAAATAAAGCGATTTCTCCTGCTATATTTGGCATAGGCACCCTTGATGCGCGTTACACCTATAAGATTGGTCCAACGATTGCAGGGCGGGTTAAGCAGGTTAATGTAAACGTAGGTGATCGCGTTCATGCAGGTCAGTTGCTTGGGGAAATGGAGCCCATTGATTTAGACAACCGCATCGTCGCACAAGAAGCTACCAGTAAACGTGCGATGGCATCTGTGCTGGCAGCCGAAGCGCAAACTCAAGATGCAGTAGCACGCAAAGACTTTGCCAAAATTCAAGCCAAACGCTATGAAGATTTACTGTCGTCACGTTCAGTGAGTGCTGAGGCTGTGGATGCAAAGCGTCAAGAAAACAAGGTTGCGGAATCTAGCCTTGCTGCATCAAAAGCCAACCTTGAGGCGGCTCGTCAAGAGTTGGCAAGAACGCATGCTGATGGAGGTGGTTTGTCTCAACAGCGTACTAATTTACGACTCATTGCACCAGTGGATGGACTGGTTGCATCACGTGATAGTGATCCAGGTACAACAGTGATTGCAGGGCAGTCTGTCGTAGTGGTTATTGATCCGAAGAGCCTTTGGGTTAATGTACGTTTCGATCAACTCAGTGCGTCTGGTCTGCAAGCAGGCTTAACCACGAGGATAACGTTGCGCTCGCAGAAAGGTCATGCCATGACGGGTACCGTGCTAAGAGTTGAGCCTTTTGCTGATGCTATCACTGAAGAAATTTTAGCTAAAGTAGTCTTTGACCAATTACCAGTGCCACTGCCACCCATCGGCGAGCTCGTTGAAGTTACGGTAGCGTTGGCCAAACAGCCTTCAGCCCCCGTCATCCCCAACGCAAGTGTACAGCGCATAGACGGACAACTAGGTGTGTGGGCGATTGAGGATGGCGACCTTAAGTTTGCGCCAATTCGAATTGGCGCAACAGATCTTGATGGTAACGTGCAGGTAGTTGAAGGCCTTAAAGCTGGACAAAAAGTAGTACTTTATAGCCAACATGCGCTTAAGGTCAGCAGTCGAATTAAAATAGTAAAGCAGATCCCTGGCGCACCAACCTCTGGCTCTAAACCGTGATTAGTCTTGCTGGGCGTGACATTATGCACGCTTGGGGTAAGTTCGTATTCACTGGCGTAGGTCTAGGTTTGCTAATAGGCGTCACGCTCACGATGGCAGGTGTCTATCGCGGCATGGTCGACGATGCGAAGGCCTTACTTGATAATAGTGGTGCCGATTTGTGGGTGGTACAAAAAGATACCTTAGGCCCTTATGCCGAATCATCAAGCCTTTATGATGATACCTATCGCAGTTTGCTTAGTATCTCCGGTGTGGCGCGTGCTGCCAACATTACTTATCTCACAATGCAAGTTCGGGAAGGTGGGCGTGATGTACGTGCGATGGTCGTTGGCGTAGTTTCTGGCGATCTAGGTCAACCTGGCCAACCTAGTTACCTCATCAACGGCAGGCAGATTACTCGCGGACATTATGAAGCGGTTGCTGATATTGCCTCAGGGTTCAATCTAGGCCAAAGCATACAGATTCGACGTAACAACTATACCGTTGTTGGTCTCACGCGGCGCATGGTTTCATCAGGCGGCGACCCGATGGTGTTCATTCCACTTAAAGATGCACAAGAGGCGCAATTTTTAAAAGACAATGATGCCATTGTGCAACAACGCCGCCGTACCGCTGAAAACCCAGCTTTTAATCGCCCCAATGTGCCGGGATTACTTGATCAAGTGATTGCCTCTCAAAGCACCAATGCTTTTGTGAATGCAGTATTGGTACAGATTAAACCTGGATTTAACGCAGAGGAAGTGGCTGAACCCATACGCCATTGGAAGCGCCTGCAGGTTTACACGCGTACGCAAATGGAAGGCATTTTGGTTGGTAAACTGATTGCTACATCAGCCAAGCAGATTGCCATGTTTCTCGTAATTTTAGCCATTGTTAGCGCCGCAATTGTCGCCTTCATTATCTACACACTCACCATGGGTAAAATACGCGAGATTGCGGTTCTGAAATTAATTGGTACTAAAAACCGCACTATTGCCGGCATGATTATGCAGCAGGCGCTGGGTCTTGGTGTTATTGGTTTTGTCGTAGGTAAAGTGGCCGCCACATTCTGGGCGCCAATCTTTCCTAAATACGTACTGCTTGAACCTGGCGATGCGATACGTGGATTTTTTGTAGTCATGCTTATCTGCATATTAGCCAGCTTGTTGGCTATCCGTGCCGCACTTAAAGTAGATCCAGCGGAGGCTATCGGTGGCTAATGACATGGCAGAACTTAAGCAAGAGTCAAAAGGCATACACATTGAAGGCCTACGTAAGCGTTACGGCGAAGGTGACACCGCGGTTGACGCGCTTAAAGATGTAAACATGATCGTCTCCCCTGGTGAAGTGGTCGGTTTGGTTGGGCCATCAGGGTCTGGTAAAAGTACGCTACTTAAATGCCTTGGTGCGGTGATTGAGCCCAGTGCAGGACGAATGACGCTAGGTGATCAAGTAATCTACGATAACGGTTGGCAGATTAAAGACCTACGTGCATTACGTCGAGATAAAATTGGCTTTGTATTCCAAGCGCCCTATCTTATTCCATTTCTTGACGTGACAGACAATGTGGCGTTGTTACCCATGCTTGCTGGGCATGCCAATACAGACTCTAGGCAGCGCGCACTTGCCTTATTAGAAGCGCTGGATGTTGCACATCGTGCCAAAGCTATGCCATCACAGTTATCCGGTGGTGAGCAGCAACGGGTTTCTATTGCACGCGCATTGGTCAATCGACCCCCAGTGATACTTGCCGATGAGCCTACTGCGCCACTTGATAGTGAGCGTGCTTTAGCGGTAATCCGAATCTTGAATCAAATGGCATTGCAGTACCAAACCGCCATTATTGTGGTAACGCACGATGAAAAAATCATTCCAACATTTAAGCGTATTTACCATATCCGAGATGGAAAAACGCATGAAGAAGCTGGCGAGGGGCGAGCTTTTGAGTAATGTTTAGTTGTTATATAAGGATAGAGAATGTCAACTATGGGCCCTTAGTGTCGAACATGAGCGGCCGCTATGCAGTTCCACAGTTTATATTTTTGCCAGCTACTGTTTAAGAACAAATCAGTTTGTTTAAAAGTGAAAGAATGGTCAGTTTCAATATTAATTAGTTTCAGCTGGATTGGATGATTATTCGTATAGCTCAAAATAAAATGCCAACAGCGTCAAATATTTTTTGAGATCATAAATTTAATTAAAAGCCTAAGTAATTGGCCGCAAGCCAAAAAAATATCTTATTTCATGCCTGCTGACCTAAATCAGAAGGCATGTTGCTTTTAGCAATTACAAAGCACTAGAGTTAGTACAAGTGTAGGTTTTGTTGTTGTATTCAAACTCCGTCATATCGCCGCTCAGTTCGCAATCTCTGGCAAATTTGTCATAATCGATATAAAAACGAATACTCTCAGGAAAGCTAGGTAACCAACATTCATTAAACAGCTCTTCGGCTGCATCGCGTAAGCTAGACTCTGTGATGCTAGGTTCATCCAGTTTTTCAAGCGCTTGGCTTAATGTGTACCCCACCACCCCAGCCAGATAATATAGATTTACTTTTTCATAGTCATTTAAAAACTCAATATCATCAAACCATATATTCAGATTAGCTTGGTTAATGCCACAAACTTCAAATAGCTGCGCGTCGTCACCGTCAATAAACTGTATCTCGAATTCTTCTACTAAATTGCCGTAACGGTCAACGTGCACGGCTGATTTGGCCTCATAGTCGTGTGCATCGGTAAAATAAAAACCCGTTGCGTCTATGTTATAGGGTGTTGCGTGTAGTGTTGTCATAGTCTTTTGCCTCACTGTATCGTTCTTAGATTGAAGAGCCGCTTTTGAATTAAAGACTTGCCCCGAATTTGCAGACTTATCAACCCGACCTGCATCGCTCTTGAGTTGTTTCGCCTGCCGATAAGGTTCATGGAGATTAAGAAAGAAAAGCCAGCAACCAGCCAAAATCGCAGTCGCAAAGCCGATATGCGAACCGATTGCAGGTGGTCACGAAGTGTTTATGCTTGTTTGGATTTCGCCCCGTGAGATGGTCGGTGCTTTGGCGAAACTAAAGAGCGAATGCTGTTAATAGATGAATAGCAAAGCAGGGGATGTTTTTAGTGCGTATTACTGTCTAAAAGTGCCACTCAATATCACGCAAAATAGCCACCTATAACTGTTCAAAGTTGCCACACATTACTGTACAAAAAAGCCACTTCCTAAATTACTAGAAAGTGGCTTTCATTTCACTACGCATAAGAACTCTTGGGCCAATCAATTTTATGCGTTGTTAAGACGGTTTATATTTTACCCGCCCTTACCTTACGCATAGATTCTCCCTTTAGCTGAATACGAATTGTGCCGCTCACAAGTCTATCAAGAGTGGCATCGGCAATTGTAGGATTACCGCCTTTTAAATAATCGTGCCATAACTCCACGGGGATCTGGCTTGTAATGGCAGTAGACTTCACGCCAGCGCGACTATCAATCACCTCAAGAAGGTCACCCCTGTTTTGGGCATTTAATGTTGCAATCCCAAAATCATCCAATATCAACAGGTCAACTTTGGCGAGTTGCATAAGTTTTTTACGGAAACTACCGTCGGCATGTGCCAAATGCAAGTCTTCCAACAAAAGTGGCAAACGTTGGAAGCTAACGGACAATCCCAGTCTGCAAGCCTGATTACCTAATGCGCAGGAAATCCATGTCTTACCACAGCCCGTTGGACCTGTAATAAGGAGATTAAAGCCTCGCTTAATCCAGTCTGTACTATTTAAGCTTGCAATTTGCGCTTTGTCTAGGCCACGGCTATGACTATAGTCGATGTCCTCCATACAGGCATTTTCCTTTAATTTGGCCGATTTAAGTAACCTGACCAGCCGTTGGTTCTCACGGTAGGTCTCCTCTTGATCGACCAGCATGCCAAAACGATCTTCGAATGCCAGTCCTTGGCAAGCAGCACTGGAAAGCTGCTCCTCATAGCCTTTGCTCATGCCTTTAAGATTCATTTCGGATAGCTTATTGATGGTTTGTTGCGATAACATTGTGTAATCCTTTTTATATTAAATTAGTGGTAGTTGGACTTCCCCCGATTTAGTAGACAGTTGATAATGTCTGAAATCACTAGAAGGAAGATAAATGAGAGGCATCAGATATACCGACGAGTTTAAGGCAGAAGCGCTTAAGCAAATTACAGAACGAGGTCACAGCGCTGTTGAAGTTGCTAAGCGGCTAGGCATCACTGACAAGAGCTTATATCGCTGGAAGGCTGAAGCAGAACAGCAATTAAAGCAGCCTGACGGCCAAGATGTTGCCAGTCTAAAGCTTGAGATAGTCAAACTCAACAAAGCCTTAAAACGGGCCACAGAAGAGCGAGAAATCCTAAAAAAGGCCGCGGTGTACTTTGCAAATCACCCCGAGTAAAGTACAAATTCATCCAAGCACACAGCAAGCTGTTTAGGGTTAATACGATGTGTCATGTGCTGAATGTGAATCGTAGCGGTTATTACGCATGGAGCAACAAACCAGCATCTGCACGTGCATTAGATAACGCGCTGTTGTTAGATGAAATCAAACAATTCTATGCGGTCAGTGGCAACATCTACGGCAGCCCAAGGATCTACCGTGATTGCAAAGCCGCAGGCTTAGCCTGTAGCGAGAATCGTGTCGCTAAGCTGATGCATCAAGCTAAACTTCATGCAGTGCGTGGCTATCGCCGTGCTCGCCACAAAGCAGGCAAGCCTGCGATTGCCGCACCAAACCGGTTGCGCCAAGTATTTGTGGCAACAACACCTGATGAAGCTTGGGTCACCGACATTACCCAAATATACACCCATGAGGGTTGGCTATATTTGGCTGTGGTGATTGATTTGTACTCACGTGCAGTGGTGGGCTGGAGCATGCAGGGGCACATTCGTACAGAATTAGTGTTAGATGCGATGCTGATGGCTAAATGGCGCAGGCAGCCTAAACAACCCGTGGTGATCCACTCGGATCAAGGTAGCCAGTTTGGCAGTGATGATTTTAATCGCTGGTGCAAGGAAAACAACTTTGTGACCAGCATGAGTCGTCGTGGCAATTGCTATGATAATGCAGCAATGGAGTCGTTCTTCAGTAGCCTAAAGAAAGAGAAAACCAGGGGTAAAATTTACAACACAAGAGAGGAGTGTTAAATTGCATCGAATATTGACCCATCTAGCATAGAAATATGCATCTAAATTTGACCCACGTAGCGATACTATTCTGCTCACAACCTGAGCAGGAGAATAGGAGTGATCGACGTGGCGAT
>Ga0116178_10001709_pt1 | contig 17986 bp, 18 predicted proteins | sample AD_STIC12_MetaG_FD_89880 | JGI IMG/M metagenome (GOLD analysis project Ga0116178, IMG submission 89880) | Active sludge microbial communities of municipal wastewater-treating anaerobic digesters from USA - AD_STIC12_MetaG | ecosystem: Engineered > Bioreactor > Anaerobic > Digestate | place: USA... | reverse complement strand
TGTTGAAAAATCAAAGGAGCTGGGCTTGTACAGGCAGCCTTACTGCGGCTGCATTTACAGCGAAAGGGACAGATACATGCCCGGGAGAAAGGCTGGTCGAAAATGAACTTTCAATATTTTGCCAAAATAATAATAGTATTTGGAATTGGAATGGTTATCTTCGGGACATTGCTGTACTTTGGCGGCAAACTGGGCCTTGGGAGGCTTCCGGGAGATATTTATATAAAAAAAGAGAATTTTACATTTTATTTTCCGATAGTAACCTGTATTCTTGCAAGTATTATAATGACGATAGTATTCGGTTTTATTCGCAGATAGTGCAAGGAATGCGTGATAAAAGGAGTTTGTGCTTATGAAGTCAAAAAAATTTGCAGTACTCTATTTGGTAATTACTTCAGTTATGTTTATGATTTTGCATGCCGATATTGCAGTTCCTGAGACAATCAGAATCGGCCTGAGCTTTGGACAATCCCAGGCAAATATTTTTACTCTTGCAAGTGAGACAGGGATGAATATTCTTATTCTTGAGAAGGGCTCATACAAGAATTTGCTTGAAGTGAAAAATCCTAAGGTTGTGAAGGTCCGCAGGGATGAATACTATAATATTGCAGGCGGCAAGGAATGTGAAATAAACTATGTCCGGGCAGCCAAATACGAGGGTGAAGTAGTCGGCCCATATCATATACAAATAGGGGGGGTGTATGCTAATGCAGAAGCCGCCCTGCAAGTCTTAAAACAGGTATCATCCATTACCCAGTCCGTATTTCTTGCATATGAAGAGGGATGGAGGGTGTGGTCACAGCTGTATCTTGATGAAAGCGAATGCCTTGAACAGATAAAGATTATGAAGAAGGAAGCAAGTGATTTAAAATATTCTGTTGTATATCCTGACAAGAAAAGAATACAGATTATTGACAATACTACCGGAAAGCTTATGCTTTTATTGAACAGTGAGGGAAATGTTAAAGTTACACCCAAGGAGGTCAATGGAAAAGTAAGTTCACTGCAGTATAAAGGAAAGAAATACAGAGGGAGCATAGTAATGCAAAGTTTTGAAGAAAGTGATGTCACAGTGATAAATGAGCTTTCCCTTGATCACTATTTGTATAGTGTTGTTCCTTCTGAGATGCCGGCCTCCTGGCATATAGAAGCCTTGAAGGCACAGGCGGTGGCGGCAAGGAACTTTGCGCTGGTGACTATGGGAAGGCATAATGCTCATGGCTTTGACCTGTGCAGTACTGAGCACTGCCAGGCATATAACGGATTGGCGCAGGAAAACAGTAATTCCACAGAAGCTGTTAATGCCACCAAGGGCAAAGTAATTACATATAATGGTGTGCTAATATCCGCTTTTTACCACTCAAGCAGCGGAGGGCACACTGAAGACAGTGAGAATGTTTGGGGTGCAAAAACTGATTATATCAGAGGGGTGGAAGATAAATTCAGCCTCGGAAGCCCCCATGACAACTGGACGGTTGAACTGAACAGGGCTGAATTGAAAGAAAAGCTTGCCCAATTCGGTGTAGATTTGGGTGAAATAAGAGATGTCAGAATATTGGAGTGCAGTAAGTTCGGGAGAGTTACCAAGCTGGAGGTAAAGGGCTCCAAGGATACAACAGTTTTCGAGAAGGAAAAGATAAGGAGCATATTGGGCACGAGGCTGCTTAAGAGCATATGGTACGATTTGAAAACGGATGCGGATGTCTTTGTAAGAGGTTCCATTTTAAATTCTGCCGAAAAGGGAAGAACTTCAAATATGTATGTTGTTTCTGCATCGGGAAAAACAGTTGTTAAAGGCAAGGGGAACAAGGTAAGCGTTAAAGGGATGAACGATACTAAAGCCTATAATGTGATTCCCGACAAATATACCTTTGACGGGAAGGGTTTCGGGCATGGTCTGGGAATGAGCCAATACGGTGCAAAAGGTATGGCTGAAGCAGGTTATAACTATCAGAAAATATTGGAACACTACTATCAGAACGCAAAAGTACAATAGAAAGAGAGCACGGTATGGAACTTAAGGATTTTCACTATGACCTTCCTGAGGAATTGATCGCACAGGAGCCGATCCCCGAAAGGGATATGTCCAGGCTTCTGGTTCTTGATAAAAACACCGGTGAAATTGTGCACCGCAGTTTCAGAGATATTTTGGAATACCTGAATGAGGGAGACTGCCTGGTGATGAACAATACAAGAGTAATACCCGCAAGGCTTTTTGGTGTTAAGAGGGGCAGCACGGGAAATATGGAATTCCTTTTGCTTAATCGGAAGGATAAATATGTCTGGGAAGTGATGGTAAGACCGGGGAAAAGGGCAAAGATAGGTGCGGAATTTATATTCGGAGACGGAGAGCTTTCCGGAGAGATAATTGAAATACTTGAAGGAGGCAATCGCCTGGTTAAATTTAACTACGAAGGCATCTTCGAGGAAGTGCTTGACCGCTTGGGAAAGGTCCCTTTACCCCCTTATATTAAGAAAGAACTTACAGACAGGGAACGTTATCAGACGGTGTATTCAAAGATTGAAGGCTCAGCTGCAGCACCAACTGCCGGGCTGCATTTTACAAATGAGCTGATGCATCAGTTGGCAGAGGCGGGTGTGAAGATGGCTTATGTGACGCTTCACGTGGGCATTGGTACCTTCAGGCCGGTAAAGGTCAGAAATATTGAGGAGCACAGGATGCATTCGGAATATTATGAGCTTACTGCTGAAAATGCCGAGATTATAAACAACACCAGGAAAAACGGCGGCAGAATAATATGTACTGGTACTACCTCTGCAAGGACATTGGAATCGATAATGCAGAGAAAAGGAAGCCTGAAGGAAGACAAAGGCTGGACGGATATTTTCATTTATCCCGGGTATCAGTTTAAAATAACTGATGGCCTTATAACTAATTTTCATCTGCCTGAATCTACTTTGCTTATGCTTGTAAGTGCTTTAGCAGGCAGAGATATCATAATGAGGGCATATAAAGAAGCGGTGAAGGAACACTACAGATTTTTCAGCTTTGGAGATGCGATGCTTATTATTTAATTTGGGGGGGTATCTAAATGAAAATAAGTCGAATTAAGCACAAGCTTATTAATGTGACTCTATATCTGGAGAACATACTGGCAATGATAATTACAGTAGCAATTATCATTGGCATTGCAGACCTTGCAAAGTATATTGTGATGATATTTCAGACCAGTGCAATTGAAACTTATGATATATTTCAAAGATTTTTGGGACATACGCTTCTCCTCGTAGTAGGGGTTGAGATGGTGGCAATGCTTGTGAGGCATACACCCGGCAGTGTGATAGAGGTTTTGCTTTATGCTGTTGCAAGAAAAATGCTGATTAGCAATGAACGTATGCTGGAGTTCCTTCTCGGAATAGTTGCCATAGCCAGTATTTTTGCAATAAAGAAGTATCTGTTTGTAAGCAATATAAGGGATAGCGAAGCTATCAATATTTTCCCGGCTTCTGCCAGTATAACTGACATAAATAACTCAATTGGCGTAAAAATACCTGAAGATCTCGCCGATACCGTAGGCGGTTTAATAAGCCGTTTATCCAAGCAATCCTGCAGAGATATCCATGAAGGTTCATATTACCGGATTGCAGATGCTGAGTTAAAAGTGCTGAGCTTTAGCGATGGAGTTATACATAGGGTATGGGCAGCGAAATACAATGAATGATGATAAACATATTCTGCTGTTTTAATGGAGGTATACTTAGTTGACTATAAAATACGAGCTTATAAAGGAAGAAAAAAGAACGGGAGCAAGGCTGGGGAAGCTGCATACCCCCCATGGAGTCATTGATACTCCGGTATTCATGCCGGTAGGCACCCAAGCTACGGTAAAGGCTATGTCTCCTCTTGAACTGAAGGAAACCGGAGCGCAGATAATACTCAGCAATACATATCATTTGTACATAAGGCCGGGGCATAAGCTGGTAGAGAAGGCAGGGGGACTTCATGGGTTCATGAATTGGGACAGGGCTATTCTTACCGACAGCGGCGGATTTCAGGTATTCAGCCTCAATGAACTGAGGAAGATATCGGAAGAAGGTGTGGAATTCAAATCACACCTGGATGGGTCCAGGCATTTTTTCACTCCCGAATATGTGATGGAAATCGAGAATTCGCTTGGGGCTGATATAATAATGGCCTTTGACGAATGTGCACCTTATCCCTGTGAGCATGATTATGCGAAAAAGTCCATGGAAAGAACTGCAAGATGGTTGAAAAGGTGCAAGGAAGCACATAATAACACCGAGAAGCAATCTCTTTTCGGGATAGTGCAAGGAAGTGTCTATAAGGATTTGAGGATTGAAAGTGCCAAAAGAACTGTAGAAATGGATTTGCCGGGGTATGCAATAGGAGGTCTGAGCGTCGGAGAGCCGAAGGAATTAATGAATGAGGTGCTGGAATATACAGTGCCGGAGCTTCCCTCCGATAAACCCAGATATCTTATGGGGGTGGGAAGCCCTGATTGTCTGATAGAAGGCTCAATAAGAGGAATAGATATGTTTGACTGCGTGCTGCCTACAAGAATTGCAAGAAACGGTACTGTGATGACCTCAAGAGGAAAGCTGGTTGTCAGAAATGCAGAATACAGTGAGGATTTCAGGCCCTTGGACGAGGAATGTGACTGTTATGCCTGCAGAAACTTCTCAAGAGCCTATATAAGACATCTTATTAAGGCAGGTGAAATACTGGGAGGAAGGCTTACCACCGTTCACAACCTCAGGTTCCTTCAGAATCTGATGTCTGAGATAAGAAAAGCCATAATGGAGGATAAGCTTACTGAGCTTAGGAATGACTTCTTTGAAAAGTATGGATATGAAAAATAATATAGTATAAGTTGTATAGCGGGAAGGATTTTTGACTTCTATATTGAATAGTATAATTCAGAGAATAATACCAGCCACTGGTGTTTAAGCTTGCATTCATATTTAGGAGCTATTTCGGAATAATTATGCCGGTGGAATAAGATATGAAAGGAGGAATGTAAAGTATGCAGCAGTTTGGATGGATATTACCTTATGCAATTGTTATAGCTGCTTTTTACTTTTTTCTGATAAGACCACAGAAGAAGAAGGAGAAAGCAACGCAGGAAATGCGAAACAGTGTTAAAGAGGGTATGGAAATTGTAACCATAGGGGGATTTTACGGAAAAGTGGTTAATGCAAAGGAAGATGTACTTACCATAGAGGTTGGGGCTGATAAAGTAAAGCTCAAAATTGCAAGATGGGCAGTGGGAAAGGTAATAGAGAACAATGAAGAAAAGTAACTTGGATCCAAGTTACTTTTCTTAATTCCCCTGAATTTTCGTCATATGAGAATAAATGTCCCTTATAGCGAATAAATTTATAGAAAACAAACCTTGTAAAAATACTATAGGGGGTTATTTTTCATGAGAAAGTTTAAGAGCTATACTAAGATGCCGCCTGCAGAAGAAAAAGGAATTAATATATATGGGGTATTCTTAAAATCACTCGGAATATGTTTTGGTGTGTCTTTCATACTGATAATGCTGTATGCGCTGGTGCTGTCGTTTACAAGTATGAGTGATTCATCAATGAGCATGACAATACAGATAATAATGATTGTAAGCATAACAATTTCAAGTATTTACGGAGGCAAGAAGATTCTGAAGAAGGGCTGGTTTTTTGGAATAGTATTGGGACTGGTATTTACACTGCTGCTGGTACCCTTGGGTATGTGCTTCGGACAGAGTCTGAGCCTTGACAAGTATTTTGCGGCGAAGATGCTTATGGGGAGTTCTGTTGGGCTGATAGGAGGAATAATAGGGATAAACCTGAATTGAGCCGGTTTTTTGTTGATACGAAGGCAGATTTTTCTTTCCCATAAAAAACTAATATGCTATAATCATAACAGTGACAAAACATGGAGGAGGAAACAGAATGAAGCATATAAAAACGATAAACAAAAGATCATTATATGACAGCGTACAAAAGGGCGGCTGCGGTGAATGTCAGAATTCGTGCCAGTCAGCGTGCAAGACTTCCTGTACAGTAGCAAATCAGAAATGTGAAAATATTCAGAACAGCAGGGTTAGGACGGGAACTTCACATAAGAATACGATTTAATGGAATATCATATATAGCTATGGTACATAGGCAGTAATATAAGGGGATACTTTAGAGCAGACCCTTTATGTTACTGCTTAAAACATGTGTGATGGAGGGCATATGATAATATCGTACAAGCATTATAAACCAAACATAGGGGAAAACACATTTATAACAGAAAACAGCACGATTATAGGCAGATGCATCATAGGCGAAAACTGCAGCATTTGGTATAATACGGTGGTTAGGGCGGACGTAAATGAAATAATCATTGGAAGAGGCACTAATATTCAGGATGGGTGCGTTGTTCACTGTGCAAATGATTATAAGACCATTATCGGTGAAAATGTCACTATAGGACACAATGTAATCATTCATGGATGCACGGTAGGGAACAATTGCCTTATAGGAATGGGAGCCATTATAATTGACGGTGCAGTTATTGGAGACAATGTAATAGTAGGAGCCAATTCATTGATTACTTCAGGCAAGAAAATTCCGCCAGGGGTTCTTGTTATGGGGAGTCCTGCAAAGGTTGTAAGGGAACTGGCTCCTGCGGAAATTGAAGATATAAGTCACCATGCAGAAGAATATATAATTCTTTCAAATGAATACTCAAAGATGTCTATAGAATAAGCAAAGATTAAAGCAGTGATCTGTTGATTGGATAAAAAAAGAAAAGCAGCAAATAATACATATGGAAGCCTGATGTTCGCAATGGGAATACTTCTCTTCATTGACTAAAAATTGTAAAAGTAATATAATAACCATTGTGAAATCAAATAAGGGGGAATAAGCAAATGAAGTCAAAGAGCCTAATATTGTTTCTTGCAATAGTTTTGTTAATTTCATTTTTTGCATATATAGCGTTTTTTGGGCTTAATATAGGAAAATATGAAATTGTACCGGCTAAAGACCTTATCAAATTGGGTCTTGATTTAAGAGGCGGAGTGACTGTTCTGCTGGAAGCAAAGGATAAACCCGATGATCCGGTAAATGATGAGAAGATGGCAAGAGCAGTTGCAACTATTAGAGAACGTATAGATACTCTCGGAGTAACAGAACCTATTATTACAAGAGTAGGAGCAGACAGGATAGAGGTGCAGCTTCCTGAAATACAGGATCCGCAGAGGGCTTTGGACTTGATCGGACAGACTGCTCAGCTGGAATTTATCGAAGAAGAAACAGGAACGGTAATACTGACGGGCAATGACGTAAAGAAAGCTCAGGCAGAGTTCGCACCAAGCAAAGACGGATTAGGCCAGGCTCCGGTAGTAGCCTTTGAACTGTCACCGGAAGGAGCAAAGAAGTTTAAGGAGGCTACTGAAAGAAACATTAATAAAATAATTGGGATATATCTCGATAAGAATCCGATATCACTTCCAAAAGTAGAAAGTGTAATACCTGACGGAAAAGGTATAATTACAGGCTCAGCCACCATGGAAGAGGCAGGAGACCTTGCAACGCTTATTAGGGCAGGGGCGCTTCCCGTACCGCTGGAGACCCTGTCAGTAACAGCAGTGGGGCCTCAATTGGGGGCGAATTCTTTTGAACAGAGTGTTAACGCAGGGCAGATAGGGATATTACTGGTTTTCATTTTTATGATATTCTATTATAGAATACCCGGTCTTGTTGCAGATATAACTTTAGTGCTCTATTTGACTCTTACATTGTTTGCACTGGCGGCAATGAAAGCGACACTTACTTTGCCGGGTATAGCGGGTTTGGTTTTATCAGTGGGTATGGCGGTGGATGCAAATGTAGTAATATATGAAAGAATAAAGGATGAGCTGCATCTGGGAAAAACTTTGAGAGCAGCCATAGAAAGCGGTTTTAGGAGAGCATTCCTTACAATATTTGACTCCAACCTGACAACAATAATTGCCTGTGTTATACTTTTCTATTTTGGATCCGGACCCATAAGGGGTTTTGCAGTTACTCTTATTGTCGGTGTAATTATCAGCATGTTCACTGCAATTACTATTACGAAAATCATGTTGAAGCTGCTTACCAGCGGAGGCATATTAAAGAGCATGAGATATTTTGGTGAAAGGGGAGTGAAGTAATATGAAGACCATTGACTTTATGGGACCCAGAAAAATATGGTTTGGAATATCACTTGCCCTGCTGGCTGTAGGATTGATATTTTTGATCATTAACGGCGGTTTGAATCTGGGTATGGATTTTGTAGGGGGAAGCTCTATTCATGCTACCATCGGGAAAACCTTTGATGTATCCGAAATAAGAGAAATTATGGACAAATACGATCCGGAAGCAACAATAACTCATGCAGGACAAAACAAGGATCAGGTCATAGTAAGAACCAAGATAAACTTTGATAATGAAAAAAGGGCAGAGATAATAAAAGCCTTTTCAGATAAGTATTCAATAGAATCAAATAATATTTCTTTTGAAACAATAGGGCCTACCGTAGGAAAAGAATTGGCTATGCAGTCACTTATTGCAGTAATGCTTGCATTCGCAGGAATAATGATTTATGTATCCTTCAGGTTTGAGTGGAGGTTTGGACTGGCTTCTTTGTCGGCATTAATACACGATACTGCAATGATGGTTGCAGCGTATGCCGTTTTCCAGATACCGGTCAACAGTACATTTATCGCTGCGTTATTGACAATAATAGGCTACTCAATAAATGATACTATAGTAATCTTTGATAAAATCAGAGAGAATTTGAAGAACGAACACAGCAAGAAGATTGATTACGATAATCTGGTCAACGTATCGGTCACTCAGACCCTTGCCCGTTCAATAAATACTTCACTGACTACCTTAATTACAATATTTGCCTTGTATTTCTTGGGTGTACCTGCAATAAGGGATTTCGCATTTCCGATGATTATAGGTATAGTAAGCGGATGCTATTCCACCATATTCATTGCAAGCCCGTTATGGGTAATACTGAGAAGGAGATTTAAAGTAAGCAGAGCCCGCTGATACAGGTTATTAAAGGGGTGTCGCAAGACTACTTGATAAGTAGCCAGCGATATCCCTTTTCGCATTAGAAGAATAATGCGACGCATTCTTCTTCTATTGTGCAGCAGGACTGCTAGAAAACAGTTGAAGTATCGGCCGAAAAGCTATATATTAGACTTAAAGTATCAAGTTTTTGCAGCAGTGGAGGTATACTTTATGCGTGGAAGCTTGGTGACTTACATATATTTAATCAATAAATGGCGGGAGGGTTTCATATGCAATTTACTATTGTAATTTCATTGGTTTTTGCTGTTATTATTGCATTTTTTGCGGTACAAAACGCAGGAGTAGTTGTCATAAATTTTCTCTGGTATAAGGTAAGCCTGTCACAAGCTGTGGTAATTCTTTGTTCCGCATTGATTGGAGTATTGATTATGCTTCCTTTCGATATTATAAGAAGAATAAAATACAAATTCAAGCTTAGGGAGCTGACAGGAGAAAACAAAAAGCTTAAGGAAGAACTCAAAAGGATTGAGTCGGAAAAGCTTCCGGCAAAGGAACCTGTTATGCAGGAAAAGCCTCAGACAATAGAAGATATAGATAAAATGGATATTTCATAACCTTAAACCAGAAATTCAGTAAGGCATGTGATGAATATTGAACAAAAGATGGACAGCTTACAGCAGAAGCATGGATAGCCTTAATCTGATGATTGAGGAGTTTCAATTACCGGAGATAATTATCAGAGCTATGATAAACAGAGGTATCGATACTGTTCCGAAAGCAAGGGAATTTTTTAACACCAGCCTTGGCTCACTTCATGATCCGTACCTTTTGAAGGGAATGGAGCAGGCAGCAGACAGGATATTTAAGGCAGTCAGAAGCAATGAGAAAATATGCATTTACGGTGACTACGATGTAGACGGAATTACCTCAACCGCTGTAATGATAAAGACATTGAGGAAGCTTGGGGCTGATGGGGTATACTATATACCGAATAGATTGGAAGAGGGCTACGGAATGAACCTCAACTCAATTGACAGAATTAAGGAGATGGGGGTAAGCCTGATAGTTACCGTAGACTGCGGTATAAAGTCCTGTGAGGAAGTTGATTATGCAAAGGAACTGGGAATAGATATCATTATAACGGATCACCACGAGTGCGGGGAAGAGCTGCCGGATGCTTTAAGCATCATCAATCCGCATCAGCCGGGCTGCGGGTATCCCTTCAAGGATCTGGCCGGAGTCGGGGTTACGTTCAAGCTTGCCGGCGCACTGCTTAATAGGGCAGGCAGCCCCGGTTTTGCAGAAGGGCTTTTGGATATTGCTGCAATCGGAACGATAGCAGATGTAGTTCCATTGTTGGGAGAAAACCGTATAATAGTGAAAAACGGCCTTGCAATTATCAAAAACACCGACAGTCAAGGCATAAAAGCGCTTCTTGCGGTATGCGGATTAAAGGGCAAAGAGCTGAATTCATATAATGTGGCCTTCATGCTTGCTCCAAGAATAAATGCAGCGGGCAGAATCGACGATGCCGGCGAATGTGTTGAGCTATTGCTGACCGATAATGCGGAAAAGGCAATGGAAACAGCTGCCAAGCTGGATTCAGACAATAAGATGCGCCAATCGATAGAAAATGGAATATTGAACTGTGCAGAAGCTATGATAGGTGAAAGCGTTGATTTGGATAGGGATAAGGTATTGGTTCTGTGCAGGGAGGATTGGCATATAGGTGTTATTGGAATTGTGGCATCTAGGCTGGCAGATAAATTTTATCTCCCCGCGTTTATTATGGTTTGTGACGGGGAGTTCTGCAAAGGGTCAGCAAGAAGCATACCCGGTTTCAATATTTTTGAGGCAATGTCCAGACACGGATATCTTTTTGAAAGGTATGGCGGACATGAAATGGCTGCAGGCTTTACTATACGAACAGAAAAAATAGACGAACTCAGGGAGAGGATGAATTTTGAAGTTGAAAATACTTTAGGCAAAGATAAGCTCATACCGGAAATATTTGTTGATTATAAGCTTGAGCCGAAAGACGTTACCCTTGATACTGCAAAACTGCTGAAGCTGATGGAACCCTTTGGCACAGGCAATACAGTCCCTCTTTATGTGTTCAGGGAGCTTTCGGTCAAATCTTTCAAAGGAGTTGGGAATGATAGCAGACACCTCTCTCTAAAGGTTTTTGACGGCGAAAAGGAAATCAGCTGCATAGGTTATAATTTGGGAAATATGCAAAAAATATTACAAATCGGCGAAAAAATTGATATAATATGTAGTATTGAGAATAACATATGGAACGGAACAGAAAGTGTCAAGCTGAACATAAAGGATATAAAGCTGATAAATTATTAAATGGGGGTAGTATTATGGATTTAGCAAAGTATATAAGGACTATTGAGGATTTCCCTAAGGAAGGTATAAGCTTCAAGGACGTGACAACACTTCTGAAAGAGGGAGATGCTTTTAAATATGCTGTGAAATCCATTACAGATAATTTAAGTAATTATGATTTCGATATTATCGTAGGACCGGAAGCCAGGGGGTTCATTTTCGGAGCACCTGCTGCATATGAGCTTGGGGTTGGTTTTGTTCCCATAAGAAAACCGGGCAAGCTTCCTGCGGAGACAGCCAGTTATAAATATGAGCTTGAATATGGAATGGATGCCCTGGAGATTCACAAGGATGCAATAAAAAAAGGTACGAGAGTGGCTGTGGTGGATGACCTGCTTGCAACCGGAGGCACTGTAATGTCTGCGGTTAAATTGGTGGAACAGCTTGGAGGAGAAGTAGTACACATTGCATTTCTTATAGAATTGGAATTCTTGAAGGGAAGAGAGAATTTAAAAGGGTATGATGTAAGTTCAATTATTAAATATTAGTATAAGAGATTTTATTTATGTTTGATAATTGAAGGAATATATACTAAAATAAATGTAAATATGTGAAAGCTGGCGCAACCAGCTTTTTTAGTAGTACTTGTATACGCAGCCCATTAAACATTCAAAAGTTGGTGTTGTTATGTTAGAAGACCTGTTAAATATAATTGAAAAGTATAACCCGACCGGTGACACTGAGATTGTCGAAAGGGCTTATAATTATGCTGCCCGGGCCCATGACGGACAGAAGAGAGTATCCGGGGAGGACTATATTTTTCACCCTCTGGAAGTGGCGAGAATACTGGCCGAGCTTAACATGGACAACATCACTATTGCTGCAGGCCTTCTTCATGATGTTATTGAAGACACAAAGTGCACCTATGAGGATTGTAAGAACCTTTTCGGCGAAGAGATTGCAATGCTTGTAGATGGGGTCACCAAATTAGGAAAGCTTGAATACAAGACAAAAGAGGAACAGCAGGCTGAAAGCCTCAGAAAGATGTTCATAGCTATGGCTAAGGATATAAGGGTGATTATGATAAAGCTTGCCGACAGGCTGCACAATATGCGTACTCTTAGATTCCTGCCTCCTGAAAAGCAGAAGGAAAAGGCCAGGGAGACAATGGAAATATATGCTCCTATTGCTCATAGGCTCGGTATATCTAAGGTAAAGTGGGAGATGGAAGACCTGGCGTTAAGATACCTTGAACCAAAAGGGTATTACGAATTGGTGGACAAGGTTGCCAAGAAGAGGAAGGAACGCGAGGATGAAATCAATCAGGTTATGGAGGTCCTTAAGGGAAAGCTGGAGGAAGTAGGAATAGAGGCTCATATTGAGGGAAGGCCGAAAAGCTTTTACAGCATATACAGGAAAATGTACTATCAGAACAAGACCTTTGAGCAGATATTCGACCTTACGGCAGTAAGAATAATAGTGGACACGGTAAAAGATTGTTATGGAGTGCTGGGCATAGTGCATACCTTATGGAAGCCCATACCGGGAAGGTTTAAGGATTATGTTGCGATGCCCAAGCCAAATATGTACCAATCCCTTCATACGACATTGCTGGGTTTTGGGGGACAGCCCTTTGAAATACAAATAAGGACATGGGAAATGCACAGGACATCTGAAATAGGCATTGCGGCTCATTGGAAATATAAAGAAGGCAAGACCTCCCAGTCCGAGTTTGACGAAAAGCTGAAATGGCTGAGACAGATGCTTGAATGGCAGAACGAAATCAAGGACACGAGAGAGTTCATGGAGACCCTGAAGGTGGACTTGTTTACCGATGAAGTATATGTATTCACGCCAAAGGGTGATGTTGTAGATCTGCCTGTGGAATCTACTCCGATAGATTTTGCATATAAAATACACAGCCAAATAGGCAACAGGTGCATAGGAGCAAAGATAAACGGAAGAATAGTTCCATTGGATTATAAGCTTCAGAACGGGGATATCGTAGAAGTAATTACTTCTGCCGTTGCCAACGGACCGGGCAGGGACTGGCTGAAAATAGTCAAAAGCTCTCAAGCAAAGAATAAGATAAGACAATGGTTTAAGAAGGAAAAAAGAGAAGAGAATATTCAAAAGGGAAAAGAACTGCTGGAGAAGGAGATAAGGAGAAACGGATATACCACCGTTCAGTTGATGAGGCCCGAATGGGTTGAGGCCATATATAAGAAATTCAGCCTCCACAGTTTGGAGGATATGTACGCATCCCTTGGCTATGGAGGTTTGACACCCAATCAGATAATAGCAAAACTGAAGGAAGAATTCAGAAAAACCCAGAAGCTTGAAGAGATTACTGAGGATAGCATCGAACGCCAGGCTGAGAAGGCTCAGGAAAGGAAGAAAAGGTATAACAGCACAGGAGTCAAGGTAAAAGGCGTGGAGAACATATTGATAAGGTTTTCAAAGTGCTGCAACCCTGTGCCCGGTGACGAAATTGTCGGGTATATTACCAAGGGAAGAGGAGTGTCGGTGCATCAGAAGGACTGCCCCAATGTAGCCGGCCTTTTGAACGAGGAAGAAAGATTCATAGAGGTGGAATGGAGCAGCCAGACAAAGGAATCATACAGCGCTGATGTGGAAATAAGGGCAATGGACAGGAAGGGATTGCTTGCCGAGGTAACTTCGATTGTTAATGAAAGCAAGATAAATATCAGTTCCTTTCATTGCAGAATAACAAAGGATAAGATGGCAATCATCAATTTCATTTTGGATATTACCGATATTGAACAGCTGAATAAGCTTATAAGAAAGTTCAGAAGAATCGAAGGAGTAGTGGATGTCTTCAGAGCAAAGCAATGATGCAAAGTTACAGGAGGGTAAATAATGCGGGCGGTTATACAAAGGGTTAAAAGCGGAAGTGTTGCTGTTGATGACAAAATAGTAGGAAGCATAGGCAAGGGCTTTGTCGTTTTACTGGGAGTAAACGAGAAGGATACCGAGGCGGATGTGCTGTACATGGTTGACAAGACAGTGAATTTGAGGATATTTGAGGATGATAATGAGAAGATGAACTTATCTCTGCTGGATATTAAGGGTGAGTTGCTTGTGATTTCACAATTTACATTGTATGGAGACTGCAGGAAGGGAAGAAGGCCGAATTTTATGAGTGCAGCAAGGCCCGAAAAGGCTGAAGAGCTTTACAATGAGTTTGTCAAGAAGTGCAGGGAACTGGGAGTGAAAACTGAAACAGGAACCTTTCAGGCATATATGAAGGTTAATATTGAAAATGACGGACCTGTCACAGTAATTGTGGACAGTGAGAAGATAATATAAAGAAGGAGACGTGCTGGTATATGATAAAATTTAAAAGTCTGGCTTTAGGAATATATCAAACCAACTGCTATATTGTTTATGACGAGAAAACAAAGGAAACGGCAGTAATTGATCCCGGAGGGGATTTTCCCGCAATAAAAAGCTATATTGAAGCCAACGGATTAAATATAAAATATATAATAATCACCCATGCCCACGGAGACCATATTGGTGCCCTGAAGGAACTGAAGGAGTATTCCCGCGCTTTAGTTTGCATACATAGAGAAGATAGTGAAATGCTGAAGAGCAAAACAATGAATTTTTCGGGCATGTTGGGCGGAGCAGCGATTGAAATGACAGCGGATAAGTACCTTGAAGACGGGGAAGTACTTGAGCTTGGCGATACGAAGCTCAATATAATACATACGCCGGGACACTCCCGGGGAGGTATAAGCATTTATTGTGACAAAGTATTGTTTTCAGGGGATACCTTGTTTAAAAACTCTGTTGGGAGGACAGATTTGTACGGAGGATCCATGACTGAGCTGGTTAGCTCAATAAGAGAAAAGCTTTTTACTCTGCCTGACGACACAATGGTTTATCCCGGCCACGGGCCTTCAACAGCATTATTGCATGAAAAGCAGGAAAACAGCTTTGTTTGATTGATTATTAAATGAATATGCTTGGGGCAAAAGGAAAGACTATGATAATAAATACCTGTTTCATGGGAGGGTTTTATATGAATAAGTCTTCTAAGAAAATCTTGGCCAACAAGCATAAGAATAGGATGTATCAGGAATATAATGAGCTTATTGATATGATAGAATCCGGAATGGAAGATATTGAAATAGCCACGGAATTGGGAATAGCTTCAGGTATTGTTTCGGAGGTTAAGAATCAAATATACAATGATGATATTTAGAGGAAGCTATGATTGAAATCAGACTGATTAACCATGAATATTATAATGAGGCTGCCGATATAGTAAGAATGTATTTCGGCAAGTGCGAGATAGTAAGGTCTGAGGGAGCTTTGGCTGACAGCCAAAGCTTTTTGCAGGATACAGGCATTTTGATAACCAGCAGGCTGGATATAAACGGTGAAATCGCTGTATGCGTATCTACATACCTGGAAGGGCAAAAGCATGAAGAAGCTGTTGAAAAAAGTGGAATAAGGGCCGCGGATGGCAATAAAGCGAAGCGCCTGGTCAAAAAATCCATGTACAAGCTTCTGGCGGCAGTATTCAAAAGGGAATACCCATGGGGGATACTTACCGGAATAAGGCCGGTGAAAATTGTTCATGAGCTTATGAATAATGCGGTTTCTACAACCGATATACCTGAAAGGCTGGCAGAAGAATATCTTGTCAGCAGGGATAGAGCTGAACTGGCAGTCAGAATCGCAGATATTGAAAGACCCTTTGTATACCCTTATAATAATAGGGAGATAAGCATATACATAGGAATACCCTTTTGCCCCAGCAGATGCGAATATTGCTCATTTACCTCAAATTCAATAAAAGCGTATCGCGGATACGTAGAGCCCTACATGGAAAAACTCACGGAAGAAATCAAAAGGGTTTCGGAGTTTTTAAACACCAATGGCTTTAAGGTGCAGACCATATACATCGGGGGAGGCACTCCCACTGCCCTGAACGCACAACAGCTTGAAAGGCTGATTAAATGCATCGGCAACAGCTTTGGAAGGCAGGAATGTGAATTCACCTGTGAAGCCGGCCGGCCTGATTCCATAACAAAAGAAAAGCTTCAGGTATTGTATGAGAATAATATAGGCAGGATAAGCATAAACCCGCAGACCATGAATGATGATACCCTAATGCGTATAGGGAGGGCTCATGATCCGGGACAGGTTATAGAGAGCTTCAGGCTTGCAAGGGAAATGGGTTTTGGTAATATCAATATGGATATAATATTGGGCCTTCCGGGGGAAACAATGACGGAATTGGCTCATACTCTGGAAGAAATAAAAAAGCTTGACCCTGAGAGCGTTACGGTGCATACTATGGCATTGAAAAGGGCTTCGGTATTGAACGAAAAGTATATGAAAAGTGCTTTGCCCGATGATGAAAATGTATCCCGGATGATGGAATATACAAAAGGTTTTCTTGGGGATATGGGTATGCATCCTTATTACCTGTACAGGCAGAAGCATATGGTACAAAACCTTGAGAACATTGGCTTTTCAAAAAAAGGCTTTGAATGTATATATAATATGCAGATTATTGAAGAGAAGCAAACCATTGTTGCCTTTGGAGCAGATGCTGTGACCAAGGTTGTCATAAACAGTGAAAACAGGATAGAAAGGCAGCACAATATAAAGGATATAAAGCTTTATATTGAGAATATCGAAGCAATGATAAGGAAGAAGCTTGATGTTTTAGAACAAATATTGTCGGAGGAGTGATTTATATGTTAACGCAAGCGCCCAAGGGCACAAAGGATGTACTGCCGTCAGAATCATACAAATGGCAGTATGTAGAAGACTTAATAAGGGAAATTTGCGCCTTGCACGGATATAAGGAGATGAGGACACCCATTTTCGAGCATACCGAGCTTTTTGAAAGAGGAATAGGGGATACTACGGATGTTGTGCAAAAAGAGATGTATACAATGAAGGATAAGGGAGGAAGAAGCATAACCCTTAAGCCGGAAGCGACAGCGCCATTTGTAAGGGCTTATATAGAGCACAGCATGTTTAATGATATTCAGCCGGTAAAAGTTTTTTGTACAACAGCTTGTTTCAGGTATGAAAAACCTCAATCCGGAAGGCTCAGGGAGTTCCATCAGTTTGATATTGAGGCTTTCGGCAGTTCCGACCCCTCCGTAGATGCCGAGATAATCAATATTGCCATGATTCTGTACGGCAGGCTTGGAGTTAAAAACCTGGAAATAAGGATAAATAGCGTAGGATGCCCCAAATGCAGGGCGGAATACAATAAGAAGCTGAGGGAGTATTTATCGGGCAAAATTGATAAGCTCTGTGAAACATGTAAGGACAGATTCCATAAGAACCCCATGAGAGTGATTGACTGCAAGGAGGAAAGCTGCAAGGAGCAGCTTGCTGATGTTCCTTACATGCTGGATAATGTCTGCAGCGAATGCGGCGAGCATTTTGAAGGCCTGAAAAGATCCCTGGAGGCTCTTGGACTGGAATATGTTATTGACCCTCAAATAGTAAGGGGCCTTGACTATTATACCAAGACAGCCTTTGGAATCGTGTCCAGGGATATAGGGTCTCAGGGCACAGTTTGCGGAGGCGGCAGGTATGACGGGATGATAGAGGAATGCGGCGGCCCCAG
>Ga0116178_10001708_pt1 | contig 17988 bp, 14 predicted proteins | sample AD_STIC12_MetaG_FD_89880 | JGI IMG/M metagenome (GOLD analysis project Ga0116178, IMG submission 89880) | Active sludge microbial communities of municipal wastewater-treating anaerobic digesters from USA - AD_STIC12_MetaG | ecosystem: Engineered > Bioreactor > Anaerobic > Digestate | place: USA... | reverse complement strand
TTTTTACCTTGAAGTAGTTTCATATTTCTTCTTAATTAACTTAGGTATAACATGGAATGATAGTATGAGTAGAAAACCTGCACCAAAACCACGGAAAAATTCTCCTCCAGGCGTATGGGTTAGAGTTAGAAAAGAACCAACAATTCCGGCTGCCGATCCGGCAATCAACAAAACAGAGTTCTTCAGATTCATAGAATAGGCAAACAATATTCAGTGCGAAACTAACCTTTTTTTGGCATCAATATTTTGGGTTAATTTGGCACTTTATTTAAGTAAGATAAACTCTAACAGAAGATAATTTATGGCAAACTATGATCTGATCGTCATTGGCTCTGGTCCAGGAGGTTATGTAGCGGCAATCCGCGCCTCACAACTGGGGATGAAAGTGGGAGTGGTTGAGAAAGCCGAGTTGGGTGGTATATGTCTAAACTGGGGTTGTATTCCTACCAAAGCATTGTTGAAGAGCGCCAATGTCTTTGAATACATTCAGCATGCTGCTGATTATGGAATCAATGTGAAGGAAGCCGCGCCAGATCATACCAGCATCATTAAACGCAGTCGCGATGTGGCAGCAGGAATGAGCAAGGGGGTCCAATTTCTATTCAAGAAAAATAAGATTGAGCAGATTGCCGGTCATGGTAAGCTAAAAAAAGGGAATAAGGTTGAGGTAACGGATGCTTCTGGTAAAAAAACAGACTATGAAGCTAAGCATATCATTTTAGCTACAGGTGGTCGCTCGCGCGAACTACCATCCTTACCGATTGATGGCAAGAAAATTATTGGCTACCGCGAAGCTATGGTGTTGCCTGAGCGTCCACAAAAGATGTTGGTGGTTGGCTCTGGCGCTATCGGGGTAGAGTTCGCTTATTTCTATCGAACTATGGGAACAGAAGTTACCATTGTAGAGTTTTTGCCGCGTATTGTTCCGGTAGAAGATGAAGAGGTCTCCAAGCAGTTGGAAAAATCATTCAAGAAAGCCGGGATGACCATTTACACGAATTCTGAAGTTACAAAGGTAGATACGAAAGGGAAAGGCTGCATTGCTACTGTAAAAACGCCAACCGGTGAAATCAAGATTGAAACTGACATTGTTCTTTCTGCCGTAGGAGTTACTACTAATCTTGAGAACCTGGGATTAGAGGAAGTGGGAGTTAAAACGGAAAAGGGAAAGGTATTGGTAGACGATTTTTATAAAACCAATATACCCAATGTTTATGCTATCGGTGATATTACAAAGGGTCAGGCTTTGGCCCACGTTGCTTCCGCAGAAGGTATTATTTGCGTGGAGAAAATTGCAGGTCATCATCCACAACCACTGGATTATAACAACATACCAGGGTGCACGTATTGCTCTCCGGAAATCGCTTCAGTAGGGTATACCGAGGAAGCGGCCAAAAAGGCTGGCTACCAGATTAAAGTTGGTAAGTTCCCGTTCACTGCATCAGGTAAAGCAAAAGCAGCAGGTGCAGCTGATGGTTTTGTGAAATTGATCTTTGATTCAAAATATGGTGAGTTTTTAGGTGCACATATGATTGGGGCCAATGTAACGGAAATGATCGCTGAAGTAGTTGCTGCCCGCAAACTGGAAACTACAGGCCATGAAATCATTAAAACTGTCCACCCACACCCAACAATGAGTGAAGCAATTATGGAGGCTGCGGCTGCCGCCTATGGCGAGGTGATTCATTTATAGGATTATTACGCTTTCCGCATCAAAATCCCCCGAAAACCTCGGGGGATTTTTTTGTCTTTACACGCTGGGTTACTTGTTCCCCTCATGAACCTATTCAACTCCAGATCAGTCCGTTAAACGGTAATTCAGAAACTTCTGATTGAAATCGTTTACATTGAATTAGCATTTGAAGTATATTTTTGTATATTTATACTAAATTGATCTAAATCAGATAGTTATGAAAATGATGCCAATGAAATTCTATCACCAGAGAGCCAGAACGTTAGTCTCCCTCGTGGTTATTTGTTTCGTGGTTTACTTTGTAACCAGATTCATTGTTGAATTTTAAAATTGAAAGCTCACCGCAGGAATAGGAGCATTATGCCTGTTAAAGGCTATTACCAAAGGGCCAAAGTATTTGGATATCTAATTATTGCTGTGGCCTTGGCAACGTTAATCTATTATCTCTTTCAGTATTTCGTCAACTAAGCATATTCCTTCCAGGGATTACTACAACCTGATAATTGCTATTAGACCTCCTCTAATCGTTAGAAAATAAAATCTTCTTGCAGTCGTTTTAAGGCTGCTATGCAAAAAAAACTATTCAAGCTTATTTATTGTCTGTTGGTATCCTGCATCCCGTGGCTGTCGCATGCTCAAAGCACAACATTAGGCGACAGAAATTCTAATGAATCTGAAGTAAATTCAAGCAAAACAAAGCGCGCTCATATTTCATCGAAACGACAAAAAATTTTACTTAAGAAAGCGAAGGTAAAGCATACAGCACAGTATGAATTCTATGCCCGCATTGAACAGGTTGCTAAGGATAAGCAACGAATGCTTAAAAAGATGGCGGCTCCACAGTATGCCAACCCGTTATATTTTGGTCACAAGCGGCCTCCGAAAAGAAACCCTGTTTATAAAATGAAGTACTGTAAAGAGTGCGGTATCCGGCATTGACGGTTTTATGGTTATGTTTTACTGATTTATTAAATATGAATCAGAAAAAGTAATTTCGTTCCTAATACGAACGACACAGTGAATATTGCCCAATACATTGAACACACCAATTTAAGCCCAACACTGACTATTCAATCGATTGATAAGTTGGTGGACGAAGCCAGACAATATAAATTTTTAGGCGTATGCGTGCCTCCATTTTGGGTAAAGCGGGCACAGCGTGAAATTGGCAAGGACAAAATTCTACTTGTTACTGTGGCCGGCTTTCCACTTGGGTATAATATGACTGAGACCAAACTGGATGAAATCAAAAGAGCCATTGATAATGGTGCTGACGAGATTGATGTAGTCTGGAATATTTCGTCATTTAAAACAGGAATACCATGGACGAAAATTGAAATTGCTAAGTGCAGCAAACTGGCTCATGATAACCAAAAGATACTCAAGGTAATTATCGAAACGGCTTACCTTTCGGATGAAGAGATTGTAGAAGCCAGTAAACTTTGTGCGGATGCCGGAGCAGATTTTGTAAAAACTTCCACAGGGTTTGCACCAGCAGGAGCCAATGTTGAGCATATTAAATTAATGCGCGGTGCAGTACCTGCAAGTGTTGGTATCAAAGCATCTGGTGGAATAAAAACTCTTGATCAGGCAATTCAACTAATAGAAGCTGGTGCTGATCGGCTCGGCACATCGTCAGGTATTTCTCTTGTAACCCCCAATCCACTCTAATACAAACACGCATGAGTAAGAATTTAAACAACCTTTTTCCTGATCAGGAAAATATTCCTTCTTCAGTGACCCTTCCAGAATACATGGAACAGCGCGAGTATTTGCTAGATGGAAAAATGGTAACGTGGCAGGGTGATATGAGCCCTGTAGCAAGTCCGGTTTTTGTAAGGCAGGGGAATGAGCTTAAGCAACAAATAATAGGCAGCACCCCATTACTTACTTCAAAGGAAGCGCTTGAGGCATTGGACGCTGCTGTACGCGCTTACGATCAGGGACATGGTGTATGGCCTTTACTGACTGTTGCCAATCGGATTGAACACGTTGAAAAGTTTCTTGTTATGATGCGCGAGAAGCGACAAGAGGTTGTTAACCTTTTGATGTGGGAGATTGGGAAATCGCAGAAAGATTCAGAGAAAGAATTTGATAGAACCTGCGATTACATCTTGGATACAATCAATTCACTTAAGGAATTGGATCGAAAATCTTCAGGCTTTGTGCATGAACAAGGCATTATGGCGCAGATCAGGCGAGTGCCTTTGGGCGTGGCTTTGTGTATGGGGCCTTACAATTATCCGCTGAATGAAACTTTCAGTACGTTATTCCCGGCACTGATCATGGGCAATACAGTTGTATTCAAACCAGCTAAGTATGGTGTGCTTTTAATTCGCCCTTTGTTGGAAGCTTTTCAAGAGTGTTTTCCGGCCGGGGTAATTAATATTATTTATGGACGCGGTCGTGAAACGGTAGGCTCCCTGATGGAAACAGGTAGGGTGGATGTTTTTGCGTTTATTGGAACTAATAAAGGAGCCAATGAATTAAAGAAACTTCATCCTAAGCCGCATCGCCTCAAATCCATTTTAGGGTTAGATGCAAAGAACCCTGCTATCATTTTACCTGATGCCGATTTGAATAATGCTGTGAGCGAATGTGTACTTGGCTCGCTTTCATTTAATGGCCAACGTTGCACAGCGCTTAAAATACTTTTCGTTCATAAAAGCATTGTGGATGAATTTACTAAGAGACTTTGCGATGAAATAGCTAAACTAAAACCAGGCATGCCCTGGGATGCTGGTGTAGGATTAACCCCTTTACCTGAGCCGGGTAAAACAGATTACCTGACAAAACTGGTTGAAGATGCGAAGCAGCATGGTGCCCAGATTATGAATGCGGGTGGAGGGGAATCACTGCATACATTTTTTTATCCTGCAGTTCTTTACCCTGTAAATAGCAAAATGAAAGTTTACTACGAGGAGCAATTTGGTCCTGTAGTGCCTATTGTTCCTTTCGAACGAGAGGAAGAGGCGATTGAATATGTGCTCAACTCAAATTTTGGTCAGCAGTTGAGTTTGTTTGGTAAAGATTCCATGTCAATTGCCCGAATGATCGATGCGTTTTCAAGTCAGGTGGGTCGCATTAATTTAAATACACAATGTCAAAGGGGCCCGGATAATTTCCCATTTAACGGAAGAAAGGATTCGGCAGAAGGTACCCTGTCAGTAGCGGATGCGTTACGTGTTTTCTCCATTCGAACATTGGTAGCAACCAAAAGCACAGACGACAACAAAAAAATAATCAGTTCAATTATTCAAAATCGCGAGTCAGTCTTTTTAAGTACGGATTATATTTTTTAATGTAGCCGTATAATTGAACCGTTTGGAGCGTAGACACATAAAAATTAAAGTTTCGGGTAAGGTACATGGAGTCTATTACCGGGCTTCAGCAAAAGAAAAGGCTGAGGAATGGGGTATTTGTGGATTTGTGCGCAATGAAAAAAATGGAGATGTGTACATTGAGGCCGAAGCAGCGGAGGAAGTTCTTTACAAATTTATAAAGTGGTGTAATCAGGGGCCCGTCCGTGCTAAGGTTGAAAAGATTGATGCCGTGCCCGGAGAAATCGTGGGTTTCACGAGCTTTGAAATCAGGCACTAACTTTTTTTGGTATTCTTATTTTCGGGCTTCAACACTTTGATTCCAATCGTAGACACGGTCACTGATTTCGATCAATAGATTAGGATCTTTTTCGAGGGCATTGCCAATAACAATGAGGTCAGCGCCAGCCTCCAATGCAGCAAATGCTTTTTGACTCGTATTGATTCCTCCGCCTACAATTAATGGTACACTGACAGATTTGCGAACCGCAGTAATCATTTTAGGACTAATCTCGCGTTCAGCGCCACTGCCAGCATCCAAATAAATCAATTTTAGTCCAAGCATTTCTCCCGCTAATGCGGTGCACGCAGCTAATGAATATTTATCTTCCGGGATAGGTGTGGTATTGCTGATATAAGCTACCGAGGTTGTCTTGCCTGAATTGATCAACAAATAACCTGTTGGCATAACTTCTAATCTGTTATTTTTCAAGATCGGAGCGGCTACTACGTGTTGGCCGATAAGCAGATCCGGATTTCTACCCGAAATAAGAGATAAGAATAAAATTGCATCTGCGGAGGGATCGATTTGCAAAGAGCTTCCGGGAAATAAAACAACCGGTAGTGATACATTTTCTTTTATCTGTTTTACAACCTCTGAAAGATTGGGTGTTGTAACCAGACTGCCACCCACAAAAAAGAAATCAACACAATTTTCAGTAGCTAAACGTAAGAGTGTATTTAAACGACCTGGATCTTCAACCTTGTCTGGATCAACCAACACAGCTATAGATTTTTTACCTAATTGGCTACGTTCCTGCAGGATATCAAGAATTTTCATTCTTTGTCTTTCGGTTACTGATGTATTCAGCCAATTTGTCTTTTGCAATGCCTAATAAAATAACTGTCGCCTGACTAACTACGCGGTCGCCCAATTGAGAGAGGAAAGTCGGAGGAGAATAGGATGGCTCAATATTTTCCAGGCTCTCTTCATTTTTTGCCTGTGCTACTTTAGATTTTGCCTTTTTGCTTTTCTTTTTTTTAGAGGACCCAAGTTGACTTACAATCAGGTAGGTAATCGCCAACGTTCCGCCAATGATTAATGCATTCTTTACAGCTCTTTCCGTTTTATCAGACATGGCCTTCACTTCTTTTTGAAGTTCATTCTTATGTCTTTCGGATTCTTCGATTAGTCGCTTCTTTTCAGGATCCTGAGTTTGCATCAATTCCATACTACTTTTCTTTGCGTTTGGCTTTTATCTTTTCCATCAGATGCTGTTCAAAAGAGTGACCTATCTTCTTTCTAAAGGCAATAAAAATAATACACGGGATTCCGTAAATGCCAGCGACAATCCAGTAACCAATGTAGGGTTGCTCAAAGAATGAGTTTAAAAAATGAGCCAAGCCGACACTGAAAAAAAGCAGAAATATAAGTGCCAGGAATAAAATGGTAACTACCATAAGAGCCTGTGCAAGTATCTTGGCAACGTCTTCGCGGATTTCAATTTTTAATAATTCAACCCGGGCCTCTACGTAACCTGATAGATTTTCTATAAGATTATCCAGCCTCAGAAACTTGAATATCGTGTCTTTAATGCTTTCCATGATTTGTATGTGCCAATATACTCATTTTGTGTTTTCGACCGAAATTATGGGATCGCTGTATTTATTTCTTTTTTAACTCTACAAGCTCATCCTGGGTTAGTACAGTTCCCCGATTATTTATTTTTTCCTTCTTGATTAGTAGGTTTAAGGTGGTGCTAATGTAAAGCCGCATACTGGTTGAGTCAACCCGATCAGGTTGGTACCAATTCTTTTCAAAAACGTAGACTGAATCCACCGAAAGAGATGGACTTAATGTGAGTACGGGAAGTATCTCGATAATACAGGTTTTTAATTTTCCATGCTCATCTTCACTATCACGGCAAAAACCGGGTTTATTAAGTTCGAATAATTCATTATTAATAATCAGGATATTCTTTCTTCTATAAACTGAAACTATTTGAGAGGGTGCTACTTGATTTTCATCGGCATGGTCATACACCATCCAGTTACTTAACGGTTGATTCTGATAGGTTTTCACAACCATTTTGTAGGTAGTAGTTTCCTTACTCACAAGATTCTTATAGTTATAGGAAAGCTCTTGTACCTTCACCGCGTCTTTGTTTAAATAAATCAGTGAAAACGGAATGAAGAAAAAGGTGAGCAAGAGGTATAGAAATCCGGCCAGCCTATATCGTAATGTCAGTCGGCCTAACCAATCAGCCAACTTGATAGGTAATTCTTTAACATAAGGAATCGGAAAGAAAATCAGAACCCCGATGGCATTGAAAAGAAAGTGGGCTATTGCAATACTAATAGCGGCATTAGAGTTAAACATCGCAGCGATAAATGCAGTAATGGTGGTGCCGATATTGGCACCCAGAATAAAAGGCAAGGCAGATTTAAGTTTTACTACTTTTTTGGCAACTAAAGGCACCACCAGTGAAGTAGTAACTGTGCTTGAACGGATAACAGCAGTTGTTAGCAGTCCCCACCCAAATGACTTCAGTGAATTTTTAAAGAAGAATTGCTGAAACCGGTCTTGTGATCCGAATCCAAGTGTTTGCGATAACACTTTTCTAAAGAATAGAATGGAACCGAACAATAATCCAATGGACAGAATGGCAAGAAAAAATCCGTTGTTAATGCCGTTCACAATAAAATCGATAACCGGACTGAATCCAGAGCCTAAGAATGAAAAATTATTTTGAATCCGACCCAGTGGTTGATTGAAAAACGATGTGGCAATGTATTGTGCAAGGCCGGATAGAAAACCAAAGTAATATTCCAAAGGGAAGAGAATGATCACGGTTAAAATATTAAAGAAATCGTGATACGTGCCTATGGTAACTGCGCGCCTGAATTCTTTTTTCCTGGTGATGAACCCCAGTGATACGATTGTGCTGGTGATTGTGGTACCAACATTCGCACCCATAATTATCGGAACCGCACCTTCCAGTGTTATGGATCCGGATGCAACAAGAGCAATCGCCATTGAGGTAGTAGCTGAACTGCTTTGAATAAGGGCTGTTACCAATAGCCCAATAAAAAGTCCTGTGAAAGGATTGGAAGTAGCAAGTATAATTACATCAGCAGCATCTTTTCCTAAATGCTGTAATGAAGCAATCATCAGGTCGAGTGTAAAAAGAAAAATCAACAGCGCAGCCAGTATAAAGGCCGTGTTTCTCAACACAATTTTCCAGCGACCCTGGGCTTTCGGATTTTCGATGTCAGTTGATTGCTCCATCACTGCCCGTAAATATACTTAGCCGTGTGGAACAAGGAAGGTGGTAACAATTACTTAATTTAGTTTAGATAAGTGACATACCCCTAGATGCGGTTTGACGCCTGGCTAACTATTTAGTTCTGAAACGGCCATCCAGGCCATCAAGCCTGGCCCGATTCTTAAAGCCTCTTCATCAATATCAAACGTGGGCGTATGCACGTACGAGGTAATTCCCTTTGATTCATTGCGGGTACCCAATCTGTAAAAGGATGCGGGCACAACGTGCGAGTAGTATGCAAAATCTTCTGATCCAAGTGTAAGGTCAATATCCACCACATTTTCTTTGCCCACATATGCTTCTGCTGCCTTCCTTATTCTTCTGGTCACCTCCGGGTTATTCTCTAAATAGGGATATCCGTGTGAGATTGTCACCTCGCACTTTCCACCCATCCCTTCGGCTATTGATTCAGCCATCTTTGTTATTTTCTGTAATCCTTCTTTGCGCCACACTTCATTTAAAGCGCGGAAGGTGCCGGCAATGTTTACTTCATCGGGAATAATGTTTGTAGCGCCTTCACCAATAATTCGTCCGAAAGTAAGAACAGTGGGTTGTTTAGGGCTTGCGTTGCGGCTGATCACTTGTTGCAGCGCTATAATAATGTGGGCAGCAATTACAACGGGATCAATCGTTAATTCCGGAGCCGCACCATGGCCACCTTTACCAATTACTTTCAGGTAAATTTCGTCACTGCTGGCCATGTACATGCCTTCGCGAAAGCCAATTTTGCCCACAGGGACTAGTGGCATTACATGTTGTCCAATGATAGAGGAGGGTGTTGGGTTAAGGAGAGCCCCATCCCGGATCATATACGAAGCACCACCCGGATTTTTTTCTTCGCCTGGTTGAAAGATTAATTTAATCGTGCCTTCAAATTGATCTTTTACTTGTTGAAGTATTTTGGCTGTTCCTAAAAGCGATGAGGTGTGCACATCATGACCACAGGCATGCATAACCCCTGGTTTGGTTGATTTGTAAGGCACATTGTTTATTTCTTGAATGGGTAAAGCATCCATGTCGGCCCGTAGGGCTACTGATTTTTTTTCCGGATTCTTTCCTTTAATTAAAGCAACAATGCCGGTAGTGGCTATGCCTTCCTGGGGTTCGATACCAAAGGATCGCAATTGGGCTGCAACAAATTTTGAGGTATTGAATTCTTCGTATGATAATTCAGGATTAGCATGCAGGTGTCTGCGCCAAGCAACAATTTCATTGAAGGATTCTTCAGAAAGTGACTTTATTCTATTTAGCAGAGTCATGATTATGTAAAGGTATCCATTATGTTTTGATTGATAAAAATCGTTGAAAACAGAAGGTTTGTTAATACTAATTGATAATTAGATATTAGTGCTTTCGACTAATCAGAATTACGCATGAAACTTATCAAATTTCGAGTGATCTTCTTGTTGACTTTAGCTTTATGTGCCGGGCAGGCAAATGCTCAGACAATGGCGCTAACCTTGCAAGACCTGTCTGATTTTAAACCGCAAGCTGGTAACTGGTTAATTGTGGGAGATGTAACAATGAATCCCGATGTGGATATTCATGAGAAGGCAGAAGTTTCCCTTACGGAAGAAACCAAAAAAGGTAAGAAGGCAAAAATCACTACACCGCCTGCAATGCCTCAAGCCGTAACATTTACTTCAGGTACAGGCATTTTGCTTAACATGAATGACGATAAGAAGAAGGACCAATTGATATCAGCCTTTGAGCATGGAGATATTGAATTTGAACTGGAAGTTATGTTGCCCAAAGGTTCTAACTCCGGAATCTACTTGCAAGGTCGATATGAGGTGCAACTATTTGATAGTTGGGGGGTCAAAAATCCAACGTATTCTGACATCGGGGGTATCTACAGAAATTGGGAAAGTGAGCCGGGGAAAATTTATATGGGAAAAGCTCCCTTGAGCAATCCTGCTAAAGCGCCTGGCCTGTGGCAGAAGATGAAAATTTCTTTCCAGGCCCCCAAGTTTGATAAAGCTGGTAATAAAATTGAAAATGCACGATTTAACTATGTTGATTTAAACGGAGTACGTATCCATGAAAATGTGGAAGTGCCACTGCCCACCGGTGGTCCAATTGAAAACAATGAAAAGGCGTTAGACCCGTTAATGATTCAGGGTGATCATGGCCCTGTGGCGTTTCGCAATATCAAGTACACCTTGATGAAATCTGTGGAGGTTTCCCTCAGCAACATTACCTATCAAACCTGGTACGGAAACTATAAAATCATTTCAGATTATTCTGGCTTAAAGCCTTCAGCTTCGGCCCAGGTTTCTGAACTAACGTGCGAAGTGTTAGAAAATGAAGATGGCTTTGGGAGTCGATATCAGGGTACTATTTCAGTGTCGGAGGATTCAAATTATAAATTCACTTTAGCTTACACCGGAGGAGCAAGACTTATCATCAATAATCAGCAGCTCACAAATTATCAAAGTGCCGATGGTTGGTGGCGAACGGATGAAGCTACTATTGAATTGAAGGCAGGATCGTATCCATTCGAGATTTATAATTACAAAAATGCATCCTGGCTGCCACCCCGGTTGGGTTTGTTCGTGCAAACGGGTTCGTTGTTAAAACCACTTCATGCTTTTAATTCTTTTCCTCCTGATGATCAGCCTGTGGCTCCGATATTGATTAATCCTGGTAACGAGCCGAGAATGCTCAGAGCCTTTCTGGATTTTAAAGGAGATAATAAACAACGATTAACGCATACGATTGGTGTTGGCGATCCCAGCGGCATAAACTATGTCTATGATTTGAAAGCGGGAAATCTGGTTTGTGTTTGGCGTGGTGATTTTGTTGATGCAACACCCATGTGGCATGATCGCGGAGATGGTTCATTCAAGCCGATGGGAGCAACTCAGTATTTGTTCAATAACCAACCCCTTGCATTTTTCACCTCTTCAACTACTTCTTTTCCTTTAATCACGCGCGATGCCGAAATAAAAGAAGGTGAGTATCTGGGAAAGGGCTATGAGGTTGAGGAGGCTACTGGCAGACCAATTTTTAAATACACCTATCAGGGCATCGATGTGGAGGACAAAATTTATCCCGATCAAAGTAGTCTTACGCATGAAGTAACTATTAAAAACCGAGGCACAAAATCGGGCTTATATTATAAAGTGGCTGAAGGCAAGGCAATCCAGCAAATGCCGAATGGCACCTATGCTGTGGATGACAAGAGTTATTACATTCGTGTAAAAGGAGTAACTCCGCTAGTAAGAGAGAATGCAGGCAAACAAGAGTTGATTGTTCCGGTTGAAGGTTCCTTTAGTTATTCAATCATTTGGTAATAGTTCGATGAAAACAGATTTGAAAGCAATGAAAAATATTTTTGCAATAGCCATCACATTGAGTTTGATAACCTCTATTCATGCTTCTTCGCAGTTGAATGCACCAAAGGAAGAAGACTATTACAAAATTCTTACACTGCCAACTCCCGAAGGTATTCTACTGGAAGTGGGTGGGGTGGCAACCTTGCCAGATGGAAGAATAGCGGTGTGTACCCGAAGAGGAGATGTCTGGATTGTTGAAAATCCTTCTATGGAAAAAGGCACATCGCCCAGGTATACATTGTTTGCATCAGGCTTGCACGAAGCGTTAGGACTGGCTTATAAGGATGGTGCACTTTATACGGCACAGCGCGGAGAACTAACAAAATTGATGGATAAAAATGGAGATGGTAAAGCAGATGTGTATGAAACGGTTTATGCCTGGCCCTTGTCAGGTTATTATCATGAATATTCTTTTGGGCCGAAGATTGCCCCTGATGGCAGCTTTTTTGTGACGGGCAATGTTGCCTTTGGTGATGAAGAATGGTGGCGTGGTGAGAGTCGCGTGCCCTGGCGCGGATGGACGATGAAAATTCATCCGGATGGAACGATGGAACCCTGGGCAACGGGTATGCGCTCGCCTTGTGGGTTAGGTATGATTGATGGCGAATTCTTCTATGACGATAATCAGGGGGATTGGCAAGGGTCGGGAGGAATATTTCATCTCACAAAAGGCAGCTTTACGGGTCATCCGGCTGGGTTAAAATGGACAGGTCGTGATAATTCTCCAGTGAAAATTTCCACTGAGCAGTTATATAGTAAAGTAGATCCAAGGCAGACAAAGATAGATGGTCAGTATATGAAGCCTGAAAATATCGCTGATGAGAAAAATCCAACCTTACTCTATAGTTTAAAAAATGATTTTCCGGAAGCACGAGTTCCTGCGGTATGGTTGCCTCATGGGGTATTGGGAATTTCTAATTCGGAAATTATTCGTGATGAAACGGCCGGAAAGTTCGGTCCTTTTACTGGACAGATATTCGTGGGCGATCAAGGTCAGAGTAAAATTATGCGTGTGGTGATGGAGAAAGTTAAAGGCGAATTTCAAGGCGTTGCTTTTGATTTTAAATCTGGGTTTCAATCAGGTGTGTTACGTATGAACTGGGGTCACGATGGTTCGCTCTATGCAGGGCTTACCAATCGGGGTTGGGGCTCTGCAGGTACAACTACGGCTGGGTTACAAAGACTTATCTGGACCGGGAAAGTTCCTATGGAAATGAAGATCGTGAGCGCTCGGCCTGATGGTTTTGAGATTGAATTCACTCAAGCTGTTGATAGGAAAACTGCCGAAGATCTGGATTCTTATTTTGGAAGAAGTTATATCTACAAATATCATCCAGTGTATGGAAGCCCAACCGTTAACGAAGAGAAGCTAACAATAAAAGGTGTAAAAGTTTCAGATGATGGATTTCGTGTGCGAGTAGTGGTTGATAATTTGCGTCAATACTATTTACACGAAATTATTGCCACAGGAATTAAATCTAAGGAGGGCCTTCCTGTTTTACATAACACGGCATATTATACACTGAATAACATTCCTGATGGGGATAAGCTTCCGATCAGCGAGTTGAGGACCAAGCGTTCTTCAGCAACAGTCAAACCTGCTGCGGTGAAACCTTCGGTAAAAACTAACCCATCCAGCAAATCTTTTACTTATGCGGAAATAGAGCCGCTTTTGGTAAAGAATACGTGCACGGCTTGCCACCAGGTAAATAAGAGACAGGTAGGGCCGGCCTTTTCGGATATTGCAAAACGCAAATACAGCAATGAACGAATCGTGCAGTTGATTTATAATCCAGAACCTAAAAACTGGCCGGAGCACGAAACACCCATGGCACCTATGCCGCAAGTGCCCAAGGACGAAGCTTTAAAAATAGCAGGATGGATTAACTCATTGAGGGCACCAGCCCCATAAGTCTTGTTGTACTTATTTGATTTGAATCTTTTCCGGAACCAGGATAGCCGAAGTAAAACTTGTTCTAAGTCGAACAAGGTCAGGATTGGCTTCAAGCTTGGTATAATATTTACCCACCGTTACTCTGAATTTGGGTTGCTGGTATTGCAGATTGGCAGTCAAGTCTGGTATTTCCTCGTTCATTTTCTTTTTGGTGTTCATCGCATCTTCCCGATTTTGACCGGAATAAATCTGAATGGTATAGCCGTCCACAAACTTTCGTACCAGATTATAGCGGTCGATGCTATCTAGTACTGCATCCACCTTGGTGTTAACTGTTTTAGTGGGAGTTATTGATGCGTTAACATTTTTTTGATTAGAAGTATAATTTCGGGGTGTATCCACAGGTACTGTCACCTTTGGTCTTAGCGCTGAAAGATTTTCGTAATAGCCTTTGTCGCTGCTATTATTCTGAGCAGCACAAGCCATAAGTAAGTGGCAAAAAAGAATAATAAATAGGTTCCTTATCATATCAATACGACTTTTGAAGATACGAAACTAAAATTGAATGATAGAACAACCTTGAACTATCCCCCGGTTAGTTTATCGAACAAAAGACCATTTAGGCAGTTATCCTTCAATTACTATACATCGACCTGCTTTCACATCGTCTTCTACCTTCTTGAACTTAACATCTTTTAATACCCGACCATCCTGATACTGAACACTAACTTTATCATTTCGGCCAGCTACTTTTTCAGATTTAACAGGCATTACTTTCTCTTCCACTTCGCGTTGCGGAGCCTGTGGCTGCGCTCCTCCACCTTGTAGCAATGAACGAGACTCTTCTTTTTTCTCACTTAGTCTTTGTCGTTTTGCCTGACGGGCTTCCTGCACCTGGTCTGCTTCGCGGATCGGAATGTCAGCCTTCATCAGGAACGAAATCGTTTCTTCGTTCACTTTTGCAATGAAGCGTTTGAAGGCTTCGAATCCTTCGAACTTATAAATAAGGAGCGGATCTTTTTGTTCATACACGGCATTTTGCACGGATTGCTTCAGGTCATCCATGTCGCGAAGGTGTTCCTTCCACTGTTGGTCGATGATAGCAAGTGTGATCATCTTCTCCATCGACTTGACGAGTTCACCATTCTTTGACTCTACACACTTATTCAAATTTGCCGATACGCCAATTTGTTTTACACCATCCGTGAAGGGCACCAGAATATTTTCGATCGTGGCCCCACGCGTCCTGGAGATATCCATAACGATTGGATAGGCTTTCTCTGCAGCCGCCTTATTTTTGAGATTATAATGCGATAAGGCTTCTTCATATAAACGTTCACTAACCAGGGGTTGATCTAATTTCGCATACTCTTCTTGCGAGATAGTGAAATCAAAACCCAGCAGACTTAACACATTCAATTTGAATGTCTCAAGGTTTTCAGCAGCTTTTCCATTGGCAACTATTTCATCGCAGGTATCAAAAAGCATGGTTAGAATATCCAACTGGAGTCGCTCGCCATGGAGTGCATTTCTTCTTCGTTTGTAAATCACCTCGCGTTGAGAGTTCATTACGTTATCATACTCAAGCAGGCGTTTACGTATACCAAAGTTGTTTTCTTCTACCTTCTTCTGGGCGCGCTCAATAGAGTTAGTTACCATGGAGTGAGAAATAACTTCTCCTTCCTTCAGGCCAAGTCGATCCATAATGCGGGCAATACGCTCAGGCATAAACAAACGCATCAGGTTATCTTCAAGCGAAACGTAGAACTGAGAAGTTCCCGGATCACCCTGCCGACCTGAACGTCCGCGCAACTGACGATCCACTCTTCGTGATTCATGGCGTTCTGTTCCAATGATGGCCAATCCACCAGCTGCTCTTGATTCCGGAGTCAGTTTGATATCAGTACCTCGTCCTGCCATGTTTGTCGCGATTGTTACTGTGCCTGGTTTACCGGCTTCAGCTACAATCTCTGCTTCACGTTGGTGCTGTTTGGCATTTAATACCTGATGCTTGATCTTTCGAATCTGCAACATACGGCTTACCAGTTCTGATATTTCCACGGAAGTGGTACCTACAAGAACAGGTCTTCCTTCATTGGTAAGCCTCACGATTTCTTCAACCACAGCATTGAATTTTTCGCGCATGGTTTTATAGACAAGATCATCCTTGTCTTTACGGGTCATGGGTTTATTGGTAGGAATGGTCACCACGTCCAATTTGTAGATATCCCACAATTCGCCAGCTTCAGTCACCGCTGTACCTGTCATACCCGCCAACTTGTGATACATGCGGAAATAGTTCTGCAGCGTAATGGTGGCATAGGTTTGAGTAGCATCTTCTACCTTTACATTTTCCTTTGCTTCAATCGCCTGGTGTAACCCGTCCGAATATCTTCTTCCATCCAGTACGCGACCTGTTTGTTCATCAACGATTTTTACTTTACCATCCACGATGATGTATTCTGTATCTTTTTCGAATAACGTATAGGCTTTCAGTAATTGATTTACGCTATGAATACGTTGTGATTTGGTTGTGTAGTCGCGAATTAGTTCTTCCTTTTTTCTAAGGCGTTCATCCGGATTCAAACCAGAATCCTTCTCAATTTTGGTTAACTCAATCCCAATCTCAGGTAGAATAAAAAACCTGGCATCTTCACCTTCACCGGTGATCAAGTCTATACCTTTCTCTGTTAGATCAACGCTATTATCCTTTTCATCGATAACAAAATACAAGGGCTTATCAGCCTCCGGCATCATCTTCTTGTTATCCTGCAGATAGTAGTTTTCTGTTTTCTGAAGAACGTTCTTCATGCCCATTTCACTGAGTAGTTTGATCAGTGGCTTGTATTTAGGCATGGCGCGATGGGCGCGGAATAGTGCCAACCCGCCATCTTTATCCAATCCTTCAGCTAATTGCTTTTTGGCATCATTCAGATATTGATTTACTAATTTCTTTTGTGCTTCTACCAGTTTGAAAATCCGGGGTTTAAGATCATAAAATTCATGTTCATCACCTCTTGGTACAGGGCCTGATATAATGAGAGGCGTACGCGCTTCGTCAATCAAGACACTGTCCACTTCATCCACCATGGCATAATGATGCCCACGCTGTACAAGCTCTTCGGGTTCGCGCGCCATGTTGTCGCGCAGGTAATCAAAGCCGAATTCATTGTTGGTTCCGTAGGTAATATCAGCCTGATAGGCGTTTCTTCTTTCCGGTGAGTTAGGTTCGTGCTTATCAATACAATCAATAGTGAGACCATGAAATTGGAATAGCGGGGCCATCCACTCGCTATCTCGTCTGGCGAGGTAATCGTTCACTGTTACAATATGCACTCCTCGTTTAGCCAATGCATTGAGGAAAGCCGGGAAAGTAGCAACTAATGTTTTTCCTTCACCCGTGGCCATTTCCGCTACTTTACCTTCGTGCAGGGCGATACCACCAATGATCTGTACTTCGTAATGCACCATATCCCAGGTGATCAGGTTTCCGGCAGCCATCCATTGGCGAGACCAATGAGCCTTGTCACCTGAAATTCGTATGTTTTGATTTTTTGCAGCCAGCTTGATGTCAAGCTCGGTTGCTGTTACTTCCAGCGATTCATTCTCTTTAAATCTTTTTGCCGTTTCGCGAACAATAGCAAAAGCCCGCGGTAACACTTCCATCAAAACTTTTTCCAGTTCCTTATTTCGATCAAGTTCCAGTTTATCAATTTGTTTGAAAACGGATTCTTTTTCATTGAGATCCATTTCGGGCTGATCGGCAATGTGGGTATGAAGTGCGGCAATCTGATCATCAATTGGCTTTAACTTCTCATTTATATGACGTTGGATTTCGGCCGTCTTATTTCTTAGTTCATCATTAGATAAAGAGATAAGGCTTTCACCTTCCCGTTTGGTTTGTTCCACTAAAGGCATCATCAGTTTGATGTCCTTCTGAGATTTGTCGCCAAAAATTTTTGCAAGCAGTTTTAACATGTGTATTCGTTTGTCATTTGTGGTATCGCTGTTCAGGTGGGAATAATGCCGAGATGGCTTTAATCTGAATGAACATAGTTTAACCGTTCAAATGGGGCGTAAATTTAAGGAATTCGGGGTGCAATTATAGTTCCAGAGTACCTTCGAAGACCATTTTGGCAGGGCCAATTAAAAAAATATCATGAAATGTGCCTGCCTGACCGGTAGGCAGGCCTGCCTG
>Ga0116178_10001707_pt1 | contig 17990 bp, 20 predicted proteins | sample AD_STIC12_MetaG_FD_89880 | JGI IMG/M metagenome (GOLD analysis project Ga0116178, IMG submission 89880) | Active sludge microbial communities of municipal wastewater-treating anaerobic digesters from USA - AD_STIC12_MetaG | ecosystem: Engineered > Bioreactor > Anaerobic > Digestate | place: USA... | reverse complement strand
TCTTGATGCACCACGCCACCGCACCACGCAGCGCCGCCACCCTCCACATGAAACGCGTTCGTGAACGCAGGCCCGCGGAATTTCGCCCCGCGCGCCAATCCGCTGACTTGCCTCGCGCGTAAATCCCGCAGTTCAGCACGAAAGTTCCGTCATGCGTCATTTGCTAACCGTCGCCTTCATCGCCTCAGCAGCCGGGCAGGCGATAGCTCAGGAACGCCCCGCCAATGACGGCTGGAGCGTCACGGTTGGCGCTGGTGGATTGCTCGCGCCGACCTATGAAGGCGACGACGCATACCGTCTCTCCGTCTTCCCCAACATCCAGGTTGCTTATGGCGACACGCTCTTCGCCTCGGTGCAGGACGGCATCGGCTATCGCGTCATCAACACGGATTATCTGCGCGCCGGTCCCATCGCCCGCATCAAATTCTCGCGTGACGCCGATGGCGATCAGCCCTTCGCCGTCACGGGCGATGACTCCACCGATCTCGTCGGTCTCCGCGATGTCGATACCAGCTTCGAACTCGGCGGCTTCGTCGAATACGAGATCGCCGGCGTTACGCTCAGCGCCGAGGCGCGTCAGGCCGTCTCAGGTCACAAGGGCTTCGTTGCAGACCTCGGCGTCAAATGGTCCGGTCGCGCCGCGCTGTTCGGCCCGCCTGTGATCTGGTCAGCCGGTCCGCGCGTCCGTCTTGTCAGCGACGATTTCAACGACGCTTATTTCGGCGTTGATCCGGGCGCGTCCGTCGCCTCCGGCTTGCCCGTCTATAACGCCGAGGGCGGCGTGCATTCCTACGGCATCGGCGCCACGGCCATCATGCCGATTTCGAATACATGGACGGCAGCTGTCTTCGCCGGCTACGACAAGCTTGTCGGCGATGCAGGCGACAGCCCGCTCGTGCAACTGCGCGGATCGGAAGATCAGGCGACGCTCGGCGTCTTCCTCAGCTACACGCTCTTCTGATCAGGCGGAGACAAGATCTCCAACCGCATAGCCCTGGAAGAACAGCGCCGCGCGCAGGTCTGTATGCTGAATACGCGCCGTCGTCTGCGCCGCGACGATCGGCTTGGCATGATACGCAATGCCCAGCCCCGCCGCCTTGATCATGTCGAGATCATTGGCGCCATCGCCCAGCGCGACGGCATCGTCAGCCGTCAGCCCCAGCGCCGCCGTCTCTTCCAGCAGCGCCGTCAGCTTCGCTTCGCGCCCAAGGATCGGCATTTTCACTTCGCCGGTCAGCGCCGCGCCATCATCGATCAGCGTATTCGCGCGATCCGCATCGAATCCCGCCATCTTCGCTACGCGCGAGGTGAAATACCCGAAGCCACCAGACACCAGCACGCTGCGCGCACCATGCGCCTTCATCGTAGCAACCAGTTCCCGCGCACCCGGGTTCAAACGCACGCGCTCGCGATGGCACGCCTCCAGCGCGCCAAGATTCAATCCCTTCAGCATCGCCACCCGCTGGGTCAGCGCGCCCGCGAAATCCAGTTCGCCACGCATCGCCCTCTCGGTGATCGCGGAAACTTCCGCCTTCAGCCCGGCAAAGTCCGCCAGCTCGTCGAGGCATTCCTGCCCGATGATCGTGGAATCCATGTCCGAGATCAGCAGCCGCTTCTTTCGGTTCGCCTTCGGCGTGATCGCCCAGTCCGCGCCAGCGCCCGGCGTTTCCGCCTCCAGCCAGCTCACCAGCCCGGCATCGTTCCCGACATCGCGCTCGGCAATGTTCCAGCCGCCGCCGGAACGATCCAGAACGTCGCCTGCGCCGCCCGGAGCGGCCTTGGCAAGCGAGGCCACGTCGTTGCTTTGCGAAACAAGGGTCAGAACATGAATCATGGACGTTGCAGCCGTGTCGCGTTAGGGCGAGCCTCGCGCTCTATCAGGCGCTGCGGTCACGCGTAAACAGTGAACCGCCAGAGTTGGGGATACAGACTACCGAATGCGTCCTGCCATCCTGATCCACGGCCCGACGGCAAGCGGCAAGACAAAGCTGGCAATTGCCCTCGCGAAGCGTCTCGACGGCGAGATCATCAACGCCGACGCCATGCAGGTCTATGCCGACCTAGATATCCTGACGGCGCGTCCGGATGCCGAAGAACTGGCGGCCGCGCCGCATCACCTGTTCGGCCATATCGACGCCGCAACCCGCTATTCAGCCGGGGCGTGGTCGAAGGAGGCGGCGGCGAAGATCGCGGACCTGCAGGGGCAGGGCAAGGTTCCCATCATCGTCGGCGGCACCGGCCTTTACCTGATGGCGCTGACCGATGGCCTCTCCGAAATCCCGCCCATTCCCGAAGAAGCCCGCCGCGAAGCCCGCGCCCGTGTCGCAGCCGATCAGGCCGCCGCCTACGCTGATCTGGTGGCGCGGGACCCCGCCGCGAAGGACCGCATCGACCCGCAGGACAGGCAGCGCACAGCCCGCGCGCTCGAAGTGCTCATCGCCACCGGCCGTCCGATTTCGGCATTCCACGGCGAGCAGGCCCCGGTTCTCGAACCCGGCGCCTGGGTCGGCGTCGCGCTCACGCCAACCCGCGAAGACCTCTACGCCCGCATCGACGCCCGCGTGGACAAGATGATGAAGCTCGGTGCGCTTGAAGAAGCCCGCCGCCTGTGGGCCCGGCAACTCGACAGCGAACTCCCCGCCATGCGCGCCCACGGCATGCCCGGCTTCTCCGATCACTTCGCCGGCCGAATGTCGCTGCCGGACGCCATCGAACGCTGCAAGCGCGACACCCGCCGCTATGCCAAGCGCCAGATGACCTGGATCGCCCACCAGTTCACCCTCTGGCCCCGCATTCCCTCGCTGGCTCTCGACATAAGAACCCGCGTGATAGCGGATTTGCACGCCGAGGCTCAAAACCGGGTCAAATGACCCGGAAATCGGCCCAAAAGGTCATTTCTACCCCGCCAGACCAGATTGACGCTGCGCCTGTGAAACGGTATTGGCCGTTTGCATAGTGTTTTTGGGAGAAACCCCCATGTCCGGGAGCCGCCAGGCGCTCGTACTCGTAATTGGCTCGCCGCCGGCCCGGTAAACGCACCGGGCTGAACGGCGAGACGCATGCGAAGGGCCCGAGTGGCCCTTTTTCTTTTCCCCAAACCACCAAAAGACTGACGAGCGGCGAGATGGACGGAAACAGCAAGATGCAGACGCAAGCGCCAAAGGCCGGTGAGGGCGAACAGCTGACGGGCGCCGAGATCGTACTCCGCGCGCTTGCCGATCAGGGCGTCGATACCATCTTCGGCTATCCGGGCGGCGCGGTCCTTCCGATCTATGACGCCATCTATGCCCAGCAGCAGGTGCGCCACATCCTGGTGCGGCACGAGCAGGGCGCCGGCCACATGGCGGAGGGGTACGCCCGCTCCACCGGCAAGTGCGGTGTCGCGCTGGCCACCTCCGGCCCCGGGGCCACCAACATGGTCACCCCCTTGGCCGACGCGCTGATGGATTCGATCCCGATGGTCGTCTTCACCGGACAGGTCCCCGCCCACCTCATCGGCTCGGACGCCTTCCAGGAAGCCGACACCGTCGGCATCACCCGCTCTTGCACCAAGCACAACTATCTCGTCCGCGACGTTAACGACCTCGCCCGCGTCATCCACGAAGCCTTCTACGTCGCCACCCACGGCCGCCCCGGCCCGGTGCTGATCGACATCCCCAAGAGCGTCCAGTTCGCCAAGGGCAACTATGTCGGCCCGGAAGCGATCGAGCACCGCACCTATCATCCGCGCACCGAGCCGCAGGACAAGCGCATCGAGGAAGCTGTCGCGCTGATGGCCAGTGCAAAGCGCCCGATCATCTACAGCGGCGGCGGCGTCATCAATTCGGGCCCGCAAGCTTCTGAATCGCTGCGCGCACTTGCAAAAGCGACCGGCTGCCGGTCACGTCGACGCTGATGGGCCTCGGCGCCTTCCCGGCGTCGGACAAGCAGTGGCTCGGCATGGTCGGCATGCACGGCTCGTTTGAATCCAACAATGCGATGCACGATTGCGACGTGATGCTCTGCGTTGGCGCGCGCTTTGACGATCGCGTCACCGGCCGTCTCGACGCCTTCTCCCCGCGCTCGAAGAAGATCCACATCGATATCGATCCGTCATCGATCAACAAGAACGTCCGCGTCGATATTCCGGTCGTGGCCGATTGCGGTAAGGCGCTCGACGCGCTCGTGATAGGCTGGAAGAAAAGCAGCGCGGCCAAACACGATATCAAGCCGTGGTGGAAACAGATCGAAGAATGGCGCGCTCGCAAGGGCTTCGCCTATCCCAACTCGAAAAAGCTCATCAAGCCGCAATACGCGATCGAGCGTCTCTACGAACTCACCAAGGATCGCGACACCTACATCACGACTGAAGTCGGCCAGCACCAGATGTGGGCTGCGCAGTTCTATCACTTCCAGGAACCGAACCGCTGGATGACCTCGGGCGGCCTCGGCACGATGGGCTACGGTCTGCCCGCCGCTATCGGCGTGCAGGCCGCGCATCCGAACGCGCTCGTCATCGACATCGCGGGCGACGCCTCGGTGCAGATGACGATGCAGGAAATGTCCTGCGCCATCCAGCACGACCTGCCGGTGAAGATCTTCATCCTCAACAACGAGTGGATGGGCATGGTTCGCCAGTGGCAGCAGCTGCTGCATGGCGAACGCTATTCACACTCCTATTCGGACGCGCTGCCGGATTTCGTGAAGCTGGCGGAAGCCTATGGCTGCCACGGCATCCGTTGCGAAGACCCGGCCAACCTCGACGCCGCGATCATGGAAATGATCGAGACGCCGAAGCCAGTCCTGTTCGACTGCCGCGTCGAGAAAGCCGAGAACTGCTTCCCGATGATCCCCTCGGGCGCTGCTCACAACGAGATGATCCTCGGCAAGATCACGGGCGATGAAATCAGCGAAGCAGGGAAGATGCTGGTCTGATGATCCTGCGCGCGCTCTCCGCAGCCTCGATCCTGTTTGCTCTTTCGGCATGCACGCCGAAGGAGGAAGAGCTCGATGGCGCGCCGAAGGGCGACAATAGCGAACTCGCGGGTGGTCCGCCTGCCCAGCAGGTTGTCCTGCCCGGCGTCATCAACCTGACGCCGCCGGCCGGAACGCAGATCATTCCGGATTGCGAAAAGATCGTCGCGCCGGACTACGATCATCCGCCCAGCATGACGTGCGTCCTGTTCCTCGTGGACGCACCGGCGCCTTCGGCTCATTCGGAAACAACCGAGTCCGGCTTCTCGCGCGCCATGAAGTCCGCAGGTTGGGATTTCATCCGCGCCATGGGCGCCGAGCGCTATTTCGAGCGCCCCAAGCAAGGCACTGATTGCGCCGATCTCGCCGCCGTCAGCGTGCTCGAAGCAGATCAGCTCGACGGCATCGTCGCTGTCGCCAAAGCTGGCGAAGCTCCTCTCAACAGTGCGTGGCAATCCTACGCTATCTCCACCGCGATCCGCGAAACCTGCGGCGCTGACCGGATGAAGCCATGACCCAGAGCTCCACCAAACATCCCGGTCTGGTGCAGACGGCAAAGGGCCCGCTGGTCCTGCTGTTCTATGATGGGCTCGAACTGAAGGCGATGCCGGGCGCGTTCGGCCACGTCTATTCCCAAGCGCGCCGCGCCGCGCGTTACGTCGTCCGCAATCTCAAGCGCACACAGGTCCGCACCGGCTTCTACGTCGCTTTCCGTGGCCTGCAGAAAAGCCTCGAGGCTGTTGGCGCCGATGTGCGCGTCAATGATTTTGCGACGGCCAAACGCATGCCGAATTATCCGATCGGCATCGGCGGCTATCCGTCAGTGATCGACAAGGTGCAGCTCCCCAACCCGACGATCTTCGGGCCCGGTGATTACGGCTCACCAGAAGCTTCCGTGAAGCTGGCTTCGCAGGACCGCTTTCGCTTCTTCATCCAGCCTTGCCAGTGGTACGTCGATTACTTCGCGCCCTATTCGGGCAAGGAGAAAACGGTCGTCTGGCCGGTCGGTCTCGATGTGAAGACGATCCCGGATTTCTCGCGCGAGCCCAAGACGATCGACGTTCTGATCTACGACAAGATCCGCTGGTTCCGCGAAGAGCGTGTCGGCACGGTTCTCGAACGCCTCACGAAACTGCTCGATGCCCAGGGCAAGACGTACAAGGTGCTGCGCTACGGCCATCACCACCATTCGGATTTCTACGCCGCCCTGCGCGCCTCGAAAGCGATGGCGTTCCTCTGCGAGCACGAGACACAGGGTCTTGCGTGCCAGGAAGCCATGGCCGCCAACATCCCGATCTTCTCGTGGGACGATGGCGTGATCGTCGATCCGGGCATGCTGCATCCCGAAGGGCTGGAAGTCAGCGCCGTTCCGTATTTCGACGACACCTGCGGCGTCCGCTTCAAGCTCAACGACATGGAAACGGCGTTCGCGAAATTCTGGGCAAATCTGGCCAGCTTCCACCCGCGCAACTACATCGCGCGCGAACTCAGCCTGGAAGCGGCCGGTGAAGCATATCTGAAACTGTATGCCCGCACGGCGAATACGCCCGCGGCGCAGCGCGCATCCGGGTGAGGGGAAGATGGACGTGGCGGAATTCTTCGCGAGATTCGGGGTCGAGCAATGGCTTGCGCTGATGTCTGCTGTGCTGGCGATTTCGTCCTTCGTGCTCAACCTGCGCCTTGTCGCGCGGCAGGAAAAGCGTAACGCCACCAATCTCAAGCTCGCGCATGACAGCGACATCATCGGCTGGTCCGACAATGTGATCGAAGCGTTGGCCAGCGCTCAGGAGATGCTTGCCGAGAAGGGCGTCTCCTATGGTGAGGCGGAGTTCCCCGCGCGCCGCTCCGCCGCCCGCGCGCAGATTTCCGCGCTGATCGACCGCGGCCGTCTCTTTTTCCCCAATCGCGCCGACGCAACGCACGGCGCCGAAAAGGAAGCCGGCTATCAGGGTCGCCGCCAGCCGGTGCTCGATGTGCTCGTGGAAGCCTACACCACCATCGACAAATCCGGCGGCACGCCCGGTCCGGATCGCGCAGCCGGTGAAGCGCTGCTGAAACAGCGCCGCCTGTTCGTCGCCGAAGTGTTCAAGACAGTCGATCCCGTCCGCCGCGGCGAGACAATCAAGGAGCTTGCGGCATGACCCGCACCACACGTCCCCGCGCGCCCGCAAAATCCGGCGTCCGCGAAGACCCTGCCTCCGCCTACGACATGACGCCGTCGGACGAGGGCATCGAGCAGCGCACGCTCGCCTGCATCGTCGACAACGAGCCGGGTGTCCTCGCCCGCGTCGTCGGCCTGTTCTCGGCGCGCGGCTATAACATCGAGTCGCTCACGGTTGCCGAGATCGACCGCAACGCGCACCAGTCGCGCATCACGATCGTCACGTCCGGCACCAACCACGTTCTGGAACAGATCGAACAGCAGCTCCTGCGTCTCGTCCCCGTCGCGAAGGTGATCGACGTCACCAACTCCACCGGCGGCATCGAGCGTGAGCTCGCGCTGGTGAAGGTGGCGGGGAAGGGCGATGCGCGGGTTGAATCGCTGCGCATCTCGGAAATCTTCCGGGCCCACGTGATCGACACGACAAACGAGAGCTTCATTTTCGAAGTGACCGGCGCCAGCCAGAAGATCGACCAGTTCGTCGAACTCATGCGCCCGCTCGGTCTCGTCGAGGTTTCGCGTACAGGCGTACTCAGCATCCAGCGGGGGAAGGACAAAGCAGGATGAGCATCGTTCGCAGGAGAGGGCCATACATCGCCGCTTTTTCGGCCATGGCGCTGGCTCTGGTCGTCGCCTGCTCGCCGGCAGGCGGACCCGCGGGGCCAACAGTCGCCGTCGGAGGCGACACAGCAGCTACGCTCGCATCCGCCATGCAGGCCGATCGGGATTTTGCCGCAGCCGTCAAGAAGGATGGACTGAAGACTGCTTTCCTCGCCTGGTTCGAGCCTGAGGATAGTCAGTTCATCGATCGCGGCAGCATGCTTCAGGGCGCTGCGGCCATCACAGCGCCATTCGCGCAGTCTCCTCCCGGTTTCACGATCGACTGGATGCCCGATGGCGGCCATGCCGCGTCGTCCGGTGACTTTGCCGTCACCACCGGCCGCTACGCCGTGAAGATGGATGCTCAGCAGATCGACGCAGGCCGCTATGTCACGACATGGCGCAAGAATGCAGAGGGAGCTTGGAAAGTCGTTCTCGATGCAACGATCGCCGATCCGATTGCTGATCCCGCCAATGTAGTTCCGCCAACGCCCGATCCGGACGGACGTCCGGGCTAAACAACGTTTTCAGTTTCCGACTAGGGCCGGTTCGCGTATGGACCCGCCAAATCCCAAGGTGAGTGACATGAAAGTCTATTACGAAGCAGACGCCGACCTCGGCATCATCCAGTCCAAGAAGGTCGCCGTTATCGGCTATGGCAGCCAGGGCCATGCCCATGCGCTCAACCTCCGCGAAAGCGGCGTGAAAGACCTTGTCGTAGGCCTCCAGCCAAACTCGGCGTCCAAGCCGAAGGCCGAACAGGAAGGCCTCAAGGTCGTGACGCCGACCGAGGCCGCCAAATGGGCCGACGTGATGATGATCCTCACGCCTGACGAAAAGCAGGCCGTGATGTACGCCAACGAGATCGAGCCGCACACCCGCAAGGGCCAGCACCTGATGTTCGGCCACGGCTTCAACATCCACTACGGCCTCATCAAGCCGCGCAAGGACATGGACGTGTCGCTCTCCGCGCCGAAGGGTCCGGGCCACACGCTGCGCAACCAGTACCAGCAAGGTCGCGGCCTTCCGGGCCTTATCGCCATCAATCAGGACGCCTCGGGCGTCGCTCAGGCTGTGGCGCTCTCCTACTCGAAAGCCATCGGCAACACGCGCGCAGGCGTCATCGAGACGTCTTTCCGTGAAGAGACCGAGACCGACCTGTTCGGCGAACAGGCCGTTCTCTGCGGCGGCCTCGTCGAGCTCATCAAGGCTGGCTACGAAACGCTGGTCGAAGCCGGCTACGCGCCGGAGATGGCCTATTTCGAATGCCTCCACGAAGTGAAGCTGATCGTCGACCTGATCTATGAAGGCGGCATCGCCAACATGAACTACTCGATCTCGAACACGGCCGAGTACGGTGAATACGTCACCGGCCCGCGCATCGTGACCTCGGAAACTAAAGCTGCGATGAAGAAGGTTCTGGAAGACATCCAGCAGGGCCGCTTCGCCCGCGACTGGGTCCTTGAAAACCAGGCCGGTGCGCCATCCTTCCAGGCCATGCGCCACAAGATGAGCAGCCACCCGATCGAGGAAGTCGGCGAAAAACTGCGCGGCATGATGCAGTGGTCGAAATCCAACCGCCTCGTCGACCGCGCGAAGAACTAGCCGCACGTACAATCGGCAACACCGACGAAATCAGGAGGGGTCAGCCGCCAGCGGTTGACCCCTTCGCATTTTCTGCGACCTAGGAATGAAGGAAATCGTCGCCCCATGCCCTTCATTAACCGCTTGGCCACTGAAGCTGATCTCCCCGCCATCAAGGCGCTGATGGACATCGCCATCGCGGAGCACCTGAAGGATTTTCTCGATCCCGCGCAGGTCGAACTCTCGAAATCCATCATGGGCCTCGACACGCAGCTGATCACTGACCGCACCTATTTCCTTGTGGAAGAGGATGGCCGACTTGCCGGTTGCGGTGGCTGGTCCCGCCGCGCAACACTCTATGGCGGCGATCACTCCACCAGCCAGCGCGACGCGGCGCTGCTGGATATGGCGAAGGACGCCGCGCGCATTCGCGCCATGTACACGCACCCGGATTTCAAGCGTCGCGGCGTCGGCCGCCTGATACTTGAAATCTGCGAAGGGGCTGCGCGCGACGCCGGCTTCAAGGCGGTCGAACTCATGGCCACCATGTCCGGCGAGCCGCTTTACCGCGCCTGCGGCTATCACGACATCCAGCGCATCATTGCTGCTTCCAAGGACGGGGTGGACGTTCCAGGCGTCCGCATGGGCAAGGCGATCTGATTGCGAGGTTGCCGTCTCGGCTCGCAGCCTCCATCTTGTTCGAATGCCCTATGACGCCTCCAGCCCGCCTCCTCCATCAACTCAGAGCCAGCCGTTCTTCACCGCTCCGCTGATCGTCATCGTCATGACGGTTCTTCTCGTGGCGTTGTACGCAGCTTACGCGTTCGCCCCTTCCGGCGAGCAGCAGGCGGCGCTCTATGATTTCGCTCTCGCGCCCGAGCGTTTCTGGGCGCCTGCCGGATCTCCCAATGTCTATCCCGACGCGCTCTCCGGCCTGATGACGCTCCTCTCCACTGCGCTGCTGCACGGCGACTGGATGCACGTGATCGTCAATTCGCTGATGCTGTTCGCCTTCGGCAGGCCTGTGGCTCGCACCTTCGGGAAGGGGCCCACAGCTTGGGGCCTCTGGATGATTGTGTTCTCGGGATCGATCATAGCCGGCTCGGTGCTCTACCTCGCAATCGCGACTGTCGATTCGCCTTGGGTCGTGGGCGCTTCAGGCGGAACGTCGGGCCTTGTTGCCGCCGCCGGCCTGCTCGACAGCTACGGCATGAAAGGGAAGCTCTGGTCTCGGAAGTTTTTGGCGTTCACCGCAACTTTCGCGGCTTTCAACATCGTGCTGATCTTCCTTACATTTGCGGCGCCTTACGCCTTGGGCATGGGGATCGCTTGGGAAGCGCACGTTGGGGGCTATATTGCTGGGGCGGTGCTGATGTCGGCGCTCCCGGTCAAAGGTTACCGCGTGGTCCAATCATGACGATTTGGCGCCCGCCTCATTCGGGCCGCGTTCATGTAGGAAGGCCCTATATCGCCGCTGTGAAGTGGGTCGCCGGTCAAGCGTCCCGTCCCTGAGGGAGACATTATCATGAGGCTTCTTGCTCTCGCCGCGACAGCCCTGCTTGCTGTGTGTGCCGCGTCTGCGGACACCGTGAAGGACGGCGCGATCCAGGTTCAGCCCGGTAAGTGGAAGTGGAAGCAGGAAACCAACATCATGGCGATCCCGCTCAACGAGGAAAACCTCGAATGCCTCATCCCCGAGAAGGCGCGCATCACGCTGTCGAAGCTGGCTCGCGATCTGGAGGAAGGCTGCAAGGTCGATAACGTTCTTCCGATTTCTGGCGGTTTCTCGTTCAAGCTGATCTGCGAAGGCAAGACCACCGGCAAGGCGGACGCGACGCTGACGCACACGCCGACCTCGATGACTATTCGCGCCAAGGGCACAGCAAATCTTGGCTTTATCCCGGCCGGCTTCTCGATGAATGCCGACGCCACCTATATGGGCGAATGCACCGCCGCCGAAGCCGCGAAGGAAAAGGCGCGCTGGCTGAAAGACAATCCGGGCGGCGCTCCGGCCAAGTAGGCTCCTCGGCATCCAAAAAAACAGAACGCCCCGCAGCAATCACTGCGGGGCGTTCTTCATTTCGGAGCCAGGCTTTCTAGAACGACCAGGTCAGGCCGGCCTGCACGACAGGATAGATCTCGTAGTCGTCGATATCGTCCTGCAGGTTCTGCTCTTCGATTGCCAGCTGCGCCTGAAAGTTCGAATCGCTGGACAGCGTGCCGCCTGTCGACGTCATGCTCACATCTGGCGAGCCGGTGAACATGGCGCCGACGATGAACTTGAAGCCCATGCCGGGTCCCGATCCCTGGAACGTCGTATCCCACCCGACGCCGACGAATGGCGCCGTATCCTCAAGGCTGGCTTCGGCTTTCAGCGTGCCAACCTGCGCGGGCGTGAAGGTCTGGTTGCCGATCTCCACGTTTTGCGTCGGCGTCGCTGAAAGCTTCAGCCCCTTGTCGCCGAAGTAAGCGCCGGCCGTCACGATGAAGCTGTTTGAGAAAGGACGGAAATCCACGAACGCGCCCCACGTGGTGAGGTCGAGATCGCCGTCATAGGCGATGTCGTCGTAAGTGTCGTCGACGCCGTACTCGAAATAGTTGTACCCCCCACGCAGCTGTATCGTCGGCGTGATCTGCGTCTGCGCCTCGATCGAGCCGCCGGTGGTGCCGATGCTTCCGCCCACCGCAACCTGCGCCTGTGCGGCCTGCACGCTCCAGCTTGAGCCAATGGCCAATGCGGCCAGCGTCATTGTCTGTCTCATTGAGGTCCCCATGCTTGCGCGCTGATAGTTCGCGAATCTGGATGCGTTCGCCGGGCAGGGCAAGCAACGCGTTAGTCGGCGAGCGAGGAGGCTCTGCGCGCCCTATGGCCGTGCCAGGCCGATAGCGTCACCGCTGCAACAATTACCACTGCGCCCGCCCAGACCTGCCAGCGTGGCGTTTCCGAGAAGAAGAAATAGCCGAGCAGGGCGCTCCAGATCAGCGCCGTGTATTCAGCCGCCGCAAGGCTTTGCGCAGGGGCGCGGGCGTAAGCCTGCGTCAGCAGGAACCACAGCAGGAAGCCGGTAAGCCCGGCAACCGCGAAGATCGGCAGGTCGCCAGCCGCCGGAGCAACACCCAGAAATATTGCCGGGCCGATCAGGTAGAGCGATGGGAATACGTTGCCCAGGAACGCCGTTACGACCGCGTCATCCTTCTGCGCCAGTTGCCTCAGCAGCACGACGGACAGGGCATAGAGCACCGAGGCCGAAACGCCGGAGATGATGCCTTCCATCCGCCGGGCATTATCTGCAGCTTCGGGCGCGCCCTGCACGGTAATCAGCACGCCCACAAACCCGACGGCCAGCGCCGCCGCTGCGATCGGCTGCATCTTCTCGCCGAGGATCCACCACGCCAACGGCGCAATCATCAGCGGGGCGCCGAAGATCAGCACCGTCGCCTCAGCGATCGGAAGAATGGTCAGGCAATGGAAGAACAGCACCGCAGACCCCGTCACCGCCACGGACCGCAACGCGTGACGCCTCAACCCCGCCGCGTCCGGCAGCTTGCGCCTGAGCACCAGCACTGTTGCGCCGGAGAAAACTGTTCCGAACAGATAGCGTGCGGTTGCGATCAATATCGCCGAGTAAGCGACGCCCAGATGCTTGATCATCGCATCCATCACGCAGCCCATGGCCACCCCGATCATCGCCAGTGCAAGCGGGGGCAGGGGCAAGGGGCGGCGAAGGGTGGGCACATCGGCCATCGGCCCATCCATCACGTCACGCGGGTAATCTCAACGACCGTTTGATGAAGTATGCCGCTAGGGAAGCCTGAATCGATTCAACCAACTTGCCTGTCCGCGACAATTTGGGCATGTTCCCGCCATCTTGCCGGGCGGGCCAAGCGCAATTCGATGGGGGATTGCGGGGAAGTCGTCCAAATTCAAACCCGTTAAGAGGACGACACATGAGCGACTTGTCGCTGTGGCTGCCCATCGTGGCAGGCCTTATCGCCGTAGGATACGGGGTCATCACGACCCAGCGTCTCATGGCTCTGCCAACCGGCAGCGCCCGCATGCAGGAAATCGCAAAGGCCATTCAGGAAGGCGCCAACGCCTACCTCAACCGCCAATACCGCACGATCGCGATGATCGGCGTGGTAGTCACGATCGTCCTCGCGATCTTCTTCAAGAACTGGCAGGCCCCGCTCGGCTTCGTGCTTGGCGCGGTGCTCTCTGGCGCCGCTGGTTTCATCGGCATGAAAATCTCGGTGCAGGCCAACGTCCGCACCACTGAAGCTTCCTCCAAGGGTCTCGGTCAGGGCCTCGCCGTCGCGTTCCAATCGGGCGCCGTCACCGGCATGCTCGTCGTTGGTCTCGCGATCATCGGCCTCGGCGGCTACTACGCGCTGCTCACAGTCGGTCTCGGCCTTGAGCCGGGCGACCGCACCGTTATCGACGCGATGGTCTCGCTTGGCCTTGGCGCTTCGCTGATCTCGATCTTTGCCCGTCTCGGCGGCGGCATCTTCACCAAAGGCGCTGACGTCGGCGGCGACATGGTGGGCAAGGTCGAAGCCGGAATTCCGGAAGATGACCCGCGTAACCCCGCCACCATCGCGGACAACGTCGGCGACAACGTCGGCGATTGCGCCGGCATGGCGGCCGACCTGTTCGAAACCTACGCTGTGACCATCGTCGCAACGATGGTGCTCGCTTCCATCTCGTTCAATGGCGTCGCCGAAGCCGGCATGATGATGCTCCCGCTCACAATCGCGGGCGTCTGCATCGTCACGTCGATCATCGGCACGTTCTTCGTTCGCCTTTCGAAAGACTCACGCAACGTGATGGGCGCCCTCTACAAGGGCTTCATCGCCTCTGCCGTCCTTTCGGTTCCGGCGCTCTATCTCGCCATCTACATGACGCTCGGCGACCCGATGACCGCCACGGTCACGATGGCCGACGATCTGTCGACCCCGATCACCGCCATGAACCTGTTCCTGTGCGGCATCGCTGGTCTGGTTGTCACCGGCCTCATCATCTGGATCACGGAATACTATACCGGCGTTGGCTACCGTCCTGTGCGCTCGATCGCCCAGGCCTCGGTTTCCGGCCACGGCACCAACGTGATCCAGGGTCTCGCCGTCTCGCTTGAAGCCACGGCCATCCCGGCCCTGATCATCATCGCGGGCATCATCTTCACCTACACGCTCGCCGGTCTCATCGGCGTCGGCATCGCCGTCACGACCATGCTGGCCCTCGCCGGCATGGTGGTCGCGCTCGACGCCTTCGGCCCTGTCACCGACAACGCTGGTGGCATCGCCGAAATGTCCGGCCTCGACGACTCGGTCCGTGAAACGACCGACACGCTCGACGCCGTCGGCAACACGACGAAAGCCGTGACGAAGGGCTACGCGATCGGCTCCGCCGGTCTCGGCGCGCTGGTGCTGTTTGCTGCCTTCACCGCCGACCTCGACTTCTTCTCGACCAATGCGGTCGAAGGAGACTTTCTGTACGGCGTCGTTCCGAACTTCGAGCTGTCGAACCCTTACGTGGTCGTCGGCCTGCTGTTCGGCGGCTTGTTGCCGTTCCTCTTCGGCGGCATGTCGATGATGGCGGTGGGTCGCGCAGCTCAAGCGGTGGTCGAAGAAGTCCGCCGTCAGTTCCGCGAAATCAAAGGCATCATGGACTACTCGGCCAAGCCGGATTACGGCCGCGCCGTGGACATGCTGACCAAGGCGGCGATCAAGGAAATGATCATCCCGTCGCTGTTGCCGGTGCTATCGCCCATCGTCCTGTTCTTCGTGATCTGGGGCATCGGCGGCTTCGCTGACGAGTACAAAGGCCACGCCCTCTCGGCCGTCGGCGCCATGCTGCTCGGCGTGATCGTCACAGGTCTCTTCGTCGCTATCTCGATGACCTCGGGCGGCGGCGCCTGGGACAACGCCAAGAAGTCGTTCGAAGACGGCTTCCGCGACAAGGACGGCGTCGTTCACAAGAAGGGTTCGGACGCCCACAAGGCCTCCGTCACCGGCGACACCGTCGGCGACCCCTACAAGGATACGGCTGGCCCCGCCGTGAACCCGATGATCAAGATCACCAACATCGTCGCGCTGCTCATGCTCGCGGCCATGGCGGGCGGCCACTAGCCGCAAGCTGATCTGAAAACTGAACGGGCCGCGGAGCAATCCGCGGCCCGTTTGTTTTGGCGGCCTAGCCCGGTGGGGGAAGGGCGGCGGCCGAGGCCATGTGATCGCCCAGATAGAAGGGCCACACGAAGATGCCCGCCAGCCCGCCCCAGAAGTTCAGCTTCGCGTACCCGATGCTGAACAACCAGCCTATGAGCCAGACCAGGCCCAGTCCGCTGTGTTGTTCGATATGTATCTTCCTCGGCATGTCAGACATCGAAGATCTCCTCCGTTCGAAACTCCTGCAATCATCGTGGGTTTCCGTCATTGACGCGCGTCAATCGCTCTCGCATCGCCGAAAGCGCGGAGCGTTGCTGACACCTCCCTGTCAGCACGATCATGCAAAGGTGCAGATGCAGGCAAGCGGAGGCCAGCATGCATCTCGTCCGCTACCACGTTGCCGTCAGCCTCGACGGCTTCATCGCGCCTATCGATGGCTCGACAGCCTGGCTTGATCCCTATGGCAAGGTCGCCATGGGTTTCATCGGCCCATGGATGAAACAGATTGGCGGCATCATTGTCGGCCGCGTCACCTACGACCAGTCGATCGGCATGGGCGGCTGGATGTGGGGCAAAACGCCAGCTCTCGTCTTGACGTCCCGCCCGATCGAACAAGGCCCACAAACCATCCACGTCCACAGCGGTGATCCCGGTGAAGGCCTGACCAAACTCCGCCAGCGCATGAGCGAGCAGGATCTCGATACGGATATCTGGCTTTTCGGCGGCGGAGTGACGGCTGGCCTGTTCCTGAGACGCAACCTGATCGATCTCGTCGAACTGGCAGTCGTCCCGGTTGCACTGGGCGAAGGGCGGCCACTGTTCTCCGGCGCTTCAACGCAACTCACATTCGAACACGCATCATCCCAGCCCATCGGCATGGGATGCGTCGTCAATTCGTACAGGCGGGTCGTCAGAAAGGCAGTGGTCAAACGCTAAGCCGCACTCACCAGTCAGGTGATGGCGCTATTCCACGCCGTGCAGAACATCATTGCGCACTGCATAGCCGGTGATGGCAAAGTCGGTGAAGAACCCGTCGATCCCCAGCGCAAAAAACTCTTTCATCGACGTTGCGATCGGTTTGCCGCCGATCGGCTGGTCATCGCGGAACGTCCAGGGGTGCACCGGAATGCCCTTGGCGTGCGCTGCCTCGATCACGCCAGTCGATTTGCCATCGGCGTCACGCAGCATGCCGATATTGGGGCCTAGGCCCTGCCAGAAGGGGGCGCCGGGCATGGCCATCGCCGCATCAAGTCCCGCCTTGTCAGCTACCAGCATGACGACGGGCAGGCCGGTCATCCCGTCGATCTTCTTGACGAAATCCGGTTCGAACGACTGGATGAACACACGCGATCCCGCGCCGTCCATGCCGTGCTTTTTGAGGCTGGCGAGAATCTTCTCCGCCATGTCCGCATGCCCGATCCCCGCGTGATACGCGGGCGACTTCGCTTCAGGGTAAACGCACACGGGCTCGCTCGTTACCGTCACGCGCGACTTCGCCAGTTCCAGCACCTCGTCGAAAGTCGGGATCTGGTAAAGCCCGTCGAACGTCTTGGGCCGGCCTTTGAATGATTGTATCGCGCGCAGCGTCTTCAGCTCAGCCAGCGTGAAATCCGCTGCCCACCAATCTTCCTTGTCGCTGAATTCCGGATCCGGCGACTTGCGCTTGCGGCTTGCGAACTCTGGCCTCGAGGCCACGTCGGTTGTGGTCGACAGGAAAGTGTCATGGCGAACCACCAACACGCCATCCTTGCTGAACACCAGGTCCGGCTCGATGCAGTCTGCGCCGTCGTTCAGCGCGCGCTGGTATCCCTCCAGCGTATGCTCCGGCAGATGCCCCGATGCGCCCCGATGCGCGATCAGCAGCGGGGTCTTGTTGCCAAGCGAGGCATAGGGCCACTCGCCCTTTGCATTCGATCCGCCGGGAAGCGTGTCGCAACCTATCAGGGCGAGGGGAAGGGCGAGAAATCCAAGAATCTTCATGCGCATCATGGCAGGGAGCATGCTCATGTGACGCCGGTATGTCGAGCCGCCAGCGATCGGTTGGCGCGCCTCTTTACGCCTCTCACGCCTCATGTTCATGTGAGCAAACACTCACAGCAGGGAAACGCAGCCATGACCGCAGAACAGCAAGCTCCCTTCGGTTCCGGCTTCGGCTATCGGTCCACGGCGGCCGATGTCCTCAAGGGTATTGATCTCAGCGGCAAGAACGTCATCGTCACCGGCGGCTATTCCGGCATTGGCATTGAAGCTGTGAAAGCGCTCGTCAACGCTGGCGCTTCCGTCACGGTCCCCGCCCGCCGGCCCGACAAGGCGCGCGAGGAACTCGCCGGCATCGGCGCTGAAGTCGCCGAACTGGATCTCGCAGACCTCAAGTCGGTCAAGAAATTTGCCGACAGCTATGTCGCCACCGGCAAGCCATTGCACATTCTGATCAACAACGCCGCCGTCATGGCCAATCCTGAAACGCGCGTTGGGCCCAACTGGGAATCGCAATTCGCCACCAACCATCTTGGCCACTTCGCGCTGG
>Ga0116178_10001700_pt1 | contig 18028 bp, 16 predicted proteins | sample AD_STIC12_MetaG_FD_89880 | JGI IMG/M metagenome (GOLD analysis project Ga0116178, IMG submission 89880) | Active sludge microbial communities of municipal wastewater-treating anaerobic digesters from USA - AD_STIC12_MetaG | ecosystem: Engineered > Bioreactor > Anaerobic > Digestate | place: USA... | reverse complement strand
CCTCCGCAAGCGCCCTGAGTGCGTCGGCAACACCATCCCAGAGCCACGTGCGGTACCGCGGGCCACCAATCGCATCTGCCACGAGCAGAGTTTCCTCCGGGAGGACCGGCAAACCCAGGCGTTCATAAAATCCCGACGCCAGCACTTCCAGGCTGTACCGCGCTCCGAACTTCTCCTGCAGTCCGGAGCTTGTATCCTGAAGTATCCGCCCCAGATCGGGCGGGACCCTGTGCCCGAACATTTCCAGTGCCAACGAGACACGGTGTTCGCGGCCTTCCCGAACCTGCGTGGAGGTGGGAGTATCTGTCAGTGCCCCCTCTCTCCCCGGCCCGAAAATAGTGCCACCGCTATCCCAGAATACGATCGGGTATCTCATCAGCGCAGGTCCGCTACGAGAGGATGATGGTCGCTGAGCCGCCAGACAGTGCCGTCTGCATCGGTTTGAACAAACGGTTCACCAGTAACCACGAAGAACCTTTCGAGACGGCGTACCGCCGCCGGCAGAAGCCAGATATGGTCGCCCTTTCGTTCCGGCGAGTCCTCGGCGACATCGGTTTCGCCCGCGTTCACGTAACCGGAAGACTTCATCAGCAGGTACGGCTCACTGCCTTTGCGGAAGTTCATGTCGCCAACGACTATGTCCGGCACCGGCGAGCACCGAAGGACCTGCTCCACTTCGGCGACTCGCGCCCTGCTCCCTTCCTCGGGCGACCCCGCAAACCTGTTGCTCGGAAGATGCACGCAGGCGATCTCGAGAATATCCTTCCCGTTTGTCACCTGTGCTCGTACATGCACCCGTTCATGAGGCGGTTCGCTGCCATTTGACGTCAAGTCGCGCATCTCCGAAGGATTCCGTGTGAGTATTGCTCCTCCGTAATCGGTTTTGACTCCGCCCCGGGCGTGGATCCAGGAAGCCATCCCGAGCTTCTTGGCGGCTGTGGCGACCAGGTCCGGATTCTGTACTTCCTGCAGGCAGATGACGTCTGGCGACAGAGAAGCGTAAAGCTCGACAAGCCCATCGAACACGGCCGGCGCCGCCGCTACGCGCTCCGCGCCCCAGCGGGACGGACATCCCTGAAACCAGTAGACGTTGTGCACCACAATGCGCATATACCCATGCCTTCCCGGCAGTGAGGCCATTACGCGCGACCCCAAAGTCGAAATCAGAAGTCGAGCCCGGGCGTGAGGACGTTCACAAAACGGCGTCTCCGTGATCCGATATCCACCGGCGTGTCCATTCCACTGCGGGCAGTTCGATATCACACACGCAGCTCGCGAGAAAAATCATCCCGTCAATGCGACCGGATGTCAACCAACGTAACCCGGCGGAGCATTGGAGCTTCATGTTCTCCACAGACATTTCGCATTTGTTGCCGTAGTCCCACATGTAACATCCAAGCACTACGCGTTTGCCGGGGGCCAGCGCTTCAATCCTTTCCAGATTGCGCTCCACGTTCACAAGGTCTTCCTGCCGCCACGTCCACAGCGTCACAACGTCGCATTTATCCAAGAACGGCGCGATGGGCAGATCGAGCTGGTGCGTGTACACCACAACCCACATATCCAGCCTGCGACCGCACTCCTCCAGTGTTGCACGAACATTCTGCAGCCTGTTGTGGGAAATCGGCGCGAGGCTGCCGTCTGGTTTGGGGTCGTGGAAAAAGTCATCCATCATCACGCCGGTGATGTTCGGGAACTTCGCCGCCACGTCACGCACTCCGGTGATCGCCGATTCAGAGGTGCGCCCGGCCTCGCCGACTATTGACCAGACAACCTGTTTGAGCGGGACGAACGCCCGTGCGTAAATGTCATAGGGCGGTTCGGGCTTTCCCTGATATGTCACGAAAATCACGTTCGGGATACCCATGTACCACGCTGCTTCTGCCGGCGTCATACGGGACGCAGCGGGCAACCCCCACTCCTCGTTGTGGCTCCCCGCTTCGTGGCCCCATATCCAGATCCTGTCACGAACTTGTGCCATGTAATACGCCTCCCAGCAAGTCGAATCGGTAGAAGATGCCAGACCCTGGCCCTCCAGAATGTATTCCCCCGGGAGGACGCCACCAACTGCGCAGGGAAAGCAATCGCGGGAGCCAATTGAGTGTTGTGCTGCACGCAGAACCGTCTGTATTATCGTGGGCAGCCGCAACACAGGCTTATCGGTTTTCGTTACCGGGAAGTGCGGATATGGCCCTTCTGACATCCAGACAACGAGTTCTCCGAACCCTCGTGAGAGAAGAGGTGGACCGTGTTCCCGTTGACGTGGAACTCACCGGCGAAATGCGGGACAAGCTCCTTTTTCATTTCGGTTTTCGCGACGAAGAGGAGATCTTCCGGCTGTTTGGCCGCGATTTCCGTCGGGTAACCGCCCGGTATACGGGGCCTGAATGTTATGCGAAAAACGGGCAACCTTCGGACGTCTTCGGAGTTGCAAGCGGCGGCCCGACGTACGCCGACACGATCGGCTTCCGTCCGTTCGCAAGGGTGGAATCTGTCACGGAAATCGAGAGCTACTCATGGCCAAACCCCGATTGGTGGGATTATTCTGACATTCCCGCACAGTGTGAGCGGTTTCGTGAGTACGCGGTAACCGGTGGGGAGTGGTCGCCGTTTTTCTGTCAGGCGTGCAACATGACTGGCATCGGACGTTTCCTTGAGTTGATGCTGGAAGCACCAGAAATCGCTGAAGCGATTCTCTCCCACATCGTGGATTTCTATGTCGCCGCCTCAAGGAGGTATTTCGAGGCAGCCCGCGGGAGAATTGACATCTTTTTCGTCGGAGACGACTACGGCGGCAAGAATGGCATGTTGATGAGCCCCGCTCTCTGGCGCGCACTCATAAAACCTCAAGTGGCTCGACTTTATGCGCTCGCCGGCGAATATGGTGTCCACATGATGCAACATTCCTGCGGCAGTATTCGGCCCGTAATCGGCGATCTGATTGAACTCGGACTGGAAGTGCTGGATCCGGTGCAAATCGCTGCGGCGGACATGAATCCGGAAGGGCTCAAAGCGGAGTTCGGAGATCGCCTGACCTTTCACGGAGGTGTCAATACTGAAGACACATTGCCGTTTGGAACTCCTGCGGACGTGTTCCGGGAAACGCGTTATCTTATGGATACACTGGGCGACGGTGGCGGTTATGTGGTCTGCGGGTCACAGTACCTTCAGGCAGACATTCCCATCGCTAACGTCATCGCGATGTACAAGGCGGCGGGAAGTATCTCCCCGGAAATAAGTTGACATCGGTGAAGAGAGCCGGACAGCCGCCGTGAATGCGGAGGAAAGTCCGAACACCAAAGGGCAGGATGCCGGGTAACACCCGGGCGGCGTGAGCCGACGGAAAGTGCCACAGAAAACATACCGCCGGGCGCGTCCTGTACGCGTCCGGTAAGGGTGAAAAGGCAGGGTAAGAGCCTACCGCGCCTTCGGCAACGAAGGCGGCACGGAAAACCCCATCCGGTGCAAGGCCAAATAGGAGCGGATTCGAGGCTGCCCGTCTCGTCAACACGCTCGGGTAGGCCGCTTGAGGGGTGCGGCGACGCACGTCCCAGAGAGATGGCTGTCCGGGGAGCCATCGTCCGCAGGACGTCGGCTCCTTGACAGAATTCGGCTTACAGGCTCTCTTCACCACCTCTTCTTCAACCCGGTGCGCAAATGCTTCCAGCGCGCTCGTTGCCGTTTCTCCCGGAAAGTAGATCCTTCCGCATCGCTGCGTGCGCGGCGTCTGCGCTTGCCGCCGCGGCCCGCATAGGGCTGCGAATACATTTCACTGATTTCCGCGCGCGTGAGCTCTGGGAATTCGGGGAAATTGCGCGGAATCTCGTGCAGACGGGCACTTTCACGTATCGATCCAACGGCGTCCCATCCGCGTTCATGCCGCCGGCTTACCCGCTCTATATCGCGTTCCTGTATCAGATCTTCGGGGTCGGCCAGGTCGCACACGTGGTCCTCGCCGGCACCCTTCTTTTCTTCGAATTGGCTCTGCCGATCCTCGTGGGATATCTTGCCGCCGGTATCTGGGGCAGGACTACGGGTTTTGTTGCGTTTCTGCTTGCTCTTTTCTGGCCCCAGTTCCTCGTCATGAGCGGGCGGCTGACGAATGTCCCGATCTACACGTCATTATTGCTTCTCGCATGCGTCCTCGTCCTTTCCAATTCGATCCCGTTGCGCAGAAGGGCACTCTTTGGCGGTTTTTTGCTCGGGGCTTTCGGGCTTTTCCGCTTCGAAGCGTGTGCGTTTCTCGTTCCGTTCGGTTTTGTTCTGCTTCGCCACAACGGTGCGGCCAGCTCTCAGCGCCGAGGCATTGGCTGGCGGCACCGGCTGGGAATCCTTTCCGTGTTCCTGGGAGCCTTCGTCACCCCGCTCCTCCCTTGGATCGCGCGCAACTACGCGGTTTTTGGGCAAGTAGTGCTGAGCACGTCCGGCGGATACAACCTTCGGCGAGGGCACCACGCACGCGCCACTGGAACCGCGCGGGAGCATTATGCCGCCGAAAACACACTGACCGAAAGTACCGCGGGCGGTACGCCGGTTCCAGGCGCCGAGGCAATGGCTCGCGTGGTGGAACGCACTCCGGGAGATGTTCTCAGAGTTGATCGCTTCTTTCGCGACGAAGCACTGCGGTTCATCGCTGCAAATCCCGCGAAGGAGGCGAGTCTGGTGGTGAGGAAGCTGTTCTTCTTCCTGGTGGCGGATTTCACCCACCCGGTGTCCCGTGTGTTCCCGATATGGGGTGCATCGCTTGCGGCTCTTGTAGTCGGGCTGGTTTGCTGGCTCAGGAACGGAATTCGCGATCCCCGGCAGCAGTTCCTCTGGCTCGTGTTTGCTACACAGGCCTGCCTCGCAGTGGTGTTCTTCGTGGTGCCGCGGTACCGCATGGGCGTGGAATTCGTGCCTCTCGTGTTCTTTGCCGCTGCCCTTGCTCCTCTCGTACGGCACTGGTCGGCCGATTCTACCCGCCAACAGAAAGAGGCGCGGGTGCAACCGCGCCTCTCCCACTGAACATCTGTAACAAGTGACGCCTAGATTCGCACGGTTTCCCCTGTTTTGCCCGCAAGCAGAATCGCCGCTGCCACGGCAACATCGGCCCGGCCTTCTTCTCCAGGGATGGGAACGGGTTTGTCAGCCTGAATCGCTTCGAGGAACGCATCATCCTGCTGGAACATGCCGACGTTGACGTCACCCGGGACTTCTGGAAGCACCGGCTTCACAATCTGCACGTCATTGGTTCCCGCCGTACGCAGCGAAACATCTCCCCACCCGCACCACGCCGCGCCCGTAGTCCCTACAACACCGCGTGTGCATTCGGAATAGTACGACGAGTTACTTGCGTCTATACGGCCGATAGCCCCTTCCCCCATCGTCATGACGGCGTGCACGTGGTCGTCGAACTCAGGAGAATCCGCCCGTGTGTAACGAACCCGCGCCGAAACCGTTTTTGCCTCGCCGGCCAGCATGCGCAGAAGATCAATCTCATGAACTTCCCATTCGATCGCCGTTCCGCCGCCGATTTTGGGGTCATATCTCCAGGAGGGGCCGTGAGCCGGGTCATAATAGCCCACGCGCGTGCTCCAGCAGGTGACAACCGTTCCGATTCTCCCCGAGCGCGCGATTTCTATCAGCGTCTTCGGGCCGGCGTAGTACCGAAGGACCTGTCCCGCCATCAACTGGCGGCCTGCTTTTTTCACCGCCGAGATCATGAAATCGCATTCCGGAACGGTAAGCGCGAGGGGTTTCTCGCAAAGAACGTCCGAGCCGGCCCGTGCACAATCCTCCACGTGTTGCCGGTGGAACTTCGGTGGCGTACACACTACCACTGCAGAAGGCTTGAGGCGGTCCAGCATGTCGTGGTAGTCGGCAAATGCCGTGCCTCCGAACTCCACCGCCGCCTTCTGCGCCAGACTGAAATTCACGTCTGCAATTCCCACAATTTCAGCACGTGATGAAAACCGCAACGCCCGCAGATGGTCCTGCGCGATGGCACCTGCACCCAACACAGCAACACGAACCCTTGACGCCATAAAGCTCCCCTTTCCGTTTCAGGCCCTGTATGCGTTACAAAATCGGCAACTGAACCGGGCGGCCTTCTGCAGCTGAAAGTTCCGCCGCGTAACATATCTCGTGCGTCTTTGCGGCGTCTGCCAGGTTCGCGTGGGATTCCACGTTGAGTTGGATACACCGCACGAAATGATCGATTTCGTGCTGGAACGGGTGGTGTGTTACGTCGCCTGAGTCCGGCAGTATGGTGGGAATCGTGGCAAAACCCGTCTGGCCCGGCATGAGCTTCTTCGAGTAGAGCTGGTTGTTCCGAATGGTTCCCGATGTGCCCTGAAGCGTGATGGGGAACGTGTACGGCTGTACGCATTCAATGTTCGACGCAACTTTCCCGATCACACCGTCCTTGAACTTGAGTACCATCACCATGGTCGGATCATACTCGTAGCCACCGGGGTAAAGCTCAAGATTCCTGCTGTTCGTCGAATAAGCAAACACCTCCACTGCCTCTTTCTGGACAAACCACCGCAGTGCATCCAGCGCGTGGAGTCCTGCAGACAGCAACGAGCTGCCGCCTTCCGCTTTGAGTCGGTTCCACCTGTACTGGCCATACCACGGCCCGATGCCGTGATTGTAATCCACCTCACCGTAAAACAATCGCCCTATCGCTTCGGCGCCGAGGAGCGCCTTGATCGTTTCAAAAAGAGGGTTCCATCTGAGGACGAAACTGATAACGGTCTTCACCTTTGCTGTCTCGACCGCGGCCCGAATTTTTCTGAATCCCTCAACATTCAGTGCGACAGGTTTCTCAAGGACGAGATGGCAGCCCGCCTGTGCCGCCGCCACCGCATGCTCCGGGTGCATTGACGGAGGTGTGCAGATGGAGACGATGTCCAGATCTGTCTCGTGAAGCATTTTCGCAACGTCCGTGTAGATCGCACAGGAGAAGCCAAGGCTTTTCTGATATGCCTGCGCTGTCTCCGGCCGCCGGACGGCGATCGCGGCAATTTCCGTTTCAGGGTTGTTCAGGTACGCCCGCATGTGTTCTCCGGCGACCCACCCGGCACCGATGATTCCGACGCGATACATGGCTCTCCCCTTTCCACAGAACAACCGGTTGGCCAAAATCCCATTCGGTGCGTCGTTCCACAATCCGGTGAGAAGCGACGCAGCACGGTGACAGACCGTAAGCCCGCGCACAAGCGCGTGTTCGTTCACGAAAAAGTATACTCAGCGTGCGTGAGATGTTCCAATGGAACCGGGGAAAGGTTGCCGTGAACCTGGATTCCGGCAATCAGCTTTGAGACGGTTCTGCGGTTCCAAAGCCTACGGAGAAGGTGCTCTGAAGCAGAGACTGCGCATGGCACCGAATCGCCAGCAGGGTGCTGGTGCGGACTATCCCCGGAACGTTCGCGATCCGCTCGGTGACTGCCTCGGCCAGGGCCTCTGAGTCTTTCACAACAAGGACGGCAACCACATCGAACTGGCCGGTGGTAGTGAACAATTGCCGCACCTCAGGAATCTCGGCAAGCGAGCGGGTAACCGCTGCCACGCTTTTGAGTTCCGCGTTGATCAACATTATCGCTGTAAGCATGGAGTTCCTCGAGTGCGCAGAAGTGGCAGGAAGCCGGTTGAGTGGTTCCGGTCAAATGACGAGGGGGGCGACACTGCCCCCCGGGTTACTTCCTCTCACGTGACCTCAGGCGAGGATCCTGCGGACGGCAGCGATCACGTCGGGCTCGGAAAGACCGTACTTAGCCATCAATTCCTCACCCGTCGCCGACTCCGCGTACGTATCCTGAATCGCGACGAATTCGATCCGTGCAGGATGCAGACGGGCGGTCACCTGCGCAACGGCACTTCCCAGCCCTCCATGGACCAGGTGTTCCTCAGCGACAACGATTCCTTTGGTTTCTTTCGCCGCTTTCAGCACCGCTTCCTCATCCAACGGCTTGACGGTGTGCATGTCCAGAACGCGAACGCTCACCCCCTGCTCCGCCAAGCTTTCTGCCGCATCCAGTGCCGGACCGACAAGCATGCCGTTGGCGATCACAGTCACGTCTTTGCCTTCCCGAACGGTGATGGCCTTCCCGATGGCGAAGCCCGCAGGTGGTGCATCGTACACCAGCGGAGCCTTTGCCCTTCCCGTCCGCACGAATACGGGGCCTTTATGCTCAACTGCGGCACGTATCGCTTGATACGTGCAATGCTCATCAGACGGCACCATAACGACCATCTTCGGAAGTTCACACGCCAGCGCCACGTCTTCCACACTCATCTGGGATACGCCGTCCTCGCCGATCGAAATCCCTCCGTGGCTGACGACAATTTTCACATTGTTTTCCGCGTACGCGACGCCAAGCCGAAGCTGGTCAAAGCCCTTGCACATGAGAAAACATGCAAAGCTGGAGGCAAACGGTATCTTGCCCGTCGTCGCCAGGCCGGAGGCAACGCCAACGAGGTTTGCTTCCGCGATTCCCACGTTAAAAAACCTGTCAGGGTATGCCTTCGCGAAGTCTTTTGTCATGGTGGATTTCGAGAGATCAGCGTCCAGCACCACAACGTTCGGATAGAGCTTACCGACTTCAACCAGAGCTTTCCCATACGCTTGCCGCGTTGCCATTCCCAATGGGCGCGCCATGTTGTATCTCCTCTTTCCGGATTAATTTACGACAGTTCCGCCAGGGCGCGCTCCATTTCGTCTTTTCCGGGCGCCTTGCCGTGGTATTCGTTGTCATTTTCCATGAATGACACCCCTTTGCCCTTTGTCGTTTTGGCGACGATGACAGTGGGACGGCCTGTTTGTTCCTTTGCGGCTTCCAGAGCATGGACAACCTGATGCATCGAATGCCCATCAATGTCGAGCACACGCCACCCGAACGCTTTCCACTTGTCAACCACAGGGCACACGTTCATGATCTCGTCCGTCGAACCATCAAGCTGGTAACGATTCCGATCGAGAATCGCGATCAGGTTTTCCGTTTTGAAATGCGCCGCCGCCATCGCAGCTTCCCAGACCTGGCCTTCTTCGATTTCGCCGTCACCGAGAATGACGAATACGCGGCTGTCACTGCCATCCATGCGCAGGCCAAGCGCCATTCCAAGGCCTATCGAGAGGCCCTGGCCGAGCGATCCGGTCGAGGCTTCGATGCCCGGAAGATCCTTCGCGGAAGGATGCCCCTGCAGCCGGCTGTTCAACTTGCGGAGCGTCAACAGCTCCTCTTTCGGGAAATAACCGGTTCCCGCCATCGCAGCATACACAATGGGCACCGCGTGCCCCTTGCTCATGATGAAGCGGTCGCGCTTCTCCCACGACGGGTTCTGCGGATCATGCCGCATCACCCGGAAATAGAGAGCGGCCACGATATCCGCCGCGGAAAGCGAGCCTCCCGGATGCCCTGACTTCGCCTCATACAGCATGCGAATCACGTCTCTACGCAATTCCTTCGCGGTTTTTTCAAGCTGGGAAACGGTCTGCGGAGGGCCGTATTGAGCCATGAAAACCTCCCGAAAAAGACAGAAGAAAACTCCTCGCGGTCCGTGTACTCGGGGCGCGGAAACGAACGACTCACCGACTCTTTGAAAATACAAACCGCTCCGTACCGGAACCAATGACGCGTGCCAGTGATTCGTGACTCAGGCCGTGAGTGCCGGGCTTCTCCCGGGGAGACGCGATCGCGTCCTTCAAGCGGCCCTCCAGGGAACGCAAGCAGGCTCGCGCCGTTCCGCGCCAGCGCGCGACGATGTTGGTCAGGACGCCGCACGAACGTTATTATGAGTCCGCGCTTCCATCGAATTCAATCGAACGCGCTCCGTGCGTACGAAACTTCATGCGGCGGAGGTCGGGGTTCTCCTCACTGTACATGCTCCCCTTTCGGCTCACCGTTGTGGTAACCTGATCCCGCGCAACCACTCGGCGCCGTCCAGGTGAATTCGCACGCATAATCCGCAGCATGAGCGTCATCAACAACGGCGTACTCCAGTAGGTTAACATTCCTTCTGTTAAGGACTTATCAGATCGCTCTTCGATTCGTCCCACGTATGACTCTTTCGAAAGATTTGGTGAGGGAGCAGTTTGTCGCGTACGATGTGTCTTGTATATTTGGTGCATTCGCATTCCGGGAAATGCCCCCTGATGATCATCCCAAATGGTATCCGCTTCAAGAGGGAGTTTGTGAATGACTGACCCGACCGGCCTCGACAGCGAACTGGAACTCCATCGGTGGATGGGGGCGAGAATCCGTCAGATACGTGTTACCAAAAACATGACGCAAGACGAACTTGCCCAGCGGATGGGAACGCAGAGGCCTGCAGTTTCGAACTGGGAAAACGGAATCAACATGCCCAGTTTGTTTACTCTGCGCAGGATGGCCGCCACCTTCGGCGTCTCCCTGCGGCAGCTGATCGAACCGGATTCGGAAGACGTGGCGGACGTGCCGATGATTCCCCTCGACACTGCCGTGGACCGGCCGGGCCTCGAACGGTGGATACGGCTGTACGAGCGACTCACAGAACTCGGAGACTCCGGGCAGCGTCTGCTTCAAACGACCTTGCGCATTTTTGGTCGGCTCGGAGCTCTCGGGGACAGCGGAAGCGGGCAGGTGGTGTATTCATCGGTCCTTCACGCGATCCAGGAGGCGCTGAATTTCGGGCTCACAGTCCTCTCCAAGGACGATGCCCGGCGGACGATTCTATTCCTCAGGGAGACCGGCCTTGTCGCGGATACGAAGGCGGACCAGGATCGGTTTGCCCATCTCCACCAGGTGTTCGTGCCGCCCGCCGGATACGTAGATCTTCTCGCGCGTATGACGCACGAACGACGAGTTGTCGTAATCACCGGTGAGCCCCACCAGGGCAAAACGTTCGTAGCGACCAAGCTTCTCGCCGATATCGCGGAACACGGGTATCGCCCGATCGCACTCATGGGCTGTTTTGCAGGGCTTGCCGGCGACACCGCACGAGCCGAAATACGCCTCGGAAACTGCCTCCGTTCGGGACACGCGGTGCTGCTGGACGATCCATTCAGCCCGGATGCGGGTGCGCTGGCCTTGCGCGAGTTCGCAACAAACCCCAATCTGGCGCTGAGCCTCGTTGCGGAGGCTGATTGCCGTCTCATCATCACAGCGACGGCGGACGCATTGAAACAGCGTCCGGACGTGGCCAGACAACTGGCACCATATGAATGGTCACTGGCGGAGAAATACGAGCCCACCTCCTTCGTACGAATGGTGATCAACTACAGTGAAATCTACCACCCCGGCGCGAGAGAGCCGATTGTCGCCTCACACGAGGGTTTGTCAAGCCCGCATGCGGTGGAGCGATCATTCGCGGTTGCGACAGACAACAAGCAGACCATACGCCGCAGATCAGCGGGGATTCGCCGCGAAGGGATAGAGGCGATCACCGTGGCGGACTACGAAACGCTGGACAATGCCGAGCTTGCGTTCCTTTTGCTTTCGCGGCACGTTCCGCTTCCTGCTCACGAGCTCTACTCGATTTTCACGCGCCTGGACATCCGGGGAATAGGCGGGACAGTTCCGGCGTACGACGTGCTGATGGATGACCTGCGGCGCTGGCTTCTGGTTTCCAAGCAGGGCGAAGCAACGAACATCGGTTTTAATCATCCGTCTTACGCGTCCGCGCTGGACAGTATTCTGCGGGAACGCGAACGGGTTCAACGGCTGGCTGGCCTGGTGTTGAGGGAACTCGTCACGGCAGGAGATCCGTACCTCGATCGCGCAGCGATATCGCTTCTTTCGGTGATTTCTGGCGCGGGAGCGGCGACTCTCAGTGGCCTGTTGCGTGAGGCGGGGCTTACCGATAGCGTTCTTCTTGATAAGGCGGATCGTGCTGTCGCCAACCTCATCCGCGGCGCAATGGGAGACCAGGGCGAACAACTTGCAGCAGGTCTGAAAGGCCTGTGCGACACTTCCTTCACCAAACGGTATCTGTCGTCGTTCTCGCTGATTTCCGCGCCGGCAGCCGGCGCACGCAGCAACTCAGGATCACCCGAACAAATGTGGAACGACATGGCAAAAGCGTATCTGTCGGACAACTGGCAGGTGAATCGTGATCTTCTGACAGTCCTCGCAAGCGCTGTGCTCAGTGGAAACGCTCGAGTTCGGGCACTTGCCGGAACGCTGGCGATCGTTCGAGGGTCCCAACACGACGCTCGTTTTTGCGCCAGAATGATCGAGCCGTTGCAGAACGACCACCAAAAAGGCGTAACAAGGTGCACAAAACGCGCGTTGCTCGATTGCTTTGACCTCGTGCCCGAGAGCGCTCGCGACCAACTCCTGGCGGCAACCGGGCTTTGAGCCTTTTTCGGATTGGAGTGTTCCATGGAATACAGAATTCTTGGACGAACAGGCCTCAAGGTAAGCGAAATCGGTCTGGGCGCTCTGGAAATCGGCAGAGACTGGGGGATCCCCGTAGGTACAGATTTCGGACGCCCGGATGAAAAAGGCGCAGAACGCCTCTTGAACGCCGCGCTGGACGCCGGCATCACCCTCATTGACACGGCGCCCGCGTACCAACTGAGCGAAGAAAGAATCGGAAAGGCGATCGGTTACCGCCGTCACGAGTTCGTGCTGGCAACGAAGGTCGGCGAACGGCTTAACGACGGAGACGCGAAATCGCATTACGACTATTCCTTTGAAGCCACGCTGGCGTTCGTGGAGCAAAGCCTTCGGCGCCTTCGAACGGACGTTATCGACGTCCTGCAAATCCACAGCGCGTCGATCGACGTCATCCGGGCAGGAGAAACCCTGCGGGCCATGAGGAAAATGCAGGAACAGGGCAAGGTCCGGTTTGTAGGCATGACAGGAAATGTCGACGCGGCATTGGAGGCAGTGAAAACGGGAGATTACGACACGGTGCAGGTTTCGTACAATGTCGTATACCGCGAGGCGGAGAACGAGCTGTTTCCTTTGTGTCTGGATAACAACATCGGCGTAATCATCAAAGATGGACTTGCAAGGGGGGCGTTGACCCCGAAAGTGTCGGCGTTGCCGGATGACGCAAAAAAACAGAAAATGATCGGCGAACGCTTGATTTCAGAGTGTGTTGCGAAATCCCTCCACCCGAATGCGTACCCGAAGTCGCTATCTGATTTCGCATTGCGCTTCGTGTTGCATCAGAAAGCGGTCACCTCGGTGATTGCGGGAACGCGGAAGGTCGAGCATCTTCTGGCGAACGTGGGGGCCTCTGACGGGCGAAGGCTGACCGACGAAATGGTCCGGAGAGCAATTGAAATAGTTGATTCGGCGGAATGAGTTGACCCTCGACGAAAGGCACTGGAAATGATCGCGTTGTCTGGGTGCGCGGAAGCATTGTTCACGAAACTTCCCTTCAACGAACGAATTGCCGCGATCGCGGAACTGGGGCTTCCGGCGTTCGAGTTCTGGGGGTTTGCGAACAAGGACGTCCCGGGAATTCGTGCAGTGATGGAGAAAACAGGACTGGCTGTTTCCTCGATCTCTTGCGATACGGCAGGGCCGCTCGTCGACCCGTCCAAACGGCCGGCGTTCCTGCCCGCGTGCAAAAAATCCATCGAGGTTGCGCACCTGCTGGGCTGCAAGACACTCATTGTCACCGTGGGGCAAGAGATACCCGGAGTCAGCCGAAAGGAGCAGCACCAGTCAATTGTGGACGGACTCAAGACCGTGGTTTCGTTGGTCGAGGACGAAGGGGTGACATTGGTCATCGAACCGCTCAACGTCCTGGTGAATCACAAAGGCTATTTTCTGGCAACAACAGCAGAGGGAATAAGTCTGGTTGATGAAGTTGGAAGCCCGAATGTGAAGCTTCTCTATGATATCTACCATCAACAAATCACTGAAGGTAATCTGATCGACACGATCAAGGCGAATGTCGCAAAAATCGGCCATTTTCATATGGCGGACGTTCCCGGGCGCCATGAGCCGGGAACGGGGGAGATCAACTACGAGCAGGTGTTCCGGGCAATTGCCGAGACTCCGTACTCTGGTTACATAGGCCTCGAGCTGTGGCCAACAAAGCCAGAAAAGGAAGCGCTCGCATCAACTATGGCGTGGGCCAAGCGTTATTTCGGTTAGGAGAAGAAAGCTCCGGAAAGGAAAGAGGCCCTTGCCGCGTGGCGGAAGGGGCCTCTTTTGATTTGGTGCGGAAGGGGAGACTTGAACTCCCACGAGCTTGCGCTCACTGGACCCTGAATCCAGCGCGTCTACCAATTCCACCACTTCCGCACAAGTAGAAGGATCTAGAAATTTACCCGAATCGCCGCCTTCCGTCAACTGTTTCGACGTCTTTTCGAGTAACGAGACACAGCGTCACATGTCTGCGACCGCCCCGTCCGGGTGGTACCATTTCACCTGATCCCGTTCCTCGTACGGATGCTTTGCAATCTCCTCGAGATTGAGGTCAATTCCGAGCCCCGGAAGCGTCGGGCGCTTCAGTCTGCCGTTTTCAAGCTCGATCACAGGCGTGTACACAAGATCACGCCATGGCATGTCATCGAAGATGTGCTCCTGAATGAGGAAGTTGGGAATGCAGAAATCCACCTGAACGCACGCGGCCGTTGCAACGGGACCGTACGGGTTGTGCGGTGCAGTAGCCATGTAATACGTCTCCACCATCGCCGCGATCTTTTTCGCCTCCATGATTCCACCGCAATGGCAGAGGTCGGGCTGAACAACCGATGCAATCTGCCGTTCAATGATCTCGCGCAGTCCCCACCGTGTATACAGGCGTTCACCGGTCGCGATGGGCGTTTTCGCGTGGCGGGCGATTTTCGCCATTGCTTCGACATTTTCCGGAAGGCAGGGCTCCTCGATAAACAAGGGCTCATACGGACGCATGACTTCCTCTGCGAGGATCGCCATGGACGGACTCAACCGACCGTGGAAATCAATCATGATGTCCACGTCATTCCCGGCGAATTCGCGGAAACTGGCGATTTTTTCCTCCGCTTCACGGATCGGTCTCATCGAGTCAACGTAATTCACCGCGGGGAAAGGGTAGATTTTGAACGCGTCAACCCCTTTTGCAATCCACTTCCTGCCCCGTTCGATCAGGCTTTCCGGGGTCCCGTCCCCAAGATTACAGTAAAAACGAACCTCATCCCGCACATGGCCCCCCAGAAGCTCGTACACCGGAACTCCAAGCAGCTTCCCTTTGATATCCCAGAGAGCCATTTCGACTCCACTTATGGCGCTGCAGAGAACAGGACCTCCTCGCCAGAATGCATGACGATACATCTCCTGCCATAGGTATTCCACACGTCGTGGGTCCTTGCCGACGATTTCCCTCCGGAGTTCTTCGATTGCGGCACGCATGGTGTGTTCTTTGCCGTACAGAGAGCCTTCACCCACCCCGTACACGCCCTCATCCGTGGAAACCTTCACGAAAACCCAGTTACGCCCGCCTGCCTGGCACACGAAGTGCTCAACTGCCGTTATCTTCACGATGTAATCCCTTCTCGATCGAGGTAGAGCAACGCACCGTCTCCCGGGGCAAGCCAGACGTGGAATGAAGCGAAGGCGTCACTTCGCGACAGTTTCACCGGGCCCGATACGCCGCCGCTGGTGCGGTTTGCTTCGCGATATGCGGCAAATTCCGGCTTGACCCTTATCTCTGCCGCCACACTCCGTTCCAGGGAGCGGTTCACCACGATGAGAGCGGGAACGTCTCCGTCCATGAACTCGCCCACGGAGATCGGCACATCGCTGGAACCAACTACGAATCGCGGTACATAGTCTTCTTTCGGCAGAACGCCCTTGAACGGCACCGGCGCATGCCACACGCCAAGAGACTCCAAGCGCAAGAGGTCTGCACCGATGTTCTGAATCTGGCGGTTTATGCGCCGAACCATCGGGTAATGCGAGGTCTGGTATCCGAACTCGTCGATGATCGCGTCTCGGAAATTCTCAGGAGTAACGGTCCAGTACGTGAAATAACTGATCCCTTTGCCCCCGTAGGCGAGTGTCATCCACACCTGCCACCGGAGGTCCGCTTCCGAAGGATTCCGACAGCTGTGAAACGCGAGGGACAACACAATCTGCCAGAAATCTTTTCCCGCTTTGAGTGACTTTTCACGAACAACCGAGAGATTCGTGTAAAAAATGGGCCAGTCATTGCCGTCTTCCTGGATGGCGTAATGGTCGTAGCTCACCAACGGTGGCTGGACGATGTCCAGGTACCGCTGGACATGTTCCTCGTACGTCGCCGTGCCGAGTTGCTCTTCGTTCGCGTAATTCGGGAAAAGATTGATGTAGGTGGGGTGCGCGGTATCCACGTTTTCAAATTCCCGTGTGATTTCGGCGAGTGTCCCAAACTGGGAAGCAGATGGTTCATCTGTCAGGTAGTATCCCCAGAGAGCCGGGTGCCAGGAGTAATCGAGGACCACCTCTCTCACCGTGTCACGCCAGCCGGGGGAAGCCGTCATGCCCGCGTGGACACGGCTATCCAGCACCATTCCCGTGATGTTGTTCTCTTCACACCAGTTGAGTTGCCGAACGATATCTTCGCGTGTTCCTGAAACCTGGGCGATCGTGAAGCCGGCTTCGGCGATTTCTTTGTATCTCTCCCGCGCCACAAAGTGAGCGGGCACCCCGCACCAGAAACTGATAGGAAATGGAATCTGAATTTTCATCGCGTTCCCCTCACCTGGCAGATACTTCAAGGCCCTCGCCATCAATCACAACATTCATGCTTGCGGCCATATTGGCGGTATCACGCACGAACGCCAGATAGTACGCCAGTTTTTCGGCGCAGTTGACGCTGTTATGCGCGAGAACAATGCTTCCTTTCGGCATCTTGTCCCATGCAGCCTCCAGGATGTCGAGATAGACTCCCTTGCCACGACCGCCGGCACCGTCTGCATCGAGGTACAGCAGGTTGATGTCTCCGGTCATGCCTCGCACGAAATCAACGGCGTCAGCAGCCACACATTTCGCCACGCCGGAAGGATCTATGCGGCGCACATTCCGTTCCGCACGCGCCGCCTCATCCTGTTTTATCTCCAACCCGATAAGTCGTTCGGCACGATACACAGCGCCCGCTCCCACGGCGGCGCCGGCGTTGGAAATGAATGTGTTCCCACAGAAGACACCCGCCGCGACCATCGTCTTCGGTTGGGAAATGGCATTGACAGCCCATATCAGCCGTTGCTGGCGAGGAGTGATGGCCGTCCACGGGATATCAAAGCTGGCCGCCACCTGCGCCCGGAATGCAAGCATCTTGTCAGAATCGTACTGCGTGTGCGGGATAATTCCCGCTGCGCAAAGATGTTCCAGAGCCCGGTCCACGATCCGTACTTCGTGTTCCAAGGGCTCCAGCTTGCGGTGTGGATCATGCATGTCCATCCGATAGGAGTCCCAGTCGGGGCTGCGGAATTCAGCCGGCACAGGATTTCTCTCCCAGTTCTTCAGGCAATGGCGGCTTGCAGACACGTTCCAGAACGGAACATATCCAGTCAATTCGTTCAAGTGGCACATCCGGTTCACATTCCGCGCCCATTGTGAGGCCACCTTCTTTCATGTTGAGTGCGTCGTGGGCACCGGCGATATGGTCTTCGATCTCTGAAAAGGACGCGAAGGGGAACAGCTGCCTGTCGAGGTCAAGCGCGATCGCGATTCGACCTTTCATGACATCTCTGATCCCTTCCAGCGTGTTGGCCCGGATCTGGGGATTGATCATCCGGATACCAACGTCGATCAGGTCGGGAATTATCTCCAGAATATGCCCGTCCGAATGGAGATATACCGGAATGTCGCGGTCTCTGCACGGGCCGAACATCGCTTCGTACGACGGTTTGATGAATCTCCGCCACATTGCCGGGCTTATGGGGAGCGATTTTTGAGTGCCGAGATCCTCCCCGAACGACATGTACTCGGCCCCGGCCTCCAGATACTGCTGAATCACGGCCACATTGTATCCCTCAATTATCTGGATCAGCCTGTGAAGGCGCGGGTCGTCGTTTGCAAAATCCATCATGAGATTTTCGAACCCGCGGAGATAGAAAAGGCGCATGTAAAAGAACCCGTGCGCCAGT